>Ga0209736_1000692_pt1 | contig 10856 bp, 11 predicted proteins | sample BlaSpr_A8_Ref_M3_FD_187992 | JGI IMG/M metagenome (GOLD analysis project Ga0209736, IMG submission 187992) | Forest soil microbial communities from Thunder Bay, Ontario, Canada - Black Spruce, Ontario site 2_A8_Ref_M3 (SPAdes) (version 2) | ecosystem: Environmental > Terrestrial > Soil > Boreal... | reverse complement strand
AGTCCACTTCTTTCGGCACCTCTTCACCGCCATGGTCAATTTGTGCGCGGAAGCGCCGCTCCTGCTCCGCGGGATCATTTAATTCCGAAAAGCCGTTGGCGATTTCCATGCCGGCGACGTAGATTTCGAAGCGCTCGGTGACGGTAGGATCCTGCGGCTTCTGCTTGGACAAGGGAGAAATATCGGTCGGAAACTCGTAGAGAATTGTGGGCTGCACGAACTTATCTTCCGCGATGGTCTCAAACAACAGCCCCGTCCATTCACCATCGTTTAGAGTTCCCTTGGCCGCTGCATACGGTGCACGCGCGGTTTTAGCCCAGGTGTTGTAACGTTCTGCCCAGGCTCGTGCCACTCCCGGTGTGGCCAGTTCTGCCGGCGTAGGGGCCGGGCCGGCCGCCGGCGGCCAATATTTCCCAATCGCTTCGCGCATCGAGAGCCGCGTGAATTTGGCAAAATCCAAATCAACATCGCCGTAACGAACCGTAGTGGAACCGGTAACCGTTCTTGCGAGCTGTGCGAAAAGCTTCTCGTTCATATCCATCAAATCACAGTAGTTGCTGTAAGCCTCGTAAAACTCCAGCATCGTAAATTCGGGATTATGTTGGGTGGAGATGCCTTCATTGCGAAAGTTCCGGTTGATTTCGTAAACGCGGTCGAATCCGCCCACGGTAAGGCGCTTCAAATAAAGTTCAGGGGCGATGCGCAGATATAAATCAATGTCCAGCGTGTTGTGGTGGGTGACAAAAGGCCGCGCTGCCGCACCGCCCGGTAGCGGATGCATCATCGGCGTTTCCACTTCGATGTAGCCGCGTTGATCGAAAAACTTGCGCAATTCTTGGATGATTTTTGCGCGGGTCACAAATACCTCGCGGGATTTCTCGTTGGCGATCAGGTCCAAGTAGCGCTGCCGGTAACGCAGCTCGACATCCGTCAAACCGTGCCATTTCTCTGGCAGCGGTAACAGCGCCTTGGAGAGAAAATGGATCTCCTCGACCCAGATGGAAAGCTCATTGGTTTTAGTACGAAACAGGTGTCCGCGAACACCAATGGAGTCACCGAGATCCAAAAGCTGGAAAAGCTTGAAACCATCCTCGCCAACGACGTCCTTTTTGACGTAAATCTGGATTCGCTTTCCGGAGCCTAATAAGTGCGCGAAGGCCGCCTTGCCCATGAGCCGAACCGAAAGAACACGCCCGGCGACCCGTACTTCAGTTTTTGCGGCTTCTAGTTCTGCTGCGGAGCTGTTGGCGAATTTATCCGTCAGGGTCGGGATGGTATGCGTCCAGCGGAACTCGTGGGGATAGGGATTGGGGCCGAGAGCGCGGATTTGCTCGAGCTTCTTCAGGCGCTGCTCAAACTGGTCGCGGGGCTCAAATTGCAACAGGAAATTCCTTTCCAGAAGGAACGCACGGCGAGTATAGCGGCCACAAGTGTTGCAGGGCAAGAAAGGCAGTCTGCCGCAGGCGGGCGCTGGGCAATAGCGGATGCCGCACTCAGGCGGCGAGTGGCGCGGTTTCGCAAACGGCCGGATCCATTCCACTGCTATGTTGTCAGGATGGAAATCATAAGATGTAGTGTTTCCTAATAAACGTCTCCCCGCTCTGAGGGTATTTTGTTATACTCCCCGCCTCGGGAGACAAACCCTGTGCGGCCCGGCCTTCCTGGCAAGAAATCTTCGGTCCAACAAGACTGGCGCTCTTGGTTGCCGTCAGAAAAGGCGGAAGTGTTTGGCCAGCAGGTCCGAAGGCTCGAATGCTTCTATGGAATGTTCAGTGTAGCGCTTAACGATGCCATTGAGCTGCGGCAGACCGGAAAGTTGGCGAAGTCGTGCCAGGCAATCGGGGTTCTCCCACCCCTGTGCGCGCGCTTGGCTCATCCCCTAGGGACGCTGCTGCACTCGTTGGGTGAACACGCGAAACATCACGGAGTAATTCCCAATACGGCACCTCTAGACCCTGCGAATTTCCAGGGCCACCGCGAGCAGCGCACTGCTAAAATGAGCGACTTGCTGAGCCGTGTGCTCCTGACCCAGAGGTCGCAGTTTCTTCACAAAATCAGCACTCTCGAGGAGATGGTGATCGATGTTGGCACGCACTTTCGCGAGGCCGCGGAGGACCTCGGCGCCGGCGCTACTGACGAGCCCTCCGAAGAGTGGCAGACCGTGGACGCGGCGCACTATGACTTGAACACTTGCCTCCGCGAAGCTATCGTGCTCCTCAAGTCCTTCCTCTTGGTACTTCCCGACGAAGAACTGGGAGCTTTCCAGAAAACTGTAGAATCGCAAATGCGCGACTCTCACGATCCGTCCGGCCCCGCCCGATTTACCCGCCATAGACGTATGGTGCCAATCGAGGGAGAATAAGCAAGCCTGCAACCAGCAGCCTTCAGGCGGGGGAAAACCCCGTGAGTAGTAATCGGCTGGCTAGTGTTTCTTAGGAATGCGGGCTTTTACAAAGACAACTCTAGGGGGTAGCTGGTGCATCCGAAACAGTAGATGCGCCGCGATTGGACCGTTGGCCCGAAACAGACCAAGCGATTCCAACGCATTAAACGCTCCGCAAGCGCTTAAGGCGTTGACGGAAGCGGAAGCCATCCGTCAGGCCCAAGTCGGAGATGCGGCAGCTTTTGAGTTTTTGTATCAACTCCACGGTCGCCGCGTGTACGCCTTGTGTCTGCGAATGGTCGGGAACCCGTCCGATGCCGAAGACCTCATGCAGGAGGCATTCCTGCAATTGTTCCGAAAAATCGGCACGTTTCGCGGTGAGTCAGCGTTTTCCACGTGGCTGCACCGCATGACCGTCAACGTGGTGCTGATGCGACTGCGGAAGAAATCGCTCCCGGTATCCTCCTTGGAAGAGGCCACCGAGCCGGATGAAGAGAGCGGAGGGCCGCGCAAGGATATTGGAGCGCCGGATTTACGGCTCAGTGGCGCTGTGGATCGCGTGAATTTGGAGCGCTCGATCGAGAAATTGCCGCCAGGCTACCGTACGGTTTTTGTTTTGCACGACGTGCAGGGGTACGAACACAATGAGATTGCCGGCATTATGGGATGTTCGGTAGGGAATTCGAAGTCGCAGTTGCATAAAGCGCGCACCAGGTTGCGAGACCTGCTCCAGGAAGAGATCCGCGAGCAGGCTCGGCAAGTACGCCATGCAGCGAAAACGCAGACGGGGCAGAGCGATTGAGTTACAATACGCACAATTCCGGGGTGCTGGTAGCAGACGCAGACACGGGGACGGCGGGAGTTCGGAATCGAGCCGAACTGCCGGGCGAAACCGCGTGTCGCGGGGTAAACGGCCATGCAGTGTAAAGAAGTAGAACGGGTCCTGGAGCAACAAGGCTTTGTGCCTGTGCCAGAAACGGCCCGAGCGCATCTTGCCGGCTGCAGTTCCTGTCAGGGATTAGTGGCGGATCTCACCGCCATTGTTGCCACTGCGCATTTGCTTCCCGCCGAAGTCGATCCACCTCGACGAGTTTGGGCATCTCTTCGCGCACAGCTCGAAGAAGAAGGCATTATCCAGGACGCCGCGACGCGCGCTACTTGGTGGCGCCGGTTCCCGGAATTCTTCAGAGCTCGTGCCTTGGCTACCGCAGGCGTGGGCCTACTTATTGCTACCGCAGTGGTATTGCAGGTGCGCCCGCCGGCATCGCATCCAACGGAAGCCCGGAATACTTACGAGAACTACGACGAAACGTCGATGACCTTGAGCAATGATGAGGCCCACCTGCCGAGCATGCAGCTTGCCGGAAGCAGTAAAGTGGATGTGGCGCTGCGCCAAAATTTGGATATCGTCGATAAATTCATTGTGGACTGTGAGCAGCGCGTGAAAGAGCAGCCTGGAGACGAACTAGCGCGCGATTATCTTAGCGGTGCGTACCAGCAGAAGGCGGAATTGCTTTCGGTGATGATGGAACGCGAGGGGGGCGTGTACTGACATGAAATGGGAAATGATGGCGCGCGGCGTCGTACTGCCAGTGCTTGGGGCAGGAATGCTTTTTGGCGCGGGGCAAGCTGCGGCGGCTCCCCAGCACTTCGAGAGACATTTTGCAGTCAAGGGCCGCCCGGTTGTCGTGATTCAGAACGTTGCCAACGGGCGAATCGAAGTCAAGTCCTGGAGGAATCCGGAAGTCGTCGTGGCCGCCACGCAGGCTTCTAGCAAAATCAGCATCGATACCGAACAAGCCGGCGAGCGCGTGGATGTAACCGCGACGATCACTGACAATTCCGCTCCCGCCACCGAGCTCGAAGCCAATTTTCAATTGACCGTTCCGGAAGAAACCGAGCTACAGCTACGAACGCAAACGGGCCTTGTCTATGTGGAGCAGGTGATGGGCGACATGACGCTCCAGAGCGTTGCGGGGGACATTCATCTCAAGGAAGTGTCCGGCTATATCGTGGTGCGAACCACCGTCGGGTCACTGGTATGCACGCAGTGCGCGGGTAAACTGGATTTTAATTCCATCAGCGGCAATGCTCAGGTGGTACAGCCAGGGCTTACGAGCGTCAGCTTGTTTACGATGTCCGGAAATATCCTCTACGATGGCGATTTCATCCGCACCGGGATTTACACCATGAAGAGCGGGAGAGGCACCGTTGAGGTGCATTTCTCTGGGAATGATTCCTTTGACCTCAAAGCACAAACTGCTACGGGTTCGGTCGATAATCAGGCGGAGGCCTATCTGAAACCAGACTCGCATGGCGTCCGGCACATGGCCTCGAAATTCACCAAAGGACTCTTTGGGACAGTGGGCACCGGCCTCGCTAAAGTCGAACTCTCCTCCTATAGTGGTACAATCCGCATTCTGAAGCGCGACTAATACTTTAGGAAAGAAGGAATCGTTTCGAGCAGGATGCTGTCGTCCTGAAGACCGCGCTTTTTGCGGTACGAGGCATCTCGAAGCATGTCGCTGTCGCACGGTGCCGGCACCTTCGGCACCGACGGCATCTTTAGATCTTCGGCAGAGATTGTTTTTTCACAATAATATGACGTTACCTCTTACGAGGCCCAGCGCCTCCCGTCCCCCAATTCTTTGTCTCGCCGGTTTCATGGGTTCAGGCAAAACCACCATTGGAACATTGCTGGCGCGCCAGCTTGCCTGGCGTTTCGTGGATCTGGACGATCGCATTGAGGAAGCCGCGGGATTGCATATTCCAGAAATCTTTGAACGGCTGGGCGAGGCGGCCTTTCGCCAGATGGAAGCGAATGAGTTGCGGTCCGCGCTGGGCCGCGCCTTAGAATTAAGAGAATCCACTGTGTTGGCACTCGGAGGGGGTACCTACGCGCAGACCGGAGCGCCGGAATTCCTGCGCACCGCCGGTATTCCCGTGGTCTGGCTCAACCCTTCCATTGAGGTCTTGCTCGCGCGCTGCATGACGATGACTGGCCGGCCGCTCTTCCGCGACGAAGCCAGTTTTCGCGCGCTGTACGCGCAGCGCTTGTCTTCCTATCAGCAAGCCGACCATCGCGTGGAGAGCTCAGGCGAACCCGGGCGGGTTGTCGCGGAAATTTTGCGTCTGGGGATTATCTCGATGGGTAGCAACGACGCCCATCTCGTGGTCGAAAAGCCCCACCCATAACGCTCTCGCAGGAAAAATGCCTCGGTGTCATTCTGAGCGCAGGTGTCGCCGAAGCAGGGGAACGTCCGCAGATCTGTGGCAAACTTCGGTTATACCGAAATGCGGCTTTAAAAGCTTAGACAAGCGGGGAACTCGTATGAATTCTAGACTGATTCTAGTCGTCGCCACTGTGACAATTCTGATCTGCAGCGGCGCGGTTACGGCCAAGCAAAAGAAGAGCGCTCCTGGCGGAGCACCTGTCTTTGCGCAGGACAAAGGTAAATTCACCATTCAGCTCAACGGGCAGACCGTCGGACACGAGGACTTCGATATATCGCCCTCCGGGGGCGGCTGGGCCACGCATAGCACCACCGAACTCAAGGCTCTCGATGCTCCTGCCGCGCGCGTTACCGGCGCGCTTATTCTGCAGCCTGATGGCGCGCCGATTAGTTATCAATGGACTTCGCAAACAGAGAAAACCAACGGAGCGCATATTTTATTCGCCAACGGCGTGGCCAAGATCACTCTGGAAATGCAAGGCGCACGACCCTTCGAACAGGACGTCAGCTTCGGCACGCCCCTTATCGCCGTCCTCGATAACAATCTTTACTATCAATATGCCGTGCTGGCCCGCGTCTATGATTGGAACAAACGTGGCACGCAGACTTTTCCGGTTCTAATCCCGCAGGACTTGACGCCTGGCTCCATCACCATTGAATCCACCGGAACATCCAACGCCGCTGGCAAATCGTACGACGGTGTGCGCGTTACGACCTCTGACCTCGAAGTACTCCTCTACCTGGACTCGAATCACCGTCTCATGCGCCTGGAAGTTCCCAGCGCCAAAGTGTCCGTTTCTCGCGACTAACGCTCTGAATTAGCCAAAAGTAAAAGCGGCGTGATCCTTTCGAATCACGCCGCCACCATGCGACTCCCAAGAAATTCTAACGCGCAAACGAGCGCTGAAGCACTGGTTTGCCCGGTGTCGCGAACGGCGCGTCCGCACGCCGCAGCGGGTAGCCCTGCGGATGACCATGCGCGTGCGTCAGCGCATGCCCATTCGAATGACCGGCAATGCCCGCGTGGCCATTGCCGTTGCCATTCCCCGACGCGGGCTGCGGTAGCCGCGCCGGATTACCGATAGGGCGGAGATTGTTCGGTATCGTGCCAACGTGATCGCTGATGGCTTGCAGCCTCTTCAGGATGGATTGCCACTGTTCCCAATCCAATTGCCGCAGGAACGGCCGCAATCCTTGGATGAATGGGTCTTCCAGCAGCGCTTCGCCGTCGGACTCCGGAATGAAGAAGCGGTTCAGACCGACGTTCAGCGCTTCGGAGATCTTCTCCAGCGTGCCCAGGCTCGGAGTCATCTGGCCGCTCTCGATGCGCGACAAATACGAACGCGACACCTTCGAGCGCGATTGCAGCTGGCTCTGCGTCATGCTGCGCGATTCGCGCAGTTGGCGGATCCGCTGCCCGATGTTCTCCACCGTCTCGCGGTTGGCGAACTTCTCTTGCGTAGGTTCAGCGCCGGTTTCCTCCGCGACTTCCGGGGGAGGAATCAGGAACTCCAAACGCTGAGGTAAGGCGCGCACGCAACGCCGGCAATTCCCCGTGCGCGTCCGGTACTGGACGAGACCGCAGGTCTTACAGCGTATGACTTCCCTATCCAATTCTAACGAACTAGCTTCTTTTTCTAATTGTGCCGACACCGATGCTCCTCGCTGACTTTGTCCGGCGTGCGGATAGGAGGGAAACGTCGGAACGTACTTCGGGGGGAAGGCAGTAACTGGCGCGACCGGAGTCTCTCGCGAATAGGCGTTTTGTGTCAAGAGTATTTTTAGACTTTTTTTATCTGTGCGCATTTGAAACACAAACGTTACGTCAGGCTTTCGCCTGTCCGTTAGTACAGTACGCTTTGATTTTCGACCTTGCCTCCGCTCCGTGGAACCCGCGAACGGGAAATTTGTTGCCGTTCTTTTACACTAATTCTCGCTCTCGCGCCACATCAAAATTCTCTTCTCCAGCCACTGAATCGATTTACCTCTTTTACGACGTTGTAGCGGCGAGTTCATCTCGCCATCCCTGAGCCCTTTGTAGGGGCACGATAAATCGTGCCCGAGTGCCGCGTTCCTGCGTTATTCTTTCCTCTTTCCGGAGAACGCCATGCCCACGCGCGAAGACGCCTGGAAACTGCTCTGTGAATTCACCGCTTCCGAAAGCCTCCGCAAACACATGCTCGCTGTCGAAGCATGCGTCCGCGCCTATGCTCGCAAACACGGGGCCGATGAGGACCTTTGGAGCATCACCGCTTTGCTCCACGATTTTGATTACGAGCGCTGGCCCAACGAAGCGCACGCTCCCGACAAGGAACACCCCGCGGAGGGCGCCAAGATCCTGCGCGAACGCGGCTATTCCGAGGAAATCGTCCGCGCCATCCTATCCCACGCCGACTATTGCAATGTCCCGCGGCAGTCTGCCCTCGAGCACACTCTCTTCGCTTGCGACGAACTCGCAGGATTTCTTACCGCCTGCGCCTACGTCCGCCCCTCAAAAAGCATCCTTGACCTCGAAGTGGATTCGGTGAAACGCCGACTCAAGGACAAAGCGTTCGCGAAAGGCGTTAGCCGCGACGACGTTCGTAAAGGCGCCGAAGAGCTCGGCATCCCTTTGGAAGAGCACATCGCCTTCTGCATCGCCGCTATGCGTGAACAGGCCGACTCCCTGGGCCTCCGCGGCACGATCGCCACGCAAGCAGCTTCCACGTGATCCCGAAACTGCATACAGTTAGAAGCCGGGCAAGGCGCCGCCTGTATAGGCCGGTCTCAGCTCCGTTATCGAGGGATATTTCGAGCGCTCAGGTTAGGTTCGGACTTCCGGAGGGAATCTGTGATTTCTAGAGCGATCGGTACGAATACAGCGTGATTGCGGCTCCAAACAGCATCGCTGCGATCACCAAGGCAATAACACCCGCGGCGAACCAAACTCCCGCCCGATGTGTGCCGAACACGCGCGACGCCAGCGCAACGCCCCAGAATGGCCGTTTCTCTTCGACATCATCCGCGGCAGGCGCCGCCGCTACTGGTGACGCTCGCTCCAGGAACTCCATTGGACTCACAAAACTATATCCTTTTCGCGGGATCGTTCGCACGTACACGGATTGCTCGTTTGAATCGCCGAGAATCTGCCGCAGCTTGTTCACCGTGGTGTTCACGTTCGCTTCGTAGTTCACATGCGTATCGGAATCCCAAAGCCGCGCGCGCAACTCTTCGCGAGTGATGATTTCCCCTGGGCGTTCCAGGAGCGTCAACAAAACCTGGCAAACCTTGCCTGGAATCCTAACTCGCGTCCCATTTCTCGAAAGATCGTGCCGATCTGTATCCAACATAAAAGGTCCGAACGCAACAAAGCGTCGAGGGAACGACGTCGCTCCCTTGATTTCTTGCTCGCTGTCGGCTGGTTGTGAAACCAAACCCATATTCATGGTGTCCACCCCGGGTCGTGGCGATGTTTAATACCACTACTTCGTGCCGAAACCCAAAATTCCGAGCTTCGGGAAGCGTTTGACAATTCGTTGAGTTCAGTTATATCTTATGGTGTATATACAAGTCAAGATCGGAGCTTCATCCGGATGCCATCTATCCTGGCCGAACTCAATCTTCGAGGCACCGGTTCCTGCGCTTCGTTTAACTTCCGCCGGGCGGCGCGTGCCGTCACGCGCCTATACGATCAGGCCTTTGAACCTTTTGGAATCCGTTCCACGCAATTCACTATTCTCATCGGCATTGCAAAAACCCAACCCACCCCGATCTCCGCCCTCGCCGATCTGTTGATCATCGACCGCACCACCCTCACGCGCAGCCTGCGCCTGCTCAAGAAACAGGGTCTGCTCTCGATTTCCGAGCGCTCCATTAAACGTCAGCGCTTCCTCCGTCTCACACCTAAAGGTGAGCGCACCTTGGCCGCGACCCTCCCCGCTTGGCGCAAAGCCCAAAACCGCTTCGTGCAAACCTTAGGAGCGGACCATTGGAGTAATTTCCGAAATGAGCTGGAGAAACTCACCCACGTAGCGCTGTCCTTGGAGGATTCGCCAGCCGACGCCGACCCGCGTCCCACAATTGCCGGGAACTGACGTCTCCCAATGTCGCAGCAACCAGCGCAACCTTCCGGTTGCCGGTTCCTCGGACTCCCAAAAACAAAAAGGGGAGAAGCCTCGCAGCCACTCCCCGTTCTCGTTTCTATTTGAAGTAGTTTGAGCTTAGAAGTCCACGCGGAACCCGAACTGGATCCACCGCGCTCCGGAGATCCGATCGGCGGGAATTAGTTGGGTGTTGATTACACCAAAGGTCGCCGGATTGGTCGCATCGAAGGACGGATCCAGGAAATTCGGATGGTTGAAGATGTTGAAGAAGTCAGCGGAAAATTCCACTTTCAACCGCTCGGTTATAGCTGTCGATTTCCCGAGGCGCATGTCTAAATTCCACAATCCCAGACCGCGCAAGGGGCTGTTCCGCCCATCGTTCGTGTCGCTTGCGATGAGCGCTGGACGAAACTTCTGGAAAGCTGCGGCGGGGTCGGCGAAATAGTTCAGTCCCGTGCCGCTGTTCTTCGGATCGCCCGAAGTCCCGACTTTCAGGGGACCCAAAGGCGTGTTGATGGTGCTCCCGTTGACTCCCCCATGTATGCTGCCGCCGCCCAAGGAATCTACCGGGGCAGTTGGAAGCATGCCGGAAGGGGTAGCGAAGATGACTCCACCGCCAAACGGCTGGCCGCTGATTGAGACCAACTCGGGGACTCCACTGCTCCTCCGGAAGATACCGGCGGTGTACCAGCCGCCAATCACTCTGTTGACCGCGGAGTGACCACTTGAGAAACGGCCCTTGCCGAACGGCAGTTCGTAATCGAAAGTGGCGTTGAACACATGCGGCCGGTCGAAGAACGATGGCCCGTAATCCAGGTGCGTATTGTAACTGGACGAATAGTAGCGGGCGTCGTTCTGCACCGCTCCCACGGTATCCAGCGATTTCGAAAACGTGTAGTTGAAATCAAAGAACAGCCCGTGCCAACTATTGTTGCGCAGAGTTAGGATCAAAGCGTTGTAGTTGGACTTGTCGCGGCTAGTGCGCACGAAGAGGTCGAGCACCTGCGTGTTGGTATATTCCGGCAGGCCGAGCCCCAGCCGGGCGAAGTCCATGCTCAGGAAGAGATTCGACAGATTGTCGTTAAGAAAAGCAGCTGTATTGCCGCCCACGAGACAGGCGGTCGCGGAAATGTTCGTGCCATTCGGCCCACAGCCGAC
>Ga0209736_1000691_pt1 | contig 10862 bp, 8 predicted proteins | sample BlaSpr_A8_Ref_M3_FD_187992 | JGI IMG/M metagenome (GOLD analysis project Ga0209736, IMG submission 187992) | Forest soil microbial communities from Thunder Bay, Ontario, Canada - Black Spruce, Ontario site 2_A8_Ref_M3 (SPAdes) (version 2) | ecosystem: Environmental > Terrestrial > Soil > Boreal... | reverse complement strand
CGGGCACGTTCCGGACCTGCATGGCGTTCCACACCGCTCTGGCGAAGACCAAAGGGTCAATCGTCAATATCGCGTCGATGAATGCGACGCTGGCCTTACCGCGCATCCCCGCTTATTGCGCCAGCAAGGGCGGTGTCGTGGTGCTGACTAAATCCCTGGCGCTTGCCTGGGCGTCCGAGGGCATCAGGGTCAACGCGGTCGCGCCTGGCTATATCGAAACCAGTATCAATGAGGCAGGACGACAGGACGAATTGCATTACAACCGTATCGCCGACCGCACCGCATTCAAGCGCTGGGGCCATCCGAACGACGTCGCCGGTGCGGTGGCATTCCTGTGCATGCCGGCGTCAAGCTATGCAACTGGGACGGTCATCGCTGTAGATGGAGGATTTCTGGCTGGCTAGGCCCACAGGCAGCAGCTAGAACGCTTCACCCTTCTTCATTAGCCCTTTCACAGCCGCAATTTGGGACCTAGGCTTCGCGCGGTGTATTGGCGACATCCGTTGCTGAACGTCCGCTTTGCGCCAAAAGCGGCCGCTCGCCCAAGAATATGCGCATCTCCCGATGAGGATCGTCATCGAAGGTACGGCCATGGTCTGCGGACGAGACGACCGCCCGGCATGTGGAATCTTCTCGCCCGAATATTTCGAGCAGGCTTTTTCCATCAGAGGAACGGGCGTCGAATCGCTCATGGCAGATTTTCCCGCTCAGAACATTCCGTTGGAGTTGGCGCGCGGAATGTTCGGCGCGATCAACGGTGCCGAGTTTTTCGGGTCACCAACGATCTGCAAGGTGTCCCAATGTTCGATTGCCTTGCCGTCGGCGTCCATCTTGTAGATGTCGACGCCGGCGATTCCCGTATCTTCCGGGTCGTCATTGAAGAGATTCAGAAAGTTTACGTGCGCCCATACATAGTCGCCGACGGCGATGATGCGGTGGACGACGACACGGGCCCGGGCGCGTTCCCGCGTGAAGTGGGCGAAGAATTTCCCCAGCGCGACCGAACCGTCGGCGATCAGCGGGTTGTGCTGGATGTAGGTAGGACTCACGAATTTGGCCGTGCCCTCTTCCGACTTCTTCGTGTTGATCATCAGATCGTAGAGGGCGAGAACATTGTTCTTGTTGCGAACAGCGCGGCTATCGTTGGCGTCAATGATTTCGATCATGGCTGGCTCCTGTTGCAAGATGGGTGATTATCGGGTGGACTTAACTCAGGCCGACGAGTTGGAGGCGCAAGGCATCCTGCTCGGCGTCTGATTTCTCTCGAACGGTCCGCAGCATTTCTTCGGCGTCTGTTCCGACCGGCGCGCGGCTCGGCGCGGGTACTTGCTCGGCCAATTCGATTACTCTCCGCGCGGCGATCGTCGAGTCGAGCCCGCTGTTTTGCATGGCGTTGAGAGCGGCTGTGAACGATCCGAAGGTTTGTCCATAGAGCTCGTGTTGTTCAGGCGTCATTCCGTCGGCGACCCGCTTGAGGGCGGCAGCCGTCTTCGCAGGGCCGCCGGTTTTCATGTTGCCTGCCGCGGCCACCACGACGTCGATGCCGAACCGCTTCAGTTCGGCGCGGTAGACCGTCGCAAACACCTCCATCGCGGCTTTCGATGCGCCCGACGGTCCGTTGAAAGGCAGCGGAACGCTCGCCGTCCAGGTGCTGACCTGGACGATGCGGCCGCGCGCCTTTCTCAGCGCCGGCAGGAACGCGTTTATGACCGACAGGGCCCCGAACACGTTGACGTCGAATTCACGCCGGATGGCGTCGAGAGGAAGAACCTCGATCGGTCCCGGGGTCAGAATGCCGGCATTGTTGATCAGGATATCGAGGCCAGACTCGCCGAGGGCGTCGGACACGCCGCCTGCCCAGGCCTTCACGGACTCTTCTTTGGTCATGTCACAGACGGTCAGGCTGACACGTCCTCCGGAGGCCTCTTTCAGGTCCTGGACTTCCGCGGCTGACATGGCGGTGTGGCATGAGAATCTCCCTTGGTTCCGATTGATGGGCAAGCTATCGTCGCTAAAATCGACGCGATAGCCGTATGATTTGCCCATCTGTGTCGCTCAAAGTGGAACGCTGGCGATGGATACCGAAGATCTGCGGACCTTTGTCGACGTGGCCGATGCCGGCGGGGTGTCATCGGCCGCCCGGCGTCTTGGCGTCTCGAAGTCCATCGTTAGCCGGCGGTTGTTCCGGCTGGAGGCCGAGCTCGGCGTCCAGCTTCTCGCGCGGACGACTCGTGGCGCCGCGCTGACAGAGGCCGGCGTCACGTTTCGCGAGCATGCTGCGCGAGTCTGTGCCGAAATCGATACCGCGCTTGAAACGATCATGCCTGCCGGCGAACTTCGCGGCCGCCTCCGGATCGCAGCGCCGTTATCCCTGGGGCCGACGCATCTGGCGCCGGTATTCGCGGAAATGGCGCGGCGTCACCCGATGCTGCACGTGCATGCGAGCTACAGCGATCACTTCGTTGATATCATCGGGGAGGGTTTCGATTGTGCGATCCGCGTCGGCTATCTCAGCGACTCGAACCTGATTGCGCGTCGCGTCGGACCGGTGCATGGAAAGCTCGTCGCAAGCCCGGACTATATCAGGGAGCACGGCACTCCCGAGACGCCGGACGAACTCCTTGCTCATCAGGCGCTCATGCAGGGAACGGAAACCTGGCAATTTACCGAGGGCGACAAGACAATTTCCATTCATCCGCAGGGGCGGTTCAAAGCGGACAACGGCACGGCTCTCGCCGCTGCCGCGGTGGCGGGGCTCGGCATCGCCTGGCTTCCGGATCATCTCATCGAGGACTATCTGGATTCCGGCAGCCTTGTCCCGGTGATGACGCGCTATCCCGTCCCAACGGCTGGCATGTTCGTTGTGCGGCCTCCCGGTGAGCACTCCACACGGAAAGTTCGAGTTCTTACTGAATTGCTGATTGAGCATTTCGGATAGTCGGAGCGCACTCAAACACTCCCTTACATCGATCGGGCACGGCAATCCTTCGGTCGCGGACCGCGAATGACCGCCTTGTGGAAGACCTATGCCCGCCGGGTGCACTGTGGCTCTGAGCCAATATTTTGCGAAAGCTCGGCGCGATACGGCTGTTGCGTATGGTGCTGTCGGAGCAAGGATCACGTCTGTTAATGGCACACTCAGCGTAAGTGCCGGAACGTCGCCGTTCCGACAGCTCTCGGATCCGCTAGGGCGAGGTTTATGAGCCTTTCTTGTATGACCCGAATCCCACATTCAGCGCCGGTAGGTGAAGGCAATCCACTGGAACGGGGGCCGATTGAAGCTGTGATTACGGGCCGGTCACCCTCAGATGCAGGGGCACGCGCCCCTTGTCCGAGTCGATGATATAGAGCTGTAGTTTGGGCAAGATCTTCTCCATGGCTTCCAGATACAGTCGTATCCTGGTGACGTCCGGTGCCTTTTCATACTCCTTCTGCAGCGCGAGAAAGCGGCTCGTCTCGCCGATGGCAGCGGCGACGCGCTGTTGCTTGTAGGCCTCCGCCTCGCTCAGCCGCGTGCGCGCCTCGCCCCTTGCCTTGGGAATGAGGTTGCTCGCGTAGGCGCGGGCCTCATTGATCACCTTCTCGCGGTCGGCCATGGCATCCGCCACGTCTTGGAAAGCCTGGACAACCGATCTGTCGAGAGTGATCGTCATGATGCTCGCAGACACGATGCGAATGCCGCTGTGGCGGCGGTCAAGGAGCTCCTGCGTCTTGGCCTTGACCCGTTCCTGCACTGCGACCCGCCCCCTGGTCAGTACCTCGTCGATGGGCATGCCGACGACCGTCTCGGTCAGCACCCCCTCGGCGATGGCCTCGACGAAGGCTTGCGGCTCCTCGATCTGAAAAAGGAATTCCGCCGGATCGCGGATAACATATTGCAGAGCGAGGGCAGCATTGACGATATTGGTGTCCCCGGTTAGCAGCTCCATGCCGGACGGCGCGGCCGAATCCCCGGTGGGTATCGCAAATCCCACGCCGACCTTCATCACGCTCGTCGTCTTGACGACGTCCACGCGATCAACGGGCCATGGGAGGCGGTAGTGCATGCCGGGGCCGACCTCCGCCTCGACGGTACCGAACCGGCGTACCACCGCGCGCTCGTCCGCCCCGACGACGTAGAATCCCGAGGCCAGATGGGCTCCAAGAAAAAGGACGAGAACGCCAAGGATCCAATAGCGATAGCCAAGCCGGAGGCGCGCTAGTCCCGGACGCGACCGCAGGTCGACGCCGTGCGTCAGATCTTTTGCGGCTTGGTCTGCTTCTCGCCGCGCGTCGCCGCCCAGGCCTTGATCGTACGCGAATGTCACCGGACCTCCTCCTCGAGTTTTTTGTTCAGGAGTAGATCGGCGCCGGTCGAAATTGCTCCGGGCGGCGGAGGGGACGGTCCGACCTGGAGCGGTTGCGTGTCGAAGTGCAGCATCCGCAGAACGTCAGCGTCTGCAGGAAGGAAGAGAGTCGTCTTGTCGTCGAGGAACTTGTCGTAGGCCCGCAAGGTCCGCAGGAATTGGTAGAATCCTGGATCTTGCCAGAAAGCTGCAGCATAGGTGCGCGAAGCCTCGGCGTCGGCCTCGGCCTTGATGCGCTCGGCCTGTCCGGCAGCCTCCGAGTCGATGCGGATTTTCTCATGGTCGGCCTCGGCGAGGATCCTCTTCGCCTCCAACTCGCCCGCCGAGCGGTTCTCCTTGGCGATCTTGGCCCGCTCGGCCCTCATGCGTTCGAAGACATGCTCCCGGTTCAGTTCCGGCAGGTGGAGGCCGCGGATGTCGACGCTGACCACATCGATACCATAGGCCGTTCGGGCCAAGTCTGCGACGCGGCGAACGACTTCCGACGCCATGGCCTGATAGTTGCTCTTTGCTGGGTCGGTGGAGATGAGAACGGACGCCGGATACCGTCCCATGACGGCGCCGATCTCCGCCAGGATGATGTCGGAGAGACGCTGCTCGCCCGCAGCCGGGGTCGCGACCGCGGCGAGAAAGCGGACCGGGTCGGCGATCCGCCACGTCACGAGGCTATCGACGCCGAGGTTCTTCTTGTCGATCGTCAGATACTCGGAAGGCGCCGGCCGAAAGAACAGGATGCGCTTGTCCAGCCGCACAACGCGGTCGAACGGCGCAACGACGTGGAGGCCAGGCTCGGCGAGGACACGAACCACCCGCCCGAAGCGCGTGACAAGTCCATATTCGGTGATGTCCAGGGCGAAGAACGAGGAAACAAGCGCCCAGACTGCGAACGCCGCCATCAGTGCCGGCAGGGTACGCCGAAGCACGATGTTCGATGGTTTGTTCGCTGTCGTGGCTCGTTCCGCCATTCTCGCCTGCCGCCGATCTCAGATCCTGTCCGTTTGACCAAGAGTCCTCATCATCCTGCTCTCGCCTGATCGGCTCCTTCCTCGAGGCACGTGATCCGCGCGAAACCGGCCTCGCTACTTGCTTTGGCCCGAGCCCAAGGGCTGCACGAGCCACATGTCGAAGTCTTTCACGTCGCCGCTGCCTGGTCGCACAAATTTCCGCATGCCCGGCAGCACGTCTTCGAGCGTTTCAAGCTGCAATCGGAATTTTGTAAGCCCAGGGGCGTGCTCGTAGGCTTCGAGCCGCAGCGCGAAAGCGTCCGCGTCGGCCTGAGCGCCCGCGATCCGCTGCTCCTTGAAGGCCAGCGCCCCCTCTGTCATCGCCGCGGCTTCGCCTTTCGCCTGGTTGATCTTCTCCACCGCGAAGACGTTCGCCAGGTTGATCGTACGCAGCTTGTCCTCGAGCGCGCTGGCGACGTCTCGGAAAGCGTCGTGGACCTCGTCTGGCGGGTGGTCGTAAAGTAGGCTGACGGAAAGCACCTCGATTCCGGCCTGGTAGCGGTCCAGCATCGACTGGGCGGCCGCACGCGTCTCGCGTTCGATCTCCTCGCGCGCTGTGGTGTAGACCGCATCGATGGCGCGGGTCGCGACCGCACCCCGGAGCGCTGCCAGGATCGTGCTGCGCACGAGTGCCTCTGGTTCGGCGAGGTGATAGGCGAACGCCAGCGCGTCATTGACCCGGTACTGGGCCGTGGACCTCAGGTCTATGAGGTTGCTGTCGCCGGTGAGCAGGAAGGAGTCGCCGGGCGCCGTCTCCTTCTGGAACCAGACGCCGCTCGCCTGCTGCGGCGCTGGGTTTGATCCAAAGGCCAGCCGGCTGCGAAGCTGCGCGCGCGTCGCCTCCTCCCGCGACAGTTCCGGTGGAAGTCCGAACTCGAGCCGTTGCGCCAGATTCTGCACGATGAGGCGGTGGCTCTCGAACGGCCAGGGCCATCTGACGTGCAGGCCAGGCTCGAGATCCGACGCCAGGATCCGGCCGAACCGCAGCCTCATGCCGACCTCGCCGGGCCCGACCGTGAAGAGTCCGCTCCCGAGCCAGAGTAGCGCCACGCCGCCGGCGGCAGCGTAGCCGAGGCTGCGCGGGGTAACGGCAATCCCGGTCAGCTGCGCGGCTCGGTCCCGGAGCCAGACCCATTCGTCCGGAACGCGCGTCCGGCGCATGCTGAGGATCAGCAGGCCGCTGAGCAACACGGCCCCGGCGTCCTTGACAAGGTCCGGCACGAAGCCGGCCGCGGTCCCGAACGTCGCTCGAGGGTCGAGCCCCCAGGCGTGGTACAACATGTTGAGGGCGAAACCGGCGGCGAGCGTCATGAAGACGACCGCAACCAGATAGGCAGCCACCGCGCGGCGGCCCAGCACCTTCATGAGGACGACCAGGCTGCTGATGTTCGTGGCCGGCCCGGCGAGAAGGAAAACGAGAACGGCGCCTGGGCTCAATCCCTTGAGCGCCAGCGCCGCCGCCATGGGCGTCGAGGACGAAGCGCAGGTGTAGAGAGGGATGCTCAAGATGAGCATCAGCAACATCGAGACGATTCCGCCGCCCCACACGCCGTCGAATAGCTGCGCTGGAACTGCGACGGCGGCGACGGCGGACAGAACGACTCCCAGAGCGAGCCACCAGCTGATGTCGTCGAGCAACTCGACGAAGCCATAACGGATGATGCGCCTTGTCGCATCGACCGCCGCACTGCCGCTTCTGGCTCCAGAGTCGGGCTGCGAATTCGCCTTCCGGGCGTGGTCGTGGTGGTGATCCCGTCCGTACGCGTGATCAAGTCCCTCAGCGGCGTCGCCTGCATGCTGACACTGGTCGCTGTCGCTACCTGCGGCGGGATTTTTGGCGGACCTCAGGGGCCGTCCGGTCGCGCTGGAGCCCGGGGCGCCGAACAGATTTGTGGCGAGGCCGGCGGCAATCGCCGTTGCAACCCCGGCGATGGGGCGGAACACGGTCATGAGAGGGTCGGTCAGCGCGTAGGTCAGGCTGATACTGTCGACCCCGGTTTCCGGCGTCGCGACCAGGAACGCCACGGTGGCGCCCGGCGTCGCCCCTTCCTTGCGCAGCCCAAGCGCTGTTGGCAGGACGCCGCAGGAGCACAAGGGCAATGGCGCGCCGAGGACCGACCCCCAGAGCACCGACTTGATCTTTCCGGCCCCGACGAGCCGGGTGAGCAGCCGGCCCGGCACCAGGACCGCAAGCACCCCGGCGAGCAGGAAGCCGAAGAGGAGGAAGACAGAAGCGTCTTCCAGGATTCCCCAGGCTTCCCGAAGGACAGCGAACAGAAGGTTGATCATCATAGTCCCGTTTTCGAGGCTGTCGGGGGCCGAATGGTCCGGTCCCAACCGCTTTGCCCCGCGGCGGCGCCTTGCGCGGACACCGCCGCGGCGCGGCCGCGTTACTTCGGCAGATATTTCTTGTTCAATGCGCAGGCCACGGAGAACTGCGGGTCGACCACGTTGGCGATATAAAGGTGAGCCGCCTGACCAAGCAATTCGACGGCGTCGTACTTCTCGAAGCCATAGTCAGTCGTGAGCCAGGTGACCATGTCGGCGCAGGCGAGGCGCAAGGCGTCGATCAGAGGTCGCGTGCTGCCGATCGACATGATCTCATTGTCGTTGATCAGGTGCGGCCAGTTGATCTTCTTGCCCTTGATCAGGTTCACGGTGAACTTGACGGTGAATGGCGTCTCGATCGCAGCACCGTCGATCTCCCCGTCGCCCTGCGCGGAGTGCCCGTCGCCCAGCATGAACAACGCCCCCGGCTCGAACACCGGGAAGTGCATGGTGACCCCCGCGACGACCTCGTTGAAGTCCATGTTCGCGCCATAGGGACCAGGATACAGCGAGCTGATGCACTCCTTCCCTCCCGGAGCAGTACCGATGGTGCCGAAGAACGGCCTGATCGGAACCTCGACTTTGCCGATCTTGCTGTTCGGCATGTCAAGAGTGGCGACTTTGCGGCTCTTGTCGAGACGCCAGATGAACAGACGGTCGGGGACAGGCGGCGTCACCATTGCGGTCTTGTACTCGGGCGCAAGCAGCCCGAAGTTGGGAATTGAAGCACCCCATCCCCAGTCGCGGTTGAGCTCGATGCTGTCGATATGGACCTCCAGCGTGTCGCCGGGCTCGGCACCTTCGACGTAGAACGGGCCGGTCTGCGGATTGACCTTGGTGAGGTCGAGCTTTGGCGCGACCGATGTGTCGGAGACGGAGAACGCGTCGTTGGAGGCGTCACGCGTGCTGGTGATCACCGAGTCCCCGGGCTTGATGCGCATGGCCGGCGGATGGGAATGGCAGTAAGTGAAATAAACCTTGTCGCCTGGATCGTACCTCACTTCGGCCGCCACGGCCGGCCGGGCGAGCGAAAGCCCGGCGATCGACAACAGCAACGCGGCCGGCAGCAGCCGCAACGTCTCTCTCGGTGCTCGATAAGTCCCAGGCATATTCGTTACCTCCCTCGGATCTTTTTGTTGCGTTTCATATGCACTCTCACGCGATCTCTTGCATCCTGCCGGGCTATCTCATGTTTGGTCCCCTCCTCTGGAACCCCATCTACTTTCTCGGCAACTCCCCGCGGACGCCATCGCTCCCGGGAGCGCCGCCGTTGAAATATTTGCTGTCGAAGAGCACGCCGAACAGCGGGGAATCCGCCGGCAGCACCATGGTCGTGCTCTTGCGCGCGAAGGTCCGCGACGCCTCCATGGTACGCAGGAACGCGTAGAATTCGGGCGCACGGCTCAGCGCGTTTGCATAGATGCGCGCCGCCTCGCCGTCCCCCTCGCCGCGGCGCCGTTGCGCCAGCTCGATCGCCTTCCCGAGGATGCGCGCCTTCTGCTCCTCTGCGGCGGCTCGCACCTTCAGTCCCTCCTCCTCCCCCTCCGAGCGGTACAGCATGCTGATGCGGCCGCGTTCGGACTTCATCCTGGCGTAGAGGCGGAGCCGGTTTTGCTTGGGAAAATCGAAGCCGCGCAGCTGGACGTCGACGACTTCGATGCCGTAGTCCCTCTGTGCCACAATGCCACACCGGCGGGCGATCTCGGCGACAATGGCATCCGCTCGGTAGGCTGCGGCATCCGTCGAGACAAACGCGACCAGGCGATTGCTCCCGATAGCGGCCCCGAACTCCGCGGAAAGGATGTCGCCGAGTCTCGATTCGGCGCCCCTTCTGTCGATGACGGTCTCGAAATACCGCTTCGGATCGGCCACGCGCCACAAGATGGTGCCGGATGCTACGACTGGCGTTTTCTCGATAGTCAGGAATTCGCTCGGCGGCGAAGCGTAGACGAACAGGCGACGGTCGAACGTCCGCACGCTCTGCAAGGGATGCTTGAACCGGAGCCCCGGCGCAGTGATCACTTGCGTCGGCTTGCCGAAATCGGTGACGATCGCGTAGTCCGCGCTATCCACGGTGAAAAAGCAAAGGCTGGCGACCGCTGCGACCAAGCCAATCGCTGCGACCACCGCGAGGGCGCGCCGATACGGCCACCTGTCGGATACCACTGCGTTATCACGAGATCGAACCATGGCCCGTCCGTCCCGCTGGTCAACTCCAGCGTTGGGCTATTCGCCTCGGCGCGACGGCACCGCGGCGGGCGCCTCGACATGATCAGGATTGGGAAGTGTGCACCAATGCCGCATCGAGGGCAAGAGACGGTGATCCGCGTTTTGCGCCTGTGGCGCTGGCCGGATATATCGCGGCGGACACGCCCGACCCGCGTGTATCCTTACTGCGCCGCGCGCCACGTCTCGCGAACCTATCGCCTTTCTGTGGTCTGCACCCCGCGCTACGATGCTTGCGCGACGAAGGTGATCGTACGCGGCGCCCATGCAGGGCCGCGTACGTTGGGCCATCCACGGTTTTTTGGAATTGCACAGGCATCGCCTACAGGGCGCTCAAGCGCCGCAGCGCGCCCGGGCGGTTTAGCGGCAAAGGCGGTGCATTGCGGACCTTGGTTTTGCGTGTCGAGTATGCGTTGTTCCCCTCAGTTCGGAGCCCTGACCCAGAGTCAAACCGAAGGCGCAGCCGTTAAGCTCTGGCGCGAGACGGCCGAATACTAGGCAACGTCCCATCAGGACTGCTCGGTAAAATGCTCGTAAAATGCTCGAATGAATGGAAGCTACGCCCGCGAAGCCGAGAAGCATCTGACAAGTGGCTGATAAAGGTGCGGTCAGTGCGCCGCCCCTGTGGTGGTCTCAGAGGGACCGTCGGCTGGCGGTGGGGTCTGGTCTAGCGCCGTCGATCCCGGTGTTCCGCTCGGTCCGGGATTAGGCGCAACATGGGTAGTGTTCCACGGTCCCCATGTGAGCATAGCAACCGTCAGGATGAATGTTACAGCGATAACGGCGAACCTTCGAAAGCTGCCTTCCCAATCCTGACTATTCCGCATGCGGCTTGTATGGGGCTTTCATTGTCAAGGGGACGTCACGCCATTTTGGTCGTCCTTTGCATTCCATTCTTTTGTTCGACCCGCGCCGCGAGCATTCTTCCGTCCCGACCGCATATTTCCATCGCCGTCGC
>Ga0209736_1000690_pt1 | contig 10868 bp, 14 predicted proteins | sample BlaSpr_A8_Ref_M3_FD_187992 | JGI IMG/M metagenome (GOLD analysis project Ga0209736, IMG submission 187992) | Forest soil microbial communities from Thunder Bay, Ontario, Canada - Black Spruce, Ontario site 2_A8_Ref_M3 (SPAdes) (version 2) | ecosystem: Environmental > Terrestrial > Soil > Boreal... | reverse complement strand
TGAGAGAGTCGGCGAGGCGGCTAGGACCTGCTTGCGGCCTTCCCCGAGGGGGTTGCAGTATAGAACTACTCCGCCTCTATCTATACAAGCGTAAAAGCAGAGATATTCCCATCATGATGAGAGATCAAAACAGCGGGAAACCCTGGATTGGGGCGAGTCAAGAGCGAGCAGACTGCTGTTGGTTGTCGTTGTTTTTCAAAGCTATTGAAAGCAAATGGTTTATTTGCAAGAAAGCTGAAATAATCAAAAGAATCGAATCTTTTCGGAGTACAGCCGAGAGTTCCTTGAGGCTGGCCAGAACCCTTTATCCATTTATCCTTGGCTCACGACATCCGGCTATTGCGGTTGCAGCATGAGATCGTTGAACTGCGTCACAAACGCAGCCTCATTCGGGCCAGGGTTATTGCGCAGTGGTTTTGCCCGTTCAACCAATATCTCCTCCGCATCCGTGCCGAGCACCTTGATCGTCTCGTCGATGAACTCTTTCAGAGGCATTGCTCTGGGTTCCTGGTTGCTGTTCATTAAGTCGGTCTGCACCCACGGTGGCACGATCTCCAGAACGCTGACCGAAGTACCTCTCAACTTGTACCGTTGCGAGAGTGCGTAGGTGTGCAGCGCCGCCTTCGTGGACGAATACACCGCGGTCAGCGCCAGCGGGACATACCCTAAAACAGATGTGTTGTAGATGACAGCTGCCTTTTCCTGCTTCTTCAAGTGCTCGATTAACGCCGAAGTCAGCCGAATCGGCCCTAGCAAATTCGTTGTAACAGTGGACGTGAGTACGGCATCGTCAATGACGCCGGCCGCGTCGTCAACTTGCATGATGCCCGCGTTATTGATGAGCACATTTAGCTTCGGATAATCAGCGACCAACCGCCTGGAAACCGACGCGATGCTCGCGGGGTCTTCCACGTTCAACTCGACCGACTGCATCCCTGGATTTGCTTTGGTTGTCGCTTCGAGATGACCCTTGCGCCGACCGGAGATGATGACCCGATTACCAAGCCTGTGCAAGGCCTCAGCCAATCCGCGACCGATGCCCGAACCACCGCCTGTGATGAAGATCGTATTTCCAGTCAGGTTCATAGCCTTGCTCCTAGCCTTAATAGAATGTTGTTGCAGTCAGTCTATATTCTTCACGTTGGCAAGTTGCTCTGCGATCTCGTCGACCCGGTCGGGATAGAACGCAATATGCCCCTTGATCTGCTCAACAGCAGGAAACGGATCCTCGTATGACCACACCGCGTTGACTGACTTCTTTCCTCCAGCGGGAACGCTGTAGTAACTGCAATCGCCTTTATAGGGACAGTAGGTGGCGTGATCGGTCCGTTCCAATTGGGAAAAATCAACGTCCTGACCTGGAATGTATTGAACGGGCGGATAGGCCGCTTCGCGGAGCGTCAGGGCGTTGCGGGTATCGGCCACCACACGGCCGGCGACGGACACGACAACGCGAGCGGGATTGCGCAGGATGGAAATCGGATGATCTGGACCTGGAAGCTTGATCTGCTTTTCAGTCATGTTTTGGTTTCTCCTTTTCTGCTCGTGCTCAGCCCTTTAGGAATGGTCGGACCCAAATCACTGAGCCGTCTTGCCGCCGTCCACGAGGTACGACGCGCCCGTGATGAACGACGCCTTGTCGGACGCGAGAAACATGATGGTCTGGGCGATCTCTTCGGGTCTCCCTACTCGTTTGAGCGGCACGGTCGCCGCCAGACCGGCCTTTCTTTCGGCAGTACCAGAGAAGCGGTTCAGCATCCCAGTCTCGATTGGACCTGGGGCCACCATGTTAACGCGCACCCCGGAAGAGGCGGCCTCGAGTGCGGCCGACTTGGTCAGTCCTTCGACCGCATGCTTGCTCGCGGAGTATATCGACGCGCCACGAGCGCCAATATGGCCGTAGGTGGACGACACGTTCACGATACTGCCGCTTCCCTGGGCAAGCATCACGCGCATTTCGTGCTTCATGCTGAGGAGCGTACCCAGGACGTTTGTGTCGAAGGTCGCGGCATAGGTTTCTGCAGTCTGTTCCGTCACCGGGCCGGGTTTGCCTTCCGTCCCAGCGCAATTGACGGCAGCATCCAGACGGCCAAAGCGCGCGACAGCCTTATCGACTAAGCTGCGCAGGTCTTCTTCGTGACGCACGTCGGAGCGCACGAATTCGGCCTCTGCGCCGAGCTTGCGGAGTTCAACAACAAGTTTCTTGCCTTCTTCCTCGCGCCGGCCAGAAATAACAACACGTGCGCCTTCTTTCGCGAACCCGAACGCTGTGGCACGTCCTATTCCGGTTAGTGCACCAGTGATCAAAACAACTTGTGCGTTCATATCAGTTCTCCTCGAAGTCTATTTATCTGAGCCGGCCCTGGAATTAGTTAGCCAACATCCCTCCATCCACGGGGATGGACGCACCGGTCATGTAGGAGGCGTTTGCGGAGGCTACAAAGACGATGACATGAGCGATCTCCTCCGGTGTTGCGAGACGCTTGACTGGCACGGTCGAGACGAGTGCGGCCTTATTTTCATCCGTATTGGTGAAGCGTGTGAGCATGCCGGTATCCGTAGTGCCGGGAGCTACTACATTTACGCGCACACCGGTCCCCGCGACTTCCAGTGCAGCGGACTTTGTCAGTCCTTCGACCGCATGTTTACTCGCCACGTAAACCGATGCGCCGGGAGCGCCGACGCTTCCATAGGCCGATGAGATATTGACTATGCTCCCGCTGTCTTGCGGAAGCATCACGCGCAGTTCATGCTTCATGCTCAACAACACGCCCAATACATTGGTATCGAACGTGGCCGCGTAAAGCTCTGCTGTCTGCTCGGTTACGAGTCCCCGCGGCCCCTCCGTACCAGCGTTGTTGACGGCAATGTCCAGGCGGCCAAAACGTTTGACGGTTTGGTCCACCAGGTTACGCACGTCTTCTTCAACGCGCACATCTGTACGAACAAACTCAGCCTCGGCCCCGAGTGCCCTGAGTTCCGCAACCAATTCTTGCCCTGCTTTATCACGACGACCGGACACCATCACTTGGGCCCCTTGTTGTGCGAAGAGTACTGCGGCGGCGCGTCCGATTCCCGTTAGTGCTCCCGTAATCAAAACTACTTGGTCTGACATAAACTCTCCTTGTCCGCGGATGTGGTCGCGGTGGACACAAAGTCCTCTGTCCCGGTTGAAAATCGCGACAGGCGAGACATCGTGTCGGACGTGAAGCCCTCCAATGATGTCCATCTGCGAGCTTGCGATCAGTTTGGACTGCGCGGTTATGAACCGATCAGTTCTATATGATGAGGAAGGCGCAACGAGGATGCAACTAATATTGAACTATTTAGTTCGATATAGAATAATGCGCATATGGGGCGCCCGAAGAACTTTAGTCGAGAGGAAGTACTGGAGAAGGCTATGCCTGTCTTCTGGAAGCATGGGTTTTCCGACACGAGCCTTCAGGAGCTGGAGCGAGCCACGGGCGTCAACAAGTCGGGTTTGTATTCAGAGTTCCGGGACAAGGAAGATCTTTTTGTTGCATGCCTTCGGCACTATCTCGAGAGCCAGGAGAAGAAGGGGCTTCTCACTAAGGAACCTCTGGGCTGGGATAACGTGGAGACACTTCTCAAACATGGACCTCTCAACAAGGGGGAACAGAAGGGATGCTTTGCCGTTAACTCCATGCGGGAGTTCGCCATCCTTCCGGACGAAGCTCATGCGCTCGTGGCAGAGAACCGGGCGGCGTTGCAAAGCCTTCTCGCCATGAATATTGAGGCGGAGAACCCCAAGATGGATCCCCGCCTGCTTGCGGAGATGGTGTTATCTTTCTTCTCCGGATTATGCATTGAGCGCAATCTTGAATCCGGCAAGGCCTCGTCGGCGCGCAAGATTGGGAGTCTGATGAAGATGCTTCGTACCCTCTAATCGAACGTCGCGATTCCGCTCCGTCCACTGGCTCCGGCCTCGTCATCTGGCGGCATCGGACCCGTCCGGTGAAGCACGGTGATTGCTCATTATTTACCCTGACTCTGGTCACGGAGCGTTGTTTCAGCACGCGGGTGTATACACCAGTCATGTGTCCGAGTTCCTCGAGCGCAGTGATGCGCTTGTCGTTTAGCGAATGAAGTAAAAATGAGAGGCGCACACAAATGAAAAACACATACAAAGCAGTGGAAGTCTCCGCACCCGGCGTGCTTCGAGTAGTGGAACGGCAAGTCTCCGAGCCCGGAGCGGGTCAGGTTCGCATTCGAGTGGAAGCATGCGGAGTCTGCCACACCGATGCCGCCACCGTGATGGGAAGCTACCCGGGTCTGACTCTGCCGCGGGTTCCTGGACACGAAGTGGTTGGCCGCATTGAAGCCCTGGGCAGCGGAGTATCCAAATGGAAAATCGGTCAACGGGTCGGTGTCGGCCTCATTGCCGGGGAAGACGGGGTATGCGAACCGTGCCGGCGCGGAGACAGTGTGAATTGTCAGAACCCGGTGGTATCGGGAGTAACCGCGGATGGAGGATATGCGGAAGTGATGATCGCTGAAGCACGCGCCCTCGCTTCTGTTCCGGACGAGCTCACCTCCGCGGAAGCCGCTCCTCTTCTATGCGCGGGCATTACGACCTACAACGCTCTTCGCAACGCCGGCTTGCGCGGCGGAGATTTGGTCGCAGTGCAGGGCATTGGCGGCCTTGGGCATTTGGGTGTCCAGTTTGCGCGGCACCTGGGATTTCATACTGTCGCCGTCGGGCGTGGGCGCGAGAAGGAAAAGCTGGCGAAGGATTTGGGCGCGCATGTCTACATCGATACCGCCGCCGAGGATGGCGCAGCGGCGTTGCAGCGCATGGGCGGGGCGAGAGCGATTCTTGCAACAGGAACCAGTGGTAATGCCATGGGAGCACTCGTGTCCGGTCTTGCAGCCCGCGGGAAACTCATCGTGGTCGGTGTACCGCAGGACCCGATCCAATTGAATGCGTTCCCGCTCGTCTTTGGAGGGCGCTCGATCTACGGGAGCTTGACGGGCACGCCGATTGATAGCGAGGATACCCTTGCCTTCAGCGTCCTGGAGAATATCCGACCCATGATCGAGACATTTCCTCTCGAAAAGGCTGCTGATGCTTACGCTCGCATGATGGAAGGCAAAGCACGGTTCCGCGTGGTGTTGGTTACAAAAAACGGCGTCGCTTAGAGTGCGCTGAATGCGACAGGACAGGGGAAGTTATGGCGTCCTACACGACAGCAGTCGAGCCACAAGGAGAATCGAGTCACAAAGAAAGGAAGAAGGAGATGCGTATGTCATCAAGACCAAATGGAAATCGAAGTACCGGGCCCCAGGCGACCGCCACCCAGGCGGCGGAGACGGGAGAGGCTTCGGTGGGGAACGCGGCGCGTGATGAGGACATCAGACGTCGCGCGTACGAAATCTATTTAGAACGCGGCGAACAACCAGGCCGTGAGTTGGACGATTGGCTCTAAGCCGAACGCGAACTCGAAGGTGGGGCGCTTTGGCACGCGCAGGCGAGCTAGGAAGAGGATCCGCGACATCCGTACTCATAAGGACAAAAGGTGAGAAGTGATCGCAAGACCAACAATCAAAGGAGGAAAGAGATGAGATCCGAAAGTTCGAGACGTAAGTTCATGGCGACCGCCGTCACGGCCACGACTCTACTTCTGGTATTTGGACTCAGGCTTGTGGGCCGTGCCGAATCCGAGACTTCGGCGAAGGCCGGTGACACGACGCAGGAAAAAATAGCTCGGGCAACGTCCGCTGGACCAGATAACATTTCTGAGTCCGCACGAATCATCGATACAGATGCACAGGGCAATAAAGTGATCCTGCGCGAAGGCAGCAACGGCTTCACGTGCATGCCGGGCAATCCAAACGTTGTCGGCGAGCCCCCCATGTGTGTCGATGCAGCTTCCATGCAGTGGTTCGCAGACGCCAAGGCTCACAAGCCCAAGCCGACCAACACAGTCCCTGGCATCACTTATATGCTGGCGGGCGCTACGCAGCGCAGCGATTCCGATCCGAATGATACGACGAGTATGCCCATCGATGTAGGTCCTCATTGGATGATCATGTGGCCATTCGACCCCAAAGCCACGGGATTGCCCGTGACACACAAGGACACGGGCGCGTACATCATGTGGGCCGGATCGCCCTACGCGCATGTGCACATCATGGGACGTCCATAGGGCGTCACGCAGAGGAGAATCTCGATGAAGGAGGTTGCTTTCGTATTATTGATCACCGCTGTCGTCACCTACGCTCAAGCGCCAGCATGGCACAAGTCGAAGTCTGATGCGGAGAAGATCGCATCCGCTCTGGAGGCAGGTCCACAGTTTGTTACGCAAAACGCAACCGTGCTCGACTATCCAACTTCGCCCAGCGGCGAGTACCGGGTTCTCCGGGCCGGCACCAATGAGTGGACCTGTCTTCCGGGCTTTCCTGGAGCCGCCCATGATGAGCCCGGCTGCATTGACCAGGTCTTTCTCCGGTTTTCATCAAGGACACGACCGCCGGTCGTACGCCCAGTGTGCAGAGTGTCGGAATTTCATATATGGATAGGGGCAAATGGGTGCCGAACAAGTCGCACGCGATGGGAAGCGGCAAGGAGTTCCACGTTGGGCAGCACATCATGATCATCGGACTGGATCCAAAGACGATGCAGGCATTGAACCAGGACGGATCAAATGGTGAGCCTTGCGTCATCCATCTTCCGGGTCACCCCGAGCTATCTCTGGTAATCCCAATCCGAGGATGGGATGATGCGCAAGCAGTCCACACTGCTGGCGCGGAAACGCGATAATTCTCGGAGAATTGCGGGAGACGCAAAAGGACGTGCATTTTTTTGCAACGCTGCCTACGTCGCGTTACTCCAAGGGAGAGGAGAGTTCGACACGTCAATTTTCATAGATGGAGGGAAAACATATGCAGAATCACAAGTCCACAGTGCGACAAAACGTGCAACGAAACCAGGTACCCGCGAAAAAGGCTGGCGAATTCCTGATCGGAAACGACCTTCGCGTTACGCGCCTGGGATTCGGCGCGATGCGTATCACGGGAGATGGAATTTGGGGCGAGCCTGCGGATCGGGCTGAGGCCGTCGGGGTCTTGCGGCGCGCAGTCGAATTGGGAATCAATTTCATCGACACCGCGGACTCCTATGGTCCCGGCGTGAGTGAAGAAATCATAGCTGAGGCGCTGCACCCCTATCCGACGGGGCTGGTGATCGCCACCAAGGGCGGCTTTGACCGGCCCGGTCCCAACCAATGGGTTGAAAATGGAAAGCCGGAACACCTGACAGCCGCCTGCGAAGGCAGCCTGCGCCGGTTGCGCCTGGAGCGGATTGATCTTTATCAGTTGCATCGAATCGATCCGAAGGTGCCGGCTGAAGATCAGCTCGGCGCGCTGAAGGATTTGCAGGCGGAAGGAAAAATCAAACACATCGGTTTATCGGAAGTGAGTGTGCGACAAATTCAGCATGCGCGAAAGATTGTTCCGATTGTGAGCGTTCAGAATCGTTACAGCGTTACCGACCGTGGATCGGAAGATGTTTTGGAGTATTGCGAAAAAGAGAAAATGGGTTTTATTCCGTGGTTCCCACTGGCGGCCGGTCGTGTTTCCGGTTCTGAGAGCCCGATCAGTCGTATCGCAACGCGATTGAAAGCTACGCCATCCCAGGTGGCTCTGGCATGGCTGCTGGCTCGATCTCCCGTTATGCTGCCGATCCCCGGAACTTCCAAGGTTAAACATCTCGAAGAAAATGTGGCGGCAGCGGAAATAAAGATTGACGCAAACAAGATGCAGGAACTAGATGGCTTGGCGCTTGCCAGCTAGGAAAGAGCAACGATGCCTTTGATTGGCGAACACGCGTTTTCATCAGAGGCGGAAAAGGAGAGATGCGATGTCCGCCGCCCCCCAAGCCACAATGCAGCGTCGTCCGTTGCCGCCATTTACGCACGAAACGGCGATTCAGAAGGTTCGACTGGCAGAAGATGCCTGGAACTCTCGTGATCCGGAAAAGGTCGCCCTGGCTTACACAGTTGACTCACACTGGAGAAACCGCTCGGAATTTGTGAACGGAAGGCAGGAAATCACCGCGTTTCTCAGACGCAAATGGACGAAAGAGCTGGACTATCGGCTAATCAAGGAGCTTTGGGCGTTCGAGGGAAACCGTATCGCCGTGCGCTTTGCCTATGAATGGCACGATGACTCCGGGAATTGGTTTCGCTCGTATGGAAATGAGAATTGGGAGTTCGATGAGAACGGGCTGATGCGCTTGAGGTTTGCTTCCATCAACGATCTGCCGATCCAGGAGACGGAGCGCAAGTATCACTGGGCACCAGGGCGCCGTCCGGATGATCATCCGGGACTTAGCGATCTTGGCCTCTAAGGGCTTCCTGCGGCCCGCTTGTTCCTGGCGCATTGACCTGGCGGACGTGCATGCCGCCAAGTAAGTCATCAATACTGCAAAGGAGACCTGTCATGCCACTCGCTCGAATCGATCTTGCAGAGGGTAAGACTGCCGACTACCGCAGGACCATCGGAGAAGTGGTCTATGACGCATTGGTTGAAGTCTTGAAGGCCCCGAAGGATGATCGCTTCCAGGTCATCACGGAACATGCATCCCAAGATTTCATCTTTGATCCCAGCTTCTTGGGCATTCAGAGATCGAAAGATTGCGTTTTTATCCAGCTCACGCTCAATGCTGGGCGAACCGTGGATCAGAAACGTGCCTTTTACAAAGCGATCGCAGACGGACTGCACGAGCGTATCAGCCTACGCCGGGAAGACGTGTTCATTTGTTTGGTGGAGGTCGGCAAAGAGAATTGGTCGTTTGGCAACGGTGAGGCGCAATACGCGAAATTGGCCACAGAGCTGGAGTCTCTAGCGGCAGGATGAAAGACGTCTACACTTTATGACTACGAAACGATGCACCTGGGTCAGCTTGGAAAATCCGCTTATGCTCGAGTATCACGATCGCGAATGGGGTGTGCCAGTCCACGATGACCGAAAACACTTTGAGTTCCTTGTGCTAGAAGCTGCTCAGGCTGGGCTCAGCTGGTCGATCGTGCTCAAAAAGCGCGAAGGGTATCGCCGTGCCTTCAGCGAGTTCGATCCTGACAAAGTGGCGCGATATACCGAGAAACGAATCCAGAAGCTCATATTGAATCCGGCGATCATTCGGAACCGGATGAAAATCGAAGCTGCGGTACGCAACGCCCGGGCGCTCCTCGCAATTCAGGAAGAGTTGGGAAGTTTTGATGCCTATTGCTGGCGGTTCGTCGATGGACGACCCAAACTCAACCGTTGGAAGGCGATGCTGGAGATTCCGGCTACCTCAAGTGAATCGGACGCGTTTAGCAAGGATCTCAAACAGCGGGGGTTCAGCTTCGTTGGTTCGACCGTCGTTTATGCGCACATGCAGGCGGTCGGCATGGTGAACGATCACCTCGTCGACTGTTTCCGATATCGAGAGATTCGGCGCTTGGATTCCGTCTCGAAGCCGCACATACTGACGACTTGAACAAGACATACGAAAAGGAGATAACTATGCAAATAGGCATGATCGGTCTTGGACGGATGGGCGCAAACATGGTGCGGCGACTGATCCGCAAGAGTCATAGCTGCGTGGTGTTCAACAGATCACCACAAGCAGTGAACGAGCTCGTCCAGGAAAAGGCGATTGGCGCCACGTCATTCGCAGATGTCGTGAAGAAACTTGAGAAACCACGAGCGATCTGGTTGATGGTGCCGGCGGCGGTTGTGGATGATACCATCGCCGATCTTTCACCTCATCTCGAGGCTGGGGACATCCTCATTGACGGGGGCAACTCTTATTACGTCGATGATCTGCGGCGTGCAAAGCAACTCGCTCCCCAAAAGATCCACTACGTCGATGTGGGAACCAGCGGAGGAGTTTGGGGTCTGGAGCGAGGTTACTGCATGATGATTGGGGGCGAGGCCGAGGTTATTCAGCGGCTCGATCCAATTTTCGCTGCCCTCGCCCCGGGAATAGGCGCCGTTCCGCGCACCGCCGGACGGGATAAGATCAGCCTTGAGATCAGTGGTACGGCCGAACAAGGCTACCTGCACTGCGGCCCAAATGGCGCCGGTCATTTTGTCAAGATGGTCCACAACGGAATGGAATACGGAATTATGGCGGCCTACGCGGAGGGTCTCTCGATTCTGCGCAGCGCTAACGTGGGCAAACAAGCAAACGCCGCAGCCGATGCGGAGACTACGCCATTGCGCGACCCCGAGCACTATCAGTACGACATGAATCTGCGAGACATCGCGGAGGTTTGGCGTCGTGGAAGTGTGATTGCCTCGTGGCTGCTGGATCTGACAGCCGGCGCGCTCCTTCAGGATCCGAATCTTTCAAAGTTTGCCGGCCATGTCTCCGACTCTGGCGAAGGACGCTGGACGATTAAAGCTGCGATCGACGAAGCAGTACCAACCCCGGTTCTCACCACCGCGCTTTACGAGCGATTCAGTTCTCGGGGCGAAGCTGACTTCGCCAACAAGCTCTTATCCGCGATGCGGTATCAATTTGGTGGACACCTGGAGAAATCCGAGGGCAAATCCAAAGTGGCTTGAGGGGACGTTGCCGGCGGCGTTCTCTAATTCCTTGACGCTGTAGACGCTCTACGCCCAGGGACCAGCTCTTAGGTGGTTCGGCCGACCGGAACGAATGGATGGCCTAATTCGAGTCTCCGGAATCACTTCTGGATTGGGCGGTAATTCACCTGGATCAGGCTCTCCCCCGGAAGTGGATAATCTTCCGGCGATCGCGTTTTGATGGTCTGCCTGCCGGCAACTCTTCGAACTGTTTCATCGCTTTTCGCTCGTCTGCCAGTTTCTTCCGCAATTCACGGCTGGCCTCCGTCTCG
>Ga0209736_1000689_pt1 | contig 10870 bp, 8 predicted proteins | sample BlaSpr_A8_Ref_M3_FD_187992 | JGI IMG/M metagenome (GOLD analysis project Ga0209736, IMG submission 187992) | Forest soil microbial communities from Thunder Bay, Ontario, Canada - Black Spruce, Ontario site 2_A8_Ref_M3 (SPAdes) (version 2) | ecosystem: Environmental > Terrestrial > Soil > Boreal... | reverse complement strand
GCGGATGTGGCGGAGCGCGGCGTGGACGAAAGCATTGCGGCCGTGCAAGAGGGGCTCTTCGTCGTTGTGGAAAAACTGCTTGGCGTTGGGAAGAGAAACACGGGCCGCTTCAGCAGCCGCTTCGACTAACTGCCCCGGCAGGTTGCCTTCCTTCAACAACACTACCGCGGACTCCAGAATCCGCTGTCGGCTGCGCGTGACCTGCGAATCCATATTTGGAAAAGATACCTCAAATCAGATGCAAAATTATTAAAACGGCCTCGCTGGGCGGCTATTCGTTATCCTCGAAAGGGAAGGAGATCCGATATGCGGGTCGCTGCGATTTATGACATTCATGCGAACCTCCCCGCGCTTGAGGCGGTACTCGAGGATGTTCGCCAAGCGGAGGTAGACCAGATCGTGGTCGGGGGAGATGTGTTTCCGGGGCCGATGCCACGTGAAACGATCCAGCGTTTGCTGGACCTGGAGATTCCGATGCAGTTCCTCTGCGGCAACGGCGACCGCGAGGTGCTTGCGCAAATGGCCGGCGCCGAGACGGAGTGGTACCGCGCAGCCCCGGAACAGTGGCGCGAGCCTGTGCGATGGACAGCGCAGCAACTGGGGCCGGAGCGTGAGCGACTGCTGGCCGGCTGGCCCAAAACACTGCGCGTCGAGATAGGAGGAATAGGCGAGGTGGTGTTTTGCCATGCCACGCCGCGAAACGATGCGGAGTGCTTTACCCGTCTGACGTCAGAAGTTCGCCTCTTGCCGGTTTTTGGAGGAGTTGGCGCGCCACTAGCCGTTTGCGGCCACACACACATGCAATTTGACCGAACGATCGGAGAGATTCGAGTTGTGAACGCAGGTAGTGTGGGGATGCCGTTTGGGGAACCGGGAGCTTATTGGCTCTTACTCGGACCTGGCGTGCAGCTTCGGCATACTCCGTACGATCTCGCGAAAGCTGCTGGGCGCATTCGAGCGACAAAGTATCCGCAAGCTGAAGAATTTGCGGAGTGCTACATCCTGCAACCGCCTTCCGAAGAAAAAATGCTTGAAGCATTTAGTCGCGTTGAATTGAAGTGATCGCGGGAGTTTCTTTGCTAGCGTTTCGTGACGCCCTACGCGGGGTGCGACATGGCGGTTCTCTTCCACCTGCTGGCTAGAACTCACGGGCAGGCGGAAGATTTCGGCAGGTCGCGAAAGGAAATGGTGCCGGTAATAAATGGACGCGGGGTTAAGAGAGTGTGCGGGTGAGAAGGCCGGCGAGAGTGCCGAGGACGGCGACGGTAGCGTAGGCTGCGGCGGCAACCTTCCAGGAGATGGTTTTCCCGACGACGGAGAGGGAGAAGACGCTGACGATGCCTAAGGTGCACAGGATCGTAACGACATAGGGAAGCGGGACGCCCTTGGTCATGGCGATATAGGCGATGGCGACGTCGAAGGCCATAGGAACGGGGAGGAAGGCGCCGACCAGGGCGACTAAGAGGATGCCGCCGATGGTGGCTTGGGCAATGAGACCTTGCACGGGAAGGAGTTCGATGACCAGCGCGCCGAGGACGGCGGCGAGGAGCATTAGCGGAAAGGCGACGCGGAAAACGTACCAGAAACTTTTTATGAAAGAGCGAGTAGTGGAAACGAAGGCTTGCGACCACGTCTCCGAATCAGGGATTTCGATTGGGCAGACGATGGCAGGCGCGGGTTTACTTTGTCGCGAAGCGACGGCTGGGGCGAAGACGAAAATCAGGAAGAGAACTGTGGCGAGTTTGAGCAGGGCGATCGAAATGGGAAAAAGCGCGAAGGTCATGGCGAGGACAACGACATTGAGGGCGGGAGAAGCAAACATGGCGGCGAGAACGGATTCGGTGCTCATTCCGGAAGCGTAGAAACCGCGCGCGATGGGGGCGACGCAGTTGGTGCAGACGGCCAAGGGCATGCCTGCGGCTGCTCCGAAAAGAGTGTTCAGATAGATGGAGTTGGTCCGGCGGTGGCGGAGCGTTGCGAGAAAAGTGAGAGCGGCGGGACCGAAAAGGAAAGAGAAGGTCATGCCGACGCGGTTGGCGTCAAGCCAGTTGACGGTGGTACGCCAAACGCGGTCGGAGAGCGGCATGGTGCGATCTACCTTGTAAACAGCGCCGAAAGTGAGCGCGCCAGCGGCCTTGAGTTGCGTGCCGGCGTGGTAGCGCTTGAGCAGCGCGGGGTAGCGCGAATCTACCCAGAAAATGCCGGCAATGGCGATCATGAGAATCACGGCCAGCGTGCGGCTGCGCCAGGCGTTGGTGGTGACGAGGGACGGCTGCAGGTCGAGAGTGGAAGCTTGAACGGACATGAGGTACCCCTTGTCGCCAGAGAGGATGGCGAATCGACGGAATTTTGAGGAGGGTATATGGGCAGCGGGGACGAGGGAATAGTGCAAAAGCATTAGAGGCTGATTCGTTGCCAACACCAGATTTCAGAGGGATGGCTGCGGCTGAAGTGCGATTGCGGCGAGGTTTATTCAGGGCTTCTTCGAAACGGAGAGGGACCTTCGCTGCTGAAAATTCCATGAGTTCATTTTCGGAAGAAATGGGGGAGGTACCAGCGGGCGTAAGTTGCGAATCCCAACAGAAGAACGACCCACCAGAGAATTAGTACCGCGCGCATCCAGAGTTTGTAGTTGGTGATGCGGAATTTTTCGGGCAAGAAGCTGGTGCCCGCGGCCAGCAGAATGTACAGACCCGCGATTTCGGTGATCGTTCCGAGCGCCGCGTGTGCCGTCGCCAGTGTGTAGTAGGCCTTGCCAAGTTTGAGCGGTATCTTCGGACTCACATGAACGCGAAAAGAAGGAATCATTGTGAAAACGATCACCCCAAGGTTTAGAAGAACGATGACCGACTGGCACCAAGCGTGGGCGCGGAAATGACGGAGTCGCGCGAGCCGCGCCCCGATGAGCAGCCCCGCTCCCATGGCAATCTCAAGGAGCAGAGTCAGGTTGGCGTAAAAAGGAGCCATGATGCCTAGGAAATCTCTATTCTCAACGTGAACCACGGGGGTCTACGGGCGGCTACCGCTCTCAAGTTTCAGGTGACTGGATGGAATTCGTGCTCGACTTCAGGGGCATGATCGTGGCTGGTTCGACGAAGATGACCGTTTTAGCCTACTGACGCCTCCGAGTCCCGCGGACGATTCGCCGCCGTGGCGACGCCAGGAGGTCGGAGCTCGATCCGCGGGGCCTGTTTTTGAGGAACGGCTAATTATCCGCCGTAGGAACCTCCCGAAGAATCCGGGCCGTCACCGCCAAGCACCGGGCAACCAGAGAATTCCTTCCAAGACTCCCTGCCTTTCAGAAGGCCGTCCGCATTTTTGAGCTTAAGCAGAAGGACTCGCTGGATCGGGCCGCTGCTCGCATTCTGTACAGGACCCTTTACGCAGACGTAAATTCCGAAATCATTTTGTTCCAGGATACTGATGTAGATTTGCGAGCCCTCGGGCGTCGCTTCGACAAGCTTTTGCTTGTCGTCTATTTGCTGCATAGCGTAGCCGTAATCAGCAAAGGTCTTCTTGCTCTTCTGCGGTTTCGGCCGGATAGAAGAGGGAAGCGTTGTGACATCCAATTTCTGGGCTACGAACTCGGCCACGTTTTCTTTGGGAAGGGGCGTATTGTTTCCCGCTAGAGCCAATGGCACGCAGGCCAGGGCCACCAATCCACTCAATAGTTTCATTGCAATTCTCCTTTATCTTTTATCTTTTGATTCTCTCTACGCATCGTTGACTGGCGGCGCAGATTGCACCGAAATTCCTTGCATCGCACTTGAACGTGCTTGTATTTATTTCGACTGGGTGGGCGCGTTGCTTATTCCAAACTTGTTCGCGTTTGTGAAGCGGTTTGCTTGTGCCTGATAAAAGTGGCGCCAGCTAGAATAAAAAAGAAGTTGAAGCGGTTATTACAGGTGTGAAGAAGTATCGCCGAGAAGGACAGGTCGCTGTCTCGCGCTGGAGGCTGCCTGAAAAATCTTGCGTGGGCGCTACAGGATTAGTGCTGGCGATCCAGCCGAAATGCAGCGGCCTGGAAATCACCGCGCAGTTCTAGCTGGATACCGTGGTGCATCCACCACGCGCCTGAGGCGCTTCCCGGCGTGCCTGGCCGGGACTTGCCTTCGATCCAACTGAGCTTGTATTCGGCTTCCGGATCGAGGCCTTGCAATTGCAGCAAAGGAAAACCGCGGCCTTCCTGTGTGGCATTCGCGAAGGCAAAAACCACAGCTTGATTCTTGTCCGTCGAGACTGTTTCCGTGGCGGAGAAAGCGCTGCCATCGCGCGGGCTGATAAGCCGGTAGAGGTCGCCGCGCACAATTGTTCGCTGCGCGGAGTGATACGCGGCGATAAGACGCTTGGCAGTGGCAAAGTCCTCCGCGTTCCAATGATTGAGATTAGCGCCGATGCCGAGCGAGCCCTGCATGGAACTGAGCATGCGGTAAGCGAGAGAAGTCGAGCGTTTGTTGTTGAGCCAGTGCGGTGAGTCCGTAACCCAGGCCATCATGATTTGCGGCGTGTATGCGTACGTAAAGCCGTCCTGCATTGACAGGCGGTCGAAGGGATCCGTGTTGTCCGAGGTCCAGACCTCATCGGTGTAGTGCAAAATGCCCAGATCGACGCGACCGCCTCCGCCTGAACAGCTTTCAATTTCGATCTTGGGATGCTTCTTGCGCAGGTCCGCGAGAATCGAATAGAGATTGCGGATGAATTCAATGTAGACCCGCTTCTGCTCGTCGACGGGGACCTGATCCCAACCCGGTTCCGACCAGTTGCGGTTGTAATCCCACTTGAGAAAAGCAATATCGTTTTCGGAGAGCAACCTATCTAGGAAGCCTTCGACGTAGTCGCGCACGTCCGGGCGCGCCAGGTTGAGTACAAGTTGGTTGCGAGACTCTGAACGCGGGCGTCCGGGAAAATTCAAAACCCAGTCAGGATGCTTTCGATAAAGGTCGGAATTCGGATTGACCATCTCTGGTTCGACCCACAAACCAAAATCCATACCCAGCGAATGGACCTTGTCGATGAGCGGCTTGAGACCGTGGGGAAATTTCTCCAAGTTCACATACCAGTCGCCCAGTCCCGCGTGGTCGTCCTTGCGCTGGCCAAACCAGCCGTCGTCCATCACAAAGCGGTCCACGCCGATCGACGCGGCCTTTTCCGCTATCGCCATTTGGCCAGTTTCGTCGACTCGGAACTCCGTGGCCTCCCATGAGTTGTAAATCACTGGGCGCGGCTTAGGATCGGGTGCCTGCGGCAAAATGTGGGCGAGTTCGAAATGATGCAATAAGCGCGAGGCTCCGCCCAGCCCGTGATTGGAATAGCCACCGTAAAAAACTGGCGTATCGAGATGTTCACCTGGCTTTAGTTTGTAGCCAAAATCAAAAGGATTGAAGCCGCCAGTTACGCGGACCGCGTCGAGTTGGGTGTGTTCGACGGTGATGCGCCAGGATCCGGACCACGCTAGCACGCCAAACCAAACTTCACCGTGCTCCTCGCCCGCATGAGCTGGTCCTGCCGTCGCTTGGCTATCGTCGCGAGAAATCGCAAACCACGGATTGGCCTGATGGCCGGTGGTTCCGCGGCGGCTTTCGATGACGCGCGCTCCGCCTAGAATCGGCTCCTGATTTAGCGTCCACTCGCCGGCCCAGCGGCCCGTCAGATAGCTCAAGGTGTAACCGGCGGGAGGCAACGTCCATTGCGCGGCGGCGGCCTGTTCGATCACGACTGGCTGCTTTTCGCGGTTTTCGATGTCGGCGGAGCGTGCCAGAATGCCGGTCTCTGGGTCGATCGAGTAGCGCAGCGTCACATAAATCTCGCGAGAAATATCCTTCAGTAAGAGATCAATCGCTTGCAAACTGCTCTGGGTGGCTCTGACAAAATGGAATACCAAATCACGATTGCCATCGGCGAAGGTGACTTTGAGCGCAGGCTCGGTAAACAAGCCCGCACCCCAGCCTGCATACTCCTGCGGCGTGGTGGTGTATGGCGAATCAAACGAAGCCACCTCTGGCAATGAATGCGCAGGAGGAACGCTATCATGCGGACCGAGGCGGCCTCCCCAATAAAGGGGCTGCAGCTCGCCGCGCTCATTCACGCCGAAACCGTAAGTGGAAATACCGCCATCGAGACGGAAGACTTGCGCGGTTTGTGCGGCGGTTGAGCCGGCGGCGAGCAGGGTCAGTAAAAAAGAACTGGATAGGATGGAAGAAAGACGACATTTTAAAGAGAATTTCATTTCGCCGTATCCTAGCATTCGCTGCGGGGCCTTGTCTCGCGCGGGAATTACCGAGGCGGGGAAGCGGGGACGGGCGCTAGAGCGCTGCGCACGTCGCGGAGTCCTGGACAGTGTATTCACCGTTGGATAAACGGCGCGAGTCTAACTTTGGCAATCTGAGGCGGCAATTCTGGACAAGGATTTGTCCGACAAGATTCGGGAGTACTTGCCTTACGATACGACACAAGGCAGACTCGGCGCGTGCTGATTGGACTGTTTACCGAATTAGAGGGGACGGGCGGGGTGCAGCGGGCGAGCCGGCATCTTGCGGCCGTGCTCAGTGAATTCGCGGCGAGCAGGCATCTCGACTATCGGCTGCTCAGCTTGAATGACACGAGAGAGCTGCACCGCATGTTTGGGGGCGGCAAGGAATTTGTGTTTACGGGCTGTGAGCGAAGCAAAGTGCGGTTCACGGCGACGGCGATACGGGCAGCGAGGCGACACGGGAAGGTGGTTTTGGTGGGGCATCCGAACCTGGGACCGGTCGCACAGGCAATGAGGATCGCAGAGCCGCAGCTACGGACAATCGTGTGCACTCACGGCGTGGAAGTGTGGGAGCCGCTGCCGGCGTTGCGACGCCTGGCGTTGGGGCAGGCCAATGTAGTGCTCGCGCCAAGCCAGGATACGGCAAATCACGTTGTCGAGCAGCACGTGCGGCGGGAGCGGATTCGCGTGCTGCCGTGGGCGCTTGATCCGGAATTTGAAGCGATTCCGGCGAATGCGCCGCCGGGAAAACTGCCACATGGGTATCCGGAGGGACGCGTGATACTTAGCGTGGGCCGTTGGCTGGCGTCGGAGCGCTACAAGGGGATGGACACGCTGATCACGGCGCTGCCGCGGCTTCTGACGCATTGGCCTGAGCTGCAATTGCTGGCCGTGGGCGATGGCGATGACCGGGCGTGGCTGGAAGACCTTGCCGAGAAAAACGGCGTGAATCGTCATGTACACTTTCTGAGCGGTTTGAGTTTCGCGGAGCTTGCGGCGTGCTATGAAGCTTGCGAAATGTTTGCATTGCCTAGCCGAGGCGAGGGATTTGGACTGGTTTACCTCGAGGCGATGGCGCACGGCAAACCGGTGATCGGCGGGGCGCATGGCGGCGCGCCGGAAGTGATTGAGGACGGCGTGACGGGTTATCTGGTGGCGCACGGGGACGCGGCGCAACTCGCAACGTCCATCGAGACGCTGCTGTCGGACCCGGCACTTGCGCAAAAAATGGGCGGGCGCGGGAGGCAGCGCGTGGAGCGGGAATTCCGGTTCAGCGTTTTTGCCAAATCGCTGAAGAAAATCCTTCGCGAACAATGCGAATCCTAAGCGTGACAGAAACCTACGCGCCCTTCCTGGAATTCGGAGGGCCGCCGGTGAAGGTGCGAGCGCTGGCCCAGGGAATCGCGCGGCATGGGAACCAGGTGACGGTGCTGACGGCAGACTGGGGCCTGGAAGAACGAATGAGCGCGGAGAAAGCGGCTGGCGCGGAGCGCAGCCCTTTCGGATGGAGGCGGATCGAAAATGGCGTGACTGCGATTTACTTGCCGACCTGGTTGCGGTACCGCTCAGTGAGCTGGAATCCCGCGGTGAAGCGATTTTGCAGGGCGCGGCTACAGAATTTTGATTTGGCGCACATCTACGGGCTTTACGATTTTCTCGGACCAACGGTGGCAGACGCTTGCGTGAGGCGAAAGATTCCGTATGTGCTGGAGCCGATCGGAATGTTTGTGCCCATCGTGCGGAACCTGCGACTGAAACGGATTTATCACGCATTGTTTGGGCGGCGGTTGTTTGAGGAAGCGAGCGCAATCATTGCGACGTCGGAGCAGGAAGTCGAAGAGTTGGCTAAGGGAGGCGTGGCTCGCGAGAAAATCGAGCTTCGGCGGAATGGTGTGGAAACACCCGATTCGTGGCCGGGGCGGGGAACTTTCCGCACGGAACTGGGAATTACTGATGAGGCGAGGATTATTCTTTTTCTCGGACGGCTAGCGGAGAAGAAAAGCCCGGATATGATGTTGGAGGCGTTCGCTTCCCTTTCGACTGAGGACGGGGCGAAGTCTCTGCATCTCGTGTTTGCAGGACCGGACGAAGGCGGAATGAAGGCGCGGTTGACTGAGATGGCGGGGCGACTTGGTGTTGGCTCGCAAGTGCAGTTTACCGGGCCGATTTTCGGCGAGGCGAAGTGGGCGGCGTACCGGGACGCCGATGTGTTCGTGTTGCCGTCCCAAAATGAAAACTTCGGCAATACCGCTGCGGAGGCGATGGCGGCGGGCACGCCGGTTGTGGTGACGGAGCAGTGTGGCATCGCACCGCTTTTGGCGGACGTGGCAGGCCTGGTGGTGCCGCATGAAGCGGGAGCGCTGGCTCGCGCAATCCGAGCTGTGATCAGCGACCCGGAATTGCACGCGCGGTTGGCGGCGGGGTGCAGCGAAGTGACGGCGCGGCTGGGGTGGGAAGAGCCGGTTCGTGAAATGGAAGCGCTCTATAACAAGCTTGCAATTAAGACTGCGCCCAGTGCAAAATTCGGAGCACTGGAGTGATTGTGTTGCCGACGAAGACGCACCTCATTTTCCGCGTAGCATGGCGAGGCGTAAACCTGCTGCTCGTCATGGTGGTGGTGTCTTCGATGTATGCGGGGATCCGCGAGTATTCGGTGCGCCGGTATCTCGACGGTTTCTCGGATGCGATTGTGCCCAACAGCTTGCCCGAAGAAGAAAAGCTCGAAGCTATTCTGAACTGGATGCGCGTCGAGCCATCGCGGGCCGTTTCTGCAAATCCGGACGCAGTTGCGAAGCGCGATCCGGAGATGACACTCACTTACAGGCAACTCTTGAACGTCTGCGGTACGGCGACCAATGCGTTCTTGAATCTGGTGCGAAGTTCCGATTTGCGGGCGCGCCGGCTGCTTCTCTTGACTCCCGATAACAATACGAAGCACGTCGTAGCCGAAATCTTGATAGGCGACCGGTGGATCATCGTCGATCCAACGTATCGCGTCGTCATGAGGGATGCCGCGGGCCACCATCTGACGCGCAAGGATTTGCAGAATCCTGCAATTTTCGAACAGGCCGCCAGCGTCATCCCGAATTATCCGCGTGAGTACAGCTACGATCACTTTGCCCATGTCCGCCTGGCGCGGTTGTCGTACGTTGGATTTGGGCTGAGGAAGCTGTTGAGCGCAATCGCTCCTAGCTGGGAGGAAGCTATCGATTGGAGCCTGCTCCTGGAGCGAGAGTCTTTTTTTTATCTGGTGCTGAGCGTGGCGGCAATGCTCTTCTTCTTGCTGGTGCGCGCAGTTCTTGCATGGTACGCCGACAGCCACTTGAGAATCCCCCGTTTCCACTTGCGCGAGCACGCCTTGCGCGCTGGTGTAGCCTTCTTTTCGACTCCGGAGATCAAGCAGTAGCGTGTGCGGTATTTGCGGTGTCGCGTTTGCATCGCGCAGCAAGGACGCCGAGTTGCGCGTGCGCGCCATGGCAGCGGCAATGCGGCATCGCGGTCCGGATGAAGAAGGATTCCTGATCGGAGATACGCGTGCGCCGGGGCTGGCGCTTGGCATGCGGCGGCTGAGCATCATCGATCTGGCCGGGGGCCAGCAGCCGGTTTGGAACGAGACGCGGGATGTCGCCGTCATCTACAACGGCGAACTTTATAACTATCGTGAGCTGCGTGAGCGCTTGACGCTGCTCGGCCACCGCTTCGCAACGCAATCCGATACGGAAATTCTGGTGCATGCCTGGGAAGAGTGGGGCGAGGAGTGTCTGACGGAGCTCCGCGGCATGTTTGCGTTTGCGTTGCTGGATTTGCGCGGACGATTTGCGACGGCTCCATTGCTCTTCCTGGCGCGCGATCCGCTGGGTATCAAGCCGCTCTATTACTCGCAAACCGAGGAGGGCTTCGCGTTTGCCTCCGAGTTTCGCGCCCTGCTCGCTTCGGGCTGCGTTCCGCGCTCGCTCTCTTCCGATGCGCTCACCAGTTATCTGCTCTTCGGCAGCGTTTCTGAGCCGCTGACTCTGGTCGGAAATGTTTTTTCCCTGCCGCCCGGACATCGCCTGCTGCTGCACGTTCCGGACCGCCGCCGCACGCCGCGCGCGCGCCCCTGGTGGGATCCGCGTCGCAGCGCCGCCGCCCGCGATCCCCGCCGCCCGCGGAATTTCACCACGGCGGTCCCGCGCGTTCGCGCACTGCTCGAAGATGCGGTCCGCGCTCACCTCATCGCCGACGTTCCGGTGGGACTATTCCTCTCGAGCGGCCTCGACTCCAGCGCCATAGCCGCCTTCGCCGCTCGCGCGCAAAAAAGCATCCAGAGCTTCACGCTTTCTTTTCCGGATACGCCGTATGACGAAGCGCCGCTCGCGCGCCGCGTCGCCGACGTAACAGGTACGAAGCACACGGAAATTCCGTTGCAGGGCACGGACATGCTCGCTCGCCTCGACGAAGCCGTCAGCGCTCTCGATCAGCCGACGATGGACGGCATCAACACCTACTTCGTTTCCTGGGCCGCGCGGCAACTCGGGCTGAAGGTCGCGCTTTCCGGCCTCGGCGGCGACGAACTTTTCGCGGGCTACTCGACCTTTACAGATACGCCGAAGCTCGTACGCCTGGAAATTCTCTCGCGAT
>Ga0209736_1000688_pt1 | contig 10873 bp, 6 predicted proteins | sample BlaSpr_A8_Ref_M3_FD_187992 | JGI IMG/M metagenome (GOLD analysis project Ga0209736, IMG submission 187992) | Forest soil microbial communities from Thunder Bay, Ontario, Canada - Black Spruce, Ontario site 2_A8_Ref_M3 (SPAdes) (version 2) | ecosystem: Environmental > Terrestrial > Soil > Boreal... | reverse complement strand
TCGATATTTTCCGCCGGATCGAAAATATTTTTTACGCCCAAGCTTGCGGCAGTGACCGGCAGCAGCTGCATGAGCCCGCGCGCATTGCGCCGCGAAATGGCCTTCGGATCGAAATTCGATTCCGCGGCGATGACGCTAGTGATTAAATCCGCATCAACATCATACTGCTTTGCGGCCGCGCTGATGAGGTCGCCGAAAGGTCCCTTGGAGACTTCCACCACAGGTACCGACGTGAAAATCTCTTCCGGCTCGATGGCCTCCACCTGCTCGGCGGGCACGTCCACCGTGCCACCCTTTATCTGCAAACGGTAGTTGTCACCGATGCGCTGATAGCCGATGACGCTGATGCGCTGGCCGCTGCGCAGCACGAAGTATTCGGCTCGCAGGCCTGGCGCAAGGGTAAGGAGCATCAGCGCGAATATCGTGAGGTGTCTTACGCGCAAGGCGCGACCTCCCGCAGCGCGAACTGCTCGATCGCCGCGGCCACCCCGTTTTCGTCATTCGAGCAGGTTTCGTGCCACCCGAAATTTCGCAGCTCCGCAACGCAGTTGCCCATCACCACCGGTATCCCCGCGAACGACAGCATCTCCACATCATTATGGTTGTCCCCGATGGCCATCACCTCTTCGCGCGTAAGTCCGCGCAAATTGGCCCATTCCTTCAGAGATGAACCCTTCGAGCAATGTGGGTGAATCACATCGATCATGGCAAAATCGCGGCTCTCATAAATAGTGGACGCGATGCCGAAGGTGTCAGTGGTTTGTGCGGCGCGCAGCACCGCTTCCGCGTCACGCATCGCTGCGACTTTTCCCGAGAGCATCACCTGAAGAGGATCCTCCGTTAGGCAGCTTTCCAGCGGAACGGCCTGCGCAAGGAACTCCTTATTCCGCGCGTAATAGGCCGAGCGGATGGGATCGTCAGTTTCCAGAACTTCGAGAATGACCTGGTTCCCTCGCGGACGATCGAACACTACTCCAGCACCGTCGCGCCACGGCTTGGTGATTTCCAGAACGCGTGACGCGGTTTCTCGCGGGAGGAGATGGCGCAAGTGTGTCTCGCCATCGTGCGTGCGAATCAGGGCGCCGTTGCTCACAATCATCGTCAAGGGCGCATCGATTTTGCGCGCGATGGGCATGGCAAAGTCATAACGACGGCCAGTGACGAGCGCAACCTCAATGCCGCGGCGCGTCGCTTCCGCAATGGCGGTGCGGTTGGCTTCCGGCAGCTTCCACTGGCTGTCCAGAAGCGTGCCATCAATATCCAGAGCGATGAGGCGTACCGCCATCCCCTCATTGTAGCGTGAATTGGGAGGTTCTAGCGTTCATCAGGGCGCTTTTGCGCTGGCGGATAAAGGCCAAATCCGGTGTGCTAAACTTTTGCGTTTATGGCCACCCACCGGAACGTCGTTGAGCTGGAATGCTCGCAATGTGGCAAGAAATATGACGCCACCGCCGAGCAGCATTTGTGCACCTGTGGCAAGCCGCTGCTCGCGCGTTATGACCTGAAGCGCGCCGCCAAGACGCTTACTCTAAAGGATCTTTCTGCGCGCCCGAGAACACTTTGGCGCTACCGCGAGGTTTTGCCGGACGGTGACCCCGTTACGCTGGGCGAGGGTATGACGCCGTTGGTGCATGCATTGCGGCTCGGCGCGTCTATGGGCCTGAAGCATCTGTACGTCAAAGACGAGGGTCTGAACCCGACGGGTTCGTTCAAGGCGCGCGGGATGACCGCGGCGGTAACCCGAGCTAAGCAGCTCGGCGCCAAAACTCTGGCCGCACCTACGGCAGGAAACGCAGGCGGCGCGTTGGCGGCCTATGCCGCGGCGGCAGGTATCCCCGCAGTCATCGTCATGCCGGCGGACACACCGGTAGCCAATGTGATGGAGTGCCAGGCCTTCGGCGCGAAAGTCGTGAAGCTAAACGGGCTGATCTCCGACTGCGGAAAATACGTCGCCGAGCGCAAGGACCGCGAAGGTTGGTACGACGTTTCCACGCTGAAAGAGCCGTACCGCGTGGAAGGCAAGAAAACCATGGGTTACGAGTTGTGGGAGCAATTCGCCGGGAAATTGCCGGACGTGATTCTGTATCCCACTGGCGGTGGCGTTGGCTTGATCGGCATGTGCAAGGCGTTCGACGAAATGCAGGAGATGGGCTGGATCGGCGCAGAGCGGCCGCGTATGGTGGCGGTGCAGGCAGAAGGCTGCGCGCCGATTGTGAAAGCCTGGGAAGCGCATCGCGATTCCGCCGAATTTTTTCCAAACGCTGCGACCATAGCTTCGGGATTACGTGTCCCGGGGCCGCTCGGCGACTTGCTGATGTTGCGTATGCTCCGGCAAACAAAGGGTACGGCGCTAGCGGTTTCCGATGACGAAATGCTGCGAGCGGGCAGGGAACTCGCTTCACTCGAAGGAATTTTCGCGGCTCCGGAGGGCGCGGCCACAGTGATTGGCGCGCGCAAGCTTGCTGCATCCGGCTGGATCAAGCCCGACGAATCGGTGGTGCTGTTTAACACCGGAACCGGCTATAAATATGCCGAGGCCTGGCAACGCGCCTTGATGTAGGCGCCAGGCTTCAGCGCGGTGGTCCAACAGGGAGCTTGGTCCAACTCGGAATGAACGCGTGACTTTGGGTGAATGATGGCCACTCGCAGACTCTATTTCGACGATTCCTTTCTTCGCGAATTCGACGCGCGCGTACTTAGCTGCGAGCCGGAAGGTCACAACGGCGCGGCCGCTTGGGCGGCCGTGCTCGACTCCACAGGGCTCTATCCAACCTCCGGTGGCCAGCCGCATGACCTCGGCAAGCTGGGCGACGCCAACGTGCTGGACGTTCGCGATGAAGAAGACGAAATCGTCCATATCACCGACCGCGAGCTCAAACCCGGCGCTATTCACGGTTGCATCGATTGGGCCCGCCGCCTGGACCACATGCAGCAGCACACCGGGCAGCACCTCCTCTCCGCCATGTTTCAGGAACGATTTGGGCGCCCGACGGTCTCGTTTCATCTCGGCGCGGAACTTTGCACCGTTGACCTGCGCGGTCCGGAGCCCACCGAGGAAATTCTCGAAGGCGCGGAGCACGCCGCAAACCTGATCATTCAGGAAGATCGTCCGATCAACGTACGATACGGAACAGCCGAGGATCTGGCCGAACTCGGAGTGCGCAAAGAGGTCGAGCGCGAGGGCATTCTGCGCGCCATTGAGATCGAAGGCGCCGATTTGCAACCGTGCGGGGGCACGCATGTCAATCGCACCTCGCAGATCGGAATCATCCTGGTGCGGCGCTGCTCGAGGATGCGCCAGGATTGGCGTGTCGAATTTGTCTGCGGACTAAGGGCGGAGCGCGTGGCCCGCCGCGACTTCCAGTTTTTGCGCGCCGTCGCGGAAAACCTGGGCGTCGCCGCCGAAAACGTCATCGCAGCTACCGAGCGAACGCTGACGGAGCGTGACGCCCATTTCAAGAACGTCAGAGCGCTGCTGCAGCGTCTGGCCGAAGCCGATGCGGCAACCGCGCTCCAAACCGCGAGCGCCCACGCAAATGGTGTCTGCGTCGTTGCGCGCGTGTTTGGCGAGGATATCCAACCCGAATATCTCAGCAACTTCGCCACGCAGCTGGCCAAAACAGAAAAAACGGTCGCCTTACTCGGAAGATTTGGCGGCGATTTGATTTTTGCGCAGCATCCTACGGCCGGTCACGACATGAACGGGCTGCTGAAGAAAGTTCTTGCCAAATTCGAAGGCAAAGGCGGCGGTACCCGTGATTTTGCCCGCGGCAAGGTGAATCATGCCGCGCAGGTCGAAGAGTCCGTAGCTTTTGCCGAGCTGCTTTTACCCCTCTAGCGGATCCCCGAGATCCTCGGCTTCCCAGTTCGCGGAAAGGTTTTGGTCAGGGCGTGGCTTCCCGTACCGTTTAAGTTCAGCTCCTGATTATGTAGCCTGCGAAACGCACAGTCGCACCTAGGCAGGTACCCGGAGAACAACACATAACTACATGGCTGACAAGACCAAAGATTAGTTCGAGAGACGTGGGCATCTCAAGTCCTGAGAAGTCGGCTATTCCTCGGCTTGCGGTCCGGATTGAACGCTACGCAGTCGCCAGAAATCTGGGCTCGATTCCTCGGAAAAAAGTTGCAGGCTGAGCGGGAGTTTCGACTCAAGCGCGGCCAAGCCGCCCTGACTTATCCTTGATTAAGAGACTTGCTTTTGTAACAGCACTGCGATAAGTAAGCGTAAACGGAAAGAGCGCGCCGTGCCATGATGCTAATCAAGTTCGCATTCGCCTTGCTGACATTGTTTCCGATATCGTCCACAGTTCGCGCAGAAAGAACTGAGCTTTCTGCAGTGGTGGGCGACACTTCCCGCTCCGTACGGATCACCGGTCCCCAAAATCTGACCGACCTCGGCAAAAGCAAGTACAGCAAATGGGTGGGCTGCAGCTATTCCATACAATGGGGCGACGGCTCGGGATCGCCAGCGGGTCCCATCGGAGCTGACTGTAGACAAGGGTTGTCGCACACATATAAGGAAGCGGGCACTTATCGAATTGTCGCGAAAACTTTTCATCCCGCGCCTAATGACAGCCTTATTGATGACTGGGTTGGTGAAGCCCGGTTCGTCGTGAAATAAGATAGGAAGGTTAGGTTGTGGTCTGACAGGCGGCGGACTGCCGATGCAGAAGGGTGACGAGACGCCAGCTTCACGACCGACATTGGAGGCATTTCGATCGGGCGTCCCGGCCAACCGGAAGAGATCGCAGAACTGGTCGCATTTCTGGCGTCCGACCGCGAAACTTCCATTCACGGAGCCGACTACATCATCGACGGTGGCACGATCCCGACAGTCTGGCTAGGCACAACCGAGAAGCACAAGATACTTCCCGACGGACAGGTATTCCTTTTTGTCTTTCGGACCAGTTTCGCTCCAGCTTTCCGCAGAATAAAATGAACTGTGATCGTCAAACGTCAGACCGAAACCTCCGCCATTTCCAATCGTTCCGGCTTTGCCCGACCGCCCTACTTGGTTCATTCACGCTCTTTCGAGCGCCTCACGCATGAGAATCCGTCACAATCGCGTGGCCTACCGCTACTCCAGCGTTGCCGTTCACGGTCCAGTGGTCACGCGGCACGGGTCAAGTCGTTGTTCCAGCCGCCCTTTGTTTTCATCGTGTTACAAATCCCTTTTTCTGCAACTCCTTTCTTTTCACATCCATACAAAACCCCCAGGGGTGTGGGGGCGCCATCCCTCCAAAACGCTACGGAAGCGTGCAGCGCGGAGCAAACTCTTTTCTCGCAACAGCTTGCGCACTCTTTATCGCTCTTGTCATTCTTTTTTCGCACCCTGTCCAGTATTTTCAGCAACTTGAGCACTCTTCGACAAGAATACCGGGTGGGTACCCCCCTCGCCGTGCTATCTCTGCTTGGCGCAAATCGGCAAATCTTCTTCAGAAGGGTGATATTGTTCCTCGGCATCGCTGCGAGGGAGGCATGAACAGGAAGATGAGCCGACGTGACGCACTCAAATTGGGAACCAACGTCGCTGTGTCGATGGCGATGACACCGCTTCTTTCAGCGAGCTCCGTGGAACCCAGCCTCACATCCACAAACATGCTGAGCGCCGACACGTCACCCGATATTTGCTTCTTGCGTGCTGCGGATATGGTAGGCCTCATCCGGCAGAAAAAACTTTCCGCGCGCGACGTAATGCAGGCACACCTGAAGCAGATCAGCCGCGTGAATCCCAAGGTCAACGCAGTGGTCACACACGTCCCAGAAGAGCAGTTGATGGCGGAAGCCGCAGCGGCGGACGAAACGTTGGCCAAAGGCAAGTGGCTTGGCCCGCTTCACGGTCTTCCCGTCGGCGTGAAGGACTTGCACGAAACCGCGGGCATCCGCACCACCTACGGCTCCCCATTGCACCGCGACTTTGTTCCCGACTTCGACTGCCGCGTAGTGCAGCGCGAGAAGGCCGCAGGCGCGATCGTCATAGGGAAAACGAACGTGCCCGAGTTCGGCCTCGGCTCGCAAACATTCAATCCTGTGTTTGGCGCGACGCACAATCCCTACGACGTGACCAAGACCTGCGGCGGCAGCACCGGTGGCGGCGCCGTGGCGCTCGCTTGCGGCATGATTCCTCTCGCGGACGGAAGCGACATGGGCGGCTCGCTGCGCAACCCTCCTAATTTCTGCAATGTAGTGGGTATTCGCTGCTCGCCTGGGCGCGTCCCCAATGTGCCCACCAACTTGGGATGGTTCACACTGTCCGTCCCCGGACCGGTTGCCCGCAACGTCACGGACTGCGCATTTTTCCTCAGCGTTTTGGCTGGCTACGATCATCATTCGCCAATTTCCGTCGAGCAATCCGGTGAGCAGTTTGCAAAGCCGCTGGAGGGCCGCAGCTTCAAAGGCGTGCGTGTGGCCATGTTCAAAGATCTCGGCTTGCCTTGGGAGCCTGAAGTTAAGAACGCGGTGCAAGCGCAGCGCAAAGTATTTGAATCGCTGGGTTGTATCGTCGAAGAAGCGGAGCCCGATTTTCGCGACGCCAATGAATGTTTTGTCGCTTGGCGTCACTGGTCGACGGAACTGGCCTTCGGCGACTTGCTAGCCAGCAAAGGCGACCAGCTCAACGAATACATTCACTGGCATGTCGAGGAAGGCCGCAAGCTAACCGGGCCGTATCTCTCGCGCGTGGAAGCCAAGCGCACCGCCTTGTTCCAGCGCATGGTCGCGTTCCTGAACAAGTACGAGTTTTTCCTGCTGCCCGTAAATCAAGTTCTGCCGTTCGACGTAACCACGCATTACCCGACGGAGATTGCCGGCACCAAAATGGAAAATTACATTGCCTGGATGAAATCGGCCTATTACATTTCGACGGTGGGCAATCCGGCAATGTCGGTCCCCTGCGCGTTTTCGTCAAGCGGTCTGCCCATCGGTTTGCAAATCGTCGGTCGCCTCCACGATGAATGGGGTGTGTTGCAAATGGCCTACGCCTTCGAGCAAGCAACAAACATAGGGAAGCGCCGGCCAGGAGTGGTCTGACGCCGAGCGTGAGAAGCATCAGCGATGGAGAAAGCGCTTGAGACATTATTTACGCGATTTACGCGGCGCCATCAAGTGGCCGCCCTTGAGAACTAGCATGCGTTCTGTTACGGCGGCCTTCGTTCTTTTTTGCTTGAGCTCCTGCGCGTACGGCCAAACCGAGACCTCCTCGTCGCGCCTGAATGCTGCGGGAAAAATCATCGTCGACACCGACATCGGCGACGACATTGATGACGCTTTCGCGGTGGGTCTCGCGCTGCAGAGTCCTGAGTTCCAGATTCTAGGAATATCCAGCGCGTGGGGTGATACTAATCTCCGCGCGCGTTTGCTGGGCCGTTTCCTGAAAGAAACCGGGCGCACGGACATTCCGATTGCCACAGGGCTCGCGACTCACTCGGTAACCAAACCGGGTACGTTTACCCAGGCTCGTTACGCAGAGGGCGGGTCTACAAATCAGAACTACCCGAATGCAGTGGACTTCTTGCTGGACCAAATACGACTGTACCCAGGCGAGATCACCCTGATCTCAATTGGTCCTGAAACAAATCTGGGCGCTGCGATTGATCGCGATGCAGCCACATTCCGCAAACTGAAACGCGTGGTCCTCATGGGCGGGTCCGTCTATCGCGGCTACAGTCAATTCAATTACGGCAAGACCCACGGCCCCGATCCTGAGTGGAATATCATTTGCGACGTCCAGGCGGCGCAGAAGGTTTTCACCTCCGGCGTTCCCCTATACGTTATGCCGCTCGATTCCACGCAGATCAAACTGCAGGAACTCGAGCGAGCCGAGATTTTTAAAGCGGGAACGCCCCTGACGGATGCGCTGCTGGTGCTCTACACCCAGTGGTCCCACGGAACCACGCAGACACCCACGCTATTCGACGCCGTTGCGTTGGCCTATGCGAACCATCCGGAGCTATGCCCGACACAGCCGATGCGGCTGCGCGTGGACGACCAGGGTTACACCCGCGTGGAGCCCGGCGCTCCGAACGCCCAGGTTTGTCTCCGCTCAAGTTCGGACCAGTTCCTGGAGTTTTTCATGCCGAGAATTTTGGCGCCTCTGCGTGAGGACAAAAGCGTTCATCCGCCCTGTAACTAAGCCTTGACTAGAATTTCGGCGACGTTCGGGGAATGAGCTAGGGCACTCCAAAGAACAACGCCAGTTACGAGGCATGTTTGGAATCGTTTACACTCAGTCCATGAAAAATTACATCTGGGTTTGGCGCGCTCTTCTTTTTCTCTTTCCTATCTGCTTGGCAATTTCTCTGTCCGCGCAAAATGCGCCACATACTACTCAGCTTCCCAATGGCAAGCTTCTGGCCGAAGTCCCAGGAAATCCCCGCCAAACCAATAATCTTCCCACGGCTGTCGCCCTCTCTCCCGACGGCCGCTTCGCAGTTCTGCTCAACAGCGGTTATGGCTCCTACAGCTCGGAAAAGAAACAGTCTCTGTCGGTCCTCAATCTGGAAACTGATGAACTCATGGACTTCCCTGACGACAGGCTTGGTGCCAAAGCGCGACAAACATATTTTCTAGGACTCGCCTTCAGCCTCGACGGTAAGCACGTATTTGCTTCAATAGCCTCGCTTACCGACCCTCTCGGCAAGAAACAAGGCAGCACGGGCAACGGCATCGCTGTTTACACCTTCGAGAACGGCCGCGTCACCCCGGAGCGATTCATTCCTTTGCTCCCGCGCACCAAGTTACCTTCGGGAAAAATGCGTCGCCCCGAACTCAAGGACGTCACATACCCCGCGGGTTTTAGCATCGCCAAGAGCGGCGGCGAGGAGCGCCTGCTGGTGGCATGCAATAATTCGGACGAAGCTATTCTCCTGAATACCATCGACGGCAAAATCGTCTACCGTTTTGACCTCTCCGCGTTCAAACACATTCCGGCGTCTTTGCCTTACACCGCAGTCATGACCAGCGATGGCACGCGCGGCTACGTTTCTCTTTGGAACGCTTCCGAGGTCGCGGAGCTCGATCTCGTCAAAGGACGCGTGAGGCGGCATATTCCGCTGCGCAGGCCGGCTTCGCCGCTTGCCGGGGGCTCTCATCCAACCGCCCTTCTTCTCAATCGGGACAACTCGCGCCTCTTTGTCGCGCTCACCAACCGCGACGAGATCGGGATTCTCGACACGGCCCAAGGAAACCCGCTCTTCTTTCTTTCGACCAAACTTCCCGGACAACAATACGGCGGCAGCGATCCCGAATCTCTCGCACTTTCTGCGGATGAAAAGACGCTCTTTTCGGCAAATTCCATTTCTGATTCCGTGGCTGTTTTCGATCTCACAAAACTCAGTTCTGACGGCCACCTCCAAGCAATCGGCTTCATACCGACAGAGTGGTATCCCACGGTCGTCGCGGCTACCGCGAAGAGCCTCCTCGTCGGCACTGCCAAAGGCCGCGGTTCCGGGCCCAATTCAACGCCGATCGGTAAGACCTCCGACGGCCGTCCTGATTTCCCGTACACGCCCGCCCTGATTCACGGATCACTGGCGCGCCTTCCGCTTGCCGACCTGCCGGCACAGCTCCCGGCCTACACAAAACAAGTCTCCGAAGCCAACGCTATGCGCGGCAATGCAGACCGCGTAGCTTTTCCCGCCGGTGAAAACAAAATCCATCACGTCGTTTACATCATCAAGGAGAATCGCACTTACGATCAGCTCTTCGGCGATCTCGGCGCTGGCAATGGCGATCGCTCACTGACTATGTACGGCGAGGATATCACTCCCAACCAACACAGACTCGCCCGTCAGTTCGGCATCCTCGACAATTTCTATGACAGCGGCGACGTTTCCGGCGACGGCCACGTTTGGTCTACTTCCGCTTCAATCTCCGACTATGTTGCCAAAACCTGGCCCATCGGTTACCGCGGCAACGAACACACTTACGATTCCGAAGGGACACTACTAGGCGGCATCTCCGTCGAAGACGACGTACCGGATGCCGGCGAACCTACGGGCGGCTACCTCTGGAAAAACCTCGCCAGCCACGGAATCTCTTACCGCCACTACGGCGAGTACATTGTCAGCCGGTGGTGTAACGCCAAAGGTGGCTCAACTCCGCCCACGCTGGGACCGTCCAAGGTCGCCGGTATCGCCTGCTCGCGCGCCGTCATCAATAAAGGCGAGCCTCTGGAAAACAATGTCGGCGAACCTCGAGGCGGGCCAAGCCCTTTTCCTTGGGCCATCCCGGTTCTAGCGAAAAATATTGCCGCAGAGGTCGAACTCCAGGGTCATTTCGATCCTCTCTACCCCGATTTCGAGGTCTCTTACCCCGATCAGCTCCGCGCTGACGAATTCCTCAACGAATTCAAGAGCTTCGTCGTCGCGCGCGAAGTCGGCAAAGAAACGATGCCCCAATTCATCCTTCTTCGACTCCCCAACGACCACACCGCTGGCGGCAAGAAAGGTCTGCCCAAACCGGCCGCTTCTGTCGCCGACAATGACCTCGCCATCGGGCGCGTGGTTGACGCGGTCTCGCATAGCCCTTATTGGGACGACACCGCCTTTCTCATTCTTGAAGACGACGCTCAGAACGGTCCCGATCATGTCGATTCCCATCGCAGCATCGCGCTCGTCATCAGTAAGTACTCGCCTCTGGCAGCCGCACAACCCGGTGGCGCTCCTATTCCTTTTGTCGATAGCACCTTTTATACGACGATCAATATGGTCCGCACGATCGAATCGCTGCTGGGCGTCCCGCCGATGAACGCCAACGATTCGCGCGCGGCGGTTATGGCTGCCCTCTTCAGCGGCCCCGGCCAACAGCCTGCGTTTACCGCCGACTATAGCAACCGCGACAACGGCATCATTTATCGCGTGAACACCGAGGA
>Ga0209736_1000687_pt1 | contig 10881 bp, 7 predicted proteins | sample BlaSpr_A8_Ref_M3_FD_187992 | JGI IMG/M metagenome (GOLD analysis project Ga0209736, IMG submission 187992) | Forest soil microbial communities from Thunder Bay, Ontario, Canada - Black Spruce, Ontario site 2_A8_Ref_M3 (SPAdes) (version 2) | ecosystem: Environmental > Terrestrial > Soil > Boreal... | reverse complement strand
CTGCATCGCCAGATGACATCCCACCGAGGCGATCAACAGCACCAGCACCGAAGTGTGCGCAATCGGCTGAAACGCGATGCGATAGAGAAAAAGCCCGATCGCCGCGACGATCAGGAGCGACAGCGCGATATTGACGGCGACCGGCGGATGGCGGCCGGCAAGCCAGGACGTTAGGGCCAAGATGACCACGGGCAGAATGATATTGACCGCAAACGCTCGCCCGACCTGCGCAAGATGCAGCGACCGGCGCCCGGCGAACAGATCGAGGCAGAACGCGACGATGCCCATCGCCACCGCCAGCCGTGCGGTGCCCGGCATTTGCCCCGCGGACAGCGAGGCATAGGTCAGCGCGCCATAGGTGACGAATTCGCCTTGCGGTATCAGGATCACGCGGGTGACGGCGAACACCAGCACCAGTGCCAGGCCGAGCAACGCATAGATCGCGCCGTTGGTAATGCCGTCCTGCAGCAGGAACAGCATGATCGTCGTGTTCAAGACCGGACGCTCCCCCTCACACAATCGGGCCGGTCGCGGGGCTCTTGGAAGCCCGCCGATCCGCCCGATAACAGCAGTTGAAATAGGCTGCCGGTATTTGATATGATCTATAACAATTATTGAATATAACCTCAAGGACGAGGCAGCTGCGGCCTTGGCCGTTGGCAGGCTCCGGCCATTTGGCAGCCTACCGGGATTGCGAGCATCGGGCGATGACTGTTTCCAAAACCGCTGTGGTCGATCCGGCCAAGGAAACTGCCAAGGAAACGGCCAAGGTGACACGTGCCGCCCGCAAGGAGCCTGACGAGGGCACTGCGGACGGCGTGGCGCTGCAGCTCGGGGAATTGTCCGAGCTGCTCGGCTATTCGCTCAAGCGGGCGCAGTTGAAAGTTTTCGAGGATTTTCTGCGCTGCGTCGCGCCCTTACAACTGACGCCGGCACAATTCTCGGTGCTGCTATTGCTCGACAAGAATCCCGGACGCAACCAGACCGAAATCGCCAACACGCTTGGCATCCTCCGGCCGAATTTCGTGGCGATGCTCGATGGCCTGGAGAGTCGCGATCTCTGCACCCGGATCCGTTCGACCAATGATCGCCGCTCCCACATCCTGATGCTGACCGACAAAGGCAGAGCGGTGCTGGCGCGGGCCAAGAAGCTGGTCGCCGCCAAGCATGAGGCGCGTCTCAACGAGCTGTTGGGCCCGGCCAACCGCGCCGCGCTGCTCGAGATGCTGGCCACGATCGCAAAGGAATTTTAATCACCCGTCATTCCGGGGCGCGCGAAGCGCGAACCCGGAATCTCGAGATTCCCCGATGTGCAATTGCGCATCTGAGGTCTGGTCCTTCGGACCATCCCGGAATGACGGTGGTGGGTTAATCACGCCGCGACAATACGGCCGGGCGCCGCACGCTGCGGGAGAAACAGCCGCTCGATCTCGGCTACCGGGAGCGGCCGGCTGAACAAATATCCCTGCATCTCGGTGCAGCCTTCGGACGTCACCTTGTCGAGCTGTTCGCCGGTTTCGACGCCTTCGGCGGTCGCCGTCATGCCCATGCCTTTGGCGAGCGCAGCCACTGCGCGGACGATATTGAGCGAGCCGGTGTTTTCCGTGATGTCCTTCACGAACGACCGGTCGATCTTGATCTTGTCGAACGGAAAACACTGCAAATAGGTCAGCGAGGAATAGCCGGTGCCGAAATCGTCCAACGCGATGCGCACGCCGAGCGCCCGCAACTGATGAAGCACCGCAAGCGTGGTGTCCCTGTTTTGCAAGAGCACCGTCTCGGTGATTTCGATCTCGAGCCGGGTCGGCGACAGGCCGGAGGCGGCGAGCGCACCGACGATGACCTGCAGCAGGCCGGGACTGCGGAATTGCGCCGCCGAGATATTGACGGCGACATGGAGATGCTCCGGCCACTGCGCCGCGGTGAGGCAGGCCTGCCTGATCACCCATTCCCCCAACGGCACGATAAAGCCGATCTCTTCGGCCAGCGGAATGAACGAGCTCGGCGCGACCATTCCTCGTAGTGGATGATTCCAGCGGATCAGCGCCTCAAATCCGCTGATCTCGTTGCTCGCGAGATTCACCACCGGCTGGTAATAGAGCTCGAACTCCTCGGCCGGCAGCGCCTTGCGCAGATCCTGCTCGACGATGCGGCGGGTCTGCATCTGCAAATCCATCGCCGGCTCAAAGAAGCGGAAGGTGCCGCGTCCGTCGCCTTTCGCCCGGTACAGCGCAAGGTCGGCGTTGCGCAGCAGCTTGTCGGGCCTCAACCCGTCGCTGGGGCCGACCGCAATGCCGACGCTGGCGCCGATCGCGGCTTGATGGTCGTCGAGGTCAAACGGTTCGCTGATCGATGCAATGATGGCTTGCGCGAGCGAGGTGGCCTCGGTGGGATCGGTGATCGGGGCCTGCACGATGACGAATTCGTCGCCGCCCATCCGCGCGATGGTGTCGGTCTCGCGGACCAGCGCGCGCAAGCGCTCGGCGACGATCTTCAACAGCTTGTCGCCCGCGGGATGGCCGAAGGTGTCGTTGACGGCCTTGAACTGATCGAGATCGAGGTGGTGAACCGCGACCATTTCCGTCCGATGGATGCGGCGGCCCAGCGCCTGCTCCAGCCGCTCGTTCAACAGCACCCGATTGGCGAGGTCGGTCAGCGCGTCGTGGTGCGCCATATATTCGATCTTGAGCTCGGAGACCCGCTGCTCGGTGATGTCTTCATGGGTGGCGACCCAACCGCCGTCGGGCATCGGCCGATGCCTGATCTTGAAGGTGCGTCCGTTTTTCAATTCGACGACGCTGTCGGTGGGTTCGTTGGATATCGCAACGTTGGTGCGCCAATGCAGATATTCATCCCGCGACATCTCGGGAAAACTTCCCGCCTCGAATCGGAGATCGACGATCTCGGTCAGCGGCGTGCCCGGACCGACCCGGTCGCGCGGAAGATCGTACATGTCGACGAACATGTCGTTGCACACGATCAGCCGATGGTTGGCGTCGAAGAAGCACAATCCCTGCGACATGTTGTTGATCGCGGTGTCGAACTGGAAGTTTCGGATTTTCAAGTCCTCTTCCTGCTGCCTGCCGAGCTCGAGTTGCGCTTTCAAGCGGGCGCTGATGTCCTCGCGCCCGGTGATGTCCTCATGGGTGGCCATGCCGCCTCCATCAGGCAGCGGGTGGACCGTATAGGCGATGAGGCGGCCGTCGGTGAATTCATGCACGGTGGTGTCGGCAACGACGGCGCCTTCGACGCGCTGGCGGACGTAGTCCTCGGGCTTTGAGCGTACTTTGAGTCCCAGTTTCAGCCGGTGCCGGATCAGTTCACTGGTCGGCGTGCCGGGCTTTACCTGCTCGACCGACAGCCCGTAGATCTCCCGATAGCGCGGGTTGCAGAACACGACCTCGCGCTTGCCGTCGAAGATGACCAGTCCGAGCGACAGATGGTTGATGGCCGCTTCGAGCAGCGAAGCCGGACGGCCCGGCTCCGGATCGATGATACGCGCAACAGAGTCCGACATAGGCTGTTCCCCTGCCGCAACTTCTTGCGGCACTCCGGCACGGCGGAGCGGGCTATTAGAAGCCGAAGCTGGTGAACTGCGCCCTTGAGATGCCCGTATCTTTGCCGGGTTCCTTAGAATTCGCTGAACAAAAGGTTAATATTTGGGCCACGACACCGGATGGGGATTTACGCCCCATTCACCAGGATCACCCTGATATCGTTGACGTTGGTCAGCGTCGGGCCGGTCTGCAAAAGGTCGCCGGTGGCGGCAAAGAAGGCGGTGGCGTCGTTGTTGTCGAGATAGGCCATTGGGTCGAGGCCGAGTGAGGCGATCTTCGCGAAGGTGGTTTGATCGATCACGGCGCCCGCCGGATCGGATGCGCTGCCGCCGCCGCCATCCGCACCATCGGTATCCGCCGCCAGCGCCGAAATGCCGGAGGTGTCCTTGAGCAGGGCGGCCAGCGCCAGCGCATATTCCTGGTTGGGGCCGCCGCGGCCGCTGCCGCGCACGGTGACGGTCAATTCGCCGCCCGACAGGATCGCGACGCGTTGGCGCTCGGCACGCGCCTTTAGCGCAAGCTTGGCGTGATCGGCGGCGACGTCGCGCGCCTCGCCTTCGAGGTCGGCACCGAGGTCGACGATGGCGTAGCCGGCGTCCCGCGCCACCCTGATCGCGGCCTCAAGCGAAGCCCGCGGCCGCGCGATCAGCTCGAATTGCGCGCGCGCGAAAGCGCTATCGCCTGCCTTGCAGCTCTCGTTGTTGGCGTCGTTGAGCGCGCGATGGACGGCGTCGTCGAGTTTGAGGCCGTATTTTGCGACGATCAAGCGCGCATCCGCCAAGGTAGTCGGATCGGGTACCGTCGGACCCGAGGCGATCGCGGATGGGTCGTCGTGCGGCACGTCCGAGATCGCCAGCGTCACGATCTCGGCGCGTTGGCCTGCGCGCGCGAGCCGGCCGCCCTTGATTCGCGACAAATGCTTGCGCACGGTATTGATCTCGCCGATCGGCGCGCCGGAGCGGAGCAGCGCCCGCGTCACCTGTTGCTTCTGCGCAAACGACACGCCTTCGGCCGGCGCGATCCAGTTCGCCGAGCCACCGCCCGATAGCAGCACCAGCAGGAGATCGTCAGCTTTCGCCTGCGCTGCAAGACGCAGCGTGTCCTCGGCGCCCTTTAGCCCGGCCGCGTCCGGCATTGGATGGCCGGCTTCGATCACTTTGATCCGCCGTGTCGGCACGCCGTGACCGTGGCGCGTGGTCGCGATGCCGACTAGGCGCGCCGGATCGAGTTCGAGCGCATCGAGATAATGCTGCTCCGCAGCCCGGGCCATGGCCGCGGCGCCCTTGCCGGCGGCAAGACAGATCACGTTACCCTTTGGCACCGGGCGGAGATACGGCGCCAAAACCACATCGGGATGTGCGGCGGCGACGGCCGCGTCGAAGATTGCGCGCAGGAGGGGGCGTCTGTCGGTCATGGCTTCACGGGATGAGAGGGACGTTTGCACCATCAGGTTATCCATCCGATCGCCGCAAAAGAAAACCCCCGCAAGCCGCGGGGGAGGTGCTCCACCTCGCCCCGCTTGCGGGGAGAGGTCGGATTGCGGAGTAATCCGGGTGAGGGGGACTCACCGCGGACTCCCTGGTCTTCGGAACTCGCGGAACCAGCCCCTCACCCCACCCTCTCCCCGCAAGGGCGGGGCGAGGGAGCAGAATCACCGGGCTCTGCGGAGCAGCGAAAGATGCGCTGCTCCGCAGAGCGAAGAAACTCAACCCCCAACGTCGCCGGAGATGACGTCGCCGAACAGTTCCCACTTGTCGCCCTTGAACCGCATCAGCTGAAGCTGGCTGATCGGCGCGAAATCGGTCGATGAAGTGTTGATCATGATGCCGGGCAAAAGGACCTCGGTGCGGAAGTCCTTCAGGTTCGCCGCCTGCTTCATGATGTTTTCGCGGGTGAGGTCGTCGCCGCACTTCTTGAGCACCTCGACCAGCGTTTGCGAAACGCCGTAGCCGACGACGGTCGAAATATCCAGCTTGTTTCCTTCAGGAAAATCCTTGGCCATGAAATCAGAAAACTGCTTCATGCCGGGATCGTTGTCCCACTGCGGATCGGAAGCATCCTTCAGGTAGTTGGCGGAAATGATGCCTTGCGAATTCTCAAAGCCGGCCGGTTTCATCACCGCGCCGACGGAAGCCGAGACGTTGTTGAGAATATGCAGCGGTTTCCACTCGATCTCGGCGACCTTCTTGATGGCCTGCGCCGCGAATTTCGGCGTTGCGATATCGATGAACACGTCGGCGCCGGTCGATTTGAGCTTGACGATGTGGTTGTCGACCGTGGGCTCGGTGGTCTCAAAGCTTTCTTCCGCGATGATCATCGAGGCGGCCTTGGCGCCGAGCCCGTCTTTCAGGCCCTTCAGATAGTCCTTGCCGTAGTCGTCGTTCTGGTACAGCACGGCAATCTTGGCGTCGGGCTTCTCCTTCAAGAGAAATTTCGCGTAAATCCGCGACTCGCTCTGATAGTTCGGCTGCCAGCCCATGGTCCATGGAAAATCCTTCGGATCGTTCCACTTGGTGGCGCCCGTGGCGACGAACAATTGCGGCACCTTCTTCGAATTCATGTATTTGTGGATCGCCGAATTCGGCGGCGTGCCGAGCGAATTGAAGATGAACAGAACCTCGTCGCTCTCAACCAGCTTGCGCGCCTGCTCCACCGTCTTCGGCGGGCTATAGCCATCGTCGTAACTGATAAAATTGATCTTGCGGCCGTTGATGCCGCCGGCATCGTTGATCTTCTTGAAGAAGGCGGCCTCGGTTTTGCCGATCACGCCGTAAGCCGAAGCGGGACCGCTATAGGGCATGATGTTGCCGATCTTGATTTCGGTATCGGTAGCGCCGGTGTCGTATTTTTTTTGAGCGAGCGCGCCGCTGCTCGAAGCTGCGAGCAAAACGAACGCAGCCGAGACAATTGCTACTCTGCTGGTGGCAACAGCCATTTCCGGATCTCCCCTTTTTTGCGATGCTTGTGCAGGCGTCAGTTTGTTGATTGAAAATTTCTTGCGACGCGGGCGGGATTGAATACCATTTGGCGGCGGCCAGCAACAAAAAGCCCCTGCGACAAAGCCGCAGGGGCTGCTTCTTTAGTAGTCAGCCGGGCGGAATAACCGGCCCGGCGAGGTGTCAGCCGCCGACGTCGCCGCTGATGGCCTCGCCGAAGCGATCCCAGCTCTCGCCCTTGAATTTCTCCAACTGAAGCTGGGAGATCGGGGCGAAGTTGGAGGCGCTGGTGTTAACCTTGATGCCCGGCAGCAGGCCGCCGAGCTCAAGTCCCTTGATGTTGGCCGCCTGCCTCATGATGTTTTCCCGCGTGAGATCGTCGCCGCAGTTCTTCAGCACATACACGAGGCCTTGCGCGACGGTGTAGCCGTACATCAGGTTGAGATCGATCCGATTGCCTTCAGGGAAGTACTTGGTGAGGAACTCGTCGAAGGCCTTCATGCCGGCATCGTCCTTCCACTGTGGATCGGACGCATCCTTAAGGTAGGTGGACGAGATGATGCCTTGCGAATTCTCAAAACCGGCCGGCTTCATCACGGCGCCGATCGAGGAGGACACGTTGTTGAGGAAGTGCAGCGGCTTCCATTCAATTTCGGCCATCTTCTTGATCGCCTGCGCGGCGAATTTCGGCGTGGTGACGTTGAAGAACACGTCGGCGTTGGTCGACTTCAGCTTGACGATGCTCGAATCGATGGTCGGCTGCGTCGTTTCGTAGCTCTCCTCGGCAACGATCATCGAGACGGCCTTGGCGCCGAGGCCGTCCTTCAGGCCCTTGACGTAGTCTTTGCCATAATCGTCGTTCTGATAAAGGATCGCGATCTTGGCGTTGGGCATATTCTTGAGAATGTACTTCGCGTAGATTCGGGATTCGCTCTGGTAGTTGGGCTGCCAGCCCATGGTCCAGGGGAATTCCTTCGGGTCATTCCATTTGGTGGCGCCGGTGGCGACGAACAGCTGCGGCACCTTCTTTGAGTTCATGTATTTCTGGATCGCCGAATTCGGCGGTGTGCCCAGCGAATTGAAGATGAACAGCACCTCGTCGCTCTCGACCAGCTTGCGGGCCTGCTCGACCGTTTTCGGCGGGCTGTAGCCGTCGTCATAACTGACAAAATTGATCTTGCGGCCATTGATGCCGCCTTCGGCGTTGATCTTGTTGAAGTAGGCCTGTTCGGTCTTGCCGATCACCCCATAGGCGGAGGCGGGTCCGCTGTAGGGCATAATGTTGCCGATCTTGATTTCGGTATCGGTGGCGCCGGTGTCGTATTGCTTTTGCGCTGACGCGGTTGTGCTGGCTAAGGCGGCTATCGCGAGGGCAGCCGAAAAGGCCCCCAATCGCAAATGGATAGCAGGCATTTTGATCTCCCTGATCTGGTTGAGTGTGTCAGTTTTTTTGATTGGGAGCGCTTTTCGGCTCCTGGCCGCATTCAATACCTTCCCCAAGAACCCTTCAACAAAAAGCCCCCTGCGACGGCGTCGCAGGGGGCGTCATTTAGTCGAACAGCTATCGGGTCACGGACCCGTGAGGTAGACCCTCAGTTGCTCAGGTCGTCGGCGATGATGTCGCCGAACAGCTCCCATTTCTCGCCCTTGAACCGCTGCATCTGAAGCTGTTTGAGCGGGGCGAAGTCGGTTGCGGAAGTGTTGATCTTGACGCCGGGCAGCAGGGTGTCGGGCGCAAAGTCCTTCAGGCTCGCCGCCTGCTTCATGACGTTCTCGCGGGTCAGGTTGTCGCCGCACATCTCCAAAACCTTCACCATGGTCTGCGCCGCGCCGTAACCGTACACCACGGAGGCATCGAGCTTGTTGCCTTCGGGATAATACTTCTCGAGGAAGGCATAGAATTTCTTCATGCCGGGATCGTTGTCCCACTGCGCGTCGGCGCCGTCCTTGGCATAGGCGGCCGACAAAATGCCTTGCGAATTCTCAAACCCCGCCGGCTTGATCACGCTGCCGACCGAGGCCGAGACGTTGGAGACGAGATGCAGCGGCGTCCATTGGATCTCGGCGAGCTTCTTGATCGCCTGGGCCGCGAATTTCGGCGTGGTGACGCTGATGAAGACGTCGGCGCCGGTTGCCTTCAGCTTGACGATGTGGTTGTCGATCGTCGGCTCCGTGGTCTCGTAGCTTTCTTCCGCCGATATCATCGACACCTTGGCGCGGAACCCGTCTTTAAGTCCCTTCAGGTAATCCTTGCCGAAATCGTCATTCTGATAGAGCACGGCGATCTTGGCGTCCGGCTTTTCCTTGATCAGATACTTGGCGTAAATATGCGCCTCGCTCTGGTAAGAGGGCTGCCAGCCCATGGTCCACGGAAAATTCTTCGGATCGTTCCACTTGGTGGCGCCGGTGGCGACGAACAGCTGCGGCACCTTCTTGGCGTTGAGATATTTCTGGATCGCCGAATTCGACGGCGTGCCCAAGGGATTGAAAACCACCAAAACTTCGTCGCTCTCGACCAGCTTGCGCGCCTGCTCGACGGCCTTCGGCGGGCTATACCCGTCGTCATAGCTGACAAAGTTGATCTTGCGGCCGTTGATGCCGCCCTCGGCGTTGATCTTCTTGAAATAGGCCTCTTCGGTCTTGCCGATCACGCCGTAGGCGGAGGCAGGGCCACTATAGGGCATGATGTTGCCGATCTTGATTTCGGTGTCGGTCGCGCCGGTGTCGTATTTCTTTTGGGCAAGTACACTGCCGGAGGCAGTCGCGAAAACAATGACCGCCGTCGAGAACGCGGCGATTCGTAATTCTTTAGAAAGCATTTTTTCTCCTTGGTTTGATTGGCTTGACCCGTAACCTGTAGGATGGGTTGGGCCCTTGCGAAACCCATTACACTGGTCCGGTTTTGTTGCTGATGGGTTTCGCGAAGAGCTCAACCCATCCTACTTCTTGAATTTACCGGCCAGTTGCTGGGCGACCATGGCGACTTGCCGTGCGCCATGCGGCACCAGGAAGATCACGAAGAACAGCAGGATGCCGAACACCGCGCCGGAGAGGCCCTTTGAAATTCCCTCCGCAATGTTCGGCACGAAAATGATAAAGGCCGAACCGACGATCGATCCGGGCAGCCATCCGACACCGCCGACCACCATGCCGAGAAACAGCGAGATCGCCAGCGTAATGGTGTAGCCGTCGGGTGCGACGAACTGCACCGCGATCGCGCCGAGGCCGCCGGCAACGCCGGTGATGCCGGCTGAGACCCCGAACGCCAGCGTCTTGTACTTGGCGACGTCGACGCCCATCGCGGACGCCGCGATCTCGTTGTCGCGGATCGCCATGAAGGCGCGCCCCGAGCGCGATTTCAGCAGATTGACGGAGAAGATATAGATCGCGATCGTGACGGCGAGCGTGAAATAATAGAGCCACATGTCCTGCGACATCGGCAGCCCGAACGGCGCATCGGGTTTGGTCACGACCAGCCCCTGCACGCCGCCGGTCCACCGCTCGAAATAGCCGAGCTTTAAGAGCTGCGGCATCGCGGTCGCGAGCGCAAAGGTTGCCAGCGCCAGATAGACGCCGGAGAGACGAAGTGCCGGCTGGCCGAACAGAAACCCGAAGCCAAAGCAGATCGCGCCGGCGATCGGCAATGTCAGCGCGTAATTCATGCCGACATGTTCCATCAGGATCGCCGAGGTGTAGGCGCCGACCGCGTAGAAAGCACTCTGGCCCAGCGAGAACTGTCCGCTGCCGCCGGTCAGGATGTTCAGCGCCAATACCGCGAGCCCGTAGATCAGGAGCATCGTCAATTGGAAGATGATGAAATTCTTCACGAACAGGGGGGCGGCGATCAGCACTGCCAGCATGATCAGCGAGGCCCCGGCACTGAGCGTCATGGCGCGCTTGGGAACGGCCTCGACCGCAGGCACTTCGGTGACGACTTCCTGAATTGCGCTCATGATCAAACTCGCTTCACGATGGGCCGGCCGAACAGGCCGGCGGGTTTGACGACCAGGACGGTGATGATCAGCGCCAGCGCGATCGGCAATTTCAGTTCATTGCCGACGCCGGGGATATAGGTCCCGACCAGATTTTCGAAGATCCCGACCAGGAAGCCGCCGATCACGGCACCGAACGGGCTGGTCAGGCCGCCGAGCACGGCGGCGGCAAATCCGTAGATCAAGACGCCGAGCATCATGTTCGGCTCGAGGAACACCACGGGCGCGATCATCATGCCGGCAATCGAGCCGATCGCGGCCGCCATGCCCCAGCCGAGCGCGATCATCCATGAGGTGTTGATGCCGACCAGCCGCGCCGATTCAGGCAATGAGGCGGCGGCGCGCATCGCCAGCCCCATCCGCGTGAACTGGAAGAAGAAATACAGCGCGATCAGC
>Ga0209736_1000686_pt1 | contig 10887 bp, 7 predicted proteins | sample BlaSpr_A8_Ref_M3_FD_187992 | JGI IMG/M metagenome (GOLD analysis project Ga0209736, IMG submission 187992) | Forest soil microbial communities from Thunder Bay, Ontario, Canada - Black Spruce, Ontario site 2_A8_Ref_M3 (SPAdes) (version 2) | ecosystem: Environmental > Terrestrial > Soil > Boreal... | reverse complement strand
GAATGGCGCCCAGCCGATAGACCGGGCTGAGGTTTAGGTCCTCTCTGAAACCGCACGACTTTGCCCTCTGTCGTTGGCGTGCGAGCCTTTGGTTCCGGCGCCGCCCCCACGCCTCCCATCTCGCTGTAATAAGCGCTGTAGACCTCGCGAACGGCCAGGGCCGTGGACTCGGCCTCGCTCATCGTCTCGAGTCGGGTTCGATAGTTAGTCAGAAAGCTCTGTGCGTTTGACGGAAGGTCATCGAAACCACCGAGCTTGGCCATCATGAGCCAAGTGGCAAAATCCGCCTCGGCCTTGGTGCGAGCTTTCTTGGCGATACTGGTGTTGGAGCTAGAGGACATGGTGGTCCGATTGGTTCGCCCGCCCAAACTCGCCGGCGTTCATGGCGATCGTTGGACAGTTCGCTTGGGTATCTCGGTTGACGTCAGGTGTCCCGCCGACGAGATTAGCGGCTGGTTGCAGCCCCGTGAGTGCCGCGCCGGGATGCTCCTAGCTATTCGGGTGTCGACTAGCCTGTAGTTGGCAATCGGCGTATAAGCATCTCCCATGGGTTGGGATGCGGAAGACGTAGCACTGCTCAAAAAACTCTGGGCCGTCGGACAGAGCGCCGCGCAGATCGCGCGCCGTCTTGGGTGTAGCCGTAACGCGGTCTGCGCCAAGCTAACTCGTTTGGGCCTGAAGCGCGGTCACAAGCCGCCAACCGCAAAACCCAAGATAAGGCCGGTGCCGAAGCGGAAGCCAGCGCTGTTGGCGGCCTGTGCCCGCCCGGTGGATAGGATAGTGTCTACGCGCAAGCCAGGAGTGAGGCAACCTGAGGAATTCACCAAGTCGCAGTTGAAGGCAATGTTGGCTGAGGCAGCTGCTAACACGGCGCGACTGCCTCGATGATGCGTACGAGCCCGTGATCCGGAAAACTATCCGCAGCATGGACATGGTCGCGATTGGTACGGTCGCGTTGACGAGCCGCCGCAACTGACCGCCGCTGGCATGCCCCGAAAAACGCTGCGGCGCTAACCCCCATGCGGAAATCAGAGCAGAAGGGGTAAAATCCCCCTAGGGTCCACACCCGAGGAGCAACAACATGACACCACACATCCCCGAGGAATCTTCCGCCAGGTTGATTGACTGGAGTCCCTTCATGATCATGGGCAACACGATGCCGCCCCGAGATCCTGATGAAGACGATGAGGACGAGGACGAAGAGGAAGAGGCCGACGAACCGCCGGTCGTGCGCGAGCCGGACGAAGATTAGTCTAGTTTCAGAGCCCGTCGGCATGTCTCGGAGGTGCTAGCTAACAGCGAAAATCAGGCGATGCGCTGGGTTGTCAGGCGGTGTCGTTCGAAATTCGACGCTATTGTGCGACGCCGGGATCGGACGATTTCCCCTTAGGCGGTGCGCACCATGTTAAGAAACCTGCCAACCTGGAGCTTGAGGCGATTGCTTTCCCCGGACAAAGATCGAGCCGAGCTAAGAACTTTCGCGGAAGCAAAACCGGTCTCGCGGGCTCCATTGTTTACATCAACAATGTTGGTGGCAACCCGGGATGTACCCAGAGCTGCCTGCTCGACATTGCGAGCAATTTCTTGCGTTGCACCGCCTTGCTGCTCGACAGAGACCGCAATCGTTGCAGCAATTTCTGAAATTCGACCGATTGTTGATCCAATCTGCTTGATAGCCAGAACCGAATCCTGGGTCGCAACCTGCATCCCGGCGATCTGGCTGCTGATTTCACTGGTTGCCTTGGCAGTCTGCGCTGCCAGCGCCTTCACTTCCTGCGCTACGACCGCAAAGCCCCGTCCGGATTCGCCCGCGCGCGCGGCCTCGATCGTGGCGTTCAGGGCCAGCAAATTGGTCTGCTCCGCGATTGTCGTGATCAGATTGATCACATCGCCAATCCTTAGAGCGGCCTTCGACAATTCGTTGATGCGCTGATCGGTGACCTCCGCCTGACTGACGGCTTCACCCGTGATCCGATTCGATTCCTGGACTTGTCGGCTGATTTCAGCAATCGAGGCAGTCATTTCGTCGGTGGCCGCGGCTACTGATCTGACATTGTTCGAGGCTTCACCGGATGCCGCTTCGACCATTCCGGAAAGCTGCTGCGTCTCTTCGGCGTTCCTGGTCAAAGTAGTCGCTGAGGCTTCTAGCTCAGTTGAAGCGGAGGATACCGTCTGTACAATCTCGCCGACCGCGGCCTCGAATTCGTCAGCGAGTTTTTGCATTTCCGTTTTTCGCTGAGCACGCGCGCGCTTTTCCGTTTCTGAACGTTCCGCGCGCAGCCGGTTGGATTCGAGCATGTTGCCCTTGAAGACTTGTAGCGCTTCGGCCATGTCGGAAATTTCGTCCGAGCCGCCGGTCGCGACCTCCGCACCCAAATCGCCTGCGGCGATGGATTTCATGCTATTCTGGAGACGCACAAGGCGACGTACCACCCCACGGCCAACGTAATACCAGCCAATGACAAGCGCGGTGGCAAGGCTCACAAGCGCGAGGCATATCAGGATAATCCGACCCTGGCCGATCTCCGCCTCGGATTCACGGACCGCGGTGGCTGCCGCCGCCTCGCTGCGCGTTCCCAGGCTTGCGACTTCCCTTTCGAATTCCTGGGCGAGCGCGCGATTTTCCATCACCACATTGGCGCCGGTTTTGGCCGCAACCAACTCTCTTTGCTTGAGCTCGAAAATATTGCCGCCATCCTTGCCGGTCTTGACCAACTCATCGACGAGTTTGGACGTCTCGGGATCCTTGAAAACAGAAGCGGCCTTGCCAAGGTGCCCTGCTGTCGCGGTGAACCGGTCCTTGACCGGCGGCAACAGATCGGCGGACGTCAAGTCGGCAGCTTCAACAAGGATTCCCAATATGAGGTTGGATTCGGCACGGAGTTCCAGGATTGCCTGCAGCGATACGAGTTCGTTTTCAGCCAGCGCAGCAAGCGTCTTTTGAACGTCTTCCAGGTTCTTTTTGTCCGCCGCGGTCTGCAGGCCGATCGCCAAGGTGAACCCGGCGTCGTCGGCCATCGGCCCCAGTTTTTCGGCGAGCTTCTGATGCGATTTCCGAAGGCTGGAAACGAGCGCTTCCCGGGAGGCGGCAATGGTCTGGCGGTCGGTGACAGATTGCACCAGCCGGTCGAGATTCACCAAGATTCGATCAGCGGTTTTATTGAGCCTTGCAGCGTCCTCCGCGGCAAGTGCACCGATGGTCTGCGTGAGTTCCTGACGCTCCGCAGTCAGAACCTTGAGGGCCTGCTCGCGCTCGGCCACATCTGTTGCGGCGAGAAGGCGGGGCGCAGCAGCCGCGACTTCACCGGCGGCTCTAACGACCCTGGAAGCGCGGGTGATCTCGGGCAGGCTCTTGTCGGCGATCTCTCCGAGCGAATGCCCAAGGCTGTTATAAGAGATAATCGCGCTGCTGCTCGCCAACACGGTGAGCGCAGCGACGACTCCAAAGGCCATAAACAATCGACCGCGAAGGCCAAGGCGATACCACGACATCGCAGTCTTCATTGTCAATCTCCGGGTAGCGATCGCAAAATCGTACCGCGAACAGCCTGGGCTTTTCCTTCGGTGCTTTGCGGCCTCTTTAGTTTACGTTCCGGGCTTCTCAAGGTGATCGACCGCCTTGAAGCTGCCATCCGCCTGAATCACGGTCAGGAACACTTGATCCGAGCCGCGGTTGCTGGAGTCGCTGTAGGCGAGTTTGAAACCGCCAAGATCGAAGCTGCCGGCTTTTTGTACGGCCTCGATCAGGGCTTTCCGGGTGGGTTCGCCATTGACCTTTTCGAGCACCGCGATGATTGCGCGGCCAACAAGGTAGCCCTCAAGCGAGACGAAGCCCGCCTGAGCGTCCGGAGCGCTCGCCTTGAGCGAGGCCTGGTAGCGCCCGACCACCGGGGTCGCGGCATCTTTCGGGAAAGGAACGACCTGTGTGATCACAACGCCGGCACCCACTGGACCGAGTTCCTTTGCAAGCGCGTCGGAACCAACAAACGAGATATTCACGAAGGTGGCGTCGAGCTTGATCTGCTTGGCCAGTTTAATGAACTCGGCCGCAGGCTTGTAGGGGCTGATCATGATGACTGCTTGAGGCTCGACCTTCTTGATGGCCAGCAGCGCGGCTTTGACAGCCACCGTGTTCCGCTCGAAGGTACCTTCGCCGGCGAGCTGCATCTGCCGCTTCTCAAGCGCCTTCTTGACGCCGGCAAGGCCTGCCTGGCCGAAAGCATCGTCCTGGTACATGATCGCAATCTTGGATGCGCCGAGGTCCTTGGTCAGATGTTCGACCATGGCTTCGGTTTCCTGGAAGTAGCTGGCCCGAATATTCATTACCAGCGGCTTGTAGGGCTCGCGCAGGAACTCAGCGCCCGTAAAAGCGCCGATAAAGGGGGCGCCTGCTGCGGTCGCGATCGGCTGAGTGGCTGCTGCCGTTGGAGTGCCAACCGCGCCGGCGATAGCGAAGACCTTGTCTTCTTCCAGCAGCTTCTTGACCGCTTCAATAGACTTGGTCGGTTCGTATCCGTCATCGATGCTCTTGAGTTCGAGCTTCCGACCCTTGACGCCGCCGGCCTTGTTTATTTCAGCGAAGGCCGCTTCGAGGCCCATCTTCATGCCTTGGCCCAAGGCCGAGGCCGGACCTTCGAGCGCAGTTGCCTGACCAAACACGATCTTGTCGGCAGAGACTCCATCTTCAGCGAATGCTGAAATACCGGTCGCAAGGAGCGCAGCTAACGCAAGAGGAAGCGCTTTGAGTGGAGAGGCTCGCATATCAAATGTCCTTTGGAGCGGGGTAATGGTCAGCCGGGTTCTACCGGCCAGATTGTTGGGCGCGGTGTGGCAGCGAGGCATCACGACACTGTGAGATTGTGAACCCGAGACCTTCAGAATTTATTAATTTTGCATTCACCGTATCGAATTGTTACGGGGTTGGAATCAGTGGCAGGCGAGCGACAGGTCAGACACTGTGAACGCGCCGTCGAGTGAGTCCGCGTCGGATCATGAATCTGACCCTGAAGCGATGCCCTGGGGGCGAGTCCGTTTAACCCTCATCAGCGGACATGCGTTGGATGGGATGGCACGTCTGTTTGGTGTCGACAGGCGACATGCCTTACCCCGGCATTTTCGCTCATCCCGGAGAAGTCTTCGCGTCGGTAACTGACCGTAAAAATCCATTCAGTGAAAAGTCGCCGGCTCCCCTGCGGTGGCATCATCCGGACGAGGTGCACGCGGTTCGCTAGAAGAAACCGAGACTCATATCCAAGCCGGAAGTTGCCAGGCACACGAGCACGACCACGCCAAGACCGCAAATCATAGCAATCAGATTCAGAGCGTAGTTAATTTGGGTTTCGGGAAGGGCCCGCGTGGTAACTTCTGGGATCGCATTCATGTCACCCTCCAAAGTTGAACCCCGAGGGGTCTGTCTGAGCAGACTAACTTCAAAGAGTTTATGGAAGATTGCCGCGCATCGTTAATTCTACCAGAAAACGCACTGATCATCGCTCGTGAAGTGATGCCGAAGATGTCCGAGATGGGTCTTGTGTCACGAGTACTGCCGGTCAACACGGCGGTGCGCAACTTGTACGAGAGACGAAGGAAGGCCCTTCGAGGTCGGCAATCAGGTGTTGACCTTAAGCCACCGCAAGCTGCTGTCGTCAAAAGCGATGGTCGTGAACGTTGCGGAAACGCCGGGACAAGATTCCGGCAGGCAAGGTTGAGAGAGGCGAGCGCAAGCAAACCGTCGATGAAGTGTCGAAAGCGGATCAGACGATGTCAAAACCGGGGGGTGACCCTTCCTCCGGGATCAGCTTGGGAGGTGTCCTGAGACGGCCCAAGCGGCATCCGGCATATAGGCGGCGCGAAGCTCAACCAGGCTTTGGTACGGAACGTGAGAACCTGATCGGCGATGCCAAGGGAATTCTTGAATTGGTTAGCAGCAAATTCGCGTCCGAAGGCTTCCTTCTTGGTGCGCCCTTGTTTTCTTCCCCCGTCATTCGGGAAGGTCGTCGGGCAATTTGTGGCGAAGAGAGGTCCGCGCGACTTCGATCCACGTTTGCCTCATTGCGTCGATTAGGTACCAGCGGCTGACACTATCGGAGCTGCACTGAAATTACGGGTGATTCAGGGTATTACGGCTTCAGCGACACGAAGCCGTAAACCGATCGCCGACAAAGTGTCGGAACAAAGCGATCCGTTCAGAAAAACGTCACCGACCCAGTTAAAAGCCGAGAAGCGCAAGGCCGACCCAACTTAGCGCCAATATCGAGCAGGCGATCGCCGTGAGTGAAACAAACGTCACAACTGCTCTAGCTGATTGCATGACAAAGTCGCAAATTCGGATGTTGTTTGCATTCTCTCCTAGAGGTGTCGCCTGTAAAGGCAGAAAAACTGGCGTGAAAGATAATTGGGCCGACTGTGTCTGCGGTGCTACAGTGGTGGATCGAGGACGAGCGCTCTCTCCCGTCTGCAAGAGAAAGCTTTGGGCTTTCAGGATTTGAGGGAGAATTAACAACCGACGAATGATGCTTTCGACGCTCGAGTGTGAAGCAAGAAATTGTTTAACCTGGATGGTTAGTTGTCTCGCAAATTCAAAATACGATCTTTGACGCTCCTGACCTTCGGTTGCTTTGCCTTGGCCGCAATATGGCTGAGCATACAGTGGTGGCCTTTTCATGCCCTGCGCGACTACGAAGAATGCTCAGAAAATGCCGAGACCAGAGCATTATCAAAGGATGAACGCGCGTCGCTCATAACTCAGTGCGGCGTGCAGTTTGCGGGCCGGCGCAAGGCGGCGGGCGGCTATACATATTACGACTTTATGCAGAATCGGCATTTCGATATTGCTGGTCCCAATCCGTCGCCAGAAGAACTTAAGCAAATCGACCACGAGTATACGGCCTATCTGGACGTCCAACGGCGAAATGCCATAGCGGCCGCATTAGCGAAAAAGCAAAGTGAGCAGATTCAAGCGGATTCAGAAAAGACGCAGCAGCCTGCTGGATCTACCTCCAGTGTCGGGCCGCCTATGGTGATCACTCCCACTAGTTTACCAGCGGCTGGTGCCAAAGAGTCTGTCGATCGATCGAGAGCCGCGCATTGCGATGACGGCTCGTTATCGTGCAATTGGTCGAAGTTTTCGGCGGCAATAAAAGGCGCTTTTGGCTCGTCGTCCAAGGCGAAGCCCTAGTCCCATACGCGCATCGTGTGCGTACGGCACCCGCCGCAGTGCGGACAAACAAGCGCAACATATGTCCGCGAGTGGTCGGCACCATCGCAATGGCATTATTGGACCTTCAGATCACGCCGCGAGATTAAGCTTTGCAGAAACTCGTGGTCCCGAACGATTGCGCGATTGATGCTTGCAAATTGTTTACCAATCCTCTGAATGGCCTGAAAACCACTTTTCCTAAGTGGTCTGAAACGAATCCATTTTAGGCTGTCTCCAACAAACAAGAGGCAGCAAATGCTCTTCATCTTCAGGGTGCTCGTCATCGCGGCATGCGCTTATGCCGGCTCAATTGCCGCTGACAATCAATTCCCGGACTTACCTGAAACGGCGCAGAGATAGCCGAAATGAAAAAGCCTGCTCTACGCGTCGGGTTTTCCAATAGGAATTCTGGCAGTAACCACGTTCTAAGGTCATTCAAGGAACCTAGAGCCGCAGTTACGAACTGTCAGCGATTACGGCGTTTGCTCTCGTCACATAGTATGGAGGCGGCGAGAGATGGTTATGCCTGTCGGCCGATATATAGCCTGGGTTGGCACATCGCTTCTTGCGCTACTGTTTATGGCAGACTGGTGCCTTCCCAAATCTTTGCCGGAACCATCTGGTGACGCAATGAACAGGCCGGTGATTCGGATAGCTTCCATTCAGCGACCGCCGGAACGCATCGTCATTGACACCAATCAGCCCACGATAGTCCCGCCACCAACGCTGGTTGAGGACGCAGTTCCAGGTGAGCGATCGCAACCACTGCAATCGTACGCTTCAGCGCCTCCGCCTCCGACCGAGGTCAACGTTGATCAAAAAAGACGGAAGGTCATTAAACGGCAGGGGACCAAGATTCCGACCGACCAAAAGCCATTGGCGAGCCCCCCTGTAGCAGCGAGTGGCAGCTCGGCGACAACCGCTCCGCTGACCAGGTTATCCTTCACGGATATAATTTCTGGGCGGCTAGTGAGAAACCTTTTTAACCTGCATTGAAGTCTCCCTGTTGTCCGCAGCAAAGGCCAATCGCACGGATCGCAGTTTGGCGTCAATTTGGAACCGTTAGAGCGAAGTACGAACCGGGCGAACTGCTCGACAAGCACGACATCCGCTTATGGGGGGCATAAAGCGGAATTAACATGTGAGCACGGCGAATGTCCGTTCTTCGCGTGCCGGCTCAACCGGTCGACGCAACACAGGCGTCTCTCTGCCGGGGTTTCAAATTGCAAGGTCTCACGTGGTCGTTCGTTGAGCTGACGAGCCACTTTGTTCAGATAGACTTGCGAATGCGCCGACGCCTCGGCGTATGCGTACCGACAGGGCTGGAATGAAGCCACAGCGGCGGCGAGAATTGCTGCGAGGCGGCGCGTAGTCATTCAATGCACGCTCGCAGCGCGGGCTATTTTGCCGCTGGTGCGAGGCTCCTGAAATCCACGTCCGATGCCGCGGCAAGATAGGTGAAGGCCGACCACACTGCGACCGCCTGGTCGAGCTGCTTCGGATCGATCTTGTCGAGCGTGTCGTCTGCGGTGTGATGGGTGTCGAAATAATCGAGTCCGTCTTGGCGCAGTGATACCGCCGGCACGCCGGCTTTCTGTAGTTCACGGATGTCGTCCCCGCCGCCGAGGGCTGGCCGGCGATCGACGTTAGCGCCGAGCGGCGCAATGATCCGCTCTAGCGTGTGGCCGAAATCACTGTCGGCGCCGCCGTGTGGAAGCTGCACGGAATAGACATTCCGCGCCCCGAAATCTGCCTCGCCGGCCACCACGATCTTACCGGTTTCTCCTTCGTGGGCTTGAGCATAGGCGGCGCCGCTGAAATTCATCTCCTCGGCGCCGAACAGGACGACACGGATCGTACGGCTGGGTCGCTGCGGCAGGCCGGCGATCAGCCGGGCGGCGCCGAAGGCGATGGCGATGCCGGCGCCGTCATCGGTGGCGCCCGTGCCGAGATCCCAGGAATCGAGATGTCCACCGATCAGAACGACCTCATCCGGACGCTCTGTACCCTTGACCTCGCCGACGACGTTCCAGGACGGCGCGTTCTCTTGAATCGTCGGTGTCAGCAGAAGCCGTATACGTACCGGACCAAGCGCCGCCAACCGCTCGAGTTGATCGGCGTCGGGAATGGCAAGCGCTGCCGCCGGAATCCGCGGCGCGCCGTCCTCGTAATTGAGGGCCCCGGTATGGGGCAGACGATGGCTGTCTGTGCCGAGTGAGCGCAGCAGATAGGCGACGGCGCCCCGCCTTGCGGCTTCGGAGGGACCGGAACGCCGGATCGGGTTAGCGGCTCCATAGCCGCTGCCGTCCTGCGCTCGCACCATGCGCTGGGTCACCACGGCGATTTTTCCGCTGAGCGATCCCGGAGCAGCCGCAAGCAGATCGTCGTAAGTCCGGAACAGCGCGATCTCGGCCTCGATGCCGTTGGCATCCGTCGCGACCGAGCCACCCAATGCGGTAACAGCTAGATGCTGCGGCACCGAACCAACGATCTCCGCGCTTTCTGCGCCGCGGATCCAGGCGGGGAAGCTAAATGGCTCGGAGTGTACGTTCTCTAAGCCTGCTGCTTTCAACCTGGCCTCTGCCCATATCACGGCCCGCCTATGGGCTTCCGTACCGGCCAGACGCTGCCCGATCTCGGTGGTCAGCGCTTCCACGAAATCGAAGGCGGCGGGATCGTTGAGCGCCTTCTGTCCGAGGCTCGATGCGGTGACGACCAACGATTCCGAAGGCAGGTCGGTGGCTCTCATCGTTGCTCCGGCGCTTGCCGCGAGGGCGACCGTCACGACGAGAACGCGCAAGATCTTGCCCATCTAAATTGCTCCTTCACCTATTTATTAAGGTCTAAATCTGCCGGCGACCACTGCCCAGATGAGGCTGGGTCCTTGCGATCAAACCATGCTCGCAATCGGATATCGCGTGTTCGGCCTATACGGAAAACCCATTCGTTTCCGCTTGGAGGCGAGGGGCATATCAAAAGGGTTTCCTGATCGCGCTTAAAGCTTTCTGATGAGCTTTTGGGCCGCAAGCTGCGCGTCAGACTCGGACGCGTAGTCATCTGGTGTCACGACGCTACGAACCTTATCGCCCCCGACGACCATTCCAGCGCTGCCCTTTCGGGTAATGGCCGCGCGCCAGCAACCCGGTTTGCGCTCGTAGGTGACTATCGAAAACTCGGAGATATCAGCCATTGAACCGCCTCGGAAGACAGGTTCGCGCCTGCTAATCGGCGATGTCAACGAACGGTGTCCATACTTCTCAAAGTTTGAGCACGGCAAGGCCTAAGCAATAGGCAAAAGTCTATTTTTCCTTCACTTCATTAGCACGCAACGCTGCATTCCACCGTCCGATAGTCAAAGTTTGACTGTTACGATGAACTGAGATGGGATCGGGCGTGCGTCTAAATGCACGCTCAAACCGGGAGAGATACAATGTGCGCGGGTGACGACAAGAACTGTCCGGAATTCGAATTGCACCACCGCAAGTTCAAGGAGACGCTCGATCGGGAACGTCGGTCGTTCTTGAGATCCAGCTTCGCCGCGGCCGGGGGCGCGGCGGCGATGACCGCGGGCGGCATTTCTCTGGTGACGCCGCAGATGGCGGCTGCCGCCGAGAAGAACCAACCGACCAAACGGTCCTATCACCATTTGCCGGCGAATGCCGACACGGTGCATTGGGGCTATTTCAGCA
>Ga0209736_1000685_pt1 | contig 10892 bp, 11 predicted proteins | sample BlaSpr_A8_Ref_M3_FD_187992 | JGI IMG/M metagenome (GOLD analysis project Ga0209736, IMG submission 187992) | Forest soil microbial communities from Thunder Bay, Ontario, Canada - Black Spruce, Ontario site 2_A8_Ref_M3 (SPAdes) (version 2) | ecosystem: Environmental > Terrestrial > Soil > Boreal... | reverse complement strand
TCGAACCGCTCGAAAATCCATTCGGTCCAAAAGTGTTACCTATGTCTTAGGTACGTTGTGTAACCCATGTCTCCGGGTCGGACCGGGGTGGGGTGGCGCTTTATGTCGGAGCTGAAGCTCCGACCCCCTAAGCTCGGAAAGGCGCCCCCGACGGTCCGGGGCCGCTACATAGTCCAAGAAAAAAGGCAAAAGCAGATCCCTCATCGACGTTCGCACACGACGCGAGCGTTCGGGATGCCAACCTTCCGACTTTATCGCACGAAAAAAATTGGACGAAAAAGAAAGGCGCGAGCCTTGATGGGCTCGCGCCGGGGTACTTGGTTTGCGTGGGAGTTACTTGGCGTTTACGGAGACTAGGATTCGCTCGGTGGCTGCCGGTGCTTGGGCGAGCTTGGCGTCTTCGCGGGACTTGGGCACGTAGTAGCGGAGGCAGAGGCCGATTTTGGCGAGATAGAGATCGCTGACAACGGACTTGCCGTTGCGCTGTTGAACCAGCAGCATGCTGCGTTCGCTGGGCTTCTCATCGGCGACCATAGCGGTGATGATCTGCGGGCCGTTGGGGCCGCGAAGGATAATGCGCGGTTTGGCGACGGACTGCATTTCGAACGTGTAGTCGCCGGCGGGCAGCGTGGCATTCTGCCACTGGACTTGATGAGCGAGAGTGAAGCTGCCTTGATAGGCGACCTGCGCGGAGACGGGAATGGCGCTTGCGCAGACAAACGCGAACGCGAAAGCTGCGATGACTAGCATGCGATTCCGAAGCGATTTCATGGTGACCTCCTTGCGATCACTGAAGCTTTGCTGCGGCCTTTGAGATTTGGTCTTGGGACGCATGCCAAGTGAGGATGCATTTTGTTAGCCAAGGCGAGCGGCGGGAGAAAAAAGGGAAGCGTGAAAACGCAAGAAATTGAGGGGAAAGAAGATACGGGGTTCAGACTTTGCGTCTTGCGGAAATTATTTGTGGGCGCCGGGCGAATTTTCTCTCCGGGCGGAGAGATGGGCTATCCATTTAGATAGAAGGCGGGCGAAATAGAAGTGTATGGGCGTGCGGGATCTGCCGGCGCGCGGCGGAACGGTGCACAGCCAGTAGTGGCTGTCCCACAAACTGGGGCCGGGCGTCAGATATAGCTGTAGGTTAAGTCGCAATGCTCGATGCGTGATTCCCGCTTGCAGAAGGGACACTCGCGCCGGTCGCCATTCGCGGGAAGCGCCGGCTTCTTGACGCTCGGCGAAGCTTCGCGGACGATGGCGTCGTCCTCGGTTTGCGAGGAATTGATCTCTCTGTAGGGGGAAGGGCGATTGCATTGGCGGCAGTATACGATCCATTTAGGCATAGTCTTGCACCGACCTCTGCGGAAGCCTGACCTCTGCGGGAACCTGGCCGGAAGGAAGCGGTGGTGGTTATAAGGCCTCGACACGCACCACTGGCTCCTGCTGTTAGGATTTGATGCTCCTTGCGAGTCAAACTGAATACAGGTACCCGAGTAATTTTTGCCACCGGGGCCGTAGGGTACCCGAGAGCGGACCCAGAACAGCCAGTGAATTCAATATCTTTCCGCAATGCATACATGCTTCGCAGGATGGAGACAGAGTAAGGCTGGAACTAGAGTCCTGACTGATTTGTGAGTTGAAGCCACTGAGGAAGTACTGAGGAGGAAGAGTGAGAAAAGCAATCATGTTCGTCGTGGGAGTCATGCTATTGAGCGGTTTCGCTGGGCTGACATCCGCGCAGGAAAAGTCGAAATCGAAGGTGAGAACTATCACCGGTTGTCTATCGAAGCCCAAGAGCGGGGACGAGTATCTGCTGACCGGAAGAAACGGCAGCACGTGGGAACTCCATAGCAAAGACAGCGCCATAGCGCTTGCCGACCATGTGGGTCACACGGTGCGGGTCACCGGCGTGGTGGAACATTCCAAGATGCACAACATGAAAGAAGACGCGAAGGACACCGCGAAGGATGCGGGAGCCAACAACAGTACTCGGGAGCATGGGCATTTGACGATTACGTCGATGAAGATGGTCGGCGAATCGTGCCGATACTAAGAGAGCGCCGATTTGGAGGCGAATATGTGGAGTAAGAATTGTCCGGTTTGCAGACAACCGATGAAAAAGAAGCAGCCCACGGACACGATCCCGTGTCCGTGCGGAAAGTACGTGTGGAAGGGATAGCGGTCGACCGTACGCGCAAGGAATCCTAGCAGCGCAAAAGTATCAGCTACACCTTCGCATTGCTCCTTTGTTGTACTCACCGACGAAAAAATCACGAGATGAGTGACTCGCCCGCGGCTGCTTGACCGAGTATCGACGGGGGCGCGGGAGAGGTATACGATGACCGCGCGGAATGAAGGAGGAGACGATGGCGAAGAGTAAGCTTTCGCGGGTAGCGGTGAGAATCGGATCGGCGATAGGGAAGGCGGATCGTAAAGCGCATCAAGTGGCGAAAGCCGGGGTGATGGCAAAAGCGGAGCTGGAGCAGATCGCGAAGCAGGTCGACACGTTGAAGCGGCAGCTGCAGAAGACGACCAAGAGGTTGAAAAAAGCGCTAAGTTGAGCGCGAGCGTTTTATTCGGTGGTGTCGCGGTAGGCGTCGCGTTCAGTTAACGCGTCCGGCAGCTTGCGACCTTGTTCGCGAGAAGGTTCGCGACAGAGCCACGAAGTGAGACTGATAAGCACAGACGCCGAGCAAAGCCATGATGTTAATCCGCAAGAACGTGCGGAGGACCGGCGAAGCCATGCGATAACGGCTGAGATCCAGGCCGCTGCCTTTCTCCATAAAATCCAGAATATTGTGCAGCTCGGCAACGTATTTGGTGTCGGAGAGCGAATCCTCAGGCAAAAGAGCTTTCAAGGTATGCAAGCGCCCGCGCGCCTCCGCAAGAGTTCGCTCGCGGGGATGCAGGACGGAAAGCCCCAAGTCTTTCCATTTCATTCGGGCACTATACTCCGCGGGGACGGAGTGAATGAGCTTGATCGGTTTGGTGTTATCAAAAGGACACCCCGAGGAGCTACCCACGTTTTGAACTAAGGCTATGGGTCGCCGCAGGCTACATTGAAAACGGGAGAGGCAAGGGCGGCGGTGTTGCGTATGGTTAAACCTAACGACGGGGGACCTGACGTGACGACCGGGAACCTGACGACCGGAAGCTGACCGGGAGAAAACAAGGTGGCGACGGTGTCACGGAATGTGGCGGGTGCACTTAGGTGGGGTCTTCCGCCGTGGACAATCAAGTTTCACGCGGAAGAACGTGAACTCCGCGAGGAAGTGGACTTCGCTGTGGTGGGCGGAGGGTTTACGGGATTGGCGGCGGCTGCTTGGCTGCGACGGCTTGAACCCAAGAAAAGCGTGGCGCTGTTTGAGACCAGCCGGATCGGCGCAGGCTCGAGCGGGCATACCGGCGGGATGACGCTGGGAGAGACAGCGGCGGGGTACTTGCCGGGACTTGGAGATGTGCTAGGCGGCTTTTCCGGAATATTGCGCGAATTGCATGTGGAGTGCGACTTGAGCTTGCCGGGAGCACTGGAGATTGGGCGCGAAAAAATTTTGTCGGATTCAACGATCGAGTGGACTGACTCGGGCAAGTTGGGCGTCACGCGCGAAGTGCCGGGGGGAACGATTGATCCCGGGAAGATGGTCAGCGGATTGGCGAAGGCGGCGCGGCAACGGGGGGCACTGATTTTTGAAAGCGCGCGCGTCGAGAATTTGCAGCATGGGGAGCCAGCGATCCTGGAAGTGCGAGGAAAGCAAGTGCGGGCGCGCTGCGTGCTGCTGGCGACTAATGCAGCATCGCTGGAATTGAGCGGGCTGGCCAAGCGCGCACAGGCGAAATTTACGCTGGCGGTGGCGACGGAGGCATTGTCGGAGGAACAGTTCGGGCAATTGGGGCTTGCGGAGGGGAAGCCGTTCTATACGGTGGACATGCCGTATCTTTGGGGGCGCGTGGTGTGGAGGAACCGCGTGATCTTTGGAAGCGGATTGGTGCACCTGGAGGATTGGCGGGAGTTGTTGACGTTGGATGTGGCCAGCGGCCAAACGGCGGAATTGATGGGGCAGTTGGAGAAGCGAGTCCACGAACTGCATCCGGCGCTCCGGGATGTGCGGCTGAGTCATCGATGGGGCGGACCGATTTTAATTGCGGATAAATGGCAGCCGGTGTTTGCGCGGCATGCGGAGAATCGAAATGTGATTGTGCTGGGGGCGTACAGCGGACACGGTGTGGCGCTTTCGGTGTATTTGGGGGCTTGGGCTGCGGAGGCCATGCTTGGAAGGCGCGAGCTTCCGCAGTGGGATGCGGTAGCGTAGAACGTAGACGGACTTGACCAAACCTCAATTGCAATTGTGGAAAAGATGTGGAAGAGCGCTGAAAAGGTGAGAGGCCGGCCCGAACTACTAGGGTGTTCTACAGCAACTTCCCGAGTCCCTTTACAGGGAACCACCTATATTAAGACTAAGGTACGTAGCTTATTCTTCCGGAACTCGACTCAGGTGTTTACCTGAGTTTAGGCTGGCTAGGACGTGCGAAGACAGCCAATCGCGATCCTTCGGATTACATCTTCAATCGTGAGGCAACCATGGAAACCCCAACCCGGATACTGGTCGCATCGTCGGAATTGGAGAATCGCCGCAGTCTCGTAGAGATCCTGGAAAAAGAAGGATATGACGCTATTTGCGTTTCGCGGACCAGCGAAGGCAAAGAGGTTCTGGAAACGCAGAAGGTCGAGCTGATATTTTGCGATCGCCGGCTGACGGACGGCAGCTATCGCGACGTTGTGGCCGCAGCGCGATCTATGCAAGCCAAGGCGCGGGTGGTGGTGACTTCGCGGCTTGCGGACTGGGATGAGTATCTGGAGGCACTACGCCACGGGGCTTTTGACTTGATTGCGTCGCCCTGTCGGCCTACGGACGTGTTGTGGACGATCCTGCGAGCACGGCGCGAAGAGTTTGAGCCGGTGTCATTAGTAGGGACTGCGTCCTCTCGCTCAGGCGCCCATCGGCACGCGGCAGCTTGAGCGTTGCAAGTAACGAAATTTGAGCTTGTTGGTCCTGCCGGGGTAACCCTCTAGACTGCCCTTAGGGGATTAGTAGTTTCGCGCGGTGATCCGTGGATGTGCGCTTAGGCAGCGTCCCGCATGCCGTCTTGCCTGCTTTCTGTGGCGTTTCGGGCTCAAGTGAATCAAAATAAATCTTACGTTGTAAGGCAACGTCTCGATTGCACCCTAGGCAGGGTTCATGACAGCCTAATTTCGGGCCGGGCCATGACGAGAATCTTGATTGCCGACGATAATGCTATGGTGCGCCGCGCGCTGCGACGCCTCATAGAGAGCCATAGCGACTGGCAAGTGTGCGGCGAAGCGATGGGCGGGCAAGAAGCGATAGAACGTGCGCGGGAATTACATCCGGACGTGCTGGTGATGGATTTGGTGATGCCCGGCATGAATGGATTCGAGGCCGCACGCCAACTCGCGGAGGTTGAACCGAAACTGCCAATCCTGTTGTGCACCGTGCAAATCTCGTCCTATGTCGTCGAAAAAGCGCAGAAACTGGGAATTAAGGGCGCAGTGCCGAAGTCCGAAACGCGACAGATAACCGACGGAATCGCGGCGCTGGCACGTCACGAGAAATTTTATTGGCAGCCGAGACCTGCGGAAGCTATCTAAGTGATGCCTGCGGGGACGAAGAGCCGAAGTAAATCACACCCGAAGACCCACGCATACAACAAGAAGAACAACTCAGGATTCATGGCGCTTTGCGAATCCACCACAGTACTTTGCCGATTATTCGCCAGTTGCGGTCTTTTTCCAATACAATCGGCGGAAAATCACGGTTCTCCGAATCCAGCATCTGCACGCCTTGCACAAATAAAAAGCGGTGAAGCGAAAGTCCGTGCTCGCGGTGCCACGCCACCACGATTTTTCCGCTGAGGTCGTCGGGATCGGTTTGCGAATAATCGACAGCAACGATGTCGCCATCGCCGATCAAGGGACTCATGGACTTGCCTTTGGCACGGAGGCACGAAGTGTGTGCTGGATTTGGACACCACGTGAACGGAGTGGCGAGCAAGTCTTCTGGGGGAACCTGGTCAAAATTGGTTTGTTGGTCGCCGGTTTCTCCACGCGTGGCGGCCTGGATGGGGAGCAACGGGACAGCTACGAGCTTGGCTTTGGTCGCTAGTTCTTGTATGCGTTCACCGCTACCGGCAATGACTACCTCAATCTCCGAGGACTTTGCGCGAACGACGGAGCTCCGCCCTTGCGGAAACAGGCGGGACAAGTCCGAACTCCGAAGTCCGGCGCGCGCCCAAAACGTCCAACAGTCCGGTTCGCCGGCGAGATTTCCCAGCTGGATGTAGCATTGCGCTGGCGGCTCCTGCGATCCGCTTTCCCAGCGGGGAACGGCCATGGCGGAGTAATGTAGACGCGACCTAAAGACGTTTGGCTGAGGGCCAAACGCTGCCGCAGCTGTTGAATTTTGCGAGCCCAATCAGGCACTGAAGTTTTGCGAGATGCCATCGCTTTTGCTTTCCAGAACGCGGGACCTTGCAGGAAATTCGTACCTAACTGCCGTGTTGATACGTCACCGATCGATGCAAATTAAGTGGTAGCACGTATTTTGCGGCGTTCTAAAAGGCGTCGCCCCAGCACATGGACGCTGGGGCGACCAGATGCGGCAAAGTAAAAGCTAGCGCGTGTTGCCTTTGCAGGCGGGATGAGCGCAACGGCAGACAATATCGGCAGTTTTTTCCATTGCGGCGCACTGCGCGCTGCAATATTTGCTCCCGGAGCTTGTCTGACAACTGCAAGAGGGATGTGCGCATTTGTTAGTTTGAGCGGCTATAAGACTCCTTTCTTATCGAGATTGGTTTTAGGGATACCAAGGAACTACGAAGCTCCGCGGGCTCGTGCCTTGCGCTCACCGAAGAGAGTAATCATCTCTCGGTTGAACGCGGGAATGTCGCTGGGCTGGCGGCTGGTAACCCAGTTCCGATCGCGAATGACTTCGCGGTCAGTCCAGTTTGCGCCCGAGTTGCGAAGATCATCTTGAATGGTGTGATAGCTGGTAAGCGCACGGCCTTTGGCGAGTCCCGCAGAAACAAGCAGCCACGGCGCATGGCAAATGACGGCCAGGGGCTTGCCTTCGCGATCCATTTTGCGCGCAAATTCCTGGGCTTCGGGTACAACGCGCAAGGCATCGGCGTTGAGCGCGCCGCCCGGCAGGAGCAACGCTTCAAAGTCGTCCGGATTCGCAGCGCTTAGCTCTAGATCAACCTTGATCGTGCCGGATTTGTCGTGGTGTTTCATTCCATATATTGTTCCGCCCTTCGGCGCAATTACCGTGGTCTTTGCGCCAGCGTTTTCCAATGCTTTGCGTGGATCCTCCAGTTCGATTTGTTCAAATCCGTCGGTCGCAAGAATCGCTACGCGAATTCCGTTCAGATCCTGCTCAGCCATTAAGCACCTCTAGGGGTTAACTTCAGCGGGCAGGGAAATATCTCAATTGAGGCTCCACGCTGACGGGAAATCTTCACGCTGGCGATCAAGCATACACCTGAGCCCCGAGGCGGATGCAGGGAATCCGGTATCGAGTCGGAGAGCGTCGAAGGCTCAGCGGGGACGCCGTTCCTGTTGCGGTTCCTCAACGCGAACAAAGCGCTCAATGGCAACAGCTCTAGGCTTGGTTACGCACTCAGGAGAAGGCGGATAGATAAATCCGGGTATAGACGCTATCACCGCCGACTCTTACTTTCGTAAAAGGCCCCGCGAAAAGCGAGTGTCTGTGGGTGAGTTCAAGAGTCATTAAAAAGGAGAGGACCAATGGAGCACAATGCACTGAGGGAGCTGTATGTCGATGAACTGAAGGATTTGTTTGATGCGGAGAACCGGCTGGTGAAGGCGATACCGAAGATGGCGAAAGCGGCCACTTCGGAGAAGCTACGTTCCGGGTTCGAAGAGCACCTGGAGCAGACCCGCGGCCACGTCGATCGCCTGAAGGAAATTTTTGATGCGATGGGCGAGAAGGCCACCGGCAAGAAATGCGCAGGCATGATGGGAATCGTCAAAGAGGGCGAGGAAATCATGGACGAGGATTTCGAGGGCGAAGTGATGGACGCGGCTCTGATCTCCGCTGCGCAACGGGTCGAGCACTATGAAATCGCCGCCTATGGATGCGTCAGGACGTGGGCGGAATTGCTCGGAGAGAGCGACGCCAGCGCATTGCTTGAGAAAACGCTGGAAGAAGAGAAAGAAACCGACGAAAAACTGACCGAACTGGCCGAAGAGATCAATGTGCAGGCCAAGTCGGAACGCGGCGAAGAGGAAGACGAAGAGTCCGAAGAGGAAACACCTCGAGCGAAGGCTCGCGGCGCACGCGCCTCTTCGTAAGAACGCGGATAACGCAAAACGCTATGAGACGGGCGGTAGGTGCTTTCGCACCTATCGCCGGTATGTTTTTTCAGGCACTGAGGTTAGCGACTGCGAGCACGTGGCTTGGCGCCTGAAAGTTGCTGGGAGATCACTTCCAAGGCCTTATCCAGCGTCTGCCGCTTGTTCCAGAAGTCCTTCCAAAGATCGCCGACTTTGCTGAGCCGCTGCTCTACGGTGCGGGTGTTCCAGGCGTCGGGATCGATCTTGCCGCTCAGAATTTCCTCTGCGGTTACCGGTGTTGAGACCGTGGCGCCGGGATGCGCGCGGACGGAATAAACGGAGGCCAAGGGTTTGCCGCGCGCGTTCTGCAGCGCATCGAGCAGCACTCGGCCGCTAGGCCGTTTCCGGATGCTGCGCTCCACTGTGGTATCCAGCGGCAGTTCCGCAGCCACCAGTTGGCCGATGATTTCGGCAAAAGTGCGGGTCTGCTCGTATTTATAAATGGGTTCGAGGGGCACGAAGATGTGAAATCCCGTCGCACCCGAGGTTTTCATGAAGCAAGTGAGCTTGGCGGACTTCAAGACATTGTAAATCGTGCGCGCGACGCGTAGAACAGTGCTGAACGAGGTAGTGGGCGTTGGATCCAAATCGAAGAAGACGTAGTCCGGGTAATCCTGGGCGTCGGCGCGGCTGGACCAGGGATTGTGATCGATACAGCCCAAGTTTGTGAGAAATAGCAGCGCCGGGCGATCGTTGGCCATCACATAGTCCATCTCGCCGCCGCGTTCATCGGAATAGACCACTGCTCTGGGGATCCAATCGGGAATGGATTCGGGAGCTTCTTTTTGAAAAAAGCTTTTTTGTTCGATGCCGTTCGGATAGCGGCGCATCACCAGCGGCCGATTTTTCAAGAAGGGAAGAATATATTCGGCCATGCGGTAGTAGTAGGCGATCAAATCGCGTTTTCGGACGTTCGAGTCCGGGAAATAGACTTTGTTCAAGTTCGTAAAATTAAGGGTTCGGCCGTCGATTTCCAAGCGCAAGCTTTCGGTCTTGCCGTCGGCAATTTCTTTGGCATCACCAGAAGTACTGGAAGGTTCGCGGGAAAGCTTTGGTTGCGCGGCCTTTGGCGGGGGTGGTGCGGGCGGAGCCTGCTTATGCGAAATGTGCGCTGGGCGCTCGGAGCTAAAGGTGCAGTCCTGAGGCGAGCGATCCTTGTCTAATGAGAGATAGACCGGCGCACGCAGATGATCGTCATCGGTCCAGTTTGCGAACTTAAGCCTGGCGACTAAGGTAGGGCGGACCCACTCGACATGTTCACGGAGTTTCGGCGGTTGGTTTAGAGGTGAGCGGGGAACTTTAAGCTTTTCGAGTTGATCGAGAATTTGTTTTTGCGTTTTCTGATCGAAGCCGGTGCCTACACTTCCGATGAACTTCAGTTCCTTGTGGTCATCGTAAAGTCCGAGAACGAGGGCGCCGAAATACTGACGAGTGCGGCGCGGGGCAGTCCAGCCCAGGATGACGGCATCGAGCTCGTTGATGACCTTCAGTTTGATCCACAGCGACGTGCGATTGCCGGTGTAGGGGCTTTCGATTTGCTTTCCGACGATGCCCTCGAGGTGCTGCGCCGTGGCGGCTTCAAAAAGTTCCTGACCTTTTTCGAGTTGATGCTCCGAATAGCGCACGCGCTGGTCTGCGATCAGCACCTCGCGCAACAATTCTTTGCGCTGCAACAAGGGAGACTTTCGCAGGTCGAAACCATTGCAATACAGCAGATCGAAGACGTAGTAGGTGAGAGGAACGGACTGAATCAGTTTTTGCGACGGATTGCTGACGCTAAAACGGTTTTGCAGCTTTTGAAAGTCACTGCGTCCGTCCGCGTCGAGCGTAACAATCTCGCCGTCAAGAATTGCCGTGCTGGCGCTAACGTGCTTTGCCAGATCCTGAAATTCGGGGTACTCGCCAGTGACGTCGCGCTGGGAGCGGGCGAGCAATTTGACCTTACCGCTGTCGATGAACGCGATGGTGCGTATACCGTCCCATTTGACCTCGAACAGCCAGTTGGGATCGGAGAATGGTTTGTCCCCGAGCTTGGCCAAGGTGACGGAAACTTGGTCCGGCATCGGCGCGCTATGCGCTCCAGGCAGTTGGGCGGGATTCGGCGCCGCTTTCTGTCTTGCCAGATTTTTCTCTGTCGCTAAACCTTTTCTATTCTTGTTTCCGAGACGCCGGTCGCTGACCACCGATTCGTTATGCTCTTCGACGTTCCACAGCGGATCGGCATCGGAATCTTTGTGTTTGATCAGCAGCCATTCGGGCTTGCCGCTGCCGCTGCTGCGTCGCAAACGCACCAACACAAAGCTTCCGTTCAGCTTGTGGCCATGCAGGCTAAACTTCAATTCGCCGCGCTCGATTTGTTCGGCCGCGTCGGCGCTTCCTTCCACTTCATAAGTTCCCTGATCCCAAATGATGACTTCGCCGGCGCCGTAATTTCCTTCTGGAATCGTGCCCTCAAACTTGCGGTATTCGAATG
>Ga0209736_1000683_pt1 | contig 10899 bp, 8 predicted proteins | sample BlaSpr_A8_Ref_M3_FD_187992 | JGI IMG/M metagenome (GOLD analysis project Ga0209736, IMG submission 187992) | Forest soil microbial communities from Thunder Bay, Ontario, Canada - Black Spruce, Ontario site 2_A8_Ref_M3 (SPAdes) (version 2) | ecosystem: Environmental > Terrestrial > Soil > Boreal... | reverse complement strand
GCTTTCTGCACCCCGGTGCCGACGTCATTGGCGGAATCTTCCACCAGCAATTCGACCTGACGTCCGAGAATGCCGCCTTTGGCGTTCATCTGTCCGACCGCGAGCCTGGCGCCCATCACCTCGTTGCCGGCAGGCGCGGCGTAGACGCCGGTGAGCGGATCGACCATGCCGATCCGGATCGGCGTCTCGCCGCGGGCCTGGATGATGAAGGGCGAAGCCACCTGAAAGGCGCCCAGCGCGGCGGCGCCTTTGATCAATGTCCGACGATCGAATTTCGGGTTGAAGGTCAGCGATGTCATGCGTTCTTCCTTCGGATTATTAATTTTCATTCGTCATTGCGAGGAGCGAAGCGACGAAGCAATCCAGAATTGTGTTATGCTCTGGATTGCTTTGCCTGGCGCTTTTCAGGCCGCAGGCGTCCCGTAGCTTTAAATCAAGCCGGCCATTGGATCTTGCAGCCGCTGGCGTCGGCCGGTCCGGCGGCTTTTTCGCCGGACACCGGGTTCTTCACCGTGAACATGTTGTCCGGATCGCCCTGCGGCGGATGCGCTTCGCCGACGAACACCGTGCTCATCAATTCGTGGTCGCCGGCGCGATATTCCGGCGCGCCCGGCTGCAGCGCGACCTCCGGCGGCAGCTTGAATCCGGACAGCGCGTGCGCCAGTTTCGGGGCGTCGAGCGTCTTCTCCTGGTTCGCGATCAAGGCCAGCGTCTGCACCGAGGCATAGCCGAACCAGTTGCGGGCGGTGGCCGCAGCACCGGTGATTTTCTTGATCGATGCGTTGAATTCGGCGACATGCGGCACGCCGGGCTGATCCCACCACCATTCCATGGTCCACCAGCCGACCCGCGCGCCATCCGGCACGGCGCGGATGCTTTCGAGTTCGAACAGGGTGCCGCCGACCGCCATCTGCTTGTCGAGGCCGAACTGGACGAATTGTTTCAGGCTGGAGACCTGGTCGCCGCCGCCCATGACGTTGATCAGCACCTGCGGCCCAAAGGCCTTGGCCTGGATCAAATAGGCCGAATAATCCGCCGTGCCCAACGGCACCAGCGCGCCGGAGGAGGTGCCGCCCGCGGCCTTCAGCAGTTTTTCAAAGCCGGCCTGGACCGAATGGCCATAGGCGTAATCGGGGGTCAGGAAGTACCACTTCTTGCCGAACTTCTCCATCAAGGTGGTGGCGATGGCATTGGCGTCCATGGTGGTGGAGTTGCAGACCCTGAACACGTTCCACGAGCAGTTGGCGCCCGTGATCGGGTCGGTGTGCCCGCCCGAGACGATATGCAGCACCTTCTTTTCGCTGGTGACCTGCGCCATCGCGATCGCGATGCCGGAATTGACGTCGCCGATGATGAAACTCACCTGATCGCGCTCGATCAGCTTGCGTGTTTTCTGCACGCCGGTGCCGACGTCGTTGGCGGAGTCTTCGATCAGCAGTTCGACCGGCCGGCCCAGAATGCCGCCCTTCTTGTTGATCTCCTCGGCGGCGAATTTCGCGCCGACCACCTCGCCCTGCGCGATCGCGGCATAGACGCCCGTCAGAGGATCGACCATGCCGATCCGGACCGGCGTTTCGCCCCGGGCCTTGATGATGAAGGGGGAAGAGAATTGCACCGCAGCAATCGCGGCGCTCGATTTTAGAAGTGTCCGCCGATCGAGCGGCCAGGACCGTTGCGAGATAGCCATGCTGTCCTCCCAGACAAGGTGATATTGCTTGATGCTAGGCATTCTTCGATGCCCTTGAAGGCCGTCAGCGTAGCCCGTCCGGCATATCTTTGCCAATGACGAACCCGGGAAAATCCTGCAACCTTCGGCCTAGGCGCCTATTTTCCCATCGCCACCGCCAGCAGCGCCTGTGCCTGCCTGGTTGCTTCGGCGAATGAGGGCTGCTGCGGAGCGCGCTGGGCGAAGCAGCGCTTGAAGGCGTCTTCGCCTGCTGCCGGAGTTCGCCAAGCTTGTCGTACGCCTTCTTGTCGATTTTCTTGAAACGGAAGTCGTCGTCCGCCGCCTCGGCCCGCTTGTTGTAGTCGGCCCGGATCGCCGTGCAGGCCGCAATCTGCACTTTTGGCGCGATCGATCCCTCGGCGATATAAACCTTGCCATTGCCGAGGGCGGAAACGATCACCTCATCGGCCGCGTCCGGAATTTCAGATTGGGTTCGGGCTGCCAGAAACGCATAGGTAAAGGTGGCGGAAGCCGGCCTGGTTATTGGCAAGGTGTTGAAGCTCACCACCGCACTGCCGTTCGAGATCGCCTGGGTGTAGAAACTTTCATCCTTGAGCGCCGATCCGATCTGCTGCGGCACATTCTTGGCGCCCTTGTCCCACCAGTCCTTGTGGGCGCGCTGCCAGCGCGCGAACATCGTCTGTGTGGTGACGATGATGTGGGCCTTGGGTTCGACATATTTTCCATCCGCGCCGTTGCTGGCGGCCTTCTCTCCGGTTTCCCCTAGCTCGGCGTCGAAGCGCAGGCCGTCGAGCGTGCCAAACCCTTCGTCCCCCTTGTAAAATGTCTCGATGTTGAGCTTGGCCGGGCCGAAGCCTTTGCGGTCGGGCTCGCCCGGGATGACACTCATCTGCGTTTTGAGATCGGCGAACGCGGCTTCCTCGGCCTGCTTTGCGGTGTCGTCGAACTTTCCGGCGTCGTAGATCGGCGAAAATTTCTCGATCGCCGCATCGCGCGTCGCCACGTAGCGATCCTCAGGCGAAGGTTTTGGTGGCGCGGCGCCGGCACTCGAAAGCATCACGACGAGACCGACGATGGCGCATGCCGCCCGGCTGCCGGAACGCACGGGCAGGGTCGCGACGACGCCTGGCGTTTTAATCTGCATGTCGGTCCTGGTTTCCTGATGCGCGCTCGCGCGGGGCTAATCGGCTATTTCACGGTAGCGCTGATAATCGGTCCTTGCGTCATGCCAATGGCGAAACGCGCAATCTCCCTGGTATGGTCCGCCTCGCCGGTTTCGACGCTGACCTTCCAATCGGAGAAAACCCGCCAGCCGATGGTGAAGTGTCCGACGGTGGCGAGAAAGACGCGGCCGTCGACGACCATCGGCAGCACCAGCGGGCCTTTATCGGTCAATGCGGCGGCGGCTGTCGTGGCGGTTGCCGGATTTGCAGCATCGTCACCGCCGGGCAGCAAGTCCGCGGTATCCGGCCTGTCGGCGATGCGCTTCAACCGTCCGTATGCTTCACGCTGCGACGTGGTCATAGCTGCAAGCAAGTGATCTTCAACCCCGGTGCGGTCGATCTGGGTCTGCTTGACCAGGCTCAGCGCCGCGCGGCGAAATCCCTCGCAACCTTCGATCCCGCAATCGTTGTTTTCCCAATTGTTGAGGCCAACCCAGTCGTTCTGCAGGTTGGTCGTATTGAAATAGGGGGCGAAGACGAAGTCTGCCCTGCACGGATCCAGCCACTTGCCGTTACCCCAAGGCGTCAGGGTCAATGTCGAGGCCATGCTGGGCCCGGAATCCACGTTGTCGTCGATGATGAACGCAACGCGGTCGATCGAGGCGAAAGACCGTGTCAGGCCGCACGAACCGCCGACATCGTTATTCCAGGCTTGCGGACCCGGTACGACCCGCATGCGTCCCTTGCTGACCGAGAAGAATACGGTTGAATTGCAGTGCGCCGTGCCCCCGATGCTGTTGGCGGCAACTATATTGGTGCCCGGTAATCCAATGACGACCATGTCTGCGTCGAGATTATCGAGCGCTTTCAACAGTTCTTTCGACGGCGTAAACGGCGGCTTCAGCCGCTCGGCCCGTCCGGTGAATTCGCGATGGGAATAAGTCAGCGCAAAGCGTCTCGCTCCTGCAGCGAAGCCGGCCGACGACTTGCGCGCGATCCATCCGATCATGTCGCCGGTGGCAGCCGGTGTGTTCTCATCCGACGACGGCCAATTGTTCTTTATCAGCATCACCAGATGCTGGGTGGCTTCCTGGCAGGAGGCGGCCGCGGCGCGCGCGGTATTGGCCAATGCAACCGTCATAATGAAGGCAATGGCGGCGCGTGCGATTGTCGATGAGGGGGACATGATTGTTGCCTGTCCCGGTTTGTCGCAGGAACAGCCAAAAGCGTTCAATTTCGCCGGCCAACCAGTCGAATTAGCGCCGGTCTGAGGCCAACGACAAAGTTGCCCAGCGCCAGGGCGACAATGAGAAGTGCCGGCGGCTCGGCATCAGTGCCCGGCGGCGCTCTTGGCGGCGGCGTTGTTGAGAACGATCAGGGCGTCGACGGCGACGCCGGTTTTGCTGTTGATCAGAAACGGATTGACGTCGATCGAGGCGATACGGGTGCCGGCGTCCGCCATCAGGTTGGACAGCCCGACCAGGGCCTTGACGGCCGAGGCCTCGTGCAGCGCCGGCTTGCCGCGATAGCCCTTCAGCTTGACGCCGGCCTTGGTGCGATCGATCAATTCCCTGGCCTCGGCTGCATCGAGCGGCGCGCCGGCCAGCGCCACATCCTTCATCAGTTCGATATCGACCCCGCCGGTCCCGAACAGCACCACCGGTCCCATCTCGGCGTCGAGGGCCGCGCCGACCACGAGTTCGAGCTCGGCCTTGACCTGCTGCGCGATCAGGATGCCCTCGAGCTTCGGCTTGTTTTTCAATTTTTTCACCCGCGCGGTGATGTCGTCGAAAGCCTTTTTCACTTCGGCCGGACTGTTGATGTTCAGCACCACGCCGCCGATATCGGATTTGTGCAGAATGTCCGCGCTGACGATTTTGGCGACGACGGGAAAGCCGATTTTTTTGGCGATCTTCGCCGCGTCGGCTGCGGTCTGCGCAATTTCTTCCTTCGACACCGGAATGCCATAGGCCCGCAGCAGCTTCTTCGATGCGACCTCGTCGAGCGCCGCCCCCCTGGCGGTCTTCAGCGTCTTCTCGAGCGTGGCGCGTGCGGAGGCGCTCGAACTCGATACCATATCGGGAACGACTTTTCGCAGCGAGGCGTAATCGATCAGCGCCTTGATCGCACCCACCGCGCGATCGAGACCCTGCATCACGGCGATATGCGGCAGCGACCTGCGCAAGCCCTTGGTGAATTCGGTAAACCCGATCGACATCGTCGAGATGTAGACCACGGGCTTGCTCGCAGCCTCCGCCATGGAATTGACGATGCGCAGGTTCTTTTCGCGCAGTTCGTGCGGCGCCTTGGGCAATTCGGCGTCGATGATGACGATATCGGTATCGGGATCGTCGATCATGATCTTGATCGACTGCATATAGACCGACGGATCGACCACGGCGGCGAAGCCGGCATCGAGCGGATTGCCGACGATGGAGCCCGGGCCCAGCATCCTGGCCAGGCCGTCGCTGGCGTTCTGGCTGAGCGGCGCAAAATTCAGTCCGGCCGAAAAGAAGGCGTCGATCAACAGGCCGCGCTTGCCGCCCGATAGCGTAACCGCGGCAAGGCGGCTGCCTTTCGGCGGATCGGCATGAACAAAACATTCGGTGGTCTCGATCAATTCGTCGAGACCGCGGACACGGATCACGCCTTCCCGCGTCGAGATGGCATCGAAGGTCTCGATCGAGCCGGCGAGTGCGCCGGTATGCGCCATCGCGGCGGCGCGGCCGCCTTCGGACGAGCCGAGCTTGAGCGCGATCACCGGCTTGCCGGCCGCGCGCGCGGCCTTGCAGGCTTCGCGAAACACCTTGGTGTTGCGCACGCCCTCGAGATAAACCACGATCACGCGGATCGAGGGGTCGGCGGCGAAATAGGCCATCAAATCGGGGGTCTCGAGGCCGGCCTCGTTGCCTGTGGTGACCATGTAGCCGACGCCGACGCCGCGATCCTCCAGCGCTTGGCGGATCGCCATCACGATCGCGCCGGATTGACCGGCGATCGCCACCGGTCCGGCTTCCATCGTGACGACCCGGTCGTCGATGTTGGTGAACAGTCTTTCACCGGCGCTGAGATTGCCTAGGCAGTTCGGGCCGGTGACCGCAAGCCCGGTCTCGCGAATGACCTGCTGCAGCTCGGCGGCGAGTTTCTGGCTTTCCTCGTCCTGCAATTCGCTGAAGCCCGAGGTTACGATGGTCGCCGAGCGGGCGCCGGCCGCGGCCGCGTCGCGGATCACCTGGACGGCGAATCGCGCCGGCACCAGCACCAGCACGTGATCGGGTTTGTCCGGCAGGCTGGCGAAATCCCTGTAACATGTCACGCCCCAGATGGTCTCGCGCTTGGCGTTGACCGGATAAAGCCCGCCCTCGAACTTGTATTTGATCAGGTTGTTCCAGATCCGCTCGGCGTAGTTGCCGGGCTTGTCGGTCGCTCCGACCAGCACAATGTTGCGCGGATGCAGCATCGCATGAATGCTTTTGACGATATCGCTGGCCTCACCCGAAGGCGACCATTCGCCGACCGAAACAGACGCGGTGCTTGTCCGAGCTTCCATAGACGCAATCCTCACCCTTGTTTTTCTGCAAATGGCGATCGGCCGGAGATCGTCATTCCCCATGCGTTTCATTTCTTATTATTGATAGTCGGGGAGGGTGGCAACTTGCTGGCGGGCGGCGCAGCGAGCAACCGCCGGCTCGTTCCGCTGGTTTTCGCTCACCAGGCCGGTCGCGGGCGCGCCGGCGAGGCGATACCGGCCAGCAGGACGGCGAGAATGCCGGTGAGAAAAATGCCGTCGAAGGTCCCCGCGCCGCCAATCGAGGCGACCGGCGCGCCAAGGCCGCTGATCTTGTCGAGATTGAGAAGGTCGGCGCCAATCAGGGTTCCCATCGAGCCGCCGATATAGGCCAAGGGTGCAGCGTATTCGCGGGAGAGGATAAGGGCGATAATGGCGGTGATCACGACCGGCGCAAATACCGGCACGGCAATGCCGATTCCGTGCACCGGGGTGGCCATCGCATGAATCACGGCGGCAATTACCGCGGTGGCAATCGCGGCCTTGAACCAGAGCTGATATCGAATCACCAGATAGGTCGACATGATGGTCGGGATCACCGCGCCGCCGATATTCACCGCCAGAACGGTTCCGGGCCAGGAGGTCACCACCGGCACGACATAGCGCATGCCGTAGAAATCGACGATCTGGCCCGACCTGACCGACTCGCCGGGCAGAACCGTGATCGGAATATTGAAATAGCTGCCGATCAATGATCCGAACAGCAGAAACAGCGCGGCGCCCGGACCGACACCCAGGCGCATATAGGCGTATCTGAGAATGCGAAGCTGAACCAGGATGATCAGCCCGACAAACAGCACCACCAGAATCGAAAACAATCCCGGCGTCATGGGCAGGTAGTGGACCTCGGAATCCATGGCGGTTCAGCCTCCGTCGGTTGGCGCGTCGGCGGTCATCCGTTCAAATATTGATTTTCGGCCGTGCGGCAAGAGTGCCGCGGGCGATAACCGGCGGCCCATCCTGAATGACACCGAATTTAGTCGAGGAGCTGGCGGCGCTTGTCAGCGGGCGTATTTCAACAACCGATGCCGATCATCCCCACAATTTGCCCGCATCTTCGCCGCGCGATCGACCAGCCGTTCGCGATGTTTCTGCCGGGCAGTTCAGAGCGTTCTGAAACGGATAGGCCGCGAAAAGATTGTCGCCCCGGCCTTGAGCCGGGGCCCATAACCACAATTGTTGGTGGTTGTGCTTGGCTGGTGCTCCAGCTCGTTTCAAAGCTGACATCGGTGGCTATGGGTCCCGGCTCGAAGGCCGGGACGACAAGAGGCGACCCAAGTTGCCGATGTGAAGGCTAGCCCCCCGTCTCGGCACTGATGATGTCGCCGAACAGCACCCACTGACCGTCCTTGAACTGCATCATCTCGAGCTGTTCGATCGGGGCAAAGTCGGACGCCGAGGTGTTGATCTTGATGCCGGGGATCAGGGTGTCCGGTGCGAAGTCCTTCAGGCTGGCGGCCTGCTTCATGACGTTTTCCCGGGTCAGGTTGTCACCGGCCTGCTTCAGCACCTGCACCATGGTCTGTGCCGCGGCGTAGCCGTAGACCAGGTTGGCATCGGAGATGTTGGAGCCCGGCATGTACTTGTCGGCGAAAGCCATGAATTTCTTCATGCCTTCGTCGTCCTTCCACTGCGGATCGGAGGCGTCCTTGAGATAGCCGGCCGACAGGATGCCCTCGGAAGCCTCAAAGCCGGCGGGCTTCATCACCGCGCCGATCGAGATCGAGACGTCGGTCATGAGATGCATCGGCTTCCACTCCAGCTCCGCCATTTTCTTGATGGCCTGGGCGGCGAATTTCGGCGTCGAGATATTCACCAGCACGTCGGCGCCGGTGCCCTTCAGCTTGACGATATGGGAATCGATCGAGGGTTCGGCGGTCTCATAGCTTTCCTCGGCGATCAGAATAGAGGATGCCTTGTCGCCGAACACGTCCTTCAGCCCGGCGACGTAATCCTTGCCGAAATCGTCGTTCTGATAGAACACCGCGACCTTGGCGTCGGGTTTTGCTTTCAAGATGTATTTCGCGAAGATTCTTGCCTCCACGCGATAGCTCGGCTGAAAACCCATGGTCCAGGGAAACTCTTTCGGATCGTTCCACTTGCTGGCGCCGGTGGCGAGGAACAGCTGCGGGACTTTTTTGGTGTTCTGATATTTCTGCACGGCGCTCTGGGTCGGCGTGCCGAGCGCGTTGAACACCAGAAATACTTCGTCGCTCTCGATCAGCTTGCGGACCTGCTCGACCGTCTTCGGCGGGCTGTAGCCGTCGTCGTAGGAGATCCAGTTGATCTTGCGGCCGTTGATGCCGCCCTGGTCGTTGATCATCTTGAAATAGGCTTCCTCGGTCTTGCCGATGACGCCGTAGGCGGAAGCGGGCCCGCTATAGGCCTCGACATTGCCGATCTTGATTTCGGTGTCGGAGGCGCCGGTGTCGTATTTCTTTTGCGCAAGGGCTGCTTGCGTGGCGAGCACCGTGAACGCCGCGGCAGTGGCGACCGCGATCAGCTGGGAGCGGAGCGCGGGTAGTCTATTGCTGTTCATGACGAAATACCTTTTCTTGATTGAGATGGACGATGGATAATGGGCGATCCAGTCATAGGGGTGAACCGGCAAATTCTCCTCCGAAGTTCGAGCGGTCTGGGGCCGCCGATCCGCTATTCAGCCTTATGCGGTGCACAACATGCCGAACTCCGGCCAGCTTGGCCAGCGGGCGTTTGTGCAAATCGTCATCTTGAAGGCGTGTTGAGCCGAGTTGAGGTTCCGTACGGGAATGCTGTCTTGCGTTGAGTGGCTGGGCTGTGGCCTGCTCGGCTAGTCCGCCGAAGCCAGCCACTCGACGCAAGTTTGCGGTTAACGCGATCAAGTCGATCAAATACGAGGGCGCCGGCACGCTGGAATTTTTGCTCGATCGAAACGGCGAATTCTTTTTCATGGAAATGAATACCCGCCTGCAGGTCGAGCATCCCGTCACCGAGGCGATCACCGGGCTCGATCTGGTCGAGCTGCAATTGCGTGTCGCCGGCGGTGAACCGCTTGGGCTCAAGCAGGAGGATGTCACCCTTCAACGGTCACGCCATCGAGGTGCGGCTGTGCTCGGAGGATGCGGCTCAGGATTTCATGCCGCAATCCGGGCGGATGGCGCTGTGGCAAATGCCGGAGGGATTGCGGGTCGAGCACGCGCTGCAATCCGGCTCCGAGATCCGCCGTTCTATGATTCGATGATCGCGAAGCTGATCAGCCATGGCGAAACGCGCGACGCGCGCGCGGCGCCAACTCATCCACAGCCTCGAACGCACAGTCGCCTTCGGCGTGACCACCAATTAGGCGTTTCTTGCCGCATGCCTGCGGCATCCCGCCTTCGCATCAGGCGAAGCGACGACGGCCTTCATCGGCAAATATCGCGATGAGCTGCTGGCGCCGCGCGAGTACCCGGCTTCCGATATCGCGCTCTCGGCGTTGCTGCTCTACGTCACCGACGTGCATGCGCCGCCATGGCGAGGCGGACGGTCGCTGGCGGCGACGTTTGCGGCTCCGGTTCGCGTGGAGATCGATCATGGCATCCATGATATCGAGATTGTACGCGAGCGGGACGGCGGCTATGCCGTAACCTTCGGTGGCCAAGAGTACCGGTTCGAGATCGCCGCGCTCGATTGCGATAGCGTGCGCTTCCGCCTCGACGGCCTGATGCAATCCGCAAAGTTTGTTCGCGACGGCGATCGGCTTTATATCCTGTACCGCGGCGTCACGCTGGCCGTCCGCGATCTAACCCTGGCGGCGCCGGCCGCGACCGCGGCGACCGGCAGCGACGGCAAGGTCCGCGCCGCCATGAACGGCCGTGTCGTTGCGGTTCTGGTCAAGCAAGCCGAGCGCGTCGCGGCCGGCCAGCCGGTGATGACGCTGGAGGCGATGAAAATGGAACACGTGCATGCAGCGCCGATCGCCGGGGTGATTTCCGCGATCGATGTCGTGGAGGGTGAGCAGGTGACGACGGGGAAGATTGTGGTGGGGATCGAGCCGGAAGTATCAATCCACGTCGTCCCGGCCTTGAGCCGGGACGACGATAGATTTCAGCTTGCCCGCCCCGTTCCCTCGTTCAGCCAACACGCCACCTGATGTTTGCCGCCGACGTCATCCAGCTTCGGCGCCTCGACCTTGCAGCGCTCCATCGCGTAGCGGCAGCGGGTGTGGAAGGCGCAGCCGGATGGCGGATTGATCGGGCTCGGCACATCGCCGTCGATCAGCGGCGTCAGGCGTCTTGCCTTGGGATCCGCCACCGGAACCGAGGCCAATAGCGCCTGGGTGTAGGGATGGCGGGGATTGGCGAACAGCGCGGTCTTCTCGGCAATTTCGACGATGCGCCCGAGATACATCACCGCGACGCGGTGGCTGATATGGGCGACGACGGCGAGATCGTGCGCGATGAACAAATAGGAGAAACCGTGGCTGCGCTGCAGGTCGATCAAGAGATTGATCACCTGGGCCT
>Ga0209736_1000681_pt1 | contig 10938 bp, 9 predicted proteins | sample BlaSpr_A8_Ref_M3_FD_187992 | JGI IMG/M metagenome (GOLD analysis project Ga0209736, IMG submission 187992) | Forest soil microbial communities from Thunder Bay, Ontario, Canada - Black Spruce, Ontario site 2_A8_Ref_M3 (SPAdes) (version 2) | ecosystem: Environmental > Terrestrial > Soil > Boreal... | reverse complement strand
CGAGAAAAAGAAAAAGGTTATCGACGCTAAGCGATTTCTCAATTAAGTAGCCAGTGAAAAACTCCAGCGCCGGCTGGTATCCGAAGTAATGGAGAATACCGACCCCGAAAAGCAGAGAGAGCAACACCCACGCGAGACTGAAGATCGCCGCCTCGCGCATGCTCACCTTGTGGAGACGGCGGCTAAAGACGCCCAGGTCCAGCGCCACCGCCGCCAAAACAAATAGGTTGAATCCTATCCAGAGGAGAGGCGTCCCCATACCAGACGCTCGCGCTAGGGCGCCGAAGCGTGCGGGTCAATCGCGTTGAGGTTCGTAAGCTGGATTCGCGTCGTCTCGCCTGCGCGAATCGTCACCGGCGCATCCCAACCGAGGCGCGTATCGCCGGCATTGGCGTCCAGGTTCAGTGTGCTGATCCAGTATTCTCCGGGTGCCAGGCCCGTGAGCGACCCGCGTCCGTCCAGATCCGTATCGGCTTTCCCCGCCAGAAATTTCGTCTGCGCAAATTCCGGTGCCGTACGCAGCACCCGCTTGCGATGCTCCGCCTGAATCTGCGTCCACTTCGGCTCCGGATTCACTCCCGTCAGCTCCAGCTCGATGCCGCTGACCGTCGACGGATTGCTCTGAATAAACTTTTTTAGCGCCGCATAATATTCCTGCTGCTGCTTGTTGTATTTCTCTGGATGCGCCGTTTTATCCGCGTCCACATATTTCGGCTTCGGAATGCCGTTGGTTACCCCGCCGCTATTCGAGCGCTGATACGCCAGCAAAAATTCCGGCACATGCAGGATATCGTCCGCGGTGATCAAGCGGTCGAGGTCGGGCTTCGTTAAATCAAACACGTCGTGCGCCTTCAGCCATTCCTTGAGTTCCGGTGAAAGCTTCAAGCCTTCAATAAATCTGTCCCGCGTCTGTAACTCGTTCTGCGCTTCCACGTCCTTCACGATTTCCGCATAACTTTTCGTAAGCACATAAAACGTAAACTGCCGCACCGGCTCCGGACGCGCCGCCGTCGGCGTAATGCGCGCCGCGAATTCGAGAGTGCCGCTGGCGCTCTGCCCACTCGCACCATTCGTCGCGCAAACCACCACCCACAAAAAAATCGCAAGCATCTTTCGCATGGCCCAATCCTAGCAGATTGGCCTAAAGCTCATGCGCAAGAAGCCATCAAGGTTTCCGTAACGTCAAATCAAAACAGTCGAAAGACCGCCTCAATCGTGATCCACGCCGCCACCGTGTGCCGGCCCGCGTCGCGTGCAGGATTGAATTTCCATCCGCGCACCGTTTCTACGGCACGCTCTTCGAGCCCAAATCCAACGCCCCGCACCACGCGAATCTCCGAAGCCCTGCCGTCCGCCCCGACCAACACGCGCAATGTCACCGTGCCTTGCATTTTGATCTTCCGCGCCTCATCGGTATAGATCGGATAGGGACAAGACAGGCAAGTTGGCAGGATCCCGCCTCTCGCGAGGAAATCGTTCCCCTCCCCATCCCCCGCGTCCGGACCGCTCCCATCGCCCATGCCGCCTTTGCGCCCATTCCCGATGCCATGTTCTGTGCCTGATCCCGCAGACTTCGTGTCTGCGCGCATCCACGGCAGCCCAAGCGCATCCACACGCGCGACGACCTCCGGCGCTTGCTCATCCAGAATTGTGGCTGTAACTGTCCACAAATGATTGGAATTGTCCGGCAGCCGTGGCGGCGCCAACTGTATCGAAGAGCGCGGAGCGAAGAACCCGTGGCTCGCCGGAATAGGATTCAACTCCCCGCCACCGCCTTTGTGCCCTGGTGACGCCTCATCGCCGAACCGCTCCGCCCGTGCGGCCGAATAAAATAAAGGTCCAATTGGAACACCGCCGAGAGCCTTGTCCGCCTTGCGTGGCGGGCTCGCTATCGTTGCAGCAAATAACACCACCACCACGGCACTCAGATGAGCCAACAGAGAAACGGTCTGCGATGACCGCGCACGCCCGGACCGCTCCAGCTTGAGCAGATGAATCGGCGCTCCATTGGCCGACGTGGGTGTGAGCCTCATGCTAGTGAAAAGCTGTCGTAGATTCTCTCGAACGCCCGTGATCCAGGAGGACCTCTTCACATCGAGCGGTGAGAAGCCGTGCAGAGAAGGCTCGGGCATGTCGCACCTCTGCTAGCCCTCTGTGAATTTAAGGGCCAGCGACAATTGACAACTCGGAAGTGCGCAAACCGCGTTTGGTTGCCTGGAAGAATTCCGGTGAGTTAGTAAAGGCTGTGAAGATAGAAGGAGTACGTGCGTGAAACCGTAAGTCTGAAACGAACAAGTCCTAAACGAAGATCCAAAAAAATTTCAGTATAGCCGGAAGGTCACTTCAATCGGCACGATCGTCGCCACCACTTTGCCGTTCGGCCCAACAGCCGGCTTGAACTTCCAGCCCTTCACCGCTTCAATCGCTTTCTCTTCCAGCCCCAGGCCCGGTCCTTTGACCACTGAAATGTTGATCGCGCGCCCATCCTGCGTAATCGTCACCTGCAGAACTACCGTGCCCTGATACTTGGCCTTGCGCGCTTCGTCCGAATATTGCGGAATCGGGCAGTACAAACAAATCGGGACGCCGACGCCATTCACTCCAGCGCGAAATGCCCCGCCACCTGTGCCGCCGCCTTCGCCCGGCCCCAGACCGCCGCCCGTGCCGCTGCCAATGCCCGTACCGTTGCCATGTCCCAGGGAGTCCGAGTACGCATTAGCCAGCGGATCGCCGAACGTCGAAAGATTCGGGCTTTGTACCTTCAAATCTGGCGGACCCAGCAGCGCCGGATCCATCGCCAGCTTCGGATTCAAGTTCTGAATCTTCACTTGCGGCGGTGTGAACTGCGTCCACTTGAACTTCGGCAGCTTCCCGCGGTTCACCGGAGTCATAGTGTGATCGTTGGCACCGCCGCCACCGCCGGCCTTCTGCGCTCCCGCCGGCAACTTCGTAACGTACGGCGAAATGTCCAGTGGCATTACATCGATCTTGCCCTTCGCCTGCGTGGGCGTCGAAAAATGCCAGAACAGCGGAACAAAAATGACCAGCGCGAAAACTCCCGCGTGTATCGCCATCGAGGTGACTTGCGTCCAGCCGAAGTTCTCATCCTTCGACCAGATCTCCTTCACCTTCACCGGCTTGCTCGTCACCTGCAGCGGCGGCAACTTCGTCGGCGCGAAAGCCTCTTTAATGCGATAGAAAAAACCGCCAAAGTTCGTTCCCCAATTCACCGCCAGCCGGCTATTCAGAGGACCTTTAGGCACCGGGCGCGAGCTCAAAAACTCTCTAAGGTTTTCGCCTACTCCGCCGCCAAACGCGTTACGCGTGAACGGTGCTCCTGGGCGCTCCACAACCTTGATCGGCCGCTCAGTCAAAAATTGTTTCAGGTTGGACCAGAAATTATCCGGGACTAATAGCGCAGGCGCGCCGAACTTGGGCACCGCATCGGCAGGCACCGGAACATTCTGCTGCGCGTTTGCGGACGGATCCCGCTTCGCGGTATTGGGCGGCAGAAGACTGATAATTGCTGGCACCTTTGTCCCCTTACATTCAGCCGCTCGGGCGGCATAGGTGTTTAGTCGTAAGAAACCCTCGACGGGGCCTACCGCAAATACGATTCTCCCGGCCCCCGATAGGTTGCATACCCCTAGTGGCTGACACCTGCTAACAAACATTGTAACATACGCAATTACGCTGCTTTCCGATGTTTCCCGCCAAACACTCTTGGGAAATAACGGCATAGAAGGGATTTGCGCTAATTCGTCCATGGCCGAGCCGCTCGAACTGAAGAAAACTCTCAATCTGCCGAAAACCGATTTTCCCATGAAGGCCAATTTGCCCCAGAACGAGCCCAAGCAGCTCGCCGCCTGGCAAGAAGAGGGCCTTTACGAGCGCATTCTCGAGGTCCGCAAGGGCAAGCCCCTCTTTGTCCTCCATGATGGACCGCCGTATCCCACTGGCGAAATTCATCTTGGCACTGGTCTGAACAAAACCCTGAAAGATTTGGTCGTCAAGACCAAGAGCATGGCCGGCCATTACGCACCGTACGTGCCCGGATGGGATTGCCACGGCCTGCCCATCGAGACGCAGGTCGAAAAAGAATTAGGCGGCAAAGGCAAAGTTCCCCCCGCCGAATTTCGCAAGCTTTGCCGCGAATTTGCCACGCGCTACGTCGAACAGCACAAGCGCGACTTCAGACGCCTGGGCATTTTCGGCCGCTGGAACGATCCCTATCTCACCATGAGCTTCGATTATGAAGCCACCATCGCCGGCGCTTTTCTCGACTTCATGGAAAGCGGCTACGTCTATCGCGGACGCAAACCCGTTTATTGGTGCCTCGTCGATTCGACCGCGCTCGCCGAAGCCGAAGTCGAGTATGAAGACCATACCAGCCCTTCCATCTGGGTAAAATTTGCTGTCGTAGGCGGCGGCTCCGGCGAAGCCGCGAAAATCGGCAACGATGTCAGCGCCGTTATCTGGACCACCACGCCTTGGACGATTCCCCACAATCGCGCGCTGGCATTTCATCCTAATTTCGAATACGCCGTGGTCGACACCGAAAAAGGCGCGCTGCTTCTCGCCGCCGATCGCGTCGCCGCTTTGCAATCCGAAAGCGGCATTAAAGAAGCTCGCGTGCGTGCCAAGTTCAAAGGCAATGAATTTTCCGGAATGAAGTTTCAGCATCCCTTCTTGCCCATACAGGTGCCCGGCATCCTCGCCGATTACGTTATCCTCGATCAGGGCAGCGGCATCGTGCACACCGCACCCGGCCACGGCGCCGACGACTTCTATTCCGGCCAGAAATATGGCCTGGAGATTTACGCACCTCTCGATGATCGCGGCCGGTACCTCGAAGGCTTGCAGGAATATAAAGGCAAGGACGTCTTCAGCGCGAATCCCATCATCGTAAAGCTGCTCGCCGATCGCGGCGCGCTTCTCGCTAATCACGAGTACAAGCACAGTTATCCGCACTGCTGGCGCTGCCACAATCCCGTAATTTTCCGCGCCACCGAGCAATGGTTCATCCAGATCGACGCCAAGGCGCGTGGCCGCGGCGCCAGCTTGCGCCAGGAAGCCCTCGACGAAATCCGCAACGTAAAATGGATTCCCGCCTGGGGCGAAGACCGCATGTACGACATGATAGCCGAGCGGCCGGACTGGTGCGTTTCGCGCCAACGCTTCTGGGGCGTCCCCATCATTGTTTTCTATTGCGACGCCTGCAACACTCGCCTTGAGGATTTCACCGCGCTCCGCAACGTCGTGCGCTGGTTCGAAAAGGAAGGCGCCGACGCCTGGTACAAGCACAGCCCCGAAGAGCTCCTCCCAGTCGGAACAAAATGCTCTTGCGGCTCGACAAAATGGCGCAAGGAAAACGACATTCTCGATGTCTGGTTCGATTCCGGCTCTTCACACCTCGCCGTCCTGAAAGGTCCGGAGTGGCCCGCCGACGTGTATCTCGAAGGCCCCGACCAATATCGCGGTTGGTTCCACAGCTCCTTACTCGTTGCTACCGGCATCAAGCACAAAGCGCCGTTTCGCAGCGTTGTCACCCACGGCTGGACCCTCGACGAAAAAGGCCAGCCGATGTCCAAGTCCCTAGGCAACGCGCTGTATCCCAACGAAATCGTTGAGCGCTGGGGCGCCGACTTGCTGCGCCTTTGGGTCGCCTCCGTCGAATACCAAGCCGACGTAAAAATGAGCGAGCGGGTAATGATCCAGCTCAGCGAAGCCTATCGCAAAATCCGAAACACCTTCCGCTTCGCGCTAGGCAATTTGTCTGATTTCGATCCCGCCCACGACGCTCTTCCCAGTGACCAACTCGAAGAAATCGATCGCTGGATGCTCGAGCGCACCGCGGAGCTGGTCACCAAAAGCCGCGACTGGTATGCGGCCTACGATTTCCATCGCGTCTATCACGCCATCCACGATTTCTGCGTCGTCGATCTCAGCTCCTTCTATTTCGACGTCCTCAAAGATCGCCTCTACACCAAAGCCCCCAAAAGTAAATCCCGCCGCTCCGCGCAAACCGCCGTCTGGAAAATCACCAGCGCCCTCGTGCGTCTCATCGCACCGGTTCTCGTCTTCACATCCGAAGAAATCTGGAAATTTCTCCCCAAGGCCAAGAACGATCAGCCCAGCGTGCACATGTCTCTGTTCCCCGAGGCTGAAGCGCTCGCGGCTAAAATCGACCCGCAGAAAAAAGAAGCCTGGGAAGAATTGGCTAAAGTCCGCGCTGCTGTGCTAGTGAAGTTAGAAGAAGCCCGCAATGCAAAATCGATCGGTGGCTCGCTGGAAGCTAAAGTGATCCTGGCCGCCAGCAGCCCGAAACTGCAGGCCATTCTTACGTCCTACGCGAAGGAACTGCCTGCCCTGTTCATCGTTTCGCAAGTGCAAGTCCAAAACGCTGAACCAGCCAACGCTCCGGGCGGAGACGGCCTCCAAGTCATCGCCATCAAAATCGAAAAAGCCGAAGGCAAGAAATGCGACCGCTGCTGGAACTATTCCGTCCACGTAGGCGAGAACCCCCGCTACCCAACCATCTGCGAGCGTTGCAGCGAAGCCCTAGCCGAAATCGAGAGCACCCCCGCCCATGCCACCCCATAACCACCTTTGGAGTGCGGCGTTCTTGCCGCCGCTTTCACAGTTGAGCCGCAACCCCAGAGCCAACTGCCAGCCCAGCCGCATTTCCGCCATCGGTGTCGACGCTGGCTCAGCCCAGCTTTCTCGCCTGCCTTACTGCGGGGGTTCGGCCGGCGTGAGGACAAATCTCTTCTCTGCTGTGAGGTTCCAGTGATCCCCGCCCGTCTCCGCTGGCTCTGGCTAACCCTAGCCGTAGTCCTCGCCGACCGCGCCAGCAAAGCCTGGTTCGAATCGCAAACCGTCGAAGGCTGGCACCGCGAACTAATCCCCAACTTCATCTACCTAGTCCACAGCCGCAATCCCGGCATCGCTTTCGGTGTCTTCGCCGATTCCCCCTCCGCCACCACGCGCGTCCTGCTGATTCTCGGTTCCGCCGCAGTAATCGCCGCCCTAGCCTGGCTTTTCGTAGCCGGCCACAGCGGCGGCTCGCTCACTGCCGCCGGTCTTGCGCTACTGCTCGGCGGCGCCACAGGCAACGTCACCGACCGCATCGTCCACGGCGCCGTAACCGACTTCTTCGAAGTCTGGCTCGGCAGCTACCACTGGCCCGCCTTCAACGTCGCCGATTCCGCCATCACCATCGGCGCCGCCCTAATAATCCTCGACGTCCTCTTCTTCCACAAACACCACGCCCCCGAAGTCACCAACCGCCAAGCCAGCTAACGTGGCGCCGCCACCGAGCGCTGCTACAATCTCCGCGTGAGCCAAAGCAACGAGCCGTCCCTCCATGAGTTCGTAGCCACCGAAGCCGACGCCGGACAGCGCCTGGATCAACAAATCGCGTCTCGCTTCAGCAGCATCAGCAGCATCAGCCGCACCCGCGTGCAGGAACTCATCGCTTCCGGCCTCGTGCTCGTGAATTCCCGCGCCGCCAAAGGCGCGCATCGACTCCGCGCTGGTGAGCGCATTCAAATCCAAATCCAGCCCCGCCCGCCGTTGCGCGCCGAGCCCGAATCCATTCCCCTCGACATCCTCTACGAAGACGCCGACGTCATCGCCGTCAACAAGCCCTCCGGCATGACCGTGCACGCCGGCGCCGGCGCCACCCGCGGCACCCTCGTCAACGCCCTCCTCGGCCGCGGCCAATCTCTCTCGCAGGGTGGCGACGCCCTCCGCCCCGGCATCGTCCATCGCCTTGACAAAGACACCTCCGGCGTCATCCTCGTCGCCAAAAACGACGCTGCCCACGCCGAGCTCAGCGAAGCCTTCCGCCAGCGCCAAATCAAAAAAATCTACCTCGCCCTAGTGCAAGGCCTCCTCAAAGAAAATCGCGGCACCATCGATCTCGCCATCGCTCGCGACCCCAAGCGCCGCACCCGCATGACCGCCCGCCGCAGCCTCGTTCTCGGCAACGCCCGCGAAGCCCGCACTGACTGGCGCGTCCTCGCCCGCATCGATTCCGCCACGCTCCTCGAAATCCAGCTCTACACCGGCCGCACCCACCAAATCCGCGTGCACTTCTCCGCGCTGCATCATCCTGTCGTCGGCGACACGCTCTACGGCGCCGCCGCGCAACTCCGCATTGGCAGACTCCCGCTTCCCGCGCTGCATCGCAATTTCCTCCACGCCGCCCAACTCGGCTTCACCCAGCCGCGCACCGGCGAATGGATCGAATTGCGCGCGCCCCTCCCGCAAATTCTTCGCGATTTCCTCCAGCAGCTCGCCACCGCCGCCGGCGAATCTCACGCGCGAATTGACGCTGCCCTCGCGCCCTACCTATAATCAATTCCACATGCGTCGGATTTTCATTTCACTAGCACTGACCGCCGCGCTGCTCTGCGTCGCCGCGAGCGATCGCGCGCAACAGCAGCAGCCCGCGCCCACCCAGCCGCCATCCACGCAGCCGCCGCCGCAAGAGCCCGCGCCCACCCCGCAAGACCAAGGCCGCATCATCCAGACCGTCAACCTGGTCGACGTCCTCTTCACCGTCCTCAATCGCCGCAACAAATTAGTCCCCGACCTCGAGAAGACCGACTTCAAGATCTTCGACGACAAAGCTCCCCAAGCCATTCGCTATTTCAGCCGCCAGACCGATCTCCCCCTGCGCATCGGCCTGCTCATGGACACTTCCAACAGCATTCGCGACCGCCTCAAATTCGAGCAAGACGCCGCCACCGCCTTCCTCTTCAGCGTCATTCGCCACAATCGAGACCAAGCCTTCGTCATGACCTTCGACGACGAGCCCGCCCTGCTCCAAACCTTCACCGACGACGCCGGCCGCCTTCGCGACGAAATCGTCAAGACCCGCGCCGGCGGCGGCACCGCCGTCTACGACGCCATTTACCAGGCCTGCCAGAAAGAGCTCAGCCACCCGCCGCGTCCTCCCGGCGACCAGCCCGACGTCGTTCGCCGCGTCATGATTCTCATCAGCGACGGCGACGACAATCTCTCCAATCACACTCGCTCCGAAGCCATCGAAATGGCTCAGCGCACCAGCGTGGTCATTTACACCATCAGCACCAGCACGCAGTGGATTCAGCTCTCCGAGACCAATCCCGAAAAAGCCGCCAATCGCAAAACGCACCTCACCGAAGGCGACAAAGTTCTCCAGGACTTAGCCGAAGAAACCGGCGGCCGCGCCTTCTACCCCTATCACGTCGACGACCTCGATCAATCCTTCCAGGACATCGGCGACGAGCTCCGCAACCAATACTCCATCGCCTACATCCCCACTAACTACGTCCTCGACGGCAAGTACCACAAAATCCGCATCGAAGTCCCCGAACACAAGGGCTACCAAGTCCGCGCCCGCCGCGGCTACTTCGCCAAAGCCAACACCAACCTCCCCACCACCAATCCCGCCGCGAACTAAATGTAAAGCCCGCGGACCCTCGCGCGCCCCTTCTTCTGCCGCTGGTTTTTTCCTGAAAGCGCTGGAGGCGCGTCATAAATTAGCCCAACCCGTAAGGGTTGGGATCCAAAGCAGAAAACATCTCCGAGCACCGTAGGTGCGTCACCCTCAGCCGAAGACAAATTTCAGATCGTATTCGATGCCGTGCTTTTTCAACAGGCCTAGGAATTCTTCCTCGAAACTCATCTTCTTATGATGAGCGTCCTGAGTTCGTACGTATTTGAGGACCGCAGGAACGAGGGACGCGCTTACACTGAACGCGCCATAGCCTCGCTGCCATTCGAGGTCATGACTTTCCTCGCGTGCCCATCGCGACGAATTCGCTTTAATCCCCATAACCGCTTTTGCCAAAGCTATCGCCGGAGGAATCTGAATGAGCAAATGAATGTGGTCGTCCAATCCGCCGATTGCCGTGAGTGAAGATGCCTAGGTTTTTGCAAATTCCCCCCGAATAGGCCCATAACCTCGGCCGAAATTCGGCGGAAACGAGTTTGCGCCGCTCCTTGGTGCTGAACACAACATGGATTACATCCAGCCGCCCCTTGCTCCTCTTCCCGCTCAGGAGTACGCTCCCTCCATGCCAAACATCGAAACCCACGCGCCCGGCGGGTTTTGCTGGATTGAACTCGCCACCACCGACCAGGCCGCTGCCCAAGCCTTCTACGCCAAAATTTTCGGCTGGTCGGCCAAGAATCTTCCCGTCGGTCCCGACGACTTCTACACCATCTTCGAGCTTCAGGGACGCGCCGCCGCCGCCGGCTGCACGCTTCGACCTGACCAGCTCGCCAGGGGTGTTCCCCCGCACTGGAACCTTTACGTCGCTGTGCAAAGCGCCGACGCCACCGCCGCCCGCGCCACCGAACTCGGCGGAACGGTTTTGGCCCCGCCTTTCGACGTCTTCGATGCAGGTCGCATGGCCGTCTTACAGGATCCTACGGGCGCGGTGTTCTCGCTTTGGCAACCTAACAAGAATCCTGGAACTGGAATCACAGGTTCGCACGGCACGCTCTGTTGGGCCGACCTCAGTACACCCGACCAAGCCCGTGCCGGGAGGTTCTACTCCGACCTCTTCGGTTGGCAGATCATGAAGGAAGATGAAGACCCCGCTCACAGCTACTGGCACATCAAAAACGGCGAGGAGTTCATCGGCGGCATTCCCCCTGCTTCCTATCGGCAGTCCGGCACTCCCGCTCACTGGCTGGCGTACTTCACCGTCTCCGATTGCGACACCACCGCCGATGCGGCTAAAAATCTCGGCGCCAAGCTCTATATGCCGCCAACCGATTTCGAAAACGTCGGCCGCATGTCCGTCGTTGCCGACCCGCAGGGTGCCACTTTCGCCATTTTCAAGGCCGCTGCGCGCGGCGCCGGCGCTTCGTAGTCATCTCTGGCATTTCTCATCTGCCGGGTGCCGCAGCCTAGTTTTAAAGGCTGCTGGTTTTGACTTT
>Ga0209736_1000680_pt1 | contig 10950 bp, 10 predicted proteins | sample BlaSpr_A8_Ref_M3_FD_187992 | JGI IMG/M metagenome (GOLD analysis project Ga0209736, IMG submission 187992) | Forest soil microbial communities from Thunder Bay, Ontario, Canada - Black Spruce, Ontario site 2_A8_Ref_M3 (SPAdes) (version 2) | ecosystem: Environmental > Terrestrial > Soil > Boreal... | reverse complement strand
CGCCCAGGTGCTTTCGATCGGGATCTTCTTCACCCTCATGATCCTGGGGCTGTCCGCGGTGCTGCCCACCACCATGACGGCCGGCCTCGCAGCCCACGCGGGAAACGCCGCCGCGGCGGCCGCAACCGCAGCGTCGACCTCAGGTTCGCCGCCCCGCGCGACTTCGGCGAGCACCTCCTGCGTGGCGGGATTCACGGTCTCGAAATATTCCGCGCTCCTTACCGGGGCGCCCTGGATCAAATGTTGAATCTGCATTCAGCGCCTCTCAACGGCCGAATTCATCGTCCGCCGCAATCGTGTTGACGAGCCGGCCGAGCCCGTCGATTTCAGAGGTTACGACGTCGCCCGGCATCACGTTGACCACGCCTTCCGGCGTTCCGGTAAGAATCACATCGCCCGGCGACAATGTCATGAACGAGCTGAGATACTCGACCAGATAGGGAATGTCGAATATCAAGTCACGGGTATTTCCGGACTGCGTCATTTGATCATTCACGTAGGTTCGAAGGCCCAAATTCGCCGGATCCGAAACGTCGGCGGCGTCGACGAACCACGGACCCAAGACCGTGCCGCCGTCGCGATTCTTGACGCGCAGGTTGGGGCGATACCAATTCTCCAGATAATCGCGAATGGCGTAATCGTTGGCGATGCAATAGCCCGCCACATGTTCCAAGGCACGCGCACGCGCGACCTTGATGGCCGGCTTCCCGATGATCACCGCCAATTCGCACTCGTAGTGCATGAATATCACGCCCGCGGGCCGGCGGGTGGCACCGCGATGACCGAGCAATGTGCCGGGCCCTTTGAGAAACACCAAAGGCTCCTCCTGCGGCTTGAGCGCCAATTCCTTGGCATGGTCCGCGTAGTTGAGACCGAGCGCAATCACCGTACCGACGTCAAACGGCGGCAACCACACCACTTCCTCGGCGGTCACGATGCGGCCGTCGGCGAGCCGCAGACGACTGCGCTCCGGCGTCGCATCGTGGATGGCACCGGCGTAGGCAACTCGTGCGCGCATCATGCGGCGGCGTCCATGAAAGGAATTTTGAGACGGCCCAAGCCGTCGATCTCGATCGTCAGGATCTGCCCCGAGCGCACCTGCGGCGCCGGCGCCGAGGCCCCGAGCGCGAGCACGTCGCCTGAACTCAAGGTCATGAAATCCGTGACATCCGCCAGCAATCGCCCCGCCGAGCGAATCAAATCGGCGGTATTCGCCGTTTGCACCAAGACTCCGTCGAGATAGGTGCGGATCGCCAGCGCGTCGGGATTGGCGATCTCGGCGCGCGCGGTCACCGCAGGACCCAGAGGGCAAAATCCGTCCCGCGCCTTGAAGCGAATCGAGGGCCGGTGATGGCTGGCATGCGGGACACCGACGTCGGCGACGATGAGATAGCCCGCGACATGCGCCAAGGCCGCGGGCTCCGACACCTTGCACGCCGTGCGGCCGATCACCAATCCCAAGCAAGCGCCGACTTCGAGCGCCGGCATCCCCGCCGGAATTCTCACGACCTCGCCCGACAGCGCCAGCGTATTGCGCGGCTTGATGAAGAGCACGGGAGCCTTGGGCGGACCGCCATAGGGCGGCAGGTTTACCGCGTCCCCGAGCGCCGCCAGCGCCGAGCGGTGGTTCAACAGCGCGCCGTACACCGTACCGCTCAATCGGTAAGGCGAAACCTCGAATGGTATCGAGAGAAATCCTGCGCCGGCCGGCATCTGCCCACCCATGTGAATTTTACGCTATTGAAGCGGCACCGCGCTTACAATAGCAAGGGGGGAGACGTTGAATACGGCAACCATTTTTCTCAAGAACACCTGGTACGTCGCGGCATGGTCGCACGAGATTGCGGCCGACGGCATGCTGGCGCGGACCATCATCGGGGCGCCGCTGCTGTTGTGGCGAGACAGCGCGGGCCGCATCGTGGCGCTCGACGATAGATGCTGCCACCGCGCTGCGCCGCTTTCGAAGGGGCGCCGCGAAGGCGACAATATCCGCTGCATGTATCACGGATTGCTGTTCGACAAGACCGGCAAGTGCGTGGAAATTCCCTCGCAGGATTTCATTCCGCCGGCCGCTAAAGTCCGTGCGTACCCGGTGGCCGAACGCTTTAAATGGGTCTGGATCTGGATGGGCGATGCGGACAGGGCCGATCCATCGCTGATCCCCGACACGCACTACCTCGATGATGCGGGATGGCGCGGCACGCCCGGTTACATGCACTACGGCGCCAATTACCTCCTCATCACCGACAACTTGCTCGATTTTTCCCACCTGTCGTACGTGCACGAAACCACGCTGGGCGGCACCGCGAAATACGCCGGCATCCGGCCCAAAGTGACGCGCAACGGCCGCAGCGTGCGGGTGGAGCGGTGGCTCATCGATGACGAACCCGCGCCATTCCTGCGGAATTTGAAAACGTGGCAAGGCAATGTCGATCGCTGGAATATCTACGATGTGGTGCTCCCCGGCGTATTGCTGATGGACTCAGGCAGCGCACCGACCGGCACCGGCGCACCGCAGGGCGACCGCGTCGATGCCGCGCAGTTTTTCGGCTGCCAGGCGGTGACTCCGGAAACCGGGAATACCTCGCACTATTTCTTCCAGCAATCGCACGGGTTTGCGCTCGACGATGCGTCGGTGACGGAGAATCTCGCGAGGAGCGTGCTCGCAGGATTTCAGGAAGACAAGGACATCATTCTCGCGCAGCAGCGCATCCTCGATCATGCTCCGGACGCGCCCATGCTGGCCATGCGCATGGACACCGCCCTCGCGAGCTTTCGAACCATGGTGGAACAGGCCATTGCCGAGGAGCGCGCCGGATGCGCGTAGCGGCTCGCTCGCCTCAACTGGCGAGCGCCTTGATCAACACATCCCAGTAGGTCAATCCGTTGTAGAACTCCTTGACCCGGATTCGTTCGTTGAGTCCGTGCGCGAACTGCTCGCTGTTCATGATGAACACCCCACCCGCGCCGTAGGTGGGGATCCCGGCGTTGCGGAACACGGCGCCGTCCGTGGCGTAGGCAGCCTGGGTCGGCACCACGGGAGCGCCGGGGTTTGAGGCTGCAACGGCTTTCGCTACCGCGCGCATGACATCGTCGCGCATGGGCGAGGCGTTCGACACGAGCGCATCGTAGCCCTGCCGCACGTCGACCTTGGGACCGGCCAGCCTCTGTAAGGTCTTTTGCACGTCCGCAGCGCTGGTGCCCGGAAAGATGCGGCAATTGATGGTGGCGGTCGCCGACTGCGGCAGCGCGTTTTCCGCATGACCTCCGGCAAGCATGGTGGCGACGCAGGTGGTGCGGACCTTGCCGATGAAGGCCGGGTTCTTGGAGATCTCGGCCGCCGCCGCCGCATTGCCCGGGTCGGCGGCAAAACGCGCCATCGCCGCGCCGAGCCCTCCTTGGGTCACCTGGCTCGCCGCCTTGAAATCACCCAGCGTCCATTCGTTCCACATCACCGGAAATTCGTAGCGCTGTACGGCCTTGAGCGCGTCGGCCAGTTCGTAGATGGCATTGTCGGAACGCGGCTGGGAACTGTGGCCGCCGGGATTGTGCGTGGTCAGCAAGAATTGCGCGGAACTCTTTTCGGCGCCTTGGACGTAGTAAATGAGCGGTTTGGCAGTGCCCTCGGTGAGCACGCCGCCGCCGCCGTCGCCGTTGAGGGCGAATTCGGCGTCCACCAGATCCCGATGCGCGGTTACGAGATCCCTTGCCGTGGCCTGCGCCGTTTCCTCGTCGCCACTGAACGCGATGATGAGATCGCGGGACGGCACGAAGCCCTCGGCCTTGAGCCGCAGGAACGTTGCGGTCAGGAGCGCCACCTCTTGCTTGACGTCCGAGGTGCCGCGGCCGTAGAAAAAACCGTTCTCCTCGATCAGGGTGTACGGGTCTCGCTGCCAATCGCTGCGCTTCGCCGTGACCACGTCCATATGGGCGATGAGCGCGATGGGTTTTCCGCCGCTGCCGTTGCCGCGGTAACGCACGACCAAGGATGCGGTCTCGCCCAGCGGCAGAATATGGATGTCGGCGTCAGGAAAGCCGCCGGCCTTGAAGCGTTCCGCGAGGTACTTCGCCACGAGGGGAACCTTACCCTCGCCGATCGAGCTCTCGATGCCGATGATATGCGCAAAGATCTCGCGGGCCTGGGAACGCACCGCGTCCGGCGCCGCGGCGCCGGTGCCGGTGCCGGTGCCGGTGCCGGCAAGACCGAGTAGCCCGGCGCCCAGCCAAACGCTCACGCAGCGCAGTCCTGCTTTTATTTGCATCGGTCCCCCTGTGGATTTTTTTCAGTATACCTGCGAGATATCGCGCCCTAGCTGCGCGCGGCGACTTCGTCGATATGCTTGAGCAGATCGGCCGGATCTTCGTAGACCCGGAAGGCGCCGGCGCGCGCCAACTCCTCTTCGCCATACCCTCCCGACAAAAGCCCCACGCCGAGCCCACGCGCGCGCTGCGCGGCGATCATGTCCCAGATACTGTCGCCGAGCACGAGCGAGTCGCGAATATCGACACCGAGCCGGTCGGCCGCCGTGAGGAACAGATCCGGATCGGGCTTGGCATACTTGACCTGATCGCGCGTGACCACCGGCACCTTCGATGGGTCGACACCGAGTGCCGCAAGATTGTGTCCGGCGGTTTCCATGCGCCCGCTGGTCGCGATGGCCCAGGGCGTGCCTTGCGCGGTCAGGTAGTCCAGCAACTCGCGCGCCCCGGGCAGCGGCTGCACGCTGGCCGACAGCGCCCGGTAGGCTTCGGCATGCCGCACACGCAGCCGTTCCAGGCGCTCCGGCGTAGTGTCGAACCCCGTCTCGCGCAGCAGGATGTTGGTAAAAAGACCGCCGCTCATGCCGATCTTACGATGAATCCGCCAAACCGACAGCGGAATGCCTTCCTGGTCCAGCGAAGATTTCCACGCGAGCACATGCTGATACACACTGTCGACGAGCGTACCGTCGAGATCGAAAAGAAATGCGGTCTTGTTGCGAATCATGGGCAAAGCTCTTATGGCCGCCGCAGCGGCGCCGCGAGATAGCAGCCGAACTCTTTGACGAAATCCACCGAGACGCGGGCATGGACGCGGCCCTGGCGATCGAGGAACTCAGCCTCTTCGTCCAGCGGCACGACCGCTCCGTGCCACACATTGGGATGGAGGTACAGGCCGCTGCCGCCTTCGCACCAGAAAGTGACGAATTTTTCCGGCGAGACGTCATCGCCCGGCAGCGCCAGCGGCACCACGAAACTCTGCCCCTTGAGCGGATAGAAGAGCTGGCCGCCGTCCGGGTGATAGTTCGCGCGCCAGATCAGGGCGCGTTCGCGATGACGGACGCAGGTCGCCGCGGCCTCTTCGGGCCAGTTGCTCCAGCCGAACAGATAGCTGTCGCCCACCGCGTTGTTGCGCGCGTACAGAGTCTCGCCCTTCCAGCAGAACTCGAACACGCCCTCGGTGACTCCGCCTTGATCGCCGGTACTCACGTCGATGGGGCGCCACCCCGGAGCCGGCCAGCGCACGATCTCGATCGGGAAGCTCTTGGGGTCATCCACGAGACAGCCATAGCCTTTGAGACTGGCCTCGGTGGCGAGGACTATGGGAGTTTCATGTGCCCGCCGTACACCGGTGGTCGGCACATGAACAAATTCCCATCCGGCAATATCCATAACGGCCTCGTTCCCGCGGCAAGACTCAGGATTATGCCCGCGCGCCCGCGTATCTGTCGAAATACGTCGGATTTGCTGCTTGACGCCCGAAATGGCGGGGGGTGGAATACAGCTTAGAGGCCAACTGATCCAGCTCAACCTTTACAATAGCGCTGACGCCGGCAAAACCCTTAGCAGGGTCAGCATTCAGCTGTCCCGTCTCGCATGGACTCGGCCGCCGATCTGGCTGCGGCCCGGTACCAGTCGCCAAAGCGGATCAAAAAATCCTCAGCCACTTGTGAGTACGGCCCAGGTCTGTAACCGAGCCCGTTCACCCCACGCTGATTGTTCTCCGCGAGCTCACGATCCTGCAAGTTAGTCGTTGTCCAAAGCTCGATGAGGCTGTCGACAGAATAGTCGACGCCCTCGACCGCGTCTTTGTGGACCAGCCATTTCGAAACGACCCGTGTCTCCTGAGGGCTCACGGGGATGGCTGAGAACATGAACGCATAGTCCGGCAATACATGGCAAAAGCTGCTCGGTTCTATTGCCCACCGGACGCCACCGATCTCCGTTCCCCCTGCAGCGCCTAGTGGTCGAGCAACCACAGGCTTGCCGTCCATTGATACACTGTCCATCCCCGGATTGAGGGGATACCGCCCTGCATTCCACCAAGTGCCTTGGACCAGCGCCGTAGAGAGCCCCAATTCCGCCATTCTGGCCGCGAATCGGAGGTTGTGCTCGTTATCATGGAAGGCAAAGCCGGGCTCTATCGTGACTTGAAAGGTTCGCTTGAGCTCCGGATGCGACGCAGCGCAGTGATAGCACTCGCGTGCATTCTCCATGACCAATTTCCAATTGGCCTTCTCGAGCAGACTGCTCTGAAACGCTACTTTGGCGTCAGCGAAATTGTATGGAGAAAGAAGCGGCGCAACGGCCGCGCGGAATGGATTGAAATCCGGCGCGCCGCGAGTTAGCGCGATATAGATGCAACCTGCCAACAATTCGGTTTGAACCGGCTGCAAACTGTGATCGGCTAGTTTAAAGTCGGACGGCATCCTGGCGGCGCCGATCAGGTGTCCCTCCAGGTCGTAAGTCCATTTGTGATACGGGCAGACGAACTTTCTGATCTGTCCCTGACCGTCGGCGCAAATCTGCGACCCCCGATGGCAGCATGTGTTATGAAAGCCGCGAATCCTTCCATCACGACCGCGAGCAATAACTACGGGATTCTGGCCGATCGTAACCGCCATATATGACCCAGGTTCAGGCAGCTCAGCCTCAAACCCCGCCATCAGCCACGATCGCGGGAACACAGCCGACATGTCAAAGTCGTATACATCCGCATCTGTATAGAACGCCTGTGGCAATGTATGGCCGGCCTTGGAGTCGTGTAGAAGCTCCAGGATTCTGGCTCGATAGTGCTCCCGTGACGTAAAACTGCTCATCTGGCCCGTGTACCTCTTGTGTTCGCCCTAGTGCTTCGTCGTAACCATTGGCGCGGCAACTTCTGCGGCTACCTTGACCCCGCTCGGTGAATGCTCAGCCATAAATTTTGTCATGTGCTCAAGCAGCTGCTCGTTGGTAATTGGCGAGTGACAGTGTCGGCCGCTGGGAAAATAACTGAATTGAGCATCCGATGGTGGCGTAAATTTCTCAATTCTTTGCTGCAACCGATGCAGGGCTAGGTTCGTGTAGTAATTATCGTATTCCGTTACGAAAGGCTGCAAACTGCTAGGCAAGATCCTAAAATTGATTGAAACGTCGACTTTTACACCGCCATTGGTCAACAATGCACGGTCATGGGCGCGAAATAGAAAAACCCACATTTAAGGAGCGGCACTTTCTCCCCGGCACGAGCGCCGGGGTCTCCGTGCCGAAGAGCCGATGAAAAACATCTTGATGGCCTCGTTCATGCTCGCATTGAGCTTCGCGGCCGGCCCCGTCCGGGCCGACAAGCTGCGCATCATCAGCTGGGCCGATTATGTGCCTGCCGACCTGATCGCCGCATTTAAAAAAGAGACCGGCATCGATGTGGAATTGACGCTGTCGAACAACGAGGAAATGATCTCGAAGCTGCGCGCGACGGGCGGCGCAGGCTACGACCTCGCGCAGCCTTCCCAGGATCGCATCTCAGCGGCGCAGCGGGAATTCGGGATCTACAAGCCCTTCGATCTCGCCAAGCTCAAGCTGGAGCAGTTTCAGCCTGAATTTCTCGCCATCGTGCGCAAGAACACCACCCTCGACGGCAAGGTGTACGGGGTCCCCTATCTCTGGGGAACCGACGGCCTCGTCGTCGACGCCAAGCGCGCCAAGATCGCCGACTATCCCGATCTCTGCAGAGCCGATCTGAAAGGCAAGACCGCCGTACGCCTGCGCCGCCCGACGCTGATGGCGTTCGCGTTCGCCGCCGGCAAGGACCCGTTCGCGCTCTACGGGGACCCGAAGGCCTACGGCGCGCTGATGGACCAGGTGGGCGCCGCGCTCATCGCCTGCAAGCCGAATTTCAAGTTCTTCTACGATAACAAGGATCAGTTGCTCAACGGCATTCGCTCCGGGGAAGTCGTGGCCGCCATGATGTGGGACACCGGCGGCTGGACGCTCAACCGCGCCAATCCCGATATTCAATTCATCGTACCGCGCTCCGGAGCGCTCGGCTGGCTCGACACCTTCGCGCTGCCGGCGCGCGGCCGCAATGACGCCGCCGCCTACGCCTGGATCAATTTTACGATGCGGCCGGAAAATGCAGCGCGCGTCATCAAATCCGTGGGCAGCTTCTCCGCGGCCATGAACACGGCGCCGTTGATCGATCCGCGGCTGAAAGCGCAGTTCGCAGCGGCCTTCCCTAACAACGATCTGAAGAACATCCATTGGTACCCGGCCATTCCACCCGGCCTCGAAGAAATGGAAGGCCGCGTGCTGGACCGCGTGAAGGCCGCCAATTGAGCGCACCGGATCTCAAGGCTGACGCCGTGGTCAAGCGTTTCGCGGACCACGTGGCCGTGGACTCCTTGTCATTCTCGGTCGAGCGCGGCAGTTTTTTTTCGATTCTGGGTCCGTCGGGTTGCGGCAAAACGACGCTGCTGCGCATGATCGCGGGATTCATCGCGCCGGACGGCGGAGACATCGCGATCGGCGGCAAGAGCATGCGCGATGTGGCGCCGAATCGCCGCCCGGTGAACATGGTGTTCCAGCAGTTGGCGCTTTTCCCGATGATGTCCGTGGGCGAGAACGTCGCGTTCGGTCTGGCACGGCGCGGCATGGGACGGGCCGAAAGAGTGAAGCGCAGCAACGAGATGCTGGAACGCGTGGGATTGGGCAACGCCGCGGACAAGCGGGTCGACGCTCTGTCGGGCGGCCAGCGGCAACGCGTGGCCATTGCGCGCAGCCTGGTTTTGGAGCCGACATTGCTGCTGCTGGACGAACCTTTGGGAGCGCTCGATCTAAAGCTGCGCGAGCACATGAAAATCGAACTCAAGCAATTGCAGGCGTCCTTCGGCACGACCTTCGTCTATATCACCCACGACCAGTCCGAAGCGCTGGTGCTGTCGGATCACGTCGGCGTGATGAGCCACGGGCGGTTCGAACAGCTCGGCACGCCGCAGGATTTGTATTACCGGCCGCAAACGCCCTTCGTGGCGGGCTTTGTGGGCGCGAACAACCGAATCGTAGGCCGAGCGATCAATGCGCACGGCGCTATCGCTGAAATCGCGACGACGGACGGCTGGGTCGTGCGCGCCCTCAAGAGCGGCGCGATCGCCGCGGGCGACGCGGTCGAGGTATTCGTGCGTCCGGAAGCAGCCACATTGGCGCGCGGCGCGATGGAATTGCCCGCCGAGCAGCCACGCCACTTGGGAGAGGTGCAGAGCGTGCTGTTCGACGGCGCGAATTCGGCGGTTCTGCTGCAGGAATCACAGACCCGCCGCGAATTTCGCATCGCACTGCCCCAGACCGGGCAGTTCGCGGACCTGAAGCCTCACGATAAAGTGGCCTTCAGCTTCGATCCCTCGCGCGCGGTGTGCTTCGCGGCGCGTGCCGGTGCGGCGGGACAGGATGCTTAAAGCAGTGGACTCGCGCTGGCACGGACGGCTTGTGCTGGGCCTGTTGCTCGCACCGGCCCTGCTCTGGCTCGGCGCTCTGATCATATTGCCGCATTTCGAGCTTGCCGTGCTGTCCTTCCGCGAACGCGTCGGACCCCGCCAGTACGTCGCGAGCCTGGCGCAGTACAAGACCTTCTTTACGGAACCCCTGTACTGGCATGTATTCCTGCGCACGGCGGTCATGTCCGTGATCGCGACGTTCTCGACGCTGCTGCTCGCGTTTCCGATCGCCTGGATCATTGCCAAGCTCGCGCGCGGACGGGCCGGTTCGCTGCTCTTCATCATCTGCCTCATCCCGTTTTGGGTCAGCGAGACGGTGCGCACGCTCGGCTGGATGATCCTGCTCAGGGAGTCCGGCGTTCTGCCGGCCTTGCTGGTGAAGCTGGGACTCACGGCGGTGCCGGTCGAATTGCTGTATCGGGACGCGACCATTCTGGTGGGTTTGGTGTACACCTCGCTGCTCTTCATGGTGGTGCCGCTGGTGACGAGCCTGGAGAGTCTGGACAATTCCCTGATCGAGGCGGCATACGATCTCGGTTCCGGCGGATGGGCCATTCTGCGCTGCATTGTGATTCCCCACGCCGCGCCCGGCATCACGGCGGGCTGCATCGTCGTATTCATGCTGACGCTGGGCAATTACCTGACGCCGACGCTGCTCGGCGGCAAGAACTCGCAATGGTTCACCGAGCAGATCTATACGCAGTTCATTACGCGCTTCAACTGGGAACAGGGCGCGGCCTTCGGCTTCCTGCTGCTCGGGCTGTCCACGGCGCTGGTGATCCTGGGCTTGCGGGCAAGCGGGCAGCGATTCGGCGACGTGATGCGCAGCCAATGATTCCTTCCCTGCCGCGTCCTGTCTGGTTGCGCGCCGCCACGGTGGCCTACCTGATCGCGTTTCTCGCGTTCTTGTTTCTGCCGTTGGCGGTGGTTGCGGTGTTCGCCTTCAACGATGCACCCTACCCGGCGCCGCCCTGGCGCGGCTTCACGCTCGATTGGTTTCTCGGCAATTCGGCGCTGGGGCGAACCGGTCTTTTTGCCGACGGCGAATTGCTGGGAAGCATTTGGACCAGTTGCGTCGTCGCCCTGTGTGTGACTGCGCTGTCGGCGCTGGTCGGGACGACCAATGCATTCCTCATCGAGCGCGCACGTTTCCGCGGTAAGCAGGTGTTGTCGCTCTTGATGCTGGCGCCGTTGGTGATCCCGGGAGTCATCCTCGGCA
>Ga0209736_1000679_pt1 | contig 10969 bp, 6 predicted proteins | sample BlaSpr_A8_Ref_M3_FD_187992 | JGI IMG/M metagenome (GOLD analysis project Ga0209736, IMG submission 187992) | Forest soil microbial communities from Thunder Bay, Ontario, Canada - Black Spruce, Ontario site 2_A8_Ref_M3 (SPAdes) (version 2) | ecosystem: Environmental > Terrestrial > Soil > Boreal... | reverse complement strand
GGCATCGTCCTTGGAGACGCTCTTGGGCGGAATCCGCGCCATGGTCGCGATCGTGGTCTCGATTTCCTTGATGCCGATGGTCTTCTTGCGCTTGTTCTCGGCCACCAGCATCTGCGCCGCGCCGGATTCGTCGATCACGTCGATCGCCTTGTCCGGCAGCTTGCGGTCGTGGATATAGCGCGACGACAGTTGCACCGCGGCCTCGATCGCCTCGTTGGTATATTTCAGCCGGTGGTAGTCCTCGAAATAAGGTTTGAGGCCTTTCAGGATGGCGATGGCGTCTTCCACCGTCGGCTCGTTGATGTCGATCTTCTGGAACCGGCGCACCAGCGCGCGGTCCTTTTCGAAATGCTGGCGGTATTCCTTGTAGGTGGTCGAGCCCATGCAGCGGATGGTGCCCGACGCCAGCGCCGGCTTTAACAGATTGGAGGCGTCCATCGCGCCGCCGGAAGTCGCACCGGCGCCGATCACGGTGTGAATCTCGTCGATGAACAGAATTGCGTTGGGGTGCGCCTCAAGCTCCTTGAGGACCTGCTTCAGCCGCTCCTCGAAATCGCCGCGGTAGCGGGTTCCCGCAAGCAAGGTTCCCATGTCGAGCGAAAACACGGTGGCCGCCGCCAGGACTTCCGGTACTTCGCTGTCGACGATACGCTTGGCCAGTCCTTCGGCGATCGCGGTCTTGCCGACGCCGGCTTCGCCGACGAACAGCGGGTTGTTCTTCTGCCGCCGGCAGAGCACCTGGATGGCGCGGTTGATCTCGGCATTGCGCCCGATCACCGGATCGATCTTGCCGTCGCGGGCCTTCTTGTTGAGGTTGACGCAGTAGGTTTCGAGCGCCTCGCCCTTCTTCTTGGAATCCTCGTTGCCCTTGGTCTCGGTTTCCTCGTCGACGCCGCGCACCGGGCGCGCCTCGGAAACCCCGGGCCGCTTGGCGATGCCGTGGCTGATGTAATTGACCGCGTCGTAACGCGTCATGTCCTGCTCCTGCAGGAAATACGCGGCATGACTTTCGCGTTCCGCAAAGATCGCGATCAGCACGTTGGCGCCGGTGACCTCCTCGCGCCCGGACGACTGGACGTGAATTACCGCGCGCTGGATCACGCGCTGAAAGCCCGCGGTCGGCTTGGCGTCGTCAGCCCCGTCGGTGACCAGGTTCTCGAACTCGGTTTCGAGATAATTGACGAGACTGGTGCGCAGCTTGTCGAGATCGACGCTGCAGGCGCGCATCACGGCGGCCGCATCCGAGTCATCGATCAGCGATAGCAGAAGGTGCTCCAGCGTCGCATATTGATGATGACGCTCGTTTGCAATCGCCAGCGCACGATGCAGGGATTGTTCTAGGCTCTGGGAAAAAGTCGGCATTCGCGTCCTCTATGGCCCCCCGGCATCATGATCGCCGTTGCCCGGTCAGGCAACAACAACCTTTGTCATATATAGTCACATCCGATCATGGCGAAAGACCGGCTCCGGCGACTCGTTTTGGGGCGGGACCGAAAGCTTGCATCCGGAAACCCGGGCAGTGCGCCCGCGAAAGCTGCAGGCAAGTCCGATCCACCGCATTCTTGATGCAAAACCCGTTCCCATTTGAACGGATTCCGCGCGACGTTACTTCTTTTCCATCACGCATTGCAGGGGATGCTGGTGCTTGCGCGCAAAATCCATCACTTGTGTCACCTTGGTCTCGGCGATTTCGTACGTGAATACCCCGCACTCGCCGATTCCATGATGATGGACGTGGAGCATGATCTTGGTGGCGGCTTCGACGTCCTTCTGGAAGAACTTCTCCAGAACGTGAACGACAAATTCCATCGGCGTGTAATCGTCGTTCAATATCAGGACACGATAGAGATTCGGGCGCTTGGTCTTCGGCTTGACCTTGGCGATGACGGATGTGGCCGGACCGCCGGTCCCTCCGCTGCGGTTCTCATCGTTGCTCATTCGGGCAGCAGATGCGGCGGTGGCGGCTGGCGCGGACGGATCAAATCTGGAAGTTAATTGCAGCATGGCACAGGCGTTCGAAATCCCCACGGGAAACCGGAATAAAATGACCAGGTGGCGCCCTCCAGCCGGAGAGCATCGCAAACAGTTCCCGGACACGCTTTCCAGATCGCCGCTCCCGGCCGGCTCGACCCTATCTACCGGATCGGTTACTTTTGAATATGGGTCCACCATGGGCTCGCCGCAAGCGTGCAAATTCGGGTCAAATGCCACCCGCGCCGGGTCCGACTCCAGGTTGGGGCGATCTCCGCGAGGTTAGTCAATCCTGTCGGATTTGACAAAGCAAGACTGCCGCCGGTTGGCGCCATTCACGATAATGCCCAAGTGCCAAGTGGAGGTGGATCGGACCTACTGAACTATTGGCTGAAGGTGATCACGGCCTTCAGCGCGATCGGAACCTCGCTGTCGAAGCGGCGTGTCGCGCGATAATTCGGCACATCCGATCAGCGTATCCGAAAAAGGCAAGAAAAAGCCCGGCTGAACAGCCGGGCTTTTTGATTTTTTAAAACGGCGTCGGCGTCAGGCGGCGGCCGGGGTAAACTTCGCGACCATGCCTTCCAGCGGCTTGAAGGTCTGCTTGGCGAGATCGGTGTAGAGCCCCGCGATCTTCTGCGACTCGGCTACAAAGGTCTCGTAAGCGGACTTCGCAAACTCGGTCTGCACTTCGATCGCCTTGTCCAGCGACTTCACGCCGGACAGCTTCTCGACGAACGATTTGGTGTCTTCGAACGATTTCTTGGTGTAATCGCCATAAGCGTGAGCGATGGCCTGGAGGCCGGTCTGCATGGTCGCTGCCGAGGCAGCAACGGTCTCGAGATGTTCCTTGCCGTACTGCTGCATGTCTTCAACTTTGATCATTATGGAGTCCTTCCCAGACTGCTGTGCAACTGATTGCCGGGAGACCCGGCGCCTGATGCCGGCTCTCTTATAGTGCGATGCACAATAAAGTCAATAATCTTTGTGCGTCGCACAAATCGATGGTATTAGCGGCAAACACCGGGGTACTAAGCAAGGGTTGCTTAATCTTTTGGAAACCCCGCACACCTAACCTGATTCTCGGACTTGTCCGGGCGTTGGACGAGCAGCCGAAAAATGTTTGTGTACAGTCTGTTAGCCAGAATGGCGGCCCGAACGGCGATCGGGGCGGAAATACCCGCCCGGATCGGACGGCTTAAGCCGGGAAACGTCGCCGACCATTGGGCATAATTTGGCCTCACGAACCGGTGATCAAGACAGAAATTGGGACGGGGAAGTTTATGCTTCGTACAACCTTGGCTTCCTCGCGCAACTTGCGAGTGTGCGTCTTCGGGCTGGTCACGATCACCTCCGCGGTCATTTTCACAAGCGACAGCGCTCATGCGCGCCGCTATCGCCACGGTCAATCGGCCCATCATGTGCGCCCGCATGAAGCGCGCGAAAGCTACAACCCGGCATTCTCCTCCATCATCGTCGACGGCAATTCCGGCGCGACCTTGTCGGCCAACAATCCCGACGCCAGCCGTCATCCCGCCTCGCTGACCAAGATCATGACGCTTTATCTTCTGTTCGAGCGCCTCGACGCCGGCAAGATGAAGCTGGACACCGAAATGGAAGTCTCCCAGCACGCCTCCGAGCAGGCACCCACCAAGCTCGGTCTGCGCCCCGGCCAAACCATCCGCGTCGAGGATGCCATCAAGGGTCTGGTGACGCGCTCGGCCAACGACGCCGCCGTCGTGATCGCCGAAGCCATCGGCGGCGGTGAGGACGATTTCGCCAAGCTGATGACGCGCAAGGCGCGCGCGCTCGGCATGACCAAGACGGTTTACCGCAACGCCTCCGGCCTGCCCGATGACGACCAGGTGACCACAGCGCGCGATCAATCGACGCTCGGCCGCGCCATCCAGGATCGTTTTCCGCGCTACTACCGCTACTTCTCGACGGCGGCGTTCAACTACCACGGCCAATCGATCCGCAACCACAATCACCTGTTGGGCAGCGTCGAGGGCGTCGACGGTATCAAGACCGGCTACACCCGCGCCTCGGGCTTCAATCTCGTCACCTCGATGCGCCGCGGCAACCGCCATCTGGTCGGCGTCGTGCTGGGAGGCCGCAGCGGCGGTTCGCGCGACGCCATCATGCGCAGCCTGCTTGCCGAAAACCTCGAAAAAGCATCGACCAACCGCACCGTTGCCGCGATCACCGAGCGCAATGCCTCGGATACCAGTGCCGAAGTGGCCGATGCCGACGCCGAGTCACCGGCCCAGGCGGCGCAGGTTCAGGTCACGTCCACCGCCTCTGAGCCGGCCGCCGGACCGCCTGCGCGTTCGAATGCACCCACCACACGATCGATCTTTGCCGCCGCCACCGCTTCCGTGCCGCCGCCGCAAGCCAAGGCCGAGCCCGCCCCGCTGACCAGCGGCGTCATTCAGTCCCAAGCCATCGCCGCCATTCCCGGATCCTCCGAGCCGATGAAGCCGGTCAAGGTCAAGACCGTCCAGGTCAAGGCCGGACAGTTGAAGCTGGCCTCGGCCGGTGCGTCGCAGCCGGCCACCCCGATCACCAGTGCAATAGCGCCGGCACGCCCGGAAGTGCCGGAGACCTCGAGCGCGGTCGTTTCCAAAGCTGAAACCAACAAGGCCGAAACCAGCAAGCCTGAGGCCACTAAGGCTGAGATCAACAGGGTTGATGTTCCGCGCACCGAAATGCCGCCCCAGCCAGCCAACCACGGCACCGGAAACGGTTTGCTTGGCGTGCTTCCGGCTTCGAGCGTACCCGCCACCCCGGCCTCGCAGGCGATGGCCTATGCCGATCCGGCTCCCCGCCCCCAGCCTGTTCAGCAATCCACCGCTATCAAGTCCGCCGCAACCCACACCGGATGGATCGTTCAGGTCGGTGCGCTGGAAAGCGAAAGCGAAGCGCTGCAGCGCATCGATGCGGCGCGCAATCAGGCCCGCGGCCTGCTGGCCAAGGCCGATCCGTTCACCGAGCCGGTCGTCGCCAAAGGCGACCGGAAGCTGTTCCGGGCGCGCTTCGCCGGCCTCGATCGCGATCAGGCCGAAGCGGTATGCCGGACGCTGAAGCGCTCCGACATCTCCTGCATCACCGTCAAGAACTGATCATACAACCGATCACATCGTAAAGGATGGGCAAAGGCGGGTTTGCGCCGTGCGCCACCCTGTATGATCTGACACCACGGTGGGCATGCGTTCCCGACGTCTCGTCCCTGCCCTCGCCCGCCGAACAAATCCGTGGCGCGCAAACTTCTCGTCAAGACTTTGCGGCTAGAACTGCTGAGATGAATGTTCGACCACGCCGGACAACGGCGGGCGGCCACGGGGCGTCAGCGGAGAAAAGCCAGAAGCAACTCGCGGTTCGTAGCGTTTGTAGCGTTGCCGGAGTTAGCTGTGATGCGTGCGAAGCAAAGTATCCTTGGCCTCGTTTACACGGGAGGCGAGGTACGTCGACCCCCCCTGATCGGGATGCAGTTTCTTCATGAGCGCGCGGTGCGCCCGGCCGATCTCGTCACGCCCCGCCCCCGGCTGCAGGCCAAGGATCTGATAGGCCTCCTCGTTCGTCATTTTGCCGCTCGCCGCCGAGCGGCCCTGCCCCCCTGCCGCGTGTCCCTGCGCGTTCTCACGCCAGGCGGGAAACCTGCGGTCCAGATAGCTTTCAAGTAGCGAAACGCTCTCGGCGTCGAAGCTGGAAATCATCGCCGTCAACTGCGCCAGGTCGAATTCGCCGAGCGAACGGCCGGCATAGGGTCCGGCCACGATTTGGCCCGACAGCTCGCCGCTGTCGTGATCGAGGATCATATCGAGGAACTGGGAACGGACCCGCGACGTCTGCCCGGGCGAGCGTTGCGCGCCTGCGCCCCCGAACATCCCGCCAATATTGAATCCAGATGTCCCGAACGGCGACCAGCCGAGCAGTCCCGCGCCGAAGATGCCGAGCGGGACCGCCACCGCCAGTTCGCCCTTGATCCCGGTAAAGGCCGCGACCGCAAGCGCCACCACGCCGCCGCCGATCTTGATGCCGCGCGCGAGCACGACCGGATTGGCCGCCCGGAACATTTGCAGCAGCGAATAGAGCAGGATAACGGCGACGACGCCGGCGATCAGGGTAGGCATGAATTCAATATAGTGGGATCGCCGCCAAAAAGCATGCCGGACCTGATCAAAAGGAAGGCGAAGCGAAAAGCCTCCGTGGCGCCGGCCGCATGAACTGAATATTCGCCATCCGACCGCGGTCGGATCGTCCCTGCGGCCGACCGAGCTTGTGATCTTCGGCAATCCCAAAGGCGGCACGCCGCTGATGCAATCGGTTCAGACCGTCGGTATCGACCTGCCGCTGAAAGCGCTGGTTTGGCAGGACGCCGCGGGCGACACTCGGCTTTCCTACAATGATCTGACCTGGCTTGCGCAACGGCATGGGCTGGGCGGCGAGACCGAACCAGCGATCAACGTCATGACTGGCGCGCGGAGTGCCATCGCGCAAGGAGCCCCGTCTGGACCGAAACCGCCCTCGAGATCACTTCATCTGGCCGAGCAATTTGGCCGCACCGCTTGCGGTCTTCGACATCGATAGCAGCGCCGCGCGGCCGCCGGCGGCATAGGCGGCGGCGGCGCGCAGCAACTCGCGCAATTGCGCCGCGGCGCCGGGATCGAACCTGCACCATGCGCCGCCGGTCAGACGCGCGATTTCGCGGAACGCCTGTTCGGCGACGGTGTCGTGACCTTCCTGGAACATTAACACCGGCACCTTGAGCAGTCCGAGCTCGCCGGCCTTGGCGCAGAGCTCGTCGACCCTCTCCTCCATCGCGTCGCCGACGAACACCACCGCGCGCACGGCCGAGGCAGTCGCCTCGCGTCGCGCCTCCGACAACACCTTGCCGATCTGGGTGTTGCCGCCGCGGCAATCGATCTTGCCCATCAGCTTCGCCAGTTGGGCGCTGTCGGAAATCCATCCAGTGGCGCGGCACTCGTTGAAGCCACGATAATAGACCAGGCGGATATCGAGACTGCCGAGGGTAGCCGCCTCGCGAAACATGTCGGCCTGCAGCGCGCATGCCATGTCCCAGGTCGGCTGCCGGCTCATGGTGGCATCGAGCGCGAATACCAGCCGGCCCCTCGCGCCGGCGGCATGGGGCGACGTCGCACGCGCCTTGGCGACGAAGGCCGCAATGTCCTCGGAAGCCGACGGCTTCGCCTCCGGCAGCGAACCGGATTTGCCGGACGTGGATCTCGCGCCGGCAGACACGTCGGTCGTGGATTTCGGTTTGGTCGGTTCGGCGGACATCAGCGCTCGCAAATTGCTGCAAGCCTTATGTGGGCCGGGATCGGGGGCCGGTCAATGTGCGCGGGAAACGGCTTCCGTCAGTTCTTGACCGGCGCGTAGAGCGCAACCGGCCCCGGGTCGGTCATGACCGGCGGGGTTTTTGTATCGACCGGCTTGAGCGGGCTGTCGTCGGCGATGAACTTGTCGAGCATGTCCTCGATCGATACCTTGGCCTCGTCGGGACCGGTATCGCGCATGTCGTTATGCCGGAAGCCGGTGTTGATGACCGTGATCCCGGCCTTCTCGCACTCTTCGGCGGCCGGAATGACCCCGGGGTCAGTCTTGAAGACAGGGTCCTTCGAACGGAAGGACAGGATCTTGAATCTGCCGTCGGTGATGAACGGCACGCGCAGGTTATCGAGCGTCACGACCTTCTTGATCTGTTCGGGATACTGCTTGGCGAAATACATCGTGATGTCGCCGCCCATCGAATGTCCCACCATGGTCAGACGGTCATAGTCGGCATTCGGTTGGATCTTTTTCATTTCGCTGACCGCAAAATGGATATTGGCAATGCCACGCTGGATTTGCGGCAGACGGCCAACATAGAGTTCACCGACCTTGGTCACCATCGGCGGATCGGTCGGCAGATCATGCTGCGGGCTGAGCGCGAGATAGCCCCGCGCAGCGAAGACGTTGGCCAGGAATGAATACTCGGTATTTTTGACGGTGTTGCCGTGGTTGAGGACCGCCACCGGCAGCGTGATCATGCCGGCATTGGCCTGCATTTCCTTGTCGCGCCGCACCGCAATATCGACCGCGACCGGACGGTTGTCGCGGGTCGCATCGTAGAAGGTGATGGTCTCGTGGCGGATCGCCCACTTGCTCGCGGTGAAATAAGCGACCGTCATCAGCACGCAAAGCGAAAGCAGAATGGCAATTCCACGTTTCATATTCGTCCTCGGCGCAGCAGCCCTGGGGCCATGTTCCAATGTTTGAGACTCTGCGGTCTCTTCTCCATGATATACGTCACGTCGACGTGACAGGAAGCTTAAATGTTGTGAATTGACCGCCTGATCGTTGTGCGCCGCACCCTATTATTGTGCAAATGCACAATCGATGCTTGCGCACTCTGGGACGGCACAACTCAACGTCCGGTTCAAGTCTTCGATAAAGTCTGGGTAAAAACAGGGTGCGGAGGCATTCGTTCCATCGATCGCAGTAACTGATTACCGCAAGAAGCCGGGAAAGCCCCTGACAAGAACGGGTTCCCGGGGTGGTTGTGCGCGTCGGGAGAACGATTGCTCCGGAGCGAGCCACCTGCGCCATCGAAACCAGGCTACCAAGTGTATCGCACCACGCCCTTGCCGGCGTAAGAGCGGGTAACGTCGGAGAATTCGCCCTCAAAAGTCGCGGCCAGCGAAAAACCGTTCCGCCATTTCATTTCGGCCGAAGCGGTCGTGAGCGCGGCATCATGCGCTTGCGCGGCGCCGTTGACGACAAAGGACGCGCCCGGCAGCGTCTGGAAGGTGGCGGCAATATTGCGGTCGGTATTGAAGTCGTGCGCCCAGGCAAAGCGGCCGCGCAAGGTGAAGATTCCATCCTGCACCGCGAATGATTTGTCGGTGCGAATGCCGAGTTCGCTGCGCGACGCCGTCACGCTCTTTGCGCCATAGGCGAGCGCGAAGGTATTGGCGCCGACAATCGCCTGCTCGGCGTAAGCCGGCAGATCGAACGTGGTGAATTGTCCGGCGGCGTAAGGCGTGATGCCGATGCCGCTCATCCACGGCGTGACAAGACGATAGCCGCCTTCGACGCGGCCCGAAAATGCATTGGCGTTGAACTTTGCGCGGAGCTGGTCGACGCCGGCGATGGTGACGGTGCGATCGGTGGTGATGTCCTGCCAGCCGTAAGCGAGTGCTGCGGAGATATAGGCCGGGCCGACGGTGTGGCGAACGAATGCCCCGGCCTGGAACAGGTCGGAGCGTCCGGTCGCCAAGGCGTTGGCGATGGAGAAATTGGTGCCGCCGCCGGCCAGCGCAAAACCTGCGATGGTGAACGGCGAGAAGCGATAATCGGCGCCCACTGCACTGCCTGCGATGCGGCCGGTCGCGGTGTTTGATCCGAGCACCGCATTGCCATCGGTGGTCTGCGATCCGCCGAAGGCCGCCGCCCACACGCTCCAACTCGGCACGAACGGGACGGCCATCGCCGGAGCCTTGCGGTAGATGGCGGCGTAGGCGTCGCGCTCGCTCTTGCTGCGTGCCTTGCCGTTGGCCGCGTAAGCACGGGCGCTGTCGTCCTCCTCGGCGAAGGGTGTCGCGCCGGCGCCGCCCGTCGCACTATCGCCGCGGCCGTCAATGAAGGGATCGGTGAGCAGGCCGAGAAACTGCGTCATGGCATCGAACGTGGTTTGCTGCGAACCGGTCGCGGTTTCGCCCGAAGCCTGCGTCAGGCCCGCCGGCGTCAAGCTGCCGAACACCGCGGGAATGCCGCCGTTCGCATTGAAGAAATTGGTCAGGGCATTGATGACGTTCTGCTGGTTGCCGTTGGCGCCGCCCGGCGGCGCAAAGCCGATCGCCAGATTGAGAAAGACATCCTTTGCGTCATAACTCAGGCTCGATGTGAAGCCCGCGGGCAGATTGGTGTTAACCACCGCGCCGAACATCCCATTCACGCTGCCGGCGGTGAGGATGGTATATTGCTTCGCCACATAGGTCCCCGCCGCGAAGGAGGCGTTGACCGTGGCGCCGCCAAGCGCCGCCGCGCCCGTCACGTTCGCGAAAGACGCTGTGGTGGGATTGATCTGCACCAGATAGAGCGCGGCCGACTGGAACGCGAGGGTGCCGGCGACCGCCATCGACGATCCCGGCGCGCCACTGCCCGGCGCGAAGATGCCGCCCGCGTTGATCTGGGCGGTGCCGACCGTGCCGGTGCCGGCGAGCGTGCCGCCGCTGTTCGCCGTCATGATGGAGTTCACCATGGTGGCGTTCACCGCCAGCGTGCCGGCGTTGATCGCCCATGGCATCACCGCGTTGTTGGTCCCGGTCAATGTCCAGATGCTGCTGCCGGTTTTCTGGAAATTCCCGAAGCCGCGATACTGGCGACCGATGAAAAAGACGTCCAGGCTCGCATTCGCCGTGCCACCAAGCCGGAAGGTATCGGCGGTGCTGAACGCCACCGCATTGCCGAGCATGTTCGCGCCCGCCTGCAGTTCCAGAATGTTGGTGCCGCCGGTAAAGGTGATGGCATTGGCCTGCAGGCCGTCACCACCGCAGCACTGGCCGCCCTCGATCGCGCCGCTGTTGATGACGGTGAGGCCGGCGCCGACAATGGCGGCACCGCCGAGCCCGACACCGCCGAAGGTGAATCCGGGCCCCGATGCGCCGCCGGCGCCGCCGCGGATGGTGCCGCTATTGGTGAGTGTTGTGCCGCTCGCTGCCGGGGTGAAGAATATGCCGACACCGCCATCGCCGCCGTTGCCACCGGTGTTGCCGCCGCCATTGCCGCCACGGCCACCATTGCCGCCGTTGAAGAAGCCGGTGATATTGGAGAACGCACCTGCGCCGGTGACGATGGCGCCGTAGCCGCCGGCGCCGCCACCGCCAGCCGGCTGACCGATGCTGCTTTGGCCGCCGATGCCGCCGGCACCGCCGGTCACGGTCGCGCCGGGCCCTGGAAGCGCGGCTCCGACACTGCCATGGGCGCCGCCACCGCC
>Ga0209736_1000678_pt1 | contig 10975 bp, 8 predicted proteins | sample BlaSpr_A8_Ref_M3_FD_187992 | JGI IMG/M metagenome (GOLD analysis project Ga0209736, IMG submission 187992) | Forest soil microbial communities from Thunder Bay, Ontario, Canada - Black Spruce, Ontario site 2_A8_Ref_M3 (SPAdes) (version 2) | ecosystem: Environmental > Terrestrial > Soil > Boreal... | reverse complement strand
GAAATCTCTTCCAAGCGCGCTTCGCCATGCACCTCGGCCACGCTGGCGTGGGACCACACTTGAATGTTGGGCGTCTCCTTAATCTGGTCAATCAGATACTGTGACATGGTGCTGGCAAGAGAATCTCCGCGCACCAGCATGACAACGCGCTCCGCATACTTGGCAAAGTTCATAGCCGCCTGACCAGCTGAATTTGCGCCCCCCACCACGTAGACGATTTCTCCCTTGCACGAAAGCGCTTCCGTTGCGCCGCCGCCATAGTAGACGCCGGCGCCCTGCAGCTTATCGATTCCGGGAGCGTCCAGTCGCCGCCACTGCACTCCGCTCGCGATCATGAGGGCGTGGCAGGATATTTCACTTTCATCAGCCAGCTTGATGAACCGATAAGATCCTTCTATACGCACCCCGACCGCTTCCTGGGGAGACAGGATTTCCACTCCAAAACGCTTCGCCTGCACCACCGCGCGCCGGGCCAGATCGTTACCGCTGAGTCCGGCGGGAAATCCAAGATAGTTCTCAATTCGCGAACTCATGCCGGCTTGGCCGCCCGGCGCTTCACGCTCAATCATCACTGTGTGCAAGCCCTCCGACGCGCCATAAACGGCAGCCGCCAGTCCCGCCGGTCCGCCTCCTACAATCGCGAGATCGTAGAAGTCAGTTTGCGCACGCGTCCGTAGGCCGACTTTCTGCGCAACATCTGCCGGGAGGCTCTCCAGAAGCTTTGTTCCGTCCGGGAAGAGTACGACGGGGAGGTTCGCGGCCTCGGGGCCAAGAGCCTCCACAAGACGCTTCGTTTCCGGATCGTTGGCCGAAAACTCGACGTCGATCCACTGATAGGGAACGCGATTGCGCGCGAGGAAGTCGCGCAACTCGTACGATCGCGGCGACCACCTTGTACCTAGAACGCGGATCCCCTGGAATGCCGGTCGATAGGAAGCTTGCCAGTCATCGAGCAGGTCATTCAGTTGCGGATACAGATGCTCGGCAGGCGGATCCCACGGCTTCAAGAAGAAGTAGTTGATGCTGACCTGATTGATGGCGCTGATCGCAGCGTTCGTGTCGGCGTATGCGGTGAGCAATGCGCGCTTCGCGTCGGGAAAGATGTGCATTGCCTCCTGAAGAAATGCGACCCCGTCCATCCGCGGCATGCGTTGGTCCGCCAGCAGCAGGGCCACGTTGTCATTGCGCACTTTTAGCTGCTTCAACAGATCCAATGCGCCCTCGGGAGAATCGCTTCCGATGACGCGGTACTCCGCACCGTACTGCGAGCGCAAGTCACGTTCAATCGCCCGCAAAACGTCGGAGTCGTCGTCGACACTAAGCAAAACTGGTTTTGCCATACTCGGACTCAGCCCTGGTAATGAAGAAGGTGGATTCAGACAGCAAGTCTGAACCTAAAGTTTGAATTTGTGATCAGGTATAGAGGATTAGATACAGCAGACTACACACTGGTCGCGTAAATTATCGTCCAGCTTCTAGACAGACCGCAAGCCGTCGTCTCTGGATCCTATCTTAAGCGTCTAAGCTGCAAGTTCGCCCGCCTCGATCTCGTCTACATAACACCAGACCCAGGATTCGCCGCGTTCGATTGAGCGAATAAGAGGATGCGTTGTTTTGTGAAAGTGTTTGGTGGCGTGTTTGTTCTTGGACGAGTCGCAGCAGCCGACGTTCCCGCAGATAAGGCACATGCGCAGATGGACCCAGGTATCGCCGAGCTTCACGCAATCCTCACAGACATGCTTGTCCGTTTTTCTTACTTTGATCTGATCAAGGTGAGTACATTCTTCCGCCATCGATTCCTCCTTGTGTTAGTAGTCCGTGGTAGAAATGCGATTCGTATCAGGGCATGCCTTCAGGCATGCCGAAAAGAGCGTCAAAATGAATCCGCCTTCAGGCGCTGGATTTGTGGAATTAAAATTCACCACAGGCTCTCAGGCGTGAAAGCATAATAAGCTATTCTGCGATGAGCAGGCTCTCCGCAAAGGGCCACTGCTCATCAATCCATTGTGCCTGGCAGCTGAAGCCGGCGTTGCGGGCCATCTGGAAGACCTCGTCAGCCGAGTATTTGTGGCTGCTCTCCGTCCAGATGGTCTCTCCTTCCAGGAATTCTACGCGCAGATCCGCCGCCGGGATGCGCACCGTCTGCCGCCGCTTCGATCGCAGATGCATTTCAACGCTCCGCGCTTCGTCATTGATTCTCGCTGTGTGGACGAATTGGCCCAAATCAAAATCCGCGTCGAGTTCACGATTGATGCGGGCTAGCAGGTTGAGATTAAAAGCCGCGGTCACTCCCAACTCGTCGTCGTATGCCTTGAGCAATTGTGCGCTGGATTTTTCCAGGTCCGTTCCAAGAAGCAGCGAGTCTCCGGGCTCGAGAATGCGCCGAACCTCCGCCAGGAATTTTACTCCGGCGGGACGATCGAAATTCCCAATCGTGCTCCCCAGAAACAACACGAAGAGATGTTGGCCGCGCTGCCGGTGCGCGGCCACCTCCAACAACCCATCAAGATACTCGCGCTCAAACCCCACAATGCTGAGGGAATCAATATCGCTGAGTTCGCGCTGGCACATGAGCAAAGCTGAGCGGGATATTTCCACGGGATAATAAAAAGTCCGCTGCCACCGGCTCAGAGCCTCCAGTATCCAGCGCGTCTTCTTGCCACTGCCACTGCCGAGTTCGGCCACGGCGACCGGAGCGTCCAGCCGTTCCACGATCTCGCTAGCATGCCGTTGCAGCAAACGCTCATCGGCTCGGGTGAGGCCGTACTCGGACAGATGGCTGATCACTTCAAACAGAGCCGACCCCACGTCGTCGTAGAGATACTTGGATGGGAGTTCCTTCTGTCCCGACCGGGCGAGCCCGGCGCGCACTTCGGAGGCGAATTCATAAGTGGCATTGGTCGTGATCGCATGAACCAGCATTTCCAAGTCCCCTTTCGATCATCAGCGGCTTACGCAGCGAAAACTGGCATACACGTATTGGTAATGCGCCTGGAACCAATTGCGAAACGTAGGCCGCAGCATGCACGCAGCCGTGCGCGACGAGCCGCCCTTCATGACGAAATGCTTGCCATCAAAGAAATCAGCGGAGTACCGGCGGTAAAACGGAAACGGATCGAAACCGGGGAACGGGCCGAAAACGGTGGCCGTCCATTCCCACCCGTTGCCGAACATATCGTGAATGCCGAAAGCACTCTGGCCTTCGGGAAACGAATTCACCGGCGCGGGATCCCAACCGTAAAAGTCAAAATTCCCAAATTCGGCCTTGGGCATTTCGTTGCCCCACGGATAAACTCTCGCCTTTCCGTCGACGGTGCCGTAGGCGGCGCGCTGCCACTCCGCTTCTGTGGGGAGCGACCTCCCTGCCCAGTGTGCATACGCGCTAGCCTCCGCCTGACTCACATACACGGGCCAATCCAGGGCCGCTTCCTCGAGCGCTACTTCGTCGAACATCGCGCGGTAAAGCCATCGATCTCGGTCCTTCTTCCAGAACAACGGATGGGAAATTCCACCCGCAGTCCTCCAGTTCCAGTCATCCTCGTTCCAGAAATCGCGCGTCTCATAGCCACCCGCCGCCATGAATTCGAGATATTGCCGGTTTGTCACCTTGTACTGATCAATCTCAAACGCAGGAACGTCGACCGTGTGAGCTTCATACTCGTTGTCCCACCCAAAGTCTTTAGCTTCTCGCGCAAGCCCGAGTGTTGCGACACCGGCCGGCACGTTGACCATCCGGTGTGCGACTGGCGCGCCTGCAGGATTCGGCGACACTGCTTGCTGCGCTCTCGGCTGCACCTTCGTGTCGAGCGGCAACTGATGCAGCATGTAGGACAGCGTTTCCACATGCATCAGGCGATGTTCAATCGCTACGTTAAGTAGCGTGCGCAATGAAAAACCGTCGTTCGTTCTGGCGTCCGTTCTTAAGTCCGTTCGGAAGTGTGGTTCGAGAATTACTTTTTCAAGGTTCGAGTCGAGACGGTTGCGGATATTGCTGACGTAATCGCGGACGACATCCACTGCGGGCCAGTCGGACGCGAGATCGCTGGGGAGCCCGCCCCCGACTGGATCGATGCCGAAAGCAAACAGGCGATCAAATTCAGGATGAACACTCTTCATCCCGAAGACGCTTCCGTTCAGTAAATTCCAATCGAATGCCTCAAGATGTCCCCGGTAAAAGATGATGCGGTGGCGTTCCGGAATCGGACGCTCATACCGAGCGTTCTCGCGCACCAAATCGAAGAGCTCATCGCTTCGCCGACGAGCCTCGAACACCCGTTCCATTAGCACATGAGGGACTGCGACGCTCTTTTCTGCAGCAAGCATTCGGCGCTCCCGGTCTGACCACGATAATTAGACGAATCGCCCCTTTTGCAGGCAAGCCGCCCCAACCTACCTGCGAGATTTGGTTAGATGACGAGTTGCTTCGGGGGGTCGCAGGAGAAATTATTTTATTTCGCACGTGGGCATTGGCAAACAAATTGGAATCATGCGATCTTATGTAGGGTGCACGCTGTCGTTCTACCTGTCAAGGCACCGAGGCTGCTGAAAGTTGCCGTGAGGTCGAGATGAAACTGCTGGCTCTTGCTTGCTTCTTCTTCACTGTGTCGTACTTAGCCTACTCTGCGGCCGCTCCACAAACATTTCCAACCTCGGCGGGAGAGGTTAAGATCACTCCGCTGTATCACGCCAGCACGCTGATCGAGGCGGGAGGAAAAACCATTTACCTCGACCCATCGAAACCTGCGAAGTTTGTCGGGTCTCCAAAAGCGGACCTCATTCTGATTACCGACATTCACCCCGACCACATGGATCCCGCTTCCATCGCCGAGATCAGCAAGGCCGGAACGGACGTCCTGGCGGCGCCCGCCGTAGTGGCAACGGTCACGACGGCCAAGCCAATTGCGAATGGTGAAACCAAAACGTGGCAGGGCTGGACCATCGAGGCAATCCCCGCCTATAACCTTAACCTGACGCGCGGTCCCGCCCCAGGCAAACTCTTCCATGACAAGGGACGCGGAAACGGATACGTGCTCACCTACGGCGGCGTGCGTTTTTACTTCTCCGGTGACACGGAAGGCGTCCCAGAAATGCGCGCCCTGAAGAATATCGACGTGGCGTTCGTCTGCATGAATCTGCCCTACACCATGCCTCCCGACGAAGCAGCGGATGCGGTGAAGGCATTCCATCCTAAGGTTGTAATTCCGTATCATTACCGCGGCTCCGACCTCACCGTATTTCAAAAGCGGCTGGAAGGAACCGGGATTGAAGTGCGTTTGCTTGACTGGTACCCGCATTAGCGGGATTCCGCGCCGCGCCAGTACGCTAGGCCATAACCTCCGTCTCCCGACCGCTCCCAGCCGCCACCTCAACAAGCTCATCTGCAACATGCGCGTGCGATGTCGCCACCAGCATGTAGATGGAAGGCACCACGAACAACGTGAATGCTGTCCCGATGATCATTCCGCTCACCAGCATGATGCCAATGCTGTTGCGCGCTCCGGCTCCAGGGCCTGTGGCGAATACCAGCGGAAAGTGACCCATGACCGTGGCCGCAGTGGTCATCAGGATCGGTCGCAGCCGCGTCTCAGCCGCTCCCATAACCGCTGCCAGCTTGTCCTTTCCGGTCTCCTGGAGATGGTTGGCAAACTCCACGATCAGGATGCCGTTCTTCGAAACCAGGCCGACCAGCGTGATCAAACCTACCTGGCTGTATATGTTGAGCGTCGTCAGTCCCAGGAACGAAAACATCAACGCACCTGAGATGGCCAACGGCACCGAGCCCACCAAAATGATGAATGGATCGCGGAAGCTCTCGAACTGCGCGGCGAGGACGAGGTAGATCAGAATCGCCGACAACAAGAACGTGCCGAGGAACTTGCTGCCCTCCACCCGAAGTTGGCGCGACTCGCCAGAGTAGTCCACCGTGAAGCCCTGCGGCAGGATAGTCTTGGCCTGGTCTTCCAGGAAACTCAGCGCTTTGTCGAGCGGCACATTCGGCGGGATCACTCCCTGAATGGTCACAGCATTGAGCTGCTGGAATTTTTTCAGCTCGCGCGGCTCGGTTGTATTCTTCAAGGTTGCGAACGTGGATAGCGGGACGAGTTTGTTGTCAGATCCTTTGACGTAGATCTGCTGGAGCTGATCGGGCGTCAAACGCTCGGCGCGCTTGATCTGCGGAATGACTTTGTAACTCCGCCCCTGGATGCTGAAGCGATTTACATAATCCCCGCCCAGCATGGTGGAAAGATCCTGACCGGCCTGAGTCAGGTCCACTCCCTGAGAGCGCAGCTTGTCGCGGTCGAAGACGACCTCGGCCTGAGGCTGGTCGAACTTCAGGTCGGAGTCGGCGAAAATGAACAAGCCGCTCGCGAATGCCTTACCTACGAGTTGTTTAGCAAATGCGTCGAGCTGCCTGGGCTCCATCGCCGAGGTAATCACGAACTCAACCGGGAAGTTTCCACCGCCCGGCAGCGGGGGCGGAGTCAATGGGATGACGCGAATGCCGGGGATTTTCGACAGCGGCCCGACCGATTCAACCAGCAGTTGCTGAGCCGTCTTTTTCCGCTGGCTCCACGGCTTGGTTACCATGCCTCCGAAGCCGCCGCTTGGGGAAGTGATCTGAAAGATACTGTCGCTCTCGGGGAAAGCGCGATAGACGTCATAAACCTGGGACGTGAAGAGGTTGGTCTGATCAATCGTGGAGTTCGCCGAGCTTTGGATCACCCCGAAGACGACTCCCTGGTCCTCGGAGGGGGCGAGTTCCCGTTGCGAGAACATGTAGAAAGGCACGATCAGCAGAACAACGATCCCCCAGAGCACGAAGACCACGGGGCGGTATTGGAGTGTCCCGGCGAGCGTCCGTGAGTAAAGACCCCGGATCCTCTCAAACGTGCGATTGACGATTCCCGCGAAGCCCCGTTCGGTGTCTCCCGCGCGCAGCAACTTCGACCCCATCATCGGAGAAAGGGTCAGCGCCACGATGCCGGAAACGATGACAGCACCCGCCAGAGTAAATGCAAACTCGCGGAATAGCGCACCGGTGAGCCCTCCCTGAATGCCAACGGGTGCGTACACCGCGGCGAGTGTGATCGTCATGGCAATGATCGGGCCAACCAATTCTCGGGCCGCATCAATTGCCGCCTGGTAAGGAGTCTTGCCCAGATGAAGATGGCGCTCGACGTTCTCCACGATCACAATTGCGTCATCGACCACTAGCCCGACCGAGAGCACGATCGCCAACAGCGTCAGAAGGTTGATGGTGAAGCCGAACAACAGCATGAGAAAGACGGCGCCGATCAGGGAAATCGGTATGGCAACAACGGGTATGAGCACGGAGCGGAACGAACCTAAAAAGAGGAAGATGACCACGATCACGATGAGCAGCGTCTCGGTGAGCGTCGTCAGAACTTCGTTAATCGCGTCCTGAATGTAGGCGGTTGAATCATAAGGAATGCCGGCCTTCATCCCGGGCGGCAACTGCGCCTGAATTTCCGGTATTGCCGCACGGACCTTCTTGATCACCTCGAGGGAGTTAGCGGTGGGGAGAACCCATATCCCCATGAACGTCGCCGTCTCTCCGTTGAAGCGAACGTCCTGCTCGTAGTTCTGCGCGCCCAATACGACATCCGCAATCTCGCCCAAGCGGACTACGACTCCCTTGTCCTGCAGGACCACAAGTTGACGAAATTCGTCAGCAGTGCGCAGATCGGTGTTGGCGATCAGGTTCACCGATACCATCGAACCCTTGGTTTGCCCGAGCGCCGAAAGGTGGTTGTTCTTCGATAACGCGTCTCGCACCGCGGAAGCCGAAATGCCGAGCGCCGCCATTTTGTCCGGCTTGAGCCAGATTCGCATCGCAAACGTGCGGTCGCCGAGGATGTCAGCGCGCTGCACACCGCTGATGGCGCTTAGCTTCGGCTGCACCACTCGCGTCAGATAATCGGTGATCTGGTTTTGATCAAGACTGGCGGATGAAAAACCCAGGTACATCGCAGCAAACTGGGTGTCCGCCGTTTGCAGGTCAATCACCGGCGCCTGCGATTCGGGCGGCAGATCATTGCGAACCTGGGCCAGCTTTGCCTGAATCTGCGTGAGCGCAGCGTTGGTGTCGTAGTTAAGCTTCAGGTGGACGGTGATCGTGCTCACTCCTTGGGCGCTCGACGACTCCATGTAGTCGATACCGTCCGCGCTGGCAATGACGCGCTCGATCGGCGTGGTGATAAATCCGCGAACCAGGTCCGCGTTAGCGCCGACATAAACCGTCGTGACCTGCACCACCGCGATGTCGCTGCGCGGATACTGACGCACACTCAGCGATCGGATGGACTGCAGCCCGGCAATCAGGATTACCAGGCTAACGACGACCGAGAGAACCGGCCGCTTTATAAAGAGATCGGTGAACTTCATTTTTAGCTGTCCTCGGGTTTAGGAGCGGGACTATTTCCCGGCTGGACTTTGTTGTTAACTTGGACCGCGGCGCCGTTGCGCAACTTAAATACGCCCGATGTCACTACTTCTTCGCCAGGGTTTAACCCCGAGATGACCGCGATCTGATCTCCGCGCGCGCCCTCGACCTTGACGAATTGCTGACGCACGCCGCGATAGGTTTTGCCCGTGGGATCCTTGAGATCCGTGATGACGAAGACCGAGTCGCCGTACGGAGCGTAATTGATGGCGGATGCTGGCAGCGCAATGACAGAACGGCTTGCACCCAGCGGCATCTCCACTTGAACGAACATTCCCGGCCTTAGCTTACCTTCGGGATTGGAGAGCGTCGCCTGGACCTGGATATTGCGGGTAGTTGGGTCGACTTCCGAGTCGATCGCCGTAACGCTGCCGGCGAACACCTTCCCCGCGACGTCTTCCGTGGTGACGCGCAGATTCCGGCCGACATGCACCTGGGCGGCCGCCTGCTGCGGCACGCCGACGTTCACATAGATCGGGTTCAAAGACTGGTTGGAAACCACCGGACTGCCGGCGGGCAGGTACTGCCCCAGGTTGACCTTGCGGATGCCCAGGATTCCTGAAAACGGCGCCCGAATTGTCTTTCGGTCAATCGTGGCACGGATCTCCGCCACATTTGCTTCTGTGGCCTTTTGCTGGGCCGTGGCCTGGTCGTAATCCATCCGTGAAATGACGCCGGCATTTACCAATTCCTGCATCCGGCCAAAATTCACCTTCGCCAAGTCGCGCTGCGCTTCCAGCGAGGCCAGTTGGGCCCGTTCCTGCCGGGTATCCAACTCGACCAGAATTTCCCCTTCCCTCACCGCCTTACCGGAATCGAAGTTGATTCGCGCGACGGTGCCAGGAAGGTCGGCACTGACCATGACGCCGTGAACAGCCTCGATGGTGCCGATTGCGGTCATGCTCGCCGGCCACTGCTCCCGCTGCGTCACAATGCTGGTAACCGCTTCCGGAGGTGGCTGAAACGCGCCAGCGTGCACGGCCGACTCAATTTGCCGGAATTTAGCGAAGCCCAGGGCCATGATGACCACTGCCATCACGCCCAGCACGAGGATCAATCTCTTTGCCATTGGTTCTCCTTACAACAAAAAGTTCTGCATACACGGGTAGAGAGAGAGCAGACGCGGAGAGTCGCGGCATAGCCGCTTCAATCCTATCCAGGAGTTATCCATCACCCCCGAAATCCTTGACACAGATGCGCTTTCCCACATCAGATTTCCCTGTTCAGGAAAAGGATTCAGAGCTTTAGCAAGTGCAGTATCATGGTCTGCATCCCCCCAATAGGGGCAGCCACAGCCAAGCCGGGCTCTACTTATTTGTCGAATGAACGGTGGCGAAATCGACAGTTTCAGTGGTTTTTTTTGGAAGTGTCTTGTTATTGCAATGTTTTGGAAGTGTCTTGTTATTGCAATGTCTTGTTATGGCTTGGACTCGTTGCCGTCTAAGCGGGCGCGTTCTGTGCCCAAGCAGTCACGCAAAGAGAATTAGTGAGAAAAAGCTGTAGTTTCATCACTTTTTACTCTTATGTACTTTCGCTCGAGTACCCGCAGGCGCTTTCCTCTTCAATTTGATCTGATTGTAATCAACAGCGGCGCGGACGAGATTTTTTAGAGCACGCTCACTAATCTCATCGCCCTCAAAACAATCGATCGCCCGCCACGCGTTGCCTCCGAGGCCCGCGTTGAAGAGCTTGTCAGGATCCGGGAGGCTCGCCCCGTGGGAAAAGGTAAGCTTCACCTTATCTTTGTGGGCGTTAGCGACCGCGATGATTCCGTCGTGAGACCACACCGGGCTTCCCATCCACTTCCATTCCTCGATTATCTCCCGGTCGGCCTCAAGGATGCTCTTGCGGATGCTGGCGAACGTTTTGCCACGCCAGTCTGTGAGTTCTGCGATCAGCTGGTCAATACGTTCCGATGGATTCATTGGATCTTTATGCCTCCAATTCTTGTCCCGTTTTCATGCGAGTAGTTTTATTGGGTAACCTCTTCGAAATAAGTCGTCGAAGGACATGGCCTTTCCACATCCAAAGTCCCGAAAGGAGCATTACAGGAACGACGACAAACCGAACACGGGCGGCGTACTTTGGAATTTCTTCAAACGGACTATAAATATAACCGAGTATCGGAATGCTAAAGATGATGTGAATCCAGCGAAGAATCGAACGCTCGGTGGCTTCTTTCATGATTAATTTGTCCTCCATTTATTCACGACTTTTGAGCCGCCTTAGGCGGCCAGTTGGGCGTTTCGATACCGAACTGCTTGGCGTACTCCGCGTTCAGCCGCTGCCAGCCGCCGAACTTCATGGCCTCGGCGCCGACGATGCGTCCAATCGGCTCACCCGCGAGGAGCCGCTCAAGGACGTCGAAGCAGATGTGCCAGCCCGCCGCGCCCCACGCGATGAAGCGGCGATCGATGTTGTGCCACAGCGTCAGGCGCGTGCCGCCGCCACCAAGGGCTTCGAGCTCCCACCGGAGGTCCTTGCCGCACCAGTTGTACTCAAGCACCTTGG
>Ga0209736_1000677_pt1 | contig 10977 bp, 8 predicted proteins | sample BlaSpr_A8_Ref_M3_FD_187992 | JGI IMG/M metagenome (GOLD analysis project Ga0209736, IMG submission 187992) | Forest soil microbial communities from Thunder Bay, Ontario, Canada - Black Spruce, Ontario site 2_A8_Ref_M3 (SPAdes) (version 2) | ecosystem: Environmental > Terrestrial > Soil > Boreal... | reverse complement strand
AGGCGAAGCTCCGGAATTGCGGAGCTGTGCGTCAGAGCGCGCTGGAGCAGCGCCGGGTTCCGGAACTTATAACCCAGGCGCTGCTCCAGCTGCTCGTCACCGTTGGTCATTTTGAGGACGCTACGCGTTACGGGCAAAAGCGCGGAGACTGCTCAATTCGGAGCGCTCAACTGCGTAGAACCTTGCTTCTTCACTTCTTCGGCGCTGCTCTTGCACGCGGCCTGCAAGGTGCTCTGCACGGACGCGCATTTAGAAAAGGCCGCCGCCGCTGCGTCGTAGTGCGAGGTCTGTTTATCCGCCACGCCGAGCAGATAATAGTTCACCGGATCGGGTTCGGGATGCGTGTCCGTCTTTACCGATTGCTCCAGTTCCGGAATGGCTTCGGAAAACCTGCCGCGGCGGATGTAAACGAGACCCAAGCCGCTGTGCGCCATCGATAGCGTGTCATTCTTGGCGTTGGCGAAAGCGTCGTCGGTCAGGTTTTCGGGCTTGGTCAGCGTCGGAACTACTTCGATGGCGCGCTTGGAGTACAGCTCGGCTTTGTCCAACTGTTTCGCGGCGTCAGGCGATTTGGCATTGTAAGTTCGTGCCAGCGTCTGTGCCATTACCGCCAGAACGGGCGCGTCGTTGGGGTTCATTTCAACTTCCTTCTCTCCAGCGTCCAGCATCTTGGGCACTTGTTGTGTCGCGAAATAACCGGAGACCAGCGCTTGGTACATGGCTGGGCGATAACGGCTTTGCGGATACTTCTGGAGGAATTCCTCGGCCATCGGAAGTTTCTTGTTTACGTCGGTGGCTGACTGGACGGCCTTGTACGCGTTTTCTTCCTCTGGAGTCACCGGGACCGGAGCTTTGTCCATGGAGAGCGGGGCCGGATTAGGCTTGTCTTTGTCCGGCGGTGTTTGCTGCTGAGGTTGTTCCTGCGTTGGTGGTGGTTGTTGCTGCCCGGATTGCGCAGCGCTGCTCCCGGTGCTGCACAACAAAGATGCCGTAAGCGCCCCCGCGCCCACCACAGTAGTCCATCTGCCTGTCATACTCATTCTCCCCGTTTCAGATTTAATTGCGGAGTCCGTGGGCTCGTCGCACTCCTGGTCCAGATATTTAGATGCTTGGCAGCTGCCTTTTTCTCTAGGGTCGTTCCGACTGCTTGGCCCCGTTGAAAGCTGCCAATCCCTTCTGCGCCGCTTGGCGAGCCTGATCCGGGCTGCCGGTTACGGCCAGAGCTTCCTGATATTGCGTCTTGGCTTGCTCCGTCTGACCCTCATCGTCGTAAATACGTGCCAGGTAGATGTGCGACCAGGCCAGCACCATAGGATCGTCCGTCGCCGCATGTTCGCCAGAAGTCAACCGGCCGAAAACTTCCTTGGCGCGCGGGCCATTGTGATCCATCAGCGCCACCAGGCCTAAGCCGTACCAGGCTCGGATCTGGTCCGGATATTTTGCCAGTACGCGTTGGAAGGAAGCCTCCGCGGCCCGAGGATTTTTTTCCGCAATTCGCCGTTCGCCTTCGGTGAGTGCTGCGATGGCCTCGGGATCATTCGGGATCGTGGTCGGTTGCAGTTTCCTGCGGCGTGCGACCACTTCGGCAGCGGTTTCATCCTGTTTGGGAGCGACGTTTGCGGGCGCAAACTTGACGGACTGCACGCGCTTCGCTTCTGCGTTAACGTCGATCGACCTAACCATTTCGGGGAAATACAGCTTCATCGAAGGTTCGGACCTCTCGAAATTGCCCAGGCCACTAAACAGCGGCCGTACCAGCACGTAGCCGTCCGCGTCATCCCTGTCCATCGCTGCTTCGCGCTCGCTCGGCGACATACGCTTCAGCTTCAGTTCCACGGCGCGCACCATGCACTCCGCGAAATAGGAGGGGAAATCGTCTTTCAGATCGGGCATCAAGCGAGGAGCGTGCGCCGCGGTCTCAAACAGCGGCCGCTTTACCGCCACGACGTGCGGATACCGGAGCGGCAAAGGGTCCAGCAAGAAATGCAAATATGCGTGGCGGACGGTGTCCGCGGGCAGGTCATTAGAGCCGCTCAGCACAATGGCATAGTGATCGCCGAAATTGCGCACGTTTGTGATGCGGCCGACCAGCGGCTCGACAATAATGCTGAACGTTCGCGGACTGGACGGATTCATGATCTCCCGCAAGTAGTTGGTGACCACAAAAACGATCTGCGAGACGGAATCGTGAAGGTGTTCGATATCGCGGTTATAAAGCGGTTGCAATTCCCGCCACAGCTGGCCAATCTTTTGTTCCTGATAATAGGCGGAAAGAATTTCGCTGAAGCCCTCCAGAGCGATAACTTCCGGAGGTAGCTCGTCGCGCCGCAAGGTCAACTGAAACTTTGGGCTGGGCCCGGAGACCAACCCGAACCAGATGTATTGCGAGAGCATGGCCCCTTCGTCGGCGAGCTGGTGCTTTTTGTAAAATTCGCGGACGGCTTCCACCGCCGGGCCTTGCTGGTGTTGCATGCGTTCGCGAAGTTGTGCTCGGAGCGGATGCCAGTTGGTGGCGCTGACGTCCGCCTCGAAGCCCGCGGCCAGCAGCGCACACATCGTTGTGAACATCGCTTCACTGCCGTCAACAGTGACGTTGGTAACCGGACTAGCCTGAGGGAGCCGCCGAGGGGCCGCCGGAGCTGGCGCGGGTACTTTCGTTGTGGAATCTTGCGCGCCGGAGGTAACCGGCAGCATGGTGACCGAAATCCAAGTCGCCATCGACACCCTTTGTAGAATTCTATTCATGCAGTTCGTGGTTTTTGCCGGGACCTTCGTTCGGATATGTAAGCAGCCGATATGGGTTCTCTCTCGACACTCGGCGACATCTTGCCAACATACAAGGCGCGCCTGCGATGAGTCAAGGAACGGCCAGAAGGACTCCAGTGGATTTGACGGCCAACACTTGCTTCCGAGCGGAGCATCTATTAAGAGTGGGATGCTGCGAGCGAATGGGTCAGATGTCCAGTTTGCCCGGAAAACACATGAATAGCAGGATTCTCCGTAGCTTGATGGCTCTAGCTGTGATGGCGATTGCTACGGCTCCGCTGCGAGCTCAACTCGTTCGCGAGAATAATCCCCAAGCGCCGCAAAATAAGGAAGTCAAGCCACAGTCGAGCGCCGAGCAAACGCCGCTGGGCAAGCGCCGCGTTTCGCAGGAAATTCAACTGACCGGCGACCAATTATGGTCCGATACCGGCATCGATGTGCTCCCCGGCGAGCACATTGTAGTTACCGCGAGCGGAAAAATGACGTACGCCGACGCCAAAGAGGACAACGGTCCCGATGGCATCCTTCGCGGTTTCAAGGATCTGCTCAGAATCTTGCCCTTCAACGGAGCGGGACGAGGCACCCTGATCGGTCGCGTGGGCGATGCCGACGTAGCCCAGCCATTTCTTCTGGGCGCCCATCGCGACGTGATTGCTCCGGTTGGGGGAAAGCTTTCGATTGGCATCAACCAAACGAGTGACGACACCGGCGACGGAACCTATATAGTCCAGCTCGAGATCTACGCAGCTGATCCGCATGTCACATATCGCGTAGCGCGCCAGGTAAAGCTCATCTCCGGAGTAGACGCGAATTTACTTTCAAAAATCCCGCGGCGTATCGCCGACAAAGAGGGCAACCCCGGGGATATGGTCAATTTCCTCATCATTGGCTCGGAGTCTGCAATGCAAAAGGTATTCACCAACGCCGGTTGGGTCAAAGTAGACACCGACGTGCGCGGCACGGTGCTGCGCGGTATCCTCGAAAGCATCTCCAAAGAATCGTATTTGACCATGCCCATGAGCCCGCTTTACCTCTTTGGCCGCCCGCAAGACTATGGGTGGGCCCACGCCGAACCCATCAAGGTAGTGGCCTCTCGCAATCACCTGCGTATCTGGAAAGCGCCATTCGATGTGCAGGGACAAACTCTGTGGGTCGGCGCCACCACGCACGACACCGGTTTCGAGAAAGATAATCGCAACAATGGAGTCACCCACAAGATTGATCCGGACATAGATCTGGAGCGCGATTACGTGGAAAAGACCCTGCTCTCCACCGGTCTCGTCTCCGAGACCGCCCATATCCTGCCGAGCGATGCCCTGAAAGAAGCCCGCACCGCCACCGGCGGCTCTTTCCATTCCGATGGGCGAGTGCTAGTTTTGAAGCTCGAAGCCTCCGCGAACAATAGTTCCGCAACCGCGAAAGCCCAAAAATAGCGCCAAAACGTTTCTCCTATTGGCCACGAACCGCGAAAGCCAGTGCGATTTCCCTACAAGCACGTTCCGGATCAACTCAGGTAAACCCTTTATGGAGCCTGGTGGAAGTAAGATGCATATTCTCTTCGGACATTCGGCGGTCATTTCTCTACCTCACGCTCCATTTTTCAAGCTCCCGTGGACGGCCGCCGAACTGAATTTAGCCAGGGTAATACTTCGGCCACCATCTCGATGAGCACGCTTCCTCCGAATCCACCCAGCTTCGGTTCCTCGTGGCTAGCCTTTCTGAGACGCGATCCTCCGCCCATCAAACCGGCGGCCGCCGGCACTTTCCTTCGAATACCGGAACTGGTGGCGGCCTACGCAGCGCAAAGTCCCCAATTGCCCGCCGTTGTAGCAGGTCAGGAAACTTTGTCCTACGGCGAGCTGGAGTCGCAATCGAATGCTCTTGCGCGCCACTTGCTATCTCTGGGCGCTGCTCCAGAAACGCTGGTTGCTGTGTTCCTGCCTCGCTCGCCTTCAGTAGTAGTCGCGGCTCTCGCCATCATGAAAACCGGCGCGGCCTATCTTCCGCTCGATCATTCCTGTCCAGGCGAACGCATCCGTCTCATCCTCGAAGATGCTCGCGTTCCCATCGTCATCTCGAATTCCTCTGCAACGGGATCCCTGCCCCGCGGCCCCTGGCAAGTCGTGAACCTGAGCGAATCGGACCAATTGTCTCGCGCGCGTTCGTCAGCGCCGCTTCCGTTTACAGCCAATCCTTCCCAATTGGCCTATGTGATTTTTACCTCCGGGTCCACGGGCCGTCCCAAGGGTGTGGAGATTACTCACGGTAATCTCTCCAACCTGGTGCGCTGGCATCAAAGCGCTTTTGCGATTTGCCCTTCGGACCGCGCGACCATCCTGGCCAGCCCAGGTTTCGATGCTTCCGTTTGGGAAGTTTGGCCCTACCTCACTTCCGGTGCGACGCTTCACATGCCGAGCGATGCCACGCGCCTATCGCCCAGGGCGCTGCGCGATTGGATGCTCTCCAATGGCATTACCATCAGCTTCGTTCCCACGCCCATCGCCCAGCGACTCTTGCTTCTCGATTGGCCCGCAGAGACCACGCTGCGCTTTCTCCTCACTGGAGCCGACACTCTCCAGCAATATCCTCGGGCGGGATTACCGTTTACTTTAGTCAACAACTACGGGCCGACCGAGTGTACAGTCGTGTCCACCTCTTGTGCCGTTACACACCGCGATCATCTTTCTGCTCTGCCTCCCATTGGCCGGCCCATCGCTAATACCCAGGTTTTCGTTCTGGACGAATTTCTGCAGCAGGTTCCTCAAGGTTGCGTGGGAGAGCTGCACATCGCCGGGGCCAACGTAGGCCGCGGCTACCTGAACAATCCGCAACTCACGCGAGAAAAGTTCATTCCCAATCCGTTTGGCTCTGAGCGGGGCTCCCGCCTGTACAAAACCGGCGACCTTGTTCGCCCGTTGCCCGACGGCAACCTGGAGTTTGTGGGCCGGGCGGACGATCAAGTCAAAATTCGCGGCTATCGCGTGGAACCCAACGAAGTGTCGCAGGTATTATGCAAGCACGACGCCGTTGAGGCGGGTATGGTGGTCGCTCGCAAGGCCCGCAAAGGGAAGCACGTTCTCGTGGCCTATGTCCTGCCGAAACCGGGCTTCGCCTTGAATGTTGGTATGTTGCGCATCCATTTGCAGCAGCATCTGCCCGACTACATGATCCCCAGCGCCTTTGTGCTCATGCATATTTTCCCGCTGACGACCAATGGTAAGGTGGACCGCTCCGCGCTGCCTCCCCCAAATGCCTCGAATACTTTGCCGGGCGAGGCCGCGCGCACCGCTCACGGCACGTTCGAATCTTCTCCTCGCTAACGTCTCCTGCTATCCGGCGGACGTACCTCGAATCTTACGCACAATCCAGAGCACCGGATCGTAATACTCGTCCACAACGCGCTCCTTCAAGGGAATGATCGCGTTGTCCGTAATGTGGATGTCTTCCGGGCAAACTTCCGTGCAGCATTTCGTGATATTGCAGAGCCCGAGGCCCAACTCGTCTTTCAGTAATTTAGTGCGCGACAAGCCATCCATCGGATGCATGTCCAGGCCGGCCACGCGCACGAAAAATCTCGGCCCTCCAAATTGCTCCTTCTTATCGTGATCGCGCAACACGTGGCAAACGTTCTGGCACAGGAAGCATTCGATGCACTTGCGAAACTCCTGCACGCGGTCCACATCTTCCTGGTAAAACTTCCAGTCCGCCCCCGCGCGCGGAGTAAACGGCGGAATCTTCTTGTTCACTTTGTAGTTCCAGGAGACGTCCGTGACCAGATCCTTGATTACCGGAAAGCTCTTGATCGGCATTACGGTAATCGGTTCGTTCTGCGGCAGCGCATCCATACGCGTCTTGCACGTTAGCTTCGGCCGCCCGTTCACTTCCGCGGAGCAGGACCCGCACTTGCCGGCCTTGCAGTTCCACCGCACCGCCAAGTCCGACGATAGGTGGCCTTGTATATAGTGCAGCGCGTCCAGCACCACCATTCCGGGAGCAATCGGCACTTTGTACTCAACCGTTTTCCCGCCGGACGGCCCGCCGCGAAACACCTGCATCGTTGCTTCTGCCATCGAGCCTCCGTTATTTGTCCTCAGCCAAAACCTGTTGTAGCTCTGCAGGCAATTCCGAGAGCCGATCCTGCCGCAAACCCATCGCGTCGCCGTCACGCCAGATGATGTTGTTCTTCTTGCCCCATTCCGCGCTCAACTCCGGAAAATCAATGCGGCTGTGAGCGCCGCGACTCTCCTCACGCACCAGCGCGCTTCGCGCCACGGTTTCGGAGACCGTCAGCATCGATTTCATATCGATCGCCATGTGCCAGCCAGGATTAAACATGCGCGAACCTTCCACGCTGGTATTCGCCAGCCGTTCCTTGTACTTTTCCAATTCGGCGAGCGCCTTTTGTACATCGTCTCGCACCCGAAATATTCCCACCAGGCTCTGCATCGTCTTTTGCAGGTCGCGATGCACAGCAAAAGGGCTCTCGCCTCCCTGATGCTTGAATGGCTGCAACGCTTCCGCCTCGGCTTCATCGATTTGCGCGGGATCGATCCGGGGAGCCGAGACCTCCTGCGCGTGCTTTGCTGCCGCGAGGCCCGCGCGGCGCCCAAAAACCAACAAATCGGAAAGCGAATTTCCGCCCAAGCGATTTGCGCCATGCAATCCCGCGGCAGCCTCGCCCGCCGCAAAAAGGCCCGGTAAGGTACTCTGTGCCGTCTCCGCTTCCACGCGAATGCCGCCCATCACGTAGTGGCACGTCGGTCCCACTTCCATCGGCTGCTTCGTGATGTCCACGTCCGCCAATTCCTTGAACTGGTGATACATGCTCGGCAGTTTTTTCTTCACGTACTCCGCGGGTTTGTGAGAAATGTCCAGGTATGCGCCGCCATGCTCTGTGCCGCGGCCTTCTTTCACTTCCGTGTAAATCGAACGCGCCACCACGTCGCGCGTGGACAGCTCCATCCGTTTCGGATCGTACCGTTCCATGAACCGCTCGCCATTTTTGTTGCGCAGGATTCCGCCTTCGCCACGCACCGCCTCGGTCACCAGGATCCCCTGCACGCCCGGAGGCCATACCATGCCCGTCGGATGGAACTGCACAAACTCCATGTCCATCAGCTCCGCGCCGGCCTCGTACGCCAGAGCCATGCCATCTCCCGTGTATTCCCAGGAATTAGAAGTAATCGGCCACGCTTTGCCGATTCCTCCCGTCGCCATTACCACGGACTTTGCTTTGAACACCACGAAGCGCCCGGTCTCTCGCCAGTAGCCAATCGCGCCGATGCAGCGCTTGCCATCCGTCAGCAACTGCACGATGGTGCACTCCATGTACACATCAAAGCCCATGTGCACGCCGCGATCCTGCAGCGTGCGAATCATCTCCAGTCCTGTGCGGTCGCCCACGTGACACAGACGCCGGAAGGTGTGCCCACCGAACGCGCGCTGCAAAATTCGCCCGTCTTGCGTGCGATCGAAGAGCGCGCCCCACTGCTCCAGTTCTAGGACGCGTTCCGGGGCTTCCTGCGCGTGCAGTTGCGCCATGCGCCAGTTGTTCAGGAATTTTCCGCCGCGCATGGTGTCGCGAAAATGCGGCTTCCAGCCGTCCGCCGAGTCCACATTGGCCATGGCCGCGGCAATTCCCCCCTCGGCCATCACCGTATGCGCCTTCCCCAGCAGCGATTTGCTGACTACACCGACGGAAGCGCCTTGCGCCAGCGCCTCGATCGCCGCGCGCAATCCCGCTCCCCCTGCCCCAATCACCAACACATCGTGGTCGTGCGTCTCGAATCGCTCGCTCAAAAGATCCTCACATCTTCGATCGCGCCCGACGCCACCAGCCGCACGTACAAGTCCGCCAATCCCACCGAAATCAAGCTCATCCACGCAAACCACATGTGCCGCTCATTCAATATCGTTAGCCATTGCCATGCCTTGTATCTTGGCTTTCCGAACGTCGCGCAAGAAAAGCAATCCAAACTCCCACCCGCCAAATGCCGCAGCGAATGGCAGGAAAGCGTGTACGTCGTCAGCAGGATGATGTTAACCAGCAGCACCAGCGTGCCCACGCCCATGCCGAATTTTCCGTCGAAAAAGAACGCCTGAATCGCGTCTTTCCAGAGGAAGGCGAGAAATAATATCGCGAGATACAAAAAGTACCGGTGCAAATTTTGCAGGATGAATGGGAATTTCGTTTCGCCCTTGTAATTACGCTTCCATTCCGTCACCGCGCAAGCCGGAGGGTCCTGAAAAAAGGCTCGATAATACGCCTTTCGGTAGTAATAGCAGGTGGCTCGAAAGCCCAGGGGGCCACCCAAGATTAGGAATGCCGGAGACCATTTCCACCAATTGTGATGCTCATCAATCAGCGGCGAATAGAACGGCGAAAGATACGGTCCCCATTCATAGAAACGCCCTTCGTACGCGCGAAACATCGCATAAAGTCCGAATCCACCCAGCAGCAACACCACCGGAATCGTTTCCGCCCACCAGGAATCTCCCCGCAACGTCTCCCCAAACTCCGGCGCTTTAACGGTCCGCGCCCCGCTCTGTGCCATGAAGTCCCCTTTCGCGAACGCTTAGACTAGCCACAATTCGCCACTTTGAAAACTAAATTCGTCCCATCAAATCTTTTAAGCGCCTGCAAACGTCCACATCGCCAAACTTGTGCGAAGATATCCGTTTGGAGTGAGGCGGGCCGCCTATTTCGCGCCCGATCCAAGGCGATGTGCCTTACGACTCAGGCCCGTCTTTTGGTATCTGAAATTTTTCGTCAGCGCAATCACGGTCGCTCTAGAATTCTACCATTCCACAAGGAGACACGCCCCAGTGCCCCCAAAACAAAAAATCGGCATCCTCACCGGCGGCGGCGACGTTCCCGGCCTCAATCCCGTGATCAAGTCCGTCGTCTATCGCGCCACTGAGCTCGGTCGCACCGTCGTTGGCATCCGCAAAGGATGGGAAGGTCTCACGCACATGGATCCCTCTAATCCCGCCGACCCGTACATTCGCCCCCTCGACCGCGAGAACACCCGCGCCATCGATCGCACCGGCGGCACCATCCTCCACACTTCGCGTACCAACCCGCGCAAAATGTCCGAATCCAAACTTCCCAAGAGCGTCCACCCCGATCGTGTCAAGAAACTTCCCTTTGACGGCAAGCACTTTGACTTCACTCCCATCGTCCTCGAAAATCTCGAACGCCTCGGCGTCGGCTGCCTCATCACCATCGGTGGCGACGATACCCTCAGCTTCTCTGCCGCTCTTTCCGCTGCGGGTATGCCCGTCATTGCCATTCCCAAAACCATGGACAACGACGTCCAGGGCACCGAATACTGCATCGGTTTCTCCACCGCCATCACGCGCGCCAAAGAACTCATCACTCGCCAGCGAACCACTCTCGGCTCCCACGAGCGCATCGGCGTCTTTCGAATCTTTGGCCGCGACGCGGGCTTTACCGCGCTCTACACTGCGTACGTCACTTCCACGCGCTGCCTTATCCCCGAGTATCCGTTCGATGTGGATCGCGTCGTGCTCACGCTTCCAGCGCAACCACACGCAGTCTAGAGTAAATCCTTTGTTTGACGAGCTGGCTTTCCCGCGGACGGCGAAGTACGACAAGCGCTGGATCCGCGAGAATGCTCTGGGCGAGAATGCGCTATGCCAGGCTGAGAGTCTGGCGCGCCACCTGCCGTTCAGTTCTGGCATGCGCATCCTGGCACTCGGGTGCGGCAAAGCAACCAGCTCGATCTTCCTGGCGCGCGAGTTCGAGGTCCAGGTGTGGGCCACCGACAGCGGCACCTCTGCCACCGACAACTTCGATCGGGCCATCGCCCTCAAGTGCGAGACCCACGTGTTTCCCATGCGGGTAGATGCGCACAGCTTGCCGTTTGCGAGAGAATTCTTCGACGCGGTGGTCGCCATCGACTCCTATCTCTACTTCGGTACTGACGAGCGCTATTTGCCTTACATCGTCCAGTTCATCAAGCCGGACGGATTCATTGGCGTGGTGGACATTGGCTTCAGGCGTGAGATCCGGTCGATTGAGGAGGCGCCCGAGTACTTGCGCCCTCAATACGAGAAGTATTGGTCGTCCATTCATACTGTTGAATGGTGGAAGGAGCATTGGCAGAAGACAGGGCTGGTGGATGTGCAGTGCGCTCAGTTTCTGCCTGAGAGCGACCGGTTATTGCGCAATTATTGGGTAGAGCGCCC
>Ga0209736_1000676_pt1 | contig 10987 bp, 4 predicted proteins | sample BlaSpr_A8_Ref_M3_FD_187992 | JGI IMG/M metagenome (GOLD analysis project Ga0209736, IMG submission 187992) | Forest soil microbial communities from Thunder Bay, Ontario, Canada - Black Spruce, Ontario site 2_A8_Ref_M3 (SPAdes) (version 2) | ecosystem: Environmental > Terrestrial > Soil > Boreal... | reverse complement strand
ATTCCTCCGCGATTCGGCCACGACTTGCACTAACCAGGTCCGCAATCATGTAAACCAGAACGCTGTCGGTCTTCCATGACAGGGATGCAGCACCCTCCGACCGTGCTCTACCCCACAGCCGGATCACTAGATCGGTTGCATCTGAGGATTGGTCAGTGTTCGCAACTTCGAATTCGCTGCTATCGGTTTTCAACTCGTACTGCGGCATGCTCTGCTCTACCAAGTGGTGTTAAGTCGGGTGTAGGTTACTGCAAAACCGCAGCCCAAGCAAATGTTTAGCATACGCACGAATGGCACTTTTGTGCCCCTCATGCGTCACTTGCGCAGGCTTGACTTCGCGCAAACAGTGAGTATGATACGGGACGCCTGCCTAGGCGAATCTATGGCGTGCGCCGTCACCCCGGGGTTTCTATGCCGCAGCGTTTTATATTTCATGCACAGCTCTGTCTGCCATCTTTCGTAAAAAGGGCTGCAATAGCCCTTATATTTATTGCGCTGACGGGTCCTGCGGTTCACTCCAAGGAAGTTCCGCTCACCGCCATTGAGTTATTCGACGAACCCAACGGCGCTGCGTTCGTTCAGCTGTCCGGACTTTTGATCAACGGCAAAGCCGAGGTTCGTTCCTGCGGAGGAGCGACAGAAATCAGCAAGTCCGCCTATGGCAAGTTGGCGAAGATTTCATTGAACGCCTCGGTAACGTCGTTGGAGCGCGATGCCAAAGGAGTCATGAGTCTGACCCGCGGTTCCGCGGCGGAGTGCGTGGTTCCATCCAATTTGAAATTCGACAAAGACGAGTCGTTGACTCCGGCGCAACTGGCGGATCGTTCAGTTCTGACGGGACAAGTAATCGGTTCGTCACCGGCCGGAACAACGACCGTCCCTCCCTTCAAACCAACCGTAAAGATCGTGTTCGTCCCGGCTCCCGATGTGGAATTCGCCGAGTTTCTTCGCGCCACCCGGGCTCATTCGGTTGCCCAGTGGCAGGACTACCTAGGCCGCTATCCAAAAGCCGCCCATGTCGATCTCGCCAAGCAGTCGCTGGCCGCCATTCTCTTGAAAGAGGGCGAAGACGGATTAGCCTCATACCGCAGTTCGGTCTCCACAAGTTCGCCGATTTATTCCGACCTCAAGACGGCCCAGTCGCGAGCAGAACAGGCTCGCGTACTACTCCCCTCCAACGAAGAAGCAGCCAAGCTCCGGGAGAACCTTCACGCGGAGCTGGTGCTCATTGCCGACAAATCCCGGGCGGAACTGCAAGCCTACAAACAAGCGCTCGCCAGCCATACAGCCGGATATGTGCATCTAGCCAATGCGCGGCAACTGGACGACCACGCTTTGGAAGCCGATTCCCATTTCGAGCAGGGGCTGACTCTGCAGAACGCGATCGCGACGGAGAGCAAGCACATTGACGCGGCTCTGCACGGTGCGGAATCGATGATTTCCTCCCAGCATTATGACGAAGCGGTAACCGCTATAGCGGAGTTTCGCGCCTTTGCCGACGAAGAACCGCGCATTGCGGCAGTCCTCGACGGCGCGTACAAATATCATTTCGATCGCGGTAAGGCGAGCGCAGCCGACCAGAAGTGGCATGACGCGGTGGAGGAGTATCGGCAAGCCTCTCAGATCAAATCCACTTCCGAATCGGCGTCTGCGCTGAAGCAGGCGGAAGGAGAATTTCAATCGTCTACGAATCAGGCTGCCGCGACTGCCGCTTTGCAGCAGAGTTCCGCCTTCGAGCAGGACAAGCGCTACATTGAAGCCTACGAAGTTCTCGCCAACCTTCCCGATTCTCAACGCGCCTTGGTCAAAGATCAGATGCAGGCGCTGCAGGTGAACTACGTTACCAGCGCCTCGGATGAAGCAAAAAAGCTGAAAGACGCTCACACTCCGATTCAAGGACGAGCCGACGAGGTCGGCGTGCTCAAGGCATATGATTATTTGAGGCGCGCCAATACTCTGCAACCTGACGATCAGGATCTGAAGCTTCGTCTTGATCTGATTTCCCAAACGCTCAGCGACTACTACGTCGCGCAAGCAAAACGATACCTCGATAAGCCGCTGGGATCGGGTGTAGGCCTCGCATGGCTGTACTTGAATGAAGCCCAGCAGTATCAGTCGAACCGCGACGACATTCGTGACGAACGCACCAAGAATTCAGCCATTCACAACGTCCGTTCCACGCTTTCGATCAAAGTAATCTTCCGGGACCAGACTTCGCGGCGGGATAGCGCGGGTTTCGCCGACCAGCTTTCTGACGCGATTGCGACCGGACTCGAGACCACAAACCTGCCGGTCAGAATCATCCGGGCAGCCGATCCGACGCCCGTTGAACCGAACTTCCAGCTAATTGGAGACGTTCTCGAACATCGTCCAGTTACAAAGGTGGGTGTGGAGTCCATCGAATCGGAATATCGTGCCGCCGAAAGAGAAATGCCAAACGAAGAATGGAACCAGGCAAACCGCGATTGCGACAGTACAAATCTCGACTTACTGAAGGCGCAAAAGGTACTGGACGTGGCCCAGGCGCACGGCAAGAAGAAGGAAATGTCGGTCGCAAATAGTGCGGTCGGAGATGCCCAAAAGAAAGTCGAGGAATGCCACCGCAAGCTGGACTCCATACCCCGGACGACTCTAAGCGATGTGGTTAAACCTTATAGCTATACCCGGAAGACGATCGACTTAAGCGCGGTAGTCGACGTAGGATTCCGCATCGTAGACTCCAACGGCAATACTATCGCTATGACGCCGTCGGTCAAAAATACGGCGCAAAAGCAATTCGTGGTATTGGAGAATGTGAAGCCCGAGGATACCAAGAACGTCAAACAGACGGGTGCGCTACCCGATGAAGCTCAGTTCATCACCGATGTAGAAATCTCGGCTCGCATTGCATTGATCAAAGACGTAAGGGAGAAAGTGGAGTTACTTCCCAGCAAGATTCTGGCGCAAGCGCGAAAGCGCCTGATGGACGGGGATACCGATGGCACGGCGGAGGCCTATATTCTCTACCTGAATTCCACGCCCGATGCCCAAACCGCGGAGCGCGAAGAAGCCAAGAAGTTTCTGCGCGAACAATTCAACATGAACTGGCCTGGCACCTCCGCCTGACTTAAACTTCACGCTGGCCTAGCAACCGCGGCAGTAGTAGACTTGTTAGCGTATTTTGGCGTGCGCCGTTCCGTTTGGCATCCATGCCGCTCCGAGAGTGCCCCCCACCTTCTCGCGAGTTACAGAGTAAAGTCCCTTGACTGCTCCAACCATAAAGCGCATCGGTAAGTACGAGGTAATCGACCTTCTTGGTCGCGGCGGCATGGGTCTCGTCTATCGCGCGTTCGACCGACAGTTGAATCGCGAGGTGGCGATCAAGACGGTTACCGAGGGCTTCACCGGCGACCAGGAAATGCTGCAGCGCTTTTATCGCGAGGCCGCTAAGACCGCTGCTCTCCGCCATCCGAACATTGTCATCGTTTTCGATTTAGGCGAACAGGACGGCTTTCCTTACATCGTAATGGAATACCTGTCGGGCGATCCCTTGGACCGGCTCATCCAGTCCAGCGAGCCTCAGCCACTCTCCTCCAAGTTGAAGATCATCGAGCAGGTATGTTGTGCGCTGGGATACGCCCACCGCAACGACATGATTCACCGCGACGTCAAGCCCGCCAACGTGATTGTCCAGCCGGACGGTGTTACGAAACTGTTGGACTTTGGAATTGCCCGGCAGGAAAAAAACGACGGGCGCCTTACCCGCACCGGGAGCGTGATCGGCACCATTCAATACATGGCACCGGAGCGCCTGAAAGATGCGGCCTTCGACGGGCGTTCCGACATTTTTTCCGTCGGCATCATGATGTTTCAGCTCTTGACCGGGCAACTTCCCTTCACCGGCGATTACAGCATCGTCCAGAAAATCCTGACGGAGAAACATCCTTCCCTGGGCCAGTTCCTGCGGGATTATCCTCCCGCCCTGGATGACATTCTGGACCGCGCACTGGCAAAGAGTCCGGCGGACCGTTATGCCACCGCCGACGACATGGCCGCCGAAGTCGCCGCCCTCGCTGACGAACTAAAGAAAGAGCAGGTCGCGGAGTTGATTCAACGCGCTGAACGGCTGGTCCAGGAAGATCAATACGGAACGGCGAGAGAGGTTTTGCTGCGACTGTTGAAAGTTGATACCCAGCACACCCGGGCGCGGCAACTGATTGCGCAAGTGCAACAGAGCTTGGCTTCAAAACAACGCGAAGAACAAATTCGCCAGTTGCGGAATCAAGCCGAAGAAGCCGCCAGCGCCAAAAGATATGAAGAAGCCTTCCTCGACTTGCAGGAAGCGTGCCGACTGGATCCCGCAAACTCGGAACTCTCTCAGTTTCTCGAAGTAGTGCGCCAGAAGAAACAGCGCAGAGAACTCGTCGACGGATATTTGCGGCAGGCGGCGAGCGCGCGCGATCGCGGCGATCTGGAAGGGGCCCAGGCAGGAATCACGAAGGCAAACGAGGTCGACAGCGAGGATTCCCGGGTTCGCTCCGCTCACGTTGCACTGGCGCGTCTGATTGAAGAAGCCGCCCGTCATGCAAAGGCGATGGAGTTGTTGGAGAATGCGCGCAAAGAAATTGGTGCGCGACATTTTACCGCTGCCATGGAAGTGCTCGCCGAGGCCGAGCGAGTCGATCCATCAAACCCTGAACTGATCAAGTTGCAGGCTGCGGCGAAGTCCGGCCGCGACCAGGAACATCGCCGGAGAATATTGGAAGAGCTGCAGAATGAGGTCTCGCTCGCCTCTACTCCCGAGGAGGTCGCCCGCGCGGCACAACTTGTTGACCGGGCCCTGGAACGCATGCCCACCGAGCCGATGCTGATCAAATTCAAGGGGCAACTGCGTGAAGCGGAAATGCGCCGGCGCGTCGATCAGCTGGCACAGCAATGCCGCAGCTTGATGGAGAGTTCACCGGAAGAAGCATTACGGCTGGTTCGAGAGGAACTGCAGCAAGCTCCGGGCAACGAGCGTTTGCTGGCACTGCAATCGGGCATCGCGGAGCAAATCTCCCGGCAACGTCTGGAACAGGCTCGGGCCCAGTATTTGACCCGTGCTCACGAAGCCCTAAGCAGCGGCCGGTACGTGGAAGCCTTGCGCCTTCTTGACTCCTGCCGACGAGAAGGCATCTCTTCCCCAGAAATTACGGAACTGATCGACCTTGCGCGGCGGGAAGCCGATAGCCGGCTCAACAATAGCCATCTGCGGGGACTGCTCAAACAGGCGCAGGAATTGATGGCGCGCGAATCCTATGGCTCGGTCGTGGAACTGCTGACCCCGGTCTCCGAAGAACCGGGAGCAGCTTCCCTTCTTTTTCTTCTGGAAGATGCTCGCGGCCGCCTTCAGTCGATCCAACACGACATCGACAGCTCGCTGCAGACGGTCGACGTGCTCACCACGCAAGAACAATATGCCGAAGGAATCAAATTCCTCGAATCACAGCCTCCGTCTATTCTGCATTCCGAGGCAGTAGAGAGTGCGCTGAAGCGATTGCGCGAAGCCAACGATAATGAGTTAGCAGCTTTGCAGGCCGTGGGCAAGGCTTACGCGGCGCTGGACCGTCCTGACATCAGCGCCGGAGCTTTGCAGAATCCGACAGCAAACGCACACTCGGCGCTGCTGGCGCGCATTGTCCCAGTCTTCACCTCGCGCCGCAAATCCATGGCCGACCGCCAATTGTCGACGGCGCTGGAACAAGCGCGGGCCGCGATGGAAGCGGGAGATAAAAAGCAGGCAGCCCGCGCCCTCAAGGCCGCGAAGACGTTTGCCGAGTACGCCAGCAGCAACTTGCGGAATGAGTGGCAAGCTCTCAGTCGAGAAGCCGAAAAAGGTAAAGGGCTTGGCCGGCTCGGCCAAAAGTAGTCAACACTCAACTGTTTCCGTCTACTTCCTGCATTTCTTACTTCTCAATACTCCGGTTGCCTTCTTTGTTTACCCGACCCTGTTTACCCCACGCTTTATGTGAGGTAGGATTTAGCGCTTAACCTTCAACCCTTCACCGTGCCATGAGTCTTGTAATCCAAGCCGCCGGGAACACCGACATCGGGCTCGTCCGTAAGAACAACGAAGACAATTTCGGATACGATTTGCGTCACGGAATTTTCGTGGTGTGCGATGGAATGGGCGGACAGCAAGCCGGAGAACTGGCGAGCAAGATTGCGGTGGATACCGTTCTCGAATTCTTTCGACAGGACCAAAGCGCGGCTCCTGTTGGCGGATTAAGATTCGAGGGCGTCTCTCCCCGCGCCGTGAGTTTGGCGAGTGCGATTCAGTTGGCCAATCAGGCTATCCACGAATCCGGAGCAAGAGATCTCAATCATGCTGGCATGGGTTCCACGATTGTGGCAGTCGCGGTGGAAGGCAATCTTTTCTCGATCGCTAACGTCGGCGACAGCCGGATTTATCTGATCCGCAACAATGACGTCGTGCAACTGACCAACGATCACTCTTTGGTAATGGAGCAGGTCAGACGCGGCCTCATGACCTTGGAAGAAGCCGAACAATCCAAGATGCAGAACGTAATCGTTCGCGCTCTAGGGACAGACGACAGCGTCGAACCCGACCTCGCCGATCATGAGTTCAATTCCGACGATGTGCTTCTGTTGTGCAGTGATGGAATGTCGCGTTATGTAAAAAACGAGAAGATGGCGCAAGCCGTCACTCAGGAATCGCTGGAACAGGCCTGCAACGATCTGATCGAAGCGGCGAAAGGCGGCGGCAGCGACGACAACATTACCTGCCTGCTGATCCGCGCACTGCACCCGTCCTGGAAAGATCGCTTGTTTGGACGCCTTCCCGGCCAAACCGGCCAGAAGAGTTCAACTTAGATTCATTAAAACAAAAGATCAGTCGACTAATGGCCGGCAACTTGGCTGACGCACCTCATACCTTGCAGATCGAAGAATGGATTCGCGGTTCCAGAAACCTGCAACTGGTAGTCATAGGATTTTTGTTTCCCGTTGGGCAACATCACGGTTCTTCCATTGGTTTCGCTGACCCACTCCAATTTGCCTCCGCCCAGTTGACGAGCTCGCGCTACAAATTTGAATACCGCCCATGGGCCGCTGAAGGCATCCAGGGGATCACCGCTCTTCGTCGTGACCTGCACGTCGTCGGAAGCGCCCGTCCAGATGAATGTTTTCTGCGCACCGTCTCCGGCCAGCTTTCCGTTTCCAATCTTCACCTCAACTCCCTCCAGGTTGCTGGGTAGTTGTTTGAGGGAGTAGGAGAAGTGGGGCGGCGGTGATCCAGAGGGATATAGGGTTTCGCTCAAGCCCGCAACGCGATTCAGAAAAGAGATAAAAGTAGGCGAGGGTTTGACGGTGGCTGACGTGTTCGGAACATATCGAGAGCCCACTTTGAGCACGAAAGGCTTTACATCGTCGTTCAGCTTTTTCCACGCGTCGCCCGTTGGACCGAAAAGCGCATAGAGTTGGTCCATGGACAAATCTTGTAAAGCATTTGGATCAAACGGATATTTATTGATCACTCCGGCAAACTGCGAGCAATAACCCTTCCCAGCCCCGTTTGCAATGTCGATCGGCCCTCGCCTCAACAACGCTTCTGCGTTTTTAATCGGCTCCTCCAGCAAGCGTCGCACCTGATCCTGATTCCCATATTGCTGATCCACCGGTACCGAAGCAATGATCTTAGTTACCGTGGTGGAAGCCGCATCCGCGGACGCGCCGGCTTGCGCTAATTGGGCGGGATCCGGGGAGCCAGGACTCTGCGCCAGAGCATGAATATCCGACTGCAACTTGCCCAAGCCTTCTATATATTCCTTGTTCGATGGAAGCACGTAATGATCCGGCGCCTTGTCGGGCGGACCTGGAAGTTCGACTGCCTGCACTGGTGCAAAATGTGTTTTCGCGTCCGCGGGCGCCACGTCAGTGTTGTGCGAGATGAAATAGAGCAACTCTAATAGCGGAGAAGTTGGTCCCGTAAGCTTTTCCAGTTTCCTGTCGGCGTCCGCATTGCTCACGTACCCTACAACCGAAGAACTTCTCAACACTGTATTCCACTCGCTCACAAAATCCTGACCGTAGCGCTCGGTCAGCTTTTGTTGTACCACTCCCAGATCGATCGCCTGGGTCGCCTGTTTACCCAACACCCATTCTTCCCCGGCCATGTAAAGGCGGGGATCCTTCAGAGCCTCCTGCACAAATAAAAAACCACCGCGCGTGAACGCTCCTTTTACTTTGTGACCGCTCACTACGACACCGGCAGCATCTCTATACTGATCGTTAAAACTCTGGTCAGGATTCTTCTCCGAGGCCTTGGAAAGCAGTTGCACATAATAGCGATCAATTCCCCCGAACTGCGCCAAATAAGCGCGCGCCTGCTCGATCGTCAGCTTGGAATTGCCAGCGGCGATCGGATTCTCCTTGGCGAGTTCGGTGGCGTAGAAGTCGAACTGCGAAGCGGCCAAATCTTTCCGATCTTTGTCGATGTCGCGATCGGCGACCCAGTGTCTCAGCAAAACCGGCGTCAGGAATTCTTTTGTGCTCTTCTCGTGATCCCCCGGTTCCGTTGTTATGAGATAGGCTTTCAAGTCGTTGTAAGTCTTGTCGTACGCGTCGTTCGGCGCATTCGCCGCGGACTTGCCCGATACGGCCTCCAAATTCTCGGTCACCCGCTTCAGGGTTTCCCCGAATAACAACTGCCGGAAGCGCTGGAAGTAAACTCGCTTTGCATCGGGATAAATCTGATCACCGACATACAGGCCCCAACGCAGACTCAGCGGCGCCCCGTTGGCGTCATAGTCAGAAATATCCACCAACTCCTTCCGCAAATTATCCAGCTTTTGAAGATCGCCGACGCTCGCTACCTGATTATTTCCGGTTTGCAGAGTCCGCAAGTCGGCGACTGCATCATGCACTCGCGTCTCCAGCGCACGGTTGCGGAAGAACGAAACTCCGAAGCCGGTCAGGAAGATAATTCCGGCCAGAACAACAGCTCCGAGCACAATGCGCCGCAGCAAGTTTACGTGCGAACTCGATCCGCTAGTCGCCAGCGCCACGCGGTCCTTTACCAGAACGTCGTTGAACAGGCTGGTCAGAAAAACCCACTGCGGCATTCTGCGGGATCCGCCGCCTCGCACCGCCACGGGCGCCTGCACTTGAGCACCGCCGCCGCGAAAGATTTGGGTCGCGCCCGCGTCGAATGCTGCTTCCGCGACTTCCACCGGAACTGCCCGGGCCGCAACCACGTCATCCACCACAACGGGCCTTACTCCAGTAAAGTAAAAGCCTCGCAGAAAAGGGTTCGTCCCCAAATGGCTGGGACGCGCCAGATCCACCAAGAACTGCACCAGTAGCGTTCGCAGTTTCCGCAGTTCTCGCGGAAATTCGTAAATGGCAGGAAGTTTGTTTCCTTCGTTTTCGCGCGGAAGAAGCAGAATGCGTCTCTCAGCCAGCGAGTAAAAGATTTCGTCGAACGCCTTGGTGAGACGCTTTGTCTCCTCATCCGCATAAACACCGGCGTTCACGGAACGCAGAGGTAGAGTCGCGCCCAGAACTTCGGCGGCTTCATCCTTGCTCATCCCTCGGACGAAATCAGTGAAGAACGAAATGCGATCGAGCTTCGTGAAGAGCACGTACACAGGGAAGCTGATTCCTAACAACTGCGACACTTCCTGGAGCCGGACCGACAGTCTTCGCGCCGCCGAAACAGCAGTCTCGCTTGCTCCCGGCTGCAAGAAAGTTTCGCAATCGAAACACACGATCGCCGCACGCGGGGCTTGCGCGCGTTTCCCCATGGCTGCGGAAAATCGCCCGGGCTGCAACAGCCGAACCAGGCGTCTCCACCTATCCGCTTGTCCCATCATCGAGCCGGCAGGATCGACAAAAATTGCCTGCCGTGTGTACCAGATGTTCGCGGCAGAGGTCGGCAGCACCTCGTTATCTCGATGAACCTGCCCCGCTAACAATTCGGGATCGAGCGCAGAATGGATGAGAACCGTGGTCTTGGTGGAACCTGAATCTCCTAGAACAAACACCAGCGGCAAGCTCCCCAGGTTCGATCCGCGCCCCAACGTCGAATGCTTCAGTCGCCGGACCGCCTCGCGCACCAGCGCATCCAGATCGTCAGTCCCGCCGGGTTGGGAGTCGCCCTCGCCAGACGCTTCCTTGGCCTTGTTTACTTTGTATATATAAAAATAAGCGACAGCGGCTCCAACAATTCCCAACGCGGCCAGCACGCCGCGCAGTATCCACACGTCGGAGCCGTGCAGGGGCAGCCACCTGCCTAGAAGCCAAACCAGCACCAGATAAACGAGCAGTACCAGAGTGGTTATCCAGTACAACATTCCAGCCCCCTGTTTCTAGAGTCCGCCGCCCACTAGGGCGGAAAGCGACGAAGCACCCGACATCAAGAGAACTTTAAAAACCACAAAAAGCACCACGGCGAGACCAATTGTGATGAGCGCTGCCTTTCCCAAAATGCTGCTCCAGCGGTCTTTCTGCGTTAAACGCACGGCGTCCGCTGGAATCGCGCCCCGCGGCGACAATGGCCCTGCCGGGCCGCGCACTCGCCGGATCTTTTCCTGAATCGCGGCCATGATGGAGCGCAAATCTCCGCCCGCCGCGTAGCGTCCCTTGAATCCCAGCAGCAGGCACAAGTAATACACTTCGAGCAAATCCGCGGTTTCCTGGGAATCGTTCCGGCTTAGCGTCTTCTGCAGTTCCTGAAAGAAAATTTCGCCGGCCAGCTGATTCCCAAACAACTCCGCCTGCAAGGGCAGCCGCGGCCAGTTCGCGAATACAGGATTTCCGGAACTAAGCACTGATTCATCCAGAAATGCCACTACAGCGAAAATGACCTGCTTCACATCGTCCGGGCTGCAACCCCGGCTGCGCGCTTCCTGTTCGGCCACACGCAACGCCTGCCGCATTTGGCCACGGAATGCCTCCGCGTCCTGCACCGCCTGGCGGTTGTATCGCAGGCGTACGACCGCAGTGAAGA
>Ga0209736_1000675_pt1 | contig 10994 bp, 14 predicted proteins | sample BlaSpr_A8_Ref_M3_FD_187992 | JGI IMG/M metagenome (GOLD analysis project Ga0209736, IMG submission 187992) | Forest soil microbial communities from Thunder Bay, Ontario, Canada - Black Spruce, Ontario site 2_A8_Ref_M3 (SPAdes) (version 2) | ecosystem: Environmental > Terrestrial > Soil > Boreal... | reverse complement strand
TAGTGAGAGGTGAGTAGGGGGAGAAGAAGGAATCCCCGCACGGGAGAAGGAGTTCACAGTCGAAAGTTGAAAGTCAAAAGTAAAAACCAAGAGAAGACTCTCCGCTGGCCCGACCTGGCCGGGGGCGCGGCGTCCACCGGGAGGCAAAAAACGAAGATGCGGAGAAACTGAGCAGGAGCCTCGCCTCCGTTGTGATATCATGATATCATCGTAGGTATGGCGCAACTTGTTGTTCGGAAGATCGAGGACGAAGTGAAGGACAAATTGCGGCGGCGGGCGAAGCGGCACGGGCGAAGCGTGGAGGAAGAAGTGCGTGAAATCCTGCGCGACGCCACGAAACGGGAAGGCAGAGGAAACAGGCTGCTGGGAACGGAAATTGCCCAGCTCTTCCGACGTGCCGGGCTTAAGCGGGGCGAGGAAATCCACGAGCTGCGGGAGATCGAGATCCAACCAGCGGATTTCGAGGAATGATCGTTCTCGACACAAACGTCATCTCCGCCCTGATGCAGAAGGAACCGGAAAAACCCGTGGTGAAGTGGCTGGATGCGCAGCCGACGGCATCCGTGTGGATCACGGCCATCACGGTCATGGAAATTCGTTTTGGCTTGCAGACCATGCCGAAAGGGCGGCGCCAGGAAGCATTGATCGGGGCGTTCGAGATGATGCTCAAAAATATGATTGAAGGGCGCATCGCTTCCTTTGACGCCGAAGCCGGGATTCAGGCCGCAGAGTTGATGGCTCAACGAAAGCGCAAAGGCCGGCCGGCAGAGGTGCGCGACACGATGATTGCCGGGATTGTGCTGGCGAACCGGGCGACGCTGGCGACGCGGAACACACAACATTTCGAGGATTTGCCACTGACCGTGACTAACCCGTGGAAGATATAGAGTCACCTGGACGGGTGACCTACTCGCCTTTACGTCTGTGCCACGCGCCCTACGTCATCGCGGGCGATGGTCATTGAGCCGATACTCGCCGAGGAGATCAGCGAGAATCCATGCTGCTCCGGCAATCGCGAAGGTCTCGACGGTTTCGCTCCAATTCGTATGACTGCGGGGAGCCGAAAGCAGCAACGGTACCCACACGAGTAGCCCAAAGATCACGAGCATCATTGTCAGCAGGCGAGCGGCGAGAAGCGCCATTCGATTCGTAAGAAGAGCGACAGCCGCGAGCGCGAAGAAAACAGTGGTCGCTACCGCCCAAAACATCTGACTTGGCGGAAGCCACTTCGGAACAAGACTGGCGGTAGGGTGAAGATAAAACGCCTGTTCGAGCGTAAAGGAAGCGGCACAGATGCCCAAAAGAACGCGGCCGATCCGAGTGAGCGTTTCCGGTGACCATGCCGATGACAAGCGCGCATAAACGAGCGCCGCTCCGGTCACGAGAGAGAACTGCTCGAAGAAGTTGCCCCAGCTATTGTAGATCCGCGGTGCGGCGACGATTCCTGGCAGGCACTGCAGGGCGAAGACAAGATAAACCGCACCAAGGACGACTGCGCCCGCTTTGGCGGTCCGGCGGAACTGAATCGCGGCGCCGCCGAGGATCAGGGCAGCGGCGGCGGCGTAGACAAGGTAACGCGGTTGATGCCAGCCGTTGTAGTCGTGCCAGGCCAGCGTGATGAGGCCAAAGGCCAAAGCGGCCACTCCAAACAGATGACGGCCGAGGTTCGAACCAGGCGTTGCTACGGTCATTTGTTTTCAATCCCGTTCACGCAGGTGTGTCACGATGCGGGAGAGCCGATCGTCGGTAACGTTTCTTTGAGCAACCGGAGTTTTATATCACAGCCATGGGCTGTGAAATGTTTGGAAAGGCAAAAATTGGAATGAGCGAGAAGGGTGCCCCACCGTTTGCGAGAAACAAAACCGCAAACGGCAGGCCACCTAAAAGTTAAGGCGCTGCCACCCGCCCGCCGGGTCGACCAGTTCCGCAGTCTAGATCCGTTTGATTGTCGCGAACCACGCCGGTGCGCCGTCGTGATGGTATCTCGTCTGAATCCGGTCCGGTTCGATGGCGGCGACATTCCATCCATTGCTGGGGTTGAACGCCGCTCTCAGCTCTTCCTGACTGATGGGGTGCGGGCCAGTATCGGGACCATCGTCACTGAAGCACAACACATACAGGGTTCCATCGTGCTCGGTCACCGAGGCGAGACTCGCCACGTATCCTGGTCGCTCGTCGCCGTCGAAGGTGTGGAACAGTCCGCAGTCCAGCACCGTCTTGAACATGCGCCCCAAACGCTGCAGGTGGAACGCGTCAGCCGCAGCGAACTCAACCTCGATCCCACGGTCGTCGGCCTTCTCTCGGGCGATCGCCAGTGCCGTCTCAGCCACGTCAACGCCTAGAACCGACAATCCCAGCGAAGCGACGTGAAGAGCGTTCTCGCCGGTCCCGCAGCCCGCATCGAGCACCGCTCCGGCGAATCCGCCTTCGGATGCCAAACGCACTATTGCTGGCTGCGGCAGGCCAATATCCCAAGGCGCAGGGCCGTCGTGGTACGACGCATCCCAAGGCAGTCCCGACACCCGTTCGTGACTGGTTGGGTGCCGACCACGGAACGGATCATCAGCAGGGGTTCCTGATCGCTCCGACAACTTCGTCCCCTTCCTGCAAATGATCTTACCACCTCGTCGTGGCACGCCAATCCACAGGTCTTGACTATTCCTCCAGGAGACGGGGAGAAGTGATCCACCGTTTGCAAGAAACAAAACCGCAAACGGTAGGCCACCCGAGAGCCAAGGCGCGGCCACCCGCCCACTCGCCTTTTTACATTTGTCCGCCCGCCCAGAGCTAGAGAAGCGGCTTCAAAGCTGCTTCTAGTGCGTCGGTGTATTCAAACCCGATAATTTTTTTGCGGAGTATGCCTTGGCGGTCATAGAGCAGTGTGGTTGGCAATCCTTCGATGCCTCCAAATTTCTGTTTTAGATCGTCTGAGGCGACTGCCAGCGGATAACGCACTCCGATTTTCTTTGCGAATTGAACGGGGTTCTCCGTATCCGCCATCGTATCGAATTTGAATCCGATGACGGCAAATCCGCGTGAACCATACAAGTTCAGCAGCTTCTGGTAACCAGGCATCTCTTTCTTGCATGGCTGACACCACGTGGCCCAAAAATCAATGAGTACCACCTTGCCGCGAAGGTCCACAGACGAGATTTCCCGGCCCTGCAAGTCCTTCACGGAGAATTCAGGCAGGTGTGAGCCAATTTCGCCCGCTGCGATGACAGCCTGGATGGGCTGAGGGGAACTCGCCGGATGCTGATTGCATCCGGCGAGACCAAAGCCAGCAACACTGAGAAAAAACAGGCATTGTTTTAGCATCTATTCCTTCTTCTGCACTTCGAGAATCAGCAGCTTCAGAGGCGCAGAAGCGGCTGCTTTCTTCTTCCCTGCGGGCTTGCGGTATAACTCACCACGAAGGGTGACGACCGCGGGTGAATCGGCAAGAGACTCAACGGTTTTGAGCAAATTATTCGGTGCGATTGCGAAGGACTGACTCGGCGAAACCTGCAACGCCAGATTGCCATCTGCATCCTTCACTATTTTTCCGCGCGCGGTTACGTCCATCTCCGCAACGGTTACACCACTGTCGTAAACCGCTTTGAGGAGTTGAGTGGGATCGATCTGCCCGTCTTCCTTGGGCGTGACATCAACCTTTCCATCAATCAAGCTCACATCCACGTTTTGAACGCCAGACTGGCGTCCGAGGTGTTGTTTCACCCCGTAGGCTCAAAAGTTTCACGTCATGCCTTCGACGCGCATTTCGATATGTTTGATCTGTGCCTGCGATACCCGCGCAAACGCGGAAACTAGCAAAAACAGCAAAGCGAGTTTTCTTGTGTTCATCGTTCCTCCTTTCATTTGAAGTGCAGCCGAAACTGTTGGGTGATTCCGAAACTGATGTGGCGGCGGATCGGCATGAACGCAGCACGCGCCGAATGCGCGACATCCCAGTCCATGCCTAGCCAGAGGTGGGTTCCGGGACGCACGCCCACGTAGGTCGTCAGTCCGGCGAGGAATTGGTCGCCGCCGCTCCCGCCCTGAGTGACCGACGCGATGCGGTCGTCCTGAGAGTGCAGCCAAGTTACGACAGGCCCAACGAACCATTCGCGGGTCCCGTTTTTCGATTCGTAAGGCCGGTATGACAGCCAGAAGCGTGATTCGAGGCTGCTGCCGAGGCGCGTCTTTTGCGTCCCTTGCGAGCGCAACAGGGAACGAAAATCCTCGTCGGCGACAAGCCGCTTGATGTTGAAAAGCCCGGTGTAAGTCCAGTTCGCTGCCACGAAGAAATCGGTGGAGCCCGAACCGGGCTGCAAGCTCGCGGGCAGGCGATTTCCAGCGGCATCGGGCGAGTCTATCCGGCCTGTGGGAAGCTTGGGGCCAAAGGTAACGGACGCTTGGGTGGTTCCCCGCGGGGAATCCCGCCTATAGAAGCGGTATTTCACGAGCACCATCGCGTCGCCCATCCCCGTTCCTCTGACTGCGATCCCGGTGCCGCCACCTGGATCAAAATGGTTTGTTACCACTGGAACCAAAACAGTCAAATCAAAATCGCGATAGAAGCCCCAGGTAAAGTTGAAATCACCTTCGTGAGAAAAGGTGGGGCGGGCCGTCACGGGAATATTGCCCGACGGGACGGAGATCAGACCGCGTGTAGTGAAAATGGAGTTGTAGGAGATTAGTCCCCCGCCCGGGAACAGCGGAGGCGCTGTCTCTGGAGCAGGGCCTTGCGCACTCGCCGTCGAGGCGAGAAGCGAAAGAAGGACCAAACCGAGAGCCAAGGGCCGTTCACGACTAATTGTGTTTCGAAATCCCATTAATTTCCCTTCCAGTAGAAAGTAGTGTGTGGAGACACACCCGCCCACGATGCCGGGAGCCGACTGGAAAGGTGACTAAACGCGAAGAGGCGAAGGGGGTGCTACTTGGGGAATTGGAGGCGCGTGGCAATGCGCCGCAGGGACGCCCGCTGCAGAATCAAAGTCTTGCGATGGACTAAACGCGTGCAGCACTGCTACCAAAACTGGCGACAAAGCTAGATTATGCGCCGAGGCCGGCTGCACAAATGGCGCATGCGTTGACGGCATTGTCGTGCAGCATTCCTTGCTGTGCTCTTGGCTATGCGACGAGCAAGGCATGCTATTGCAGCATTGCATAGCCTCGTCGGGCGTCGTCATGGCTCCGCAATCGATTGCGTATACGGCAATCGCGAGGGCAACGGTAACGAGCAAAATTGGCTTCACAAGGTGCATCCATACCAAAGTATGCGCGTCGAGTGTTGAAGTCAAGATAGGTCGTCCTCGCATTTGTAGTTGATGAACCCTAAATCAGGCAACCAGTAGGGCTTTGGGGTTTTCTGGCGATGGCCAAGAGTTTCACGGCAGCTTGGCGGGGGCGGCGCGTGCCTTGTTCCCAGCTCGAATGGCGTTGGGGTGTACGTTTAGGTAGTGGCCCCCAAGACCCAGATTCAAACGACGAACCTGGGGCACCCTCCGACGGAGTCGAGAGGGTCCGGAGCGGATCATGGGGGCCACACGCCAGAATCTACCGGCATGCCCCGGCCCGGGCCGGGGTAAACGCCAGGCGCAAATGGCGATGCGTGTAGCTTCTAGGCGAGTAGAAGATGTTCCCCGCCAGGATAAAACAAATTTGAGAATACGGCGATTGATGTATTTCAAGTCTGAGGGTGCGCGGCTAACATTCGCATGACAAAAAAAGATATCTTACCCCAATGCCCCGTTCTGGATGCGGGGCGTTCTAATTTTCGGCGAGCTGGTCAACAGGCTGTACGCGGGGAGAGGGACGGGGGCGAAACATGCGAATCGCGATTTCACATAAGCGGTCCAAAGCGGAAATTATTGAAGCGGTTGATCGCTCGTTCAACGAGATGTTCCAAGGCGCCGCAGGACTACCTGTGCGATTGGTTGTGAAGCAGAGAAGCTGGCAAGGATCAACACTCAGCTTCTCGCTCACGGCAAAGATGGGCTTACTAAGCACGCCGATAACGGGAACTGTGGAAGTCACCGACCGGGACGTTATCGTGGATGCTGATCTGGGACTGCTAAACCGTCTCGTTCCCGAGAAAACTGCACGCGAAATGATTGGCAACCGGATAAAGGGGATACTGAAATGATTCCCTGGGTGCGGTTAAACCCTGAAGCAACCCCAAGACCCAGGTTCAAACTACGAACCTGGGGCGCCCTCCGAGGGAGTCGAGAGGATCCGGAGCGGATAATGGGGGTCACCCGCCCCGGAGTTAAGGCGCTGCCACCTGCCAGCGGTGAGCCCCATGCGCCGGCGGCTATCTCCTGCTAGGATGCGTCCTTGATGTCCTCGCGCGCCCGTTTCGCGGCGTTCTTTGCTTCCGTCCGGGAATGGGCCTCCGGCTTGAGCGCGCGGATCGCTTTGCTCAGGTCCATAGGCTTGTCTTTCGACGGGGCCTCGCACGATTTGACGTCGCCAGCCGGTTTCGCGCCGGTCACATCCCATTTAAGGCAGGTAAATTTGATCTGGAGGTTGTGGCTTGCGTAAAGAGCGGCGACGCAATCGTTCAGGCTCTTAAATCCCGCGCAGGCATCCTTGACGCTTGTGCGAGGAGGCAGCACCGCGTGCAACTGCACCGATAACTTCTTTTCTTCCTCTTTGTTCGCGGCGAGCTGTTCACTTGCCGTGGGGCCCGGAGCTTTCTTGATCCATTTGATGGGGTTATAGGAGATCGCCGCGGTTCCGGAGCCGCCAAGCAAAACGCAGACCGCTGCAACTCCAATGATGATCCATTTGCTTTTCATACTGGCCTCTTTCGAGGGCCGGGCTTGGCTGTGGTTCCAGTAAGCCACGCTCTCGGGTCCGCTTCTAGGCTTTGAGAGTACGGTACTCCCCCAATCGGTCACGTTGACCTTCGGGTCAGATTTTCAATGCAATCGTCCTGTACCTTTGCGCAGACGCCTATCTTGAATATCTCTTGAGCGTGTTGTTCCAGGAGATGCGCGTGCGACACAGGGACGGGAGTTAAGGCGCTGCCGCCCGCCAAGTGATCGCCCGGATCTCAATCACGCGGCCATGGCGGAAATGTGGATGGGGAGGGGTGCGTTTACCGCGGAGGGGCGAAAAGAAGGATGAAGAGAGATTTCTCTCTGCGCAGGCCGACACGTTCGCAGGAGCGAACGTGATAGGAAAATGCGTCGGCCTGCTCCGTTCGAAATGACGGTGGGGGAGCGTGTTAATAATTAGGAATGTGCGGTGCCTGACCTTTGCCGTGGGGTTAAAGGCTCGCCCTGATGCCAAAGGTGAAAGACGGCTGTCCCAAAACTGCTCGTCGGTACAGATGACAGTCCACTTTGCGGGGGGTAGCGTGGCAAGTGGGGCTCCAACTGTAACCTACAGATTCTCGGAAAACATTATGCGTTTCCTTCTGAACGTATTGCTTGTGACGGCGTCGCTTATTGCGATGCCGCTGGTCAAATCAGCGCAGCTACTGGCAGCGCAACAACCCGCAGCGCAAGAGCCGGCAGCGCAAGAACCGGCGGCGCAATCACCGGCAGCCCAGCCACGCGCAGCCCAACAACCGACGACGGAGAGCCAGGTTGTGGACAAAATTGTGACCCGAGAACAGGAGGAAATGCGATTGATCCGCCAATTCTCTCCCTTGGTGGAAACGTATGTCCAAAATTTCCGCGAAAATAAGCATTTGGGAGCAGTGCCGGACGGCGACAAGTATCTTCTCGGCCGGGCCGACTTTTCGCGTGGCGTTGAGGTCGTGTCTCTGAACGACACGCAAAGTAAGAACAAGAACTTTCTCGGATCCATGGGGAATTTCTTCGCTTTCGGGAAGCAGTATGTGCCTGCCGGCTTCCTGCAGATGGTCTTTATTGATAGCGACGGGTTCAACCAAGGGAACTACAAATTCACCTACGTCCGCCGCGAATTCCTGGGCGAGGTGCGTTGCCTGGTCTTTGATCTGACGCCGTTGCCCAAGACCGGTAAAGGGCGCTTCGTGGGGCGGATTTGGGTAGAGGATCAGGATTATTCCATCGTGCGTTTCAACGGCAGCTTCGGGCCCGCGTCCTTAACCAGCTACTACTTCAGTTTCGACAGTTGGCGGGTGAATACCGGAAAGAAACAATGGCTTCCGGCCTTCATCTACAGCCAGCAAGGCGATTTTCAGGACGCACAGACGAAGAGCATGGCGTTCAAGCCATTCAAGGCGCAGACGCGCCTGTGGGGCTACGCCCCTGGCGGCGTTGGGGAAGAGCAAGAGCTGACTAAGCTTCTAGTGGAAACACCCGTGAAGGATCAGGCTGAGAAAGCCGACGACTACTCGCCTCTGCTGGCCGAGCGTTCTTGGGCCCGCCAGGCCGAAGACAACGTCATGGACAGCATGGAGCGGCTGGGGTTGATGGCGCCGTACGGGGACGTGGATAAGGTGCTCGAGACGGTGGTCAACAATCTCGAGGTCACCAATGACCTCGACATCCAACCGGAGGTCCGCTGCCGCGTGCTAATGACCTCAACCCTTGAGTCTTTTACTATCGGGCACACCATCGTGCTGAGCCGCGGACTGATTGATGTGCTCCCCGACGAGGCCAGCCTCGCGGCTATCATCGCGCACGAGTTCGGTCACGTCTTGTTGGGGCATCACATGGACACGCAATTCGGGTTCTTCAACCACTTGCGGTTTGACGAGAAGGAAACCTTCAGCCACTTTGGCTTTGGCAGCACACATGAAGAAGAGCAGGCAGCGAACCGGAAGGGGGCCGAACTGCTGAGCAAATCGCCCTACAAGGATCAGACCGGGACCGCTCGGCTCTTCCTGCAAGCGCTGAAGGACCGGTCTAAGGATATCCCCAACCTGATCAGCCCTCACCTGGGCGACCGGGTCCCGACAAATTGGGCCATCGCCTCCGAGTCCTCTGCGCAGCCCTCTGCTGAAAAGCCGGCGGCGAACGTCATTGCTGCGTTGCCGCTCGGCGGTCGCGTCAAGATCGAACCGTGGAGTGGTCGTTTGCAGATGCTCAAGTCCAAACCGGTGAGCGCGGTGGCTGAGTACGAGAAAATACCGTTCGAGATCACTCCGTTCGTCCTGTTTCTCACTCGCCAAGGGGACTCTTCATCCACAGAAGTGGTTGGCGCAGCGTCTGCCAAATCAGATGCAAATACAAGACCGTAGCCGGCACCGAGTCCTCTAGCCACCCGCCCTCCTAAGACTCACATTTTTTGATGCTGGCGATAAAAACGTTGCGTTTGCAGTGAGTCATCCCCCGGCAGAGGATGAGGCCACGAATGACGTCGATGTAGGAGATATGTCTCCGCGACGTGGCCGGCGGAGGTGCGTTTTGGACTACGTTCAGCCTATGGAGCTTTTGAAGGATGCGGCGCAGGCGGCATCCAGGAAGGCTTCCCTTTCCGTTCGCGATCTGCTAATTCGAAGTTTTCTGGCGGGTGGGCTGCTGGCTTATGCCACTTCGCTGGTGTTCATTGTGCTCTCGCAGAATGTAGCGCCGATTGTGGGAGCGATCCTTTTTCCGGTGGGATTTGTAATTCTGGTGTTGCTGGGGCTGGAACTGGCGACGGGGAATTTTGCGCTGCTGCCGATGGGATGGGCAGCCGGGGAAGTCTCTTTGGGCAAAATGGCGCGGAATCTGGGGTGGGTTTATCTGGGGAATTTGGCGGGGAGTTTGTTTTACGGAGTACTGTTCTACCTGGCGGTGACGAACTGCGGCACTACGGGAAGCGGGGCTATCGGCGAATTGATGAAGGCGGCGGCGCAGAAGAAAACGCTTGGGTATATGGCGCTGGGGCTGCGTGGATGGGAGACCGCGTTTATCAAAGGAGTCTTGTGCAACTGGATGGTGACGTTGGGGGCGGTTTTGGCGATGGCATCGCGGTCGACGATCGGGAAAGTGGTGGCGATGTGGCTGCCGATCATGACTTTTTTTGCGCATGGGTATGAGCATTCGATCGTGAACATGTTTTTGATTCCAACGGGCAAGTTGTTTGGCGCGCCGGTTTCGTTGGGGCAGTGGTGGCTGTGGAACCAGATTCCGGTGACATTGGGCAACTTTGTTTCCGGCGCTTTGCTCACGGGGCTGGCGTTGTACGTAACAAACATGCCGAAGAAGGCCGCGACGATGGAGATTTCCCTGGGGACGGCGGAGACTGCGCGAGTGGCGGCGGGACAAGTGGCCGAGGCGGACTGATGCAGAATTCTGAGAATGATTCCGTTGCGACTGCCGGCACAGAATCCAGCCAGAGCATCCGCGCCACGAACGCGGTCGAAGGTTATAAGGCTTCGGTGGATGGCGACGGGCTGCGCATTCTTGAGCACTTGCCGCAGATCATCGAGCGAGGCGCGGAGGCGCTGACGGCGGCGGAAAAGGAGTTGTTGAAGTGGGTAGGCGTTTTTTACCGCAGGCCGACACCGGGCAAGTTCATGATGCGCATTCGGATGCCGAATGGTTTTGTGAGCAGCGAGCAACTGCGCACCATAGCGGAGCTTTCGCGGCGGATCGGCAACAGCGTTCTAGACATTACGACTCGGCAGCAAATCGAGTTGCGTGGATTCACGCTAGACAGCATTCCGGTGATTTGGGAAAAGCTAGCGGGCGTGGACCTGAGCTCGCTGCAGACGGGCATTGATAACGTTCGAAACATCAATGGGTGCGCGCTGGCCGGATTGACGCCCCACGAATTGTTTGACGCGTCTCCCGTGGTGCAGGAGTTGGACCGGATCATCGTCGGAAGCAGGGGAAATCCGGAGTTCACGAACTTGCCGCGCAAGTTCAACATTACTGTGACCGGTTGCATGGACAATTGCACGCATAACGAGTCGCAGGATATAGCTCTGGTTCCGGCAAAGAAGGGTGGACGAGCGGGATTTAATGTGCTCGTTGGCGGAAAGATGGGCTCCGGAGGATTCACCATCGCTTCGCCCCTGAATGTGTTTGTGGAAATTTTCCAAGCGACGCGGATTGTGTTGGAGCTGATCAAAATTCACCGCGATC
>Ga0209736_1000674_pt1 | contig 11006 bp, 12 predicted proteins | sample BlaSpr_A8_Ref_M3_FD_187992 | JGI IMG/M metagenome (GOLD analysis project Ga0209736, IMG submission 187992) | Forest soil microbial communities from Thunder Bay, Ontario, Canada - Black Spruce, Ontario site 2_A8_Ref_M3 (SPAdes) (version 2) | ecosystem: Environmental > Terrestrial > Soil > Boreal... | reverse complement strand
CCACCGATCGTGGCTGGCTTTTCAATGGCCAAGCGCGTTGCGCAGCCAGTTATGGGTCTATTCGACATCGACCGTTTCAGGGAAGGTAGCGCTTCTTGCCGACGAGATGGAAGGGCCTGTGGAGAGCGAGAACACCCTAACACACCCGAGTATAGACAAGATATGGCCGCATTGAGCCCGTCGTCCGGATCGCAAATGAGGATAAAATTGCTGGTATGCAGGATTGCCGGGTTCGGCGCCGATGCTCCGACCCGTGAATAATGAACGGTTCAAAGACCGGTCCCGATGAACTGGGTGAACTCGGCCGTCGTGGGATGCGCGAAAACCTGCGCGGTCGGCCCCGATTCCCAGACTTTTCCCTTGTGCATGAAGACGACCTGATCGGCGACGCGGCGGGCGAAGGCCATTTCATGCGTGACCAGCACCATGGTCATGCCGCGCTGGGCGAGGTCCTCCATGACCTTGAGCACCTCGACGGTCAGCTCAGGATCCAGCGCGGAAGTCACTTCGTCAAACAGCATCACCTGTGGCGACAGCGCGAGCGACCGCGCGATCGCCACGCGTTGCTGCTGGCCGCCCGACAATTGTTCGGGGTAGGCCGAACTCTTGTCCGCCAATCCGACCAGCGCCAGGACCTCCGCCGCGATGCGCGCGGCTTCGGCCTTCGGGTTCTTCTTGACCAGCGTAAGTGCCAGCGTGATGTTGCGTTCCACGGTGAAATGCGGAAACAGGTTGTAGCTTTGAAACACCATGCCGACGTCGCGGCGCAGCTCCGCCCGGTTGGACTTGCCAATTCCGACATCATGACCGCAGATCACGATCCTGCCGCCCTGGATCGGCTCAAGTCCGTTCATGCATCGCAGCAGCGTGCTCTTGCCGGATCCGCTGCGGCCGACGATAGCGACCAATTGGCCCTGACGCACCTCAAGCGACACCCCGTCCAGAACCTTCAGCGGACCAAAATATTTCGTCACGCCCTGGACGCTGACCACGACCTCGGACGCGTTCGCCGGCCCGTCCGGATCTCGGCCCGGTCGGCCGGCGACGGCGCTATCTTGCGACATGCAGTTTCCTTTCGAGAACGCGGCTCGCGACCGACAGCGGGTAGCAGATCGCGAAATAAATCGCGGCGACGATCAGGAAGACGAGAAACGGCTGAAACGTCGAATTGTTGACGATCTGGCCGGCGCGGGTCAATTCGACGAAACCGATGATCGACGCCAGCGAGGTATTTTTCACCACCTGGACCATGAAACCCACTGTCGGCGCGGTGGCGATACGTACGGCCTGCGGCAGGATGACGTGGGTATATTGCTGGAAACGGTTGAGGCCGAGGCAGTCCGATGCCTCCCACTGGGTCCGGGGAACGGCTTCGATGCAGCCCCGCCATATCTCGCCGAGAAAGGCGCCAACATAGAACGTCAGCGACAGGCCGGCCGCGACCAGCGGATCCAGCCGGTAGCCTGCAAGGCTCAAGCCGAAATAGGACAAAAACAACAGCACCAGAAGCGGCGTGCCCTGGACGATCTGGATGTAGGCGATCGCCAAGCCGCGAAGGATGCGCAACCGCGATACGCGGCCCAGTGCCAGCGCGAGACCGAGAACACCGCCACCGGCCAGCGCAATCAGCGACAGCAGCAGCGTCCAGCGCGCCGCTTCCAGAAGGTAGATGACATGAACAGAGGTGAACTGGTTCAAGGCAGCCTCATATCGCCGTACCGAGCTTACGGCGGCGGACGAACAGCAGGCGGCCGATCAGCCAGAAACCGAAGCGATAGAGAAACGACAGCGCCAGATAGACCACGGCCACCACGAGATAGACCTCGAAGCTGCGATAGGTATCCGACTGAATGACGTTGGCGATGGCGGTCAACTCCTCCGCCGAAATTTGCGAGGTCACGCTCGATGCCAGCATGAGCAGGACGAACTGGCTGCTGAGTGCCGGATAGACGCGCTCCATCGCCGGCAACAGCACGATGTGCAGGATCGTCTGCAGCCGGGTCAGGCCGAGGCAATCAGCTGCCTCCAGCTGGGTTCTCCCGGTCGATTCGATGCCGGCGCGCATGATCTCGGTGGTATAGGCGCCGACATTGATCACCAGCGCAATGATGGCCGACAGCTCCGCGCTCAGCTTCAGGCCCAGGCTGGCAAGACCGAAATAGACGATGAAGATCTGTACCAGCAAGGGCGTGTTGCGAATCAACTCGACATAGACGCCGATCACGCGGCGCACCAGACCGCCGCCATAGACGCGCAGCACCGCGCACAGCGTTCCCAAGACAAATCCCAGTGCGATCGACACGACCGTGAGCTGGATCGTCAGCCACGCTCCCTCCAGAAACGCCGGCCAGCGTTCGGCAAGGAACGAGAAGTCGAAACGGTAGGTCATGCGCGAACCCGGGTCGGCCGCTGGTCGGCAGCTGTGGACGTCTCATTCGGGTCCGGCGAAAATCGTTCATGAGGCATGGTGCAACCAGGCCTGCGGTATCGCGTAGATCCGGACTGCATTGTCATGAAACAGCCGCCGCCGGTCATCCGTCGAAAAGTTCGCGGTGATGGCATCGAAGCCCTCATATATTTCATCGAAGCGCGCGCACAGGCTGTCGACCGGGAAATTGCTGCCGAACATGCAGCGTTCGACGCCGAACAGATCGACGACGGTCAGCACGATTTCCCGATTCCTGTCGGCCGTCCATGGCAGCCCGGGCGTACCGATGCCGGAGATCTTGACGGCGATGTTGGGACGCCCGGCGACGCGCGCCATCGCCGCGCGCCAGGCCGAAAGCCCCGCTTCGCGGCGATCCGCCGGCAGGCCGGCGTGATTGATGATGATCTGGGTGTCGGGAAAATCGCGGGCAAGATCGGCCGCCTCATCAAGATGCCACCACGGCGTCTGCAGATCGAACCGCAATTCATGCTTCCGAAGCTCCGCAAAACCGCTGCGCCAAATTCCGTCCGTCATGCCGCCGGCGGCGCGATCCGAAGCGGACGCATTGGCGCGCGGCTTTTGCCGCACGCTGCGGACGAAATCATAGCCCGCGAGTTTTTCGAGCGTTGCCGCAGCGGCGTGCTCGTCAAGCCTGATCTGTCCGACCGCAACGGAAGGATATCCACTGACGCGGCGCAGGCCGGCGATGAAATCCATCTCGCCGGTCGGATCCTTGGGATCCCATTCCGCCTCGACGTAAACCGTCCCCGCCACCTGCCAGCTACAGGCGTCGGCAAGATAGTCGGACACCAGATAGCGACGTTTGATGCGGCTGTAATCGCCATAGCGGAAACCGCTTACCGGCTCGTCGCGCAGCCACGGATGATAGTTTACATCCGGGTCCCAGACGTGGTGATGCGCATCGACGATTGCCCTTGGGCGGCTCATTGCGGCGCCGGCCGTGTCAATCGGAGGCCAGTTTGAGGACATCGGGCGAAAGATCGACGCCGTGATAGGCCTTGTTGATGGCGTTGAGCCTGCCGTTCTTCAGGTTGGCCTTGACCCAATTATTGACCCAGGCGAGCAGTTCCGCGTCGCCCTTGCGTACGCCGACCGCGAGCAGGAACGTCTGCAGGGTGATCTTCGGCTCGAGCTCGCGCGCCGGGTTCTTGTTGTTGATGACGACGACCTGGGCGCGGCCGGTGGCGAACAGGTCGGCCTGTCCCGAGGCCACCGCCAACGCCAGCGTGGCGTCGTCCTCGTACCTGACGATCTGCGTGTTCTTGGCACGCTGGGTGAGATCGGTGTCCTGCGTCGTGCCGCGGGTCACCGCGACCTTCTTGCCATCGAGATCCTGCAGGCTCTTCACGTCGATATTTTTAGGGCCGGCGACCACGGAAAGCAGATCTGCGTAAGGAACCGAGAAATCGATGGCCTTGGCGCGTTCCGGAGTAATCGACAGCGAGGAGATGACCAGATCCGCTTTGCCGCTCTGCAGCAGCGGAATGCGGGACGATCCCGTAGTGGGGATGATCTCGAATTCCACGCCCATGTCCTTGGCGAGCTGCCTGGCAATATCGACGTCGGAACCCGAGGGCTGCAATTTGTCGTCGACCCGGCCGTACGGGGAATTCGTCAGATCAATCGAGATCCGGATCCTCTTTGCCTGCTTGATATCGCTGAGCGTATCGGCGCGCAGTGCGGTGGCGGCGAATGCCAGTCCCACCACGGTCAGCGCGGCAGCAGAAATGACGCGAAATGAAAACATGATACTCTCCCCTGCGTTCTTGTCTGTCAGGACGGCTCAGACGCCATCCTTGAGAATGACATCGGGCAAATCGTTGCCATGGTATTTCCTGTAGATTTCGTTGAGCTTGCCGTTCTTGAGATTGGTCTTCACCCAATCCGACACGGTCTGCAGCAGCCGCGGTTCGCCCTGCTTGACCCCGATCGCGAGCTTGAACGTCTCGAGCACGAATTTTAGTTCGAGCTGGCGGCCGGGATTCCTCGCCGCGATCGGCGCCAGCAGCAATTCCGCCGTGGTGAACAGATCGACCTGCCCGCTGACGAACGCCTGCGCCGTGGTCGCATCGTCCTCGTAGCGGACGATCTTTGAGTTCTTGGCGTTTTGCGACAAATAAGTGTCGTGGGTGGTCCCGCGCGTGGTGCCGATCGTCTTGCCGTCGAGATCGGCAAGGCTCTTGACGCTGATGCCCTTGACGCCCGCGACCACCGTTCGCAGCGGCGCGTAGGCCGGCGAGAAGTCGATCACCTTGGCGCGCTCGGGGGTGACCGACAGGGTCGAGATCACGACGTCGGCTTTTCCGGTTTGCAAGGAAGGGATGCGCGAGGCTCCGGTGGTCGGGACCAGTTCGAATTCCAAGCCGAGGTCCTTCGCCAGCAGCCGTCCGGTCTCGACGTCCGAGCCGGTCGGCTGCATCTTGTCATCGGTCATCCCATAGGGCGGCAGTCCGAGATCGATGGCCACGCGAAGCTTCTTGGCAGCCTTGATATCGTCGAGACCGTCGGCCCTCGAAGGCGCTCCCGCCGCAATCAACAGAATGGCCGCGAATGCCGCCATGATCCCAGCACGTGTCACCCTTGCGATGTTCATTGCGCTCTCCCTGTCGGGTTCCTGGTTGGTTTGTCCTCGTAGAGGCGCACGATCGACGCGGGGTCGGCCATTTCATTGCCGCCGGCGACATGGGCCCGATGCTGCTCGACCGCCCGCTCGATCAGCGGAAGGTCTAATCCGAGCCTGCCGATCTCCGACTGCACGGCCAGCATGTCCTTGAGCAGCTGGCGGGCATAGGCCAGCGGCGGATCGAAGGCGCGGGCCTGCATGCGCGGGTAGAGCTGCTGCAGCAAGGCGCCGTCGGCATGTCCGCCGGCAAGGCATTGCGGCAGCTTTGCTGCATCGATGCCGGCCGCCTCCGCCAGCATCACGGCTTCCGCCATCAATACATAGGTGGTGCCGACGATGGCCTGGTTGATGACCTTTGCCGCCTGGCCCGCGCCGGATGCGCCGACATGCGTGAAGTTCGCGGCCAGATCCGCCATCACGGCCTGCACCGCGGCAATGCTTTCGGCGTTGCCGCCCGCCATCACCGTCAGCGTGCCCTGGCGCGCGGCGCCCGGCCCGCCCGAAACCGGCGCATCGATCCACGCCATGCCGGTCTCGGCGTGCAGGCGTTCGGCGAATTGCCGGCTTTTGACGGGATCGATGGTCGAGTGATCGATCAGGATCTTGCTCGCAGAAGCCACCGCAGCGATGCCGTCCCGGCCGAACACGCATTGCTCCACCGCCTGGGTGTGCAGAACGCACATCAGAACGATATCGCTGTCGCGGGTGACCTCGGCCGGCGAAGTCTTCCGGGCCGCACCGGCGTCGGCCACCGGGCCGATCCGCTCCGGCTCCAGGTTCCAGACGTTGACGGCCCAGCCCTTTTCGAGGAGCCGCAGCGACATGGCTGTGCCCATCAACCCCAGACCGATGAATCCCAGTGTTGGCTTGCGGGTCATGGCTCGCTACGTTTCCTGGTTACAGAGTCGATCATAGACCCGATAGAGTGCCTGATTGCCGTTGTGCCCCTCGCCATGCGCGCGGGCTTCGAGAAACAGATTGGTCACCAGCGCATTGCCGGGCAGCGGCGTGCCGAGGGCAAAGGCGAGTTCGCCGGTCAGGCGGAGATCCTTCAACATCAGGTCGATGCGGAATCCCGCATCGGCATCCTTGTCGAGAATCTTCGGTGCAAGATTTTGCATCATCCAGGATGCTGCGGCGCCGCCCAGCAAGGCGTCGCGCAATTTGCCGAGATCGACGCCGGCGGCGCGGCCAAGCGCGATCGCCTCGCAAACCCCCTGCAGGTTGATGCCGACGACGAGTTGGTTGCACAGCTTGGTGACCTGGCCGGCGCCGGATTCGCCCATATGCACGATGGTGGTTCCCATCGCGGCCAGGACCGGACGTACCCGTTCCAACGCAGCGCCATCGCCGCCGACCATGATCGACAGCGTGGCATTCTTCGCGCCTTGCGGACCGCCCGACACCGGCGCATCGAGCATCGCGACTCCGGCCTTTGCCAGCGCCGCGCTCATCTCGCGGGTCGCCTGCGGCGAAATCGTGCTCATCTCGATCAGGACGCGGCCGGCGGGCGGATTGGCCAGGATTCCTTCGGGCCCCAGCACGACCTGCTGCACATGCGGCGTATCCGGGAGCATGGTGATCGCAACCTCGGCGGCGCGCACCGCGTCCGCGACTGAAGACGCAATTTCGGCGCCGTCAGACCGCAGACTTTCGGCCGCCTCCGGCCTCGCGTCGAAGACGCGCACGCGATGGCCGCCCTTGAGCAGGTTCAGCACCATCTCGCGACCCATCACGCCGACGCCGATGAATCCCACGGTCGCCATCGATAACCCTCTCTGCCTTCCGGTCTCGGCCGAAAACAAGGCGCCGTGCGTCGATCAGACGGTCGGCAAGCCTTGCCTTTGGCGATTCCGATGAACGTTTCCCCAACCTGTGGTCATTGCCGACTTCTATTCTTTTTGGTCTTTTATTCTTGTTGTCTTTCAGCCAACCGCTTCGTGCGCCAGCTGTTGACGGCGCGCGATCCGGGCGGCCAGCAGCAAGGCCTGCTCGCCGGCGCCGGCATTGGCGATGCCCTTGCCGGCGATCTCATAGGCGGTGCCGTGCGCGGGCGTGCAGATCGGAAACGGGAAGCCGCCGATCAGCGTGGCGCCGCGATCGAAGCCCATCAGCTTCATCGCGATCTGCCCCTGATCGTGATACATCGTGAGCACCGCATCGAACTGGCCGTTCTTGGCGCGCAGGAAAACAGTGTCGGCGGGAAAAGGCCCTTCGGCGGCGAGGCCTTTTTCGACAGCGGCCCGCACCGCAGGTTCGATGACGTCGATTTCTTCCCGGCCAAAATTTCCACCGTCGCCCGCGTGTGGATTGAGCGCCGCCACTGCGATTCGCGGTTTTGCAAAACCGGCGGCACGCATCGACGCCGCAGTCAGCGCAAGAGCGCGAAGGATGGCTTCCTGGGTGATCGACGCCGCTACTTTCGACAGCGGGATGTGCGAGGTGACGCGCGCATTCCACAGCCCGCCGAGCACGTTGAACTCGCTTGCGGCGCCGGCATGCTTCAATGCGTCGCGCACGAAATTGATTTCGTCGTCGTAGGACGGTTCGGCGAGCCGCATGGCGTGCTTGTTGAACGGCGTGAAGAACACCGCCGCGGCCTTGCCGGCGCCGGCATATTGCAGCGCTGCGCGGAAATTCTGGATCGCGAACTTTCCGCCCGACGCGGTCGCCTTTGCAGGCGCGACCGAGGCCGGGTCGAGGTTCTTCAGATCGAGCAGGACTGGCTTGCCACGATAGGAGCGAAGCTCGTCGGCGCTCGAAAAGACGTCGATGTCCAGGCTCGATCCCGCAACCTTGGCCCCTGCCTCGAGGACGCGCCGATCGCCGAAGATGACCAGTTCGGCCTCATCGCGGATAGCAGGGAATGCCAGCAGCTTGGCGGCAAGCTCGGGGCTGATACCCGCGGGATCGCCCATTGCCACTGCAATTCTTGGTTTTTCCGCGTTCATCGGCGTTCCCCCGGACCCGCAAAGCCAGAGATAGCAGCAAAAATATCGTCAGTAAACATTCTGCATACAGTATTTTTTGGTTGAGCCATGCCCAGATTGTCTCTATTGAGGAACGTGATTCACGTCAGGAGCTCAAACATGGATCTCGGGGCGCTTGATGCGGCTCAGGCCGATCCCGCCGACGATCCTGGCCAGCGAAAGCCCATCGTCCGGCATAATCTCCACGATGCGATCGTTTCGCGCGTTCGCGACATGATCATCGACGGTACGCTGTCGCCCGGCATGCGCATTCATGAGGGCAACCTCGGCCAGGACCTCGGGGTTTCACGGACGCCGCTGCGCGAAGCGCTGAAATATCTCGCCAGCGAAGGATTGCTGGAGCTTTCGCCGGGCCGCGGAGCGGTGGTGCGCAGCTTCTCGGCAAAGGACGTCGAGGACAGCCTGATCGTGCTTGCCAGCCTGGAGGACCTCGCCGGCAGGCTCGCCTGCATTCACGCGTCGGACGATCAGATCCGTGAGATCCGTCGAATCCATGACGAGATGATGCAGCGATATGCGCTGCGCGATCGGCTGTCCTATTTCAAACTCAACCAGAGCATCCATTCCGCGATCCTGAAAGCCTCCGGCAATGAACCGCTGGCCGGCGTCCATGGCGTTCTGCAGGCGCGGCTGCGGCGTATCCGCTATGTCGGCAATGAGAGTCCTGAAAAATGGGCCGCGGCAGTCGCCGATCATGAAGACATGATCAGCGCACTCGAAGCGCGCGATGGCGAGCGACTCGCGAAGGTACTGACAAATCACATGCAGAATACATGGCATCGCGTCCGGGACTCGATTTGAGACGCTTCCCGGAACGGCAATTCGAATCTACCGGCGGCTACCTCACGCCGGTGGTCGCCTGCGCGCCAGAAACTTTGTGTCCACGGGCCTAACCCGGCAAGAGTACCGATCAGCTTATGACGAGCGTTATGACACCGTCGTCGCTTACCCTGGTCTTGATGTCGTCGCGAGCCATCGACTCAATGACAGACCATTTCTCCCGAAAAAGAGCCGCCGCCTCGTGCATGTTCGAGGCGTCTACCTTGACACAACAGGCCCGCCGCCCACCCTCGTTCGCAATCTGAAAGAAGAAGCTGTAGCCAACCGCCTCCCCGTCGCCATCAATCGGCGTTTGTTCACGTCGCATTCAGCATCCCCCTGATTTGCGTCGAACTTCAGCAGACTGCATTTTTAATTTGGATTTTCGTGCGGCACGATTGTGACGCAGGAAAAATTGCTCCGCAGTGTTGCAAACATCTGACAGTGGGAACGAAAGCCGATTAGCAAGCCGCTTGTTCCAGAATTTTGCAGTAATGAGTCGCGCGCCCATCATCGGCCAAGCAAAATTTGCATACGGCGAAATTTGCGCTGCAGACGTCGTCAAAGAAGACCGGCAAGGAAACGAGGTCGCTCGCGCGATTTCATGACGAAGGAGAGCGAACTGGTCTTCGACGTCGAGAAGGAACGGCCTGAGGGCACATCGATTTGCGATTACGACGTATTTTGTTGTTCGGCGGAAATTCAGTCACGAAGAAAATTCGGACTTTTTCAACAGCATCGACCAAGGCCTCAGCCGCCGCCCCGTACGCGTTCAACTCTTCAGTAGACGCACCACCCAATCGGAAACCGCGTCCCCGCTGCTCATGTCGGCCTGCACCAGGCCGTCGATCATGAAAGTCGGCGACACATGGATACCGTTCTGGCGGGCGTATTTGCAGTGCAGCTTGATCTCCCGGTCCAGATCGGGAGTCGCGAAGGCCTCGGAAAGTTTGGCACCGCTGTAGCCTTCGATTCGCGCGATAACGTCATTCGGAGTGGCGTCGAGATTTGGGCCGCTGCAGTGATGGTCGAACTCGAATTCCTGTCGATGCGCAGCCACCGCAGCCATGACCGCCTTCGCGGCTTCCTTCCCGCCCTCGAGGGTCGAGGCAGCTAGAATGCAGCGCACGACGACGCCCGAATACATATGCCAGGGCTGTGACTGAAGTCGGATTTTGACGGCGATGCGATCTTCACCAGCCTGTGCAAGCAGGTCGTCGAGCTTGCCAAACGCCTTCACCGAGAACGGGCAGGTCGGTTCGAGGAACATTTCCAGCACTCGGGGCCCATGGCCCCAGACAAGAGGATCGGCGCGCCATGTGGTCTGTTTCATTCGATCGTTCCTGTTCGCTCGGTCCGGCCGTAGAGAGCGGATGAACTTTGGGGCGGCAAACTCCGGGTGCGATTCTGGGCCGCGCCGCTCACATCGTCTTCTTGCGCATCCAAGTCAAGCATGCCCACCGCTCAGACCTGACGCGAGATCCTTTGGAAGCCGACCCAGTCCCCGCGCTTGGCGCTGTCCGATGCGGGGCCCGCCATCGACGGAATGAGGTTACTCGCTGCATCGGGCAGCGACGCGCGCAAGGAATCCAATTCGAGAATTGGTTGGCTCGTTTCTGTTGTATAGCCCTCGATTTGCCGATCATTATTCGTCAAGGGTTTCCCCTCCGGCGCACATCGTCGCAGCCCGCTGGTTCGATGAGGTCACACATGCTGGACGCCAGACAACCGAGGCCTCAGCGATCGCGGCCCGGTCACTTACCCGGCTTGCGACACCAATCTCCCGTTACAGGCCCGCACGGTGCTGTCGATCGAGACGACGCTGATGCATCCGCGCCGAGGCTTCGTCAAGCGTGAGGACACCGTGGCCGTCACCGAAAAGTGCTGGAACTGCGGTGTGGCCACAACCTGAGGAGAGCGAAATGGTCGATCGATCCCTCTTATCCAGGCCATGGTGGTCGCGATGGCGCGTGAGCAAGCCGCGCGAATGAACCCATCCGATCTACCGGCACAGCCGGCGGAAACGCCCCTTCTTAGCCTGCGGGCCATTCACAAGAAGTTCGGCGGCACCTACGCGCTGCAGGATGTCAGTTTCGACGTCAGCAAGGGTGAGGTACTCGCGCTT
>Ga0209736_1000673_pt1 | contig 11014 bp, 8 predicted proteins | sample BlaSpr_A8_Ref_M3_FD_187992 | JGI IMG/M metagenome (GOLD analysis project Ga0209736, IMG submission 187992) | Forest soil microbial communities from Thunder Bay, Ontario, Canada - Black Spruce, Ontario site 2_A8_Ref_M3 (SPAdes) (version 2) | ecosystem: Environmental > Terrestrial > Soil > Boreal... | reverse complement strand
GGCGGACGGGTCGATTGTGGTGCCGGAGGTTTTGCGGCCGTATATGGGGATTGAGAGGATAGAGAAGGAAGAGGTAATGAAATAAAGAGCTAACGCTGGGTTGGAGGCCGACTGAGGGCAGCGCGCCATGTTGTGCGCTCCTTTCTATACAAACCATTGATAATGAAAGGTTTAGGTTGGAAAAAGAGCCGAAATAGCCAAAAAGAAGAGTCTTTTGCGCCGCGCAACTTATTGAAAGTACGTGTTTTCGTTTGACCTGCCTTTTCGCCTTGCATACACTCGCCTCAGTGCCATGTGGCACAGCAATGTGGTAGACCCAGGGGGACTTACGGGTCGCTGGCAGAAAATTAGCTTTGAACGAGTGAGAGCAGAGGAGTTGGCCCCGAGGAGTTTGGGGGCCTAGCTAGAAGAATCGATGGACTTTTTGGCGCGTATCTTTAGGTTTTTGTTTTGGTTGCTGATCGTGTCGTGGAGCGTGGTGCTGCTGCGGCGGGTGTTGGCGTGGATGTTGCGCGGGGCGATGCCGGCGCAGGCGGAGCAGGATGCGGCCGCGGCGGGTTCTGCGGCTGACGCTGACGCTGGAGTTGGGGCGGGGTCGCGCAACGCAGAGAGCGGAGTGGCGGCGCGGCGGTTGGTGCGCGACCCGGTCTGCGGGATGCATGTGGCGGAAGTACTGGCGATTCCGCTGCGGGAAAGCGGGGAGCTGGTGCACTTTTGCTCGGTAGCTTGCCGCGACAAATATGTTAGCGGCACACAACGGATGGCGGCGAACGGATAGTGGCGAGCGGATGGACAAGTTCAAACCCCGGGGTCGTTGAAAACTTTTTAATTTTTGATAGATAGAGAAGTCGAGACTAGATGTGTAGAGGAAAGGACCGACGCCGATGGCCACGGTCGTAAAGCCCACAGGGCCGCTGAGACAGATTGGCGCACCGCCGATGGTGCCGCGCATCGCTCCGCGCGAGGACTTGAATCCGTTTCGCATCGCGCAGATTCAGTTTGATATGGCGGCGGAGTTTTTGAAGCTGGAGCCGGGGCTGCGGCAGATTTTGCGGACGCCGAAGCGCGTGCTGGAAGTTTCGATTCCCACGAAGATGGACAACGGGCAGGTGAAGGTCCACACCGGGTTTCGCGTGCAGCACAATATTTCGCGCGGGCCGGGCAAGGGCGGCATTCGTTATCACCCCAACGTGACGCTCGATGAAGTGAAGGCGCTGGCGGCGTGGATGACTTGGAAGACGGCGGTGCTGAACGTGCCGTTTGGCGGAGCGAAGGGCGGAGTGATTTGCGACCCGAAGCGCATGTCGAAGACCGAACTGGAGCGCATGACGCGGCGATACGCGAGCGAGATTTTGCCGATCATTGGGCCGACGATGGATATTCCGGCGCCGGACGTTTACACAGATGCGCAGACGATGGCGTGGATCATGGACACGTACTCGATGACGGTGGGACATTCCGTGCATGGCGTAGTGACGGGGAAGCCGGTGTCGATTGGCGGTTCGGAGGGGCGCAGCGAAGCGACGGCGCGCGGATTGCTTTTTGTGGTGGAAGAAGCGTGCAAGCTGAAGAAGATTCCGCTGCGCGGCGCGACGGTGGCGATTCAGGGATTTGGCAATGCGGGCGCAACGGCGGCGCGGTTGTTTGCGGAGAAAAAAGCGAAGATTATCGCGTTGAGCGATACGCGGGGCGGAGTTACGAATTCGCGCGGGATCGATCCCATCAAAGCGATCCGATATAAGGAGCGGTCGGGGACGGTGGTGGGGATGCCCGGCGCATCGCGCATGACCAACGACGACCTGCTGACGATGAAGTGCGACATCCTGATACCCGCGGCGCTGGAGAACGTGATTACGCTGCACAACGCGGAAGCGATTAAGGCGCGCATTGTGGCGGAGGCCGCCAATGGGCCAACGACTCCGCACGCCGATGAAATTCTGGCGAGGCGCGGAATTACTGTGCTGCCGGACATTCTCGCGAATGCGGGCGGTGTAACTGTGAGCTACTTCGAATGGGTGCAAAACATGGAAGGGCTCATGTGGGACGCCGAAGAGGTGAACGCGCGCTTGCAGAAGAGCATGGTGAAGGCGTTCCACGAAATGGTGGAGACGATGCGGAAGCATCATGTGCCGCCGCGCGCGGGCGCGATGATTCTGGCGGTTGGGCGCGTCGCGGAAGCTACGCTGGTGCGTGGGCTTTTTCCCTGAGTTAGTGGTTTAGCCGCAGGTGTTTCGAAGGTTTAGATAGGAACGGCCGGGGATTCTTCCCGGCCATTCTTTTTTGCCGCACCTCCTCGGATCGAGTTAGCTTAAATTCTTGTTGCGCGCGGGGAGCCAGGCGCGTACATTCGCAACTGCCGGTGCGCCGACGTGGCGCGACCGGCAATTTTCTTCGAGGGGTGCTGCGGAGCGCGAAAAATGAGCACGAACGGACATGGACAAGTTGCGCCGCCGATTTTGCTGACGATTTCCGGATTTGATCCGTCGTGCGGCGCGGGGACCGCAGCGGATTTGAAGACGTTTGCGGCGCATGGGTGCTATGGCGTGGCGGCGATCACTTCGCTGACGGTGCAGAACACGCAGGGCGTGGAAGATGTGCACAATATTCCGAGCGCGACGCTGAAGGCGCAGCTCGACGTGCTGGCGAAGGATTGCAACATCGCGGCGGTGAAAATCGGGATGTTGGGGAACCGCGGGAATGCCGTGACCGTGGCGGAATTTCTGGATGCGCACACATTTGCGCACGTGGTGCACGATCCGGTGATGAAATCCTCCAGCGGAACGGAACTACTTGACGCGGGCGGCGTGAAGTATCTTGCAACGGAGCTGCTGAAGCGCGCGAGCGTGATAACGCCCAACGTGCCCGAAGCGGAAATTCTGACAGGACTGACGATCAAGGACGTGGCCGACATGGAAGCCGCGGCGCGGAAGATTGTGGAGATGGGCGCGCGCGCGGTGATCGTCAAGGGCGGGCACATGGGGAGGCCGACGGACGTTCTGTTCGACGGCACGGAGATGGTAGCGCTTCCCGGCGAGCGCGTGAACGAAGAGCAACTGCACGGAACGGGCTGTACGTTTGCATCGGCTCTCGCGGCGCACCTGGCGGTGGGCCGCGGACTGCTCGAATCGGCGACCCTCGCGAAAGCCTACGCGACAAAAGCGATTGAGAAGGCGTATCCCGTCGGGAAAGGCCGGCTGCCACTCGACCATTTCTACCGGCAGAGGATTGAGCCGCCCGCGCGCGGCATCCACGAAGTGCCGCAGCACGGAATGCATCCGGCGGCGGAGCCCACGGCGCACTGAAGAACGTGGCTGGAGAATAGTGACCCGCGCCGGCGTGGCGCGAATTTCCTTCCTTAGTGTATTTCCATAGGGAGCGGAAGTCCTGGAGAGAACCCCCAAACCGATCCCCGCGGCGCTTGGTTTTCGCGTGAAGTCGGGCTGGGCGATGGCAGTATTGCTCGTTAGCCCGGCGAACGCGCCAAAGCTGGTTAAATGCCAGGCCGTTCTACTTTCCGATCCGAAGATTCCTCAATCGAAGCAGCCCTGCCATGCGGCGCTTGATATGCCTGAGAAGGAAGGAAAGGCGCTCACGAAAGAATTGGGACGAATCGTGGCCGGCGCAGCAAAGAAGTCTGTTCAAGAGCTTCTGAAGCAGGCAAGCACACAAGGCTACCGAGTTGTGGGAGCGGGGCTGGTCGTCGGCAGTCTTGTGGACCCTGCGACTCTTCATAACGATCACATTCGGGCGCATGGGCTCGAAGGCCAGTTGTTTCGAACCGTCCTGGAAGACGCGCTACGCGAGAAAGAAATTCCCTACCAAGTGCTTTTGGAGAAGACCGCTTACATAACTGCTTCGTCTGCGCTTCGCAAATCGCCGGCAGTGGCAAAGCGGACCATTGCCAATTTAGGGGAGTCTCATGAAGGCTCCTGGAGAGCAGAAGAAAAGCTCGCGGCTTTGGCGGCCTGGATTGCGCTCCGTGCAGGTAACTAAGAAGCGGCCAGCCGCAAAAGGCCGGCCGTATCGCGCGACTTGGGGATAAGCGAGGAACAATTACCGCTTGGCCTGCGCGAAAGAAGCCGCGATGCGCCGATAAGCCCGTACTTCACTAAATTGGCCAGGATCGCTGTCCTCTTCGCTGGCAGTTCGCGGGCGCATACTCTGTACACGCTGCACTTTTCCCGCGGCGCTCCTACGTGAAGCAACCAAAAACGGCCGAGCGTCTGGTTGATTGATGGCGCTCTTCAACGCCCTCGATCTGCGGGAAAGGCCTCTGCGCTTCTCCCCATAGGTCCATTGGAACAAGACATACAAAAGAAAGTCGCATCCAAGAATGCAAAATGCCAGAAACACTGTGGCTGACATAATTAGCTCACTCTGCGCGGATGGAAATGGGCTGGCCGCACAAACAGCAGATTAGGAGCAGAGGCGCAAGAAAATCCTGAGGGGTTTGTTAGGAATTTATTAAACTGAGGCTCTACTGAGGCAACTCGGCTCACAGCGAGGCCAAATTGATTTCGCGGCGAACGGGCGTGGTGGTCTTGGTCGCGTTTACGATTGCAGTGGCAGCTGTTACAGCGCTGCTGCCTCGCATCCCTCAGCCGCAGTCCTATCACGACTTCGCCGATCAAAGGGCCTGGCTCGGAATATCGAACTTTGGAGACGTAGCTTCCAACCTGTTATTCGCCGTGAGCGGCGTCTGGGGATTGGTTTTTCTGTTTGGGCAACGCGGCCGTGAGCGGTTTATCGATCCACGCGAGCGTTGGGCGTACTTCTTTGTTTTCTTGGGATTGTTCCTGACGGCGTTTGGATCGGCTTACTACCATCTTGCTCCCGACAACGCGCGATTGGTGTGGGATCGCCTGCCCATGACGCTCGCCTTCATGGGCTTGGTCTCGGCGATGATTTCGGAACGCGTTAGCGTGCTAGCCGGCTTTTATTTGCTTCCGGTCTTGTTATTCATCGGCGCGGGGAGCGTGGTTCTCTGGTGGTACAGCGAAGCGCGAGGCGTTGGGGATCTACGGTTCTATGCCGCGGTGCAGGTATACGCAGTGCTGATTCTGCCCGTTTTGCTTTTATTGCCGCCGCGGTACACGCGCAGCTGGGATTTCGCCGTGGTTTTCGGTTTCTACGTACTGGCGAAAATTTTTGAAACCGCGGACCGGCAGGTTTTCTCGCTGGACCAACACGCGATTAGTGGACACACACTGAAGCATTTGGCAGCGGGCGCTGCGGGATTCTGGATATTGGGGATGCTGCAGAAGAGACGCCCTACCCACGCTCAGTGAAGCTGAAAACCGCCGGGCTAAAGCCCGGCCCCTACATCTTATAGATGATGTGGCCGGCGACGATGGTGGCAATTGGGCCGCCTTTGAAGGTGCGGGTGTCGAAGGGAGAATTGCGGGATTTGCTGGGGGATTGCTTTACGTCGTAGGTCCATTCGCGCGTGGTGGAAAAAATCGTGAGATCGGCGGGCTGGCCGGCGGCGATTTTGCGTTCGATGCCGAGGACGCGCGCGGGGCCGGTGGTGAACAGTTCGACCATGCGCATGAGCGTCAGGCGGCCGGTGTGGACGAGTTGTTCGAGAGAAAGCACGATGGCGGTCTCGAAACCGAGGATGCCAAAAGGGGCGCGGTCGAACTCTACATCTTTGAGGGCGGGTTCATGAGGGGCGTGGTCCGTGGCGATGGCGTCGACGGTGCCGTCGACAAGACCTTCGATGAGAGCCTTGCGGTCTTCGCGGGCGGCTAGCGGCGGATTCATTTTGTAGCGCGAGTCGTACTGGACGTCTTCGTCGATGAGCGTGAAATGGTGCGGCGTAACCTCGCAGGTCACACGCAGACCGCGCTGCTTGGCCCAGCGGACTTGCTCGAGCGAAGCTTTTGCGGAGAGGTGCGCAACGTGGAGGCGCGCGCCGGTGAGTTCGGCGAGCTGAACGTCGCGCGCGACGCAAACCGATTCGGCAGCGGCGGGCATACCGGGCAGGCCGAGGCGGGTAGACGTGACGCCTTCGCGCATGACGGCGCCGGCGGCGAGCGACACATCTTCAGAATGTTCGATGACCAGAAGATCAAGCGAGCGGCAATAGTCCATCACCTGGCGCGTGAGTTTCGCGGTGGCGATGGGTTTGCCATCGTCGGAGACGGCGACGATGCCCGCTTGCTTCATGGCGGCGATTTCCGCGATGGCTTCGCCCTTGCTGCCAACGCTCGCGGCGCCGATGGGCCAGACGCGGACGCTGGCGGTGGCTTTGGCGCGATCGAGAATGAAACGCGTGACGCTGGCATTGTCGTTGACCGGTTTCGTATTCGGCATGCAGCAGACGGCGGTGAAACCGCCTCGGGCTGCGGCGCGCGTGCCGGTCTCGATGGTTTCGGAAGACTCCTGGCCGGGCTCGCGGAGATGCGCGTGAAGGTCGATGAAGCCGGGAGCGACGATGAGGCCGGTAGCGTCGAAGACTTCCGTGGATTGATCTTGCGCGATTTTTCCAGATTGCGCGACTTCGGCGATTTTGTCGCCGTCGAGAAGAACATCGCGCAGAGCATCGGTCTGTGTGGCGGGATCGATGACGCGCCCGTTCTTAATCAGAAGCATTGGCAGATTCCTTGGGTTGAGCTTCCGCCGACTGCGGGTTGGCTTCTTCAGCCGGTCCGGAAGTGAGAAGAAAAAGCAGCGACATGCGCACGGCGATCCCGTTGGTGACTTGCTCGAGAACGCAGGATTGCGGACCGTCTGCGACTTCCGGAGTAATCTCCACGCCGCGATTCATAGGGCCTGGATGGAGAATGATGGCGTCGGGCTTGGCGCGGCGCAGGCGCTCGGCACTGAGTTGATAAAGAAGAATGTAATCCGCGGCGGAAAGCGCGGGTTCGTGAAGGCGCTCGGTTTGCACGCGGAGGACGAGAACAACGTCGGCATCTTCGAGCGCTTCTTCAATGCGGAAAACGCGGCGAATGGAAGCGCCAGGCGGGCCAATGCTTTCCAGTTCGCGGGGAACCCACATAGCCGGTCCGCAGAGCGTGAAGCGGCACCCAAATTTTGAAAGCAGATGAATGTTGGACCGGGCGACGCGGCTGTGAGCAATGTCTCCGAGGATAGTGATGTTCAAGTTTGCGAGAGAACCTTTGCGGTCGCGAATGGTCAACGCATCAAGCAGGCCTTGCGAAGGATGCTCGTGAGTGCCGTCCCCGGCGTTGATCACGGGAATATCGAGATGACGCGCGACAAAGTCAGCGGCACCGGAAGCAGCGTGGCGCATGACCAGGCAATCAGGCTTCATGGCGTTAAGCGTGTGAACGGTGTCGAGAAGGGACTCTCCCTTTTTTACGCTGGAAGATTTCGCCTGCAGGTTCATGGTGTCCGCGCCAAGACGCGAGGCGGCAGTGCCGAAGCTGATGCGCGTGCGAGTTGAGTTTTCAAAAAACGCAAGAGCGACGGTTTTGCCGCGAAGAGTAGCGAGTTTTTTCAGCGGATTGCGCTGGATGGCCTGAAAGGGCCTGCTCTGGTCGAGAAGAAAAGTCAGTTCGTCCGCGGAAAGCGGTTCCAGAGCCAGAAGGTCGCGGAAGCGATAGGTCACATTTGCACTCTTTGACTGGAGACCCAAAATTCCTGATTCAACTACGGCTCCTGACGGTCGACGAGAACGACGCGTTCTTCATTGTCAATTTCTCGCAGACGCACTTCGATGATCTCCGTTTCGCTGGTTTGTACGGTGCGGCCAACAAACTGCGCTTCGATGGGCATTTCGCGATGCCCGCGGTCGATGAGCACGCAAAGAGAGACACGCCGGGGGCGTCCGAGATCGAAGAGGCCATTCATGGCGGCGCGAATGGTGCGGCCGGTGTAAAGGACGTCGTCGACGAGCACGAGGTCCATCCCATCGACGCCAAAAATAATGTCCGAAGACTGCAAGACGGCCTGGGGCGCAACTTTGGAAAGATCGTCGCGATAGAGCGTAATGTCCAGCGTGCCGACGGGCACATCCACGCCATCGATCCCGCGCATTGCTTGGGCGATGCGCTGAGCCAGAGGCACGCCGCGGCGCCGTATGCCTATCAACGCGAGGTGCTTGGTGCCGCCGCTCTTCTCGACAATCTGATGGGCCAGGCGTTGCAGCGTGCGGTCGATCTCCGGGGCGGACATCAATTGGGCTTTTTCGACGATGCGCATGGTCGGGTAATCCTAGCATAAGCCTCTCGGGGCATGCAGGTGGGGCAGACGTTCTTGTTGTCGCGCTAGTCTGTCGCCCCGGGCCGAAGAATGTGCGGAAGGCGGCTGACGGCCATGATAAGCAGGACATTGCCGAGAATGCCTGTCCCGTCATTATGGTCCCGGGCGGCGTGATAAACTGCCGCGCGACACATCTGGCGAGGTGGATATGTTCGTTAAAAAGGTGCTCCGCGCAAACTCGAAATCCGTCAAGGCGCTTTGCGGAGTGGTCTTAGTTTTGTGGGCAGTCACCGGCTTCGTGTCACCCGCCTGCGGACAGGCGTCGAAGACGGCTGGAACCAAAGCCCCGGCTCGCCCGAAGCTGGTGGTCATGATTGTGGTGGACCAGATGCGCGGAGACTATGTGGACAAATTTCGGGGCCAGTGGACCGGAGGATTGAAGCGGTTGGTGGAGAACGGCGCGTGGTTCCGCGATGCGGCATATCCGTATGCCGCGACGGAAACCTGCGTAGGACACGCGACCATTTCCACCGGTGCGTTTCCAGCGACACACGGAATGGTAGCCAACGCCTGGTGGGACCGCGACACCCAGAAAATAGTTACCTGCACCGCGGATCCCAACGCCAAGAATGCAGGCTACGCAGGTGTCAGCGCCAAGGGCGGAGACTCCGCCTGGCGAATGCAGGTTCCGGCGTTTGCTGAAGAGCTGAAATTCCAAACCCGCAGTGCGACCAGAGTGGTGACGTTTTCCCTGAAGGCGCGCGCGGCGATTACCATGGCCGGGCACAAGGCGGACGCCGCGACATGGTTTGATGGCGGTGGATGGGTGACCTCGAGCGTTTATGGCACCATGCCGTTCATCGAGGCGTATGCCAGCGCGCATCCGGTGAAGGCAGACTACGGAAAGACGTGGACGCTAGCGCTCCCCGAAAGCGCGTATTGGTACGACGAAAAAGCCACCGGCGCTGTGCCGCCGCAGGGATGGGAACTCACTTTTCCACATCCGCTGCGGGGAAAAGCGGAGAGCAACGAGCCCGATGAGGCGTTTTTCGGACAATGGTCGGCGAGCCCGTTTGCCGACACATATTTGACGAGGCTTGCGGAAAACGCGGTGGACTCCCTGGGGCTGGGCAAAGGCGGCGGCGTTGATTATCTGGGTGTGAGCTACTCGACCGTCGATTATGTGGGGCACGCCTTCGGGCCGCGCAGCCGGGAAATCCAAGACATCCTGGTGCGGCTGGATCAGGACCTGGGCGAGCTGTTCGCGAGCCTGGACAAAAAAGTGGGCCGCGGAAACTACGTGGTGGCGTTCAGCGCGGACCACGGTGTAGTGCCGGTGCCGGAAGACATGCAAAAAACGGGCGCTGACGCTGGTGTATTGCATTTGCCAGATGTGCAGGAGCGAATTGAAAAAGCCCTCGAGCCTTTGAATTTCCCGAAGCCGGCCGTAGCGCGAATCACAGGAAGCGACATTTACTTGGTGCCAGGTGTGTACGATAAGTTGAGAGGCGACGCGGGCGCCATGAACGCCGTGCTGGATGCGATCAAGAGCGTACCGGGCGTCGCGGAAGTCTACCGAGCCGAACAAGTGGCCGACCGTCCCGCCACGCAGAGTCCCCTGCGCCAAGCGATGGCCGACAGTTATTTCGCCGGGCGTAGCGGAGATTTGTTCATCGTGCCAAAGCCTTACTGGTTGATGGATGGAACGGCAGCCGGAAAGGCACGCTCCTACGGCACGGGGCACGGGACACCTTACAATTACGACCAGCACGTGCCGATTCTGCTCATGGGCTATGGCATTCAGCCGGGCGAGTATCACGGTGACGTGACTCCAGCGGACATCGCACCAACTTTGGCGTCTCTCTGCGGGATTACCTTGGCGCCTCGCGATGGGCGAGTGCTGGCAGAAGCGCTGGCGAAGTCGCCGGTGCGGCGCTCCACAAGGACGTCACCCGCACTGGCGAGTGCCGGGGCGGCGAAACCATAGCTCCTGCATCTTTTCCACAGTCTGGACGGCAGCAGGGAGATTTAGAGCGGACCCGGTGGGGCTCCGTGATATCCTCTGATTGAAGTGAAGACCGCTGTGGCTGTTGACCTGACCGTGCATGTTGGTGCGGTGCGCCTGCGGAATCCCATTCTCGCAGCCAGCGGAACCTTCGGTTACGGCGTCGAATTTGCCCACCTGGTGGACGTGAACCGCCTCGGCGGCTTGGTTGTCAAAGGCCTCTCCCGCGAACCCATGGAAGGCGCACCCGCGCCCCGTCTTTGCGAAACCCCCTCGGGGATGCTGAACGCCGTTGGGCTCCAAAACATCGGTGTCCGGGCCTTTGTCGCTGAAAAACTCCCAGTACTGAGGAAATACGATACGGTGATCATCGCCAACGTTTTCGGCTACTGCGTCGAGGACTACCTCGAGGTGATCCGGGTCCTCGAAGATGCCGAGGGGCTGGCTGCCTATGAACTAAACATCTCCTGCCCCAACGTCAAAAAGGGGGGGATGCAGTTTGGGGGCGATCCGGCTCTGGTAGCTGAGGTGGTGGGTGCGGCGAGAAAGACGGCGGTGAAGCGTCCACTCTGGGTAAAGCTCTCGCCGATGGTTGCAGACATTGGACTTATTGCCCGAACAGCGGAGGGCGCGGGTGCTGACGCTTTGACCGTGGCGAATACCTATCCGGCCATGGCTGTCGATCCCTGGACCGGAAAGTCCTGCCTTGGGAACCAAACGGGGGGGCTCTCGGGTCCGTCCATAAAACCGATCACGCTGCGCTTGGTTTGGGAATCGTCTAAGGTAATAAAGATACCAATCTTAGGTGTAGGCGGTATCGAGACGGTCGAGGACGTGCTT
>Ga0209736_1000672_pt1 | contig 11020 bp, 12 predicted proteins | sample BlaSpr_A8_Ref_M3_FD_187992 | JGI IMG/M metagenome (GOLD analysis project Ga0209736, IMG submission 187992) | Forest soil microbial communities from Thunder Bay, Ontario, Canada - Black Spruce, Ontario site 2_A8_Ref_M3 (SPAdes) (version 2) | ecosystem: Environmental > Terrestrial > Soil > Boreal... | reverse complement strand
GTCGCCTTCATGGTCGGCCTGATCTCTTCGCCGTTGATGCAATGGAGCACGCATCTGCCCGAATTGGGATCGCGGCTGAAGGAGAAGCTCCACATATTCGACCGACCGCTCGCGCTGTGGCAGGAATTGCAGGGCATGCTTGGCGGATCGGACGCGTTCCCTGCAGCGCCGTTCCAGATGCCGAAAGTCGACTGGGTGCAGCCGACCATCGAATTCCTGTCGCCGACCTTCACCGAGTTTCTGTTGTTCTTTGCGACGCTGGTGCTGTTCATCGCAAGCTGGCGCGACCTGCGCCGCGCGCTGATCATGACCTTTGCCGACCATGCCGCGCGGCTGCGCACCTTGCGGATCCTCAACGAGATCGAGGGGCATCTCGGCGGCTATCTTCTGACCGTGACCATGATCAATCTCGGGGTCGGCACCGCGACCGGCATCATCTGCGCAATCTGCGGCATGCCCAATCCGGCCGGGCTTGGCGCGCTGGCCGCGACCCTGAACTACTTTCCGATCATCGGCCCGGTCGCCATGTTCGTCATTTTGACCGCGGTCGGCGTGATCAGCTTCTCTACCCTGGGCGCGGGGCTGATCGCGCCGCTGGCCTTTATCGGGATCACTTTTCTTGAAGGTCATTTTGTCACGCCGACCATCATCGGCCGCCGGCTCGAGTTGAACGCGCTGGCGGTTTTCATAGCGCTGGCGTTCTGGACCTGGTTGTGGGGACCGATGGGCGGCTTTCTGTCCTCGCCGCTCTTGATCGTGGCGCTGGTGCTCAAGGGGCATCTGATGCCGGACGATTCGCCGCAACTGCCGTCGGACTGAGAGGGTTCGGCTGCGGGAACTTCCCGCCAGGCGGGGCGTTTGTGCGGTAGCAATCCAGATGTATCCGGGAGCTTTTGATGTCGAGTAGCAATGGCGAAATCGGATTGAAAAATCTGACGGATAAAGCGACCTATGATCGCCTTGAAAAGGATGTAGCAGCCGTGAAAAACGATATCTCCGCTTTGACCGATCAGATCACCGACGTACTCAACTCATTTGCCGGCACCGCCAAGAAACAGGCACGCCGCGGCTACAAGGAAGCCCGCGCCAACGTCGATTCGGCGGTGGACGACATGTCCGAGCGCGGCGGCGCCATGATGGACGCCGCCCAGGACGCGGCCTATTCGATCGAAGAATCGCTGGAAGACGTCATCACGCAACGCCCGCTGGCGACCGTGGGCGTGGCGCTGGGTCTTGGCTTCCTGATCGGCGCGATGTGGCGCCGGTGAGGTATTTTTCCAGCTCGGTGGCTGCATCCTTCGAGACGGCGCTTTCGCGCCTCCTCTGGACGAGGCCTCAAGCTTATTGATTGGGATGCGCTCTTAAATCCTTCATGGTGAGGAGCGCGACAACGCCGCGCGTCTCGTACCATCAGGTCAGGTGCTTTTCGCTATTTTTTTTCGAACGGGCCGTCAGATGTTTCAGCGCATGATCGATGATTTCAAGGCCTCCACCGGCACGGCCTTGCGGCTGACGACGTTGGCGGCAGCGGCCGCGATCGCCCTGTTCATCACCACGTGTTTCCTCTGCGCCGCCGCCTTCGTTTTCGTGCTTGAAAGATATGGACTGGTCGCGGCCTGCCTGACCGGTGCTGGCGTGTTCTTTATCGTCACGCTGATCGCGGCGGGCTGCTACATGGCGCGCAAGAAGCGCGTCGAGGCCGAGGTCAAGGAGACGGCGAAATCGGCCATGCAAACAGCGCTTGCCGACCCCATGCTGGTTGCCGCCGGCATCCAGGTGATCCGCGCCATCGGCATCAAGAAATTGATTCCAATCCTGGCCGTGGGCGGATTGGCGCTGGGATTTTTGGCGAGCCGCAACGCCGCGCCCGACCAAACGCCGGCGGAATAATTGAGGGGATAAATCTTTCAACGTCGTCCCTGCGAACGCCGGGACCCATGATCTTGGTAGTCTATTGTTGCAGCTCTTCGTAGCCGCAACTTCGCGTTCTCGCGGCGCCTTGCGCCTCAAGAAATCAGGTTTTCGGCGCAACGCGCCCGTCGCGGCTCACCATGACGGAACGCTCAGGTGACGCAGCGGCCCGGCTGCAGCTGCTTGGCGACTTCGGTCAATATGCTGACCATCGGCTCGCACGCCACCGCCATCTTGCGGTCGGGGGATTTGGTGATCGAGCGGGCCGAGACGCCGTTGCGGGCTTCCTGGGCGAAGGGGATGCGGACCAGCACGGAGGTCGCGGAAAGCGCATCCAGCCGGAGCGAGATCGTCCGGCTCTGCGACGCCGGGGCTGCCCCGCGGGCGGCGCGGTCGGCCTTGGCGGCGCGATTGACGGTGGCGTCCGTGGCTACCGCCGGATCCTGCTGACCGACCGAGAGATCGCGGCCCAACGCAAATTGCGCGGCGCCGAACGTCAGCGTGACGGCGCCTGCGGCCAAAATTCCCCTGAATAGCTGTGACATGTTGGTTGTCCCTCGCCCCATGGCGATCGAGGACACAACGCGACCGAACGGGGACGGTTCGGAGGCCAATTATCACTTAACCGTGTGCAAAAAATTTTGCGGACCTTTGGAACGACTCCGGGGGCCTGTGAGTAATCCCGGCAGCCGGTTATCCCCCCTGCCCCATTGACCGGCGATGTGGGGCGCGGCTGTGGTGATGCCAGCCGCGCCCTGCTTTTTCTTCAAAACCAGATCAGTCGGTGACCTGGATAAGCGCGTTCCTGCGCCAGCTTCGCTTGAGCGATCCAGCGCGCAACCCAGTGGTCAAATTGCAAAATTAAAAAATCCGGCGCGCTGAAAAAGCGTGCCGGATTTTTCAATGCATCAGCCGCAACGGCTTCCCGCTCAGCTCGCCGCTGCCCTCGGCGCGCGGTTGCGCGAATTGCGCTGGAAGAACAGCGCCTGGCTGGCGACAGCGGAAACCATCGCCGGCTGAAACGGTTTTGAGATCAGGAACGCCGGTTCGGGACGTTCGCCGGTCAGGAAGCGTTCGGGATAGGCGGTGATGAACACCACCGGGACCTCGAACACCCGCAACAGCTCGTTGACGGCATCGAGGCCGGAACTGCCGTCGGCCAGCTGGATGTCGGCCAGGATCAGGCCCGGCTTCTTGTTCTTGGCAAGGGCAACGGCGTCGGAGTGGGTGCGCGCCACGCCGATCACGTTGTGACCGAGGTTTTTGACCAGGCTTTCGAGATCCATCGCGATGAAGGTCTCGTCCTCGATGATCAGCACGTCGGTGGCGATCTCCGCCGCCATTTCCCGGCCCGCGGTATCGGCGAGCTTGCGGGTTTCGGCGACATCGGTGCTGAGAATATAGGCCACCTCCTCCTCGGAAAACCCTTCCAGCGACAGCAGCAGGAAGGCCTGGCGCGGCAAGGGCGTGATATTGGACAGCCGACGCTCTGGCGGCATCGGCAGGGTCGCGACATCGGCATTGTCGTTGAGCGACACCGAGTTCCAGATCTGGGTAAAGAGCCGGAACAGCCCGGCGCGGGGTCCGTGCTGCTCATCGAGCAGCGCCGGATCCTGCAGCAGGGCTTCAAGCATGGCTCCGACATATGCGTCGCCCGACGCTTGGTTTCCCGTCAGCGCACGGGCGTAGCGTCGCAACAACGGTAAATGTTCAGCAACGAGCTGTGATCGGGACATCCCCACTCCATGATTTCTTAGGGGTCAGATATCCATTTGGGGCGACCCGGTTCCCCCTGATGTGCCTGATTACGCCCCAGTCCGATAAAAGTTCCTTGGTTTCGGAACTATTCGGCGGAGTTGGAATTAGCCTCCCTAGCGTGCCAGCATGGCAAGGACTTCACAATCAGGGATAACTCTTGAAGTTACAATAGCTTAACTCTCGGGGAAGCGTGGATAGGCCATGAAAGATATAAAGTCACAAGCCAGCAAGAATGCGGCACCGGGTAAGCAGGGAGGCCTGAACGCCGAGATTCAATCGAGAATCGGCCATCAGCTCCGTGCCATGTACGACGATGTCGTGCGTCAGGGGGTACCGGACCGGTTCGCGGAATTGATCCGAAAGCTTGATGTTCCCGAACCGGATCCCCAACTGGGGGTCGAGGGCGGCGGTCCGGCAAACAAAAATGACGGGAGGGACTAATGCCTCTCACCGACTCGCTTCGCGACGACATCTTGGCGTCGGTTCCCAGCCTGCGCGCTTTCGCGATCTCGCTCAGCGGCAATGGCGATCGCGCCGACGATCTGGTGCAGGAGACCCTGTTGCGGGCGCTCGCCAATATCGACTCGTTCCAGCCCGGCTCGAACCTTGCGGCCTGGCTGTTCACGATCCTGCGCAACCTGTTCCGCTCCGACTACCGCAAGCGGCGGCGGGAGGTGGAGGATGCCGATGGCAGCTACGCCAAGACCCTGAAAACCCAGCCGGCGCAAAACGCCCATCTGGAGTTCGAGGAGTTCCGCGCCGCGCTGGAAAAGCTTCCCCAGGACCAGCGTGAAGCGTTGATTCTGGTCGGCGCCTCCGGCTTTTCCTATGAAGATGCCGCAGCGATCTGCGGCTGCGCCGTCGGCACCATCAAGAGCCGCGTCAACCGGGCGCGTTCGAAACTCTCAGCCCTGCTCTATGTCGATGGCGCCGAAGATTTCGGCCCCGATGAAACGGTGCGCGCCGTCATCGGCGGCAGCGGCGGCTAGACAGTCCCAAAGGATCAACCTCGTCATTTCGGGACGGTCCGAAGGGGACCGGGCCCGGAATCTCGAGATTCCGGGTTCGCGCTATGGCGCGCCCCCGGAATGACGGTTAGCTCTAAAGCGTTTTCAAGCGAAGTGGAAACCGGTTCGCTTCAAGAAAACGCGTCAAATCAAAGAATCTAGAGCCCCCTTCGATTCCATCGAAGCAGAAAAGGCCGGATGGCTCCAAGTGAAGCCTATCGTCATTGCGAGCGTCAGCGAAGCAATCCCGACTTCCTTTTTGGCTATGGATCGCTTCGCTGACGCTCGCCATGACGGAGAGAGGCTAGCGTCCCGACTTCACGGCAAACTGCTCGGTCCGGTCGCGCTCCGTCATGTCGACCACGGTTTCCATGGGAGCCGTGAGTTCGTAGACATAACTCACATCGGTGAAATACCGTTTGGAAACCCCGCCGAGCGCCTCCGGTGCGACGCGATCGAGCAGGATGACGCCGAAATCCGAGTCCTCGCGGCGTGTCGCCGCGCTGGTGTTGAATTCTTCCCAGCGAAAACGAAAAATGGTGTCGGAATCTTCCCCGGTCACATCCCAATGCGCGACGATATGCGGGTGCTTGCCGACCAGTGAGAGCCCCTCGTCGGAATGCGAGGCCAGTTCGAAGAACAACAGCGACAGGCTTTGGGCGGCGCGTGCGCTGACCGCGATGTCGGGACCGCTGACCGCGATGCGCTCGGCGTGCGGGATCGCGCGGGCCTCGAACAAACCTTTGAGTTTCACGCCCTGCCACTGGCTTTCGCTGAGCAGCGAAACCACGTTCGACATGGCATGGATGCGGCCGATCAAGAGCTCGCGCGCGACATCGATGTCCGAACCGTGGCGCAGCGTTCGCGTCACGATCGACTGGATCACGGCGAGGATGTTCTTGACCCGGTGATTGAGTTCATCGATCACCGCGGTCAACCGCCGCTCGAAGCCGATCCTGACCTGGATCTCGCGGCTGAGCCGCAAATTATTGTAGGCGACATATCCGAACAGCCCGCAGATGATGCCGGTGAGCGCGAGGCCGATCGCGGCGACGACGGCGGCGGTCTGCTGCGCGCGCCTCAGCGCGTTGGTCTTGGCGTAATAGCCCAGCGTCCAGTCGCGGCCCCCGAACGTCGCCGTTCGCGTCATCGAGGGTGCAGGCGCTTCCTGTGCAACCGTTCTCGAGGTGACGACGCCCTGATCGTTGGCAATCAGCTCGACGCTCGGATCGCGCGGATCTTTCAGCACCACCGAAAACAGCGAGAGATCGTCATTCGCCAGCATCAGCGGCGCCAATTCATAGGAGAACGTCACGAAACCCGCAGGCTGAGCGGCGCCCTCCTGCAGAACCGGCGCGGCGAGCACGAGGCCGATCGGCCCGTTCGGACGCAGCAGCTGGATCGGGTCGGACGCCATAGGCTTTCCCTCGGTCATCGCCCGCGCCAGAGTCGGTCCCAAAGTGGGGTCCCGATCAAGGCAACGGCCCGCGAAACTCATGGTCTCGGCATTGCGGGGTTCGACGTCCATCAGCACGTCGATCGGCATGTCGAGAGCGCGGTTATCGAGCGGCGAGTCATCGAAATTGCGGATCCTCGGGTTGGGAAATCCCGCGCTCGCGAGCTCCGCCTGCGCCGCTGCCAGCTCGTCCGGCTTGAGCCGCGCCACCCAGCCTGCGACCACGAAATCGGTCTTGAAGGCATAGATCGAGGACCGCAGCGGCTGCAGCATGTTGGCCTTGATCACCGAAGGCGCACGGAACAGGCCCGATGCGACGCGGGCCAGCAGTTCACGCTCGGTCAGGCGATCCTGCACCAGACTGGCGTGGACGTCGATTGCGCGCGCCATCGCGATCCGGTCGAGCGTGAGCTCCTGGTCGTGGACCCGATAGGCGGCGAGACCGGAGAGCAGAACCCCGATCAGCGCGATAAAACCGATGATGAAACCCAGCCGAACCACTCGCGTACTCAGAAAATGAGGAGTTGGCGAAAAAATCGAGGAAGCATCTGACGCCTGCCGGGGCGGCAACAAACCGAAACAGGATGAAAACCAACCGGCAGGGATAATGGAGGAGCGAGCATCAGTACGCAACTGCGGTTGGCGACGAGGATGAATGAGGCAGCCAAGCGTGCTGTCTTGGCGAGAGCCGGAGAATGCTAATCACGACGGAGCGGTTTTGTTCCAGCGAAGTGCCAAAATTTTTGACCGCTGCTCGCACCCAGAAGCAATCCGGAAGTCGTCATTCCGGGGGATGCGAGAGCATCGAACCCGGAATTTCGGAATTCCCCGGCGCGCAATTGCGCATCGGTGAATGACGGAGTCCAAGCGTCGCGAAGCCCGTCTCATCCGCCACAAGTCTTAACGCGTCCGTTCAGCTGATTTAAGCTCGTGCCCGCGGGCCGAGACCGCCCTTGGCCTCGATAAAACTGACGATACGGTCGAGACCCTCGCTCTTCCTGAGATTGGTCATGACAAATGGGCGTTCCCCGCGCATCCGTCGCGCGTCGGTATCCATTTTTTCCAGCGATGCGCCGACATGCGGCGCGAGGTCGATCTTGTTGATGACGAGAAGATCAGACCTGACGATGCCGGGGCCGCCCTTGGAGGGGATCTTGTCGCCGGCGGCGACGTCGATCACGTAGATGGTGAGATCGGCCAGTTCGGGCGAGAAGGTGGCGGCGAGATTGTCGCCGCCGGATTCGATCAGCACCATATCGAGATTGGGAAATTTCGCGCGCATGTCGGCGACCGCGGCGAGATTCATCGAGGCGTCCTCGCGGATCGCGGTATGCGGGCAGCCGCCGGTCTCGACGCCGGCGATGCGATCCGGCGTCAGCGACCCCGAGCGCACCAGGAATTCGGCATCCCACTTGGTGTAGATGTCGTTGGTGATCGCGGCGATGTCATAACGCGCCCGCATGGTCTTGCAGAGCAGATCCATCAACGCGGTCTTTCCCGATCCGACGGGACCGCCGATACCGACGCGAAGCGGGCCGTGGGAGTTGGACATGTCAGATATTCCCTTTATCGTCGTCCCTGCGAAAGCAGGGACCCATAGCCACCGGCGCTCGTGGTGAAAGAAGGTGTCTGCCCCTGTGCCCTAACGACAGGCCGCGGCGTATGGGTCCCGGCGTTCGCCGGGACGACGCGCTTAAGTTCGTCGTCCCTGCGAAAGCAGGGACCTATAGCCACCGGTGCTCGTGGTGAAAGAAGGTGTCTGCCCGACGGGCCGCGGCGTGTGGGTCCCCGCGTTCGCGGGGACGACGCGTTGAGATACCTCATGACCGAAACAACCTCGTATACTGCGTCTCGTGCCGCAGGCCGGCGAGATCGGCACGAAAGGTTGCGCTGCCGAGATCGTCGAGCGTTGCCCGCAGCGCGCGTTTTGCCGTGGCGACCACGATTGGCTCCAGCTGCGCCAGCACCCGCTGGCTGTCGGTCTGCCCGAGCGGAACCAGGCGCGCGCCGGCCGAGATCCAGTTCGAACTCAGCGCGTGAAGGAAGGCGTGCATCGTCGGCGCGAGCGGAATCGCATGCGCGGCGCTGACCAGGCCAACCGCGACCGGATAGACGATCGCGCCCTCGCAACCGGAAATCGTTTGATCGAGGCCATCGCAATTCCACGCCGCGCACGCAATGTCGATGAAGGCGCGGCCTTGCGCCGAGGTTTCCAGCTGGCGCTCGCGCGAGGGCACGAAGGCAGCGGCAAGCTCCGCGACATCCCGCAGGGTCGCACCGTCGCGCAGCGACGCGGCGCGGTGCGCATGCGCCAGAAACACGCCGTCGCAAAAGCCCGGCCCGTCGGCAAGCATCGCGGCAAGCCAGTCCCGCAGCGAGGCGGCGTCGGCGATATCGCCGGCCTCTACCGCCCATTCGATGCCGCTGGAATAGGAGAACGCCCCGACCGGAAAGGCCGGCGACAGCCAGGTCAGCAACCGATAAAACGCCGCTGCCTCGCCGTCCGGCATCCCGCTTCGGTCCTCACGCGGCGGCGCCGTGACCGCGCCGGTCGATTTGGTGGGCGCCTCCGCGCGCCGCCGCGGCCGCGACGGCGGCGGCGGCTTACTTGTGGTCATGAGCATGGGAATGGCCGTGATGATGGTCGTGTTCGCTATGCTCGTCGTGGTGATGATCGCCATGATCGTGATCATGCGATGAACGATCATGCGCCGCGTGGCCGTGCTGATTGGCTTCCGGCGCATGCGCATGGCCGGCGCCGGCATAGGCGCCGCCTTCGGGATCGAACGGCGCCTCGATCTCGATGACGCGGGCGCCGAGGCCCTTTACCATCGCCTCGATGACGTGATCGCGCCGGATCCGCAGGCCCTTCGGCATGATCTGGGTCGGCAGATGGCGGTTGCCGAGATGCCAGGCGAGGCGAACCAGATGCTGCGGATCGCTGCCCCTGATCTCGATCAGCGGCTCGGGTGCCGCCACCACCTCGATCAGCCTGGAATCCTCGAGCACCAGCGCGTCGCCACCGCGCAGCGCCACCGCGTTTTCCAGATCGAGCAAAAATTCCAGCCCGCGCGTCCCGGTCATCGCCATCCGCCGCCGATGGCGGTCGTCGAAGTCGAGCACGACGGTATCCGCCGCCGCCTCGCTCCAGCGATGCTGACCAAGGACTTTTGTGGCGCGGATCATGCGAGAATTCTCTCCTTTTTTTGACGCGTTTTCTTCACGCGAACCGGCTCCCACTTCGCTTGAAAACGCTTTAGAGTTTTTTGACGCGTCTTCTTCACGCGAACCGGTTCCCCCTTCGCTTGAAAGCGCTTAGAGCTTCTCCACCTTGCCGTCGCTGATGATCTCGATCACGGTCGGCGACACTTTTAAGGGCGCGGAATATTCGCGCCAGACTTTCATGTGCGGCGCGCGGCCATGGGCATTGAGGTCCTCGCGGCTTTCCCAACGCTCGACCACTACGAACAGATTGGGATCGTTGATGCTGGTGTGGCTTTCGTAGGAAATGCAGCCCTTTTCCTTGCGGGTGGCGGCGATGCATTCCTTGGCGCCCTTGATGAAAGCCTCGCGCTGGTCCGGTTTTACCTGCGAGGTGGCGACGACATAGATCATGATTTGCTCTCCCGTTGCTTTCTTGATTAGCGGACGTCGACTTTTTCCGGCGTGATGATCTCGATCTTCGGCGGCGCCGACATGCATTGCACCGCGATGCGGCCGAACGCCTTCATGTGCGGGGTGGCGCGGTGCGGCACCAGCGCCTCGGCGTTTTCCCACTGCTCGACGAACACCATCTTGGCGGGATCGGTGACGCTTTCATGCATGTCATAGGCGATATTGCCGGGTTCTTTGCGGGTTTCCTTGATGCAGGCGGTGGCGCCGGCAATGAACTCGGCGCGCGTTTCAGGCTTCACGGTCAGCGTGGCAACGACGTAGATCACGTAGTCCTCCCGGGCTTGTTTTCGGCTTTCAATGCCGGGAGCAAGCTTAGAACATGAAATAGCGCTGCGCCATGGGCAGCACCTCGGCCGGCGCGCAGGTCAAAAGCTCGCCGTCGGCGCGCACCTCATAGGTTTCGGGATCGACCTCGATTTTCGGCGTGGCGCCGTTGTGGATCATGCTCTTCTTGGAGATGCCGCCGCGGGTGTTTTCCACCGCATAGAGTTTTTTCTCGATGCCGAGCTTTTTTGCGAGGCCGGCGGACACCGCCGCTTTCGAGGAAAACACCACGGATGAAGCCGTCAGCGCCTTGCCGTAGGCCGCGAACATCGGCTGGTAGTGCACCGGCTGCGGCGTCGGGATCGAGGCATTGGGATCGCCCATGGGAGCGGCGACGATCGAGCCGCCCTTGATGATGCAATCGGGCTTGACGCCGAAGAACGCCGGCGACCACAGCACGAGGTCGGCGAGTTTGCCTTTTTCCACCGAGCCGATCAGTTTGGAGACGCCGTGCGCGATCGCCGGGTTGATGGTATATTTGGCGATGTAGCGCTTGACGCGGAAATTGTCGTTGTTGCCCTTGTCCTCGGCGAGCTGCCCGCGCTGCTTCTTCATCTTGTCGGCGGTCTGCCAGGTGCGGATGATGACTTCGCCGAGCCGCCCCATGGCCTGCGAATCCGACGACATCATCGAGAGCGCGCCGAGATCGTGCAGGATATCTTCGGCCGCGATGGTCTCTTTCCGAATCCGGCTTTCGGCGAACGCGAGATCTTCCGCGATCGCGGGATCGAGATGGTGGCACACCATCAGCATGTCGAGATGCTCATCGATGGTATTGCGGGTGAACGGGCGGGTCGGATTGGTCGAGGACGGCAGCACGTTCTTCAGGCCGGCGATCTTGATGATATCAGGCGCGTGGCCGCCGCCGGCGCCTTCGGTGTGGAAGGCG
>Ga0209736_1000671_pt1 | contig 11024 bp, 8 predicted proteins | sample BlaSpr_A8_Ref_M3_FD_187992 | JGI IMG/M metagenome (GOLD analysis project Ga0209736, IMG submission 187992) | Forest soil microbial communities from Thunder Bay, Ontario, Canada - Black Spruce, Ontario site 2_A8_Ref_M3 (SPAdes) (version 2) | ecosystem: Environmental > Terrestrial > Soil > Boreal... | reverse complement strand
TTTTCGAGCCGGTGCAGCGCGGGATACAAGGACCCGGCATCAACTTGAAGCAAGTCGCCGGAATTGGCGCGAATTGCCTGGCTGACTCCGTAGCCGTGTTGCGGGCCCCAGAGAAGGGTTTGCAAAATGAGGAGGTCGAGCGTGCCCTGCAACAGCTCAATCCGGTTTCGATACCGCTCGTTCATTCCGCCTCCGGCTACCAGGCTATAGACCGCCTATATCCTACCCTATAGACGTTCTACTGCCCTTTTTGTTTTGCAAATCTCTCGCTTTTTTGGCGTCTATTCCCAAACCGTTGAACGGAAACCATTTGCCGTGGAGTTGTGTCACTCCGGATTGCACGAAGCTGGCCGTTTTCGCGCGCCATCGTCCCACAGCGCTCACTTTGCGAAGGCGGTCCGGGGCTGGCCCGCGCGCGCTTGGGCTGCACCTCCCGCCGTGACGCTTCCCCTTGCTTATTGACAGGAGTCGTTGCACAATCCCTGTCAGTTACTAAGGGGAAGCGTCGATGACCAAACCCACCGACCTCGTCCAAGGCACTCTCGACCTGCTGATTCTCAAAACCATTGCCCTCGAACCTATGCACGGCTGGGCCATCGCGCAGCGCATTCGCCGCGTCTCGAACAATGTTCTGCAGGTGAATCAAGGCGCACTCTATCCCGCGCTGCACCGCCTCGAACAGCAGGCGTGGATCCAATCCAAGTGGGGCGAATCGGAAAACAATCGGCGCGCGAAATATTATTCGCTCACGAAAGCCGGCCAGAAGTATCTCAAAGCAGAGGAATCGAATTGGGAACGCCTCTCGTCAGCGATCGGACTGGTGTTGAAGACGGTCTGAGGAGGAGTGCGCCATGCGCTGGTTCCAAAATATTTCTAATTGGCTCCGATCATTGTTTCGAAGAAATACAGTTGAACAGGAGCTAGGCTCCGAGCTGGGTTTTCACATCGAACGCCAAATCGAGGAAAATCTCGCCGCGGGAATGACGGAGAAAGAAGCGCGCCTCGCGGCCATGCGTGAATTTGGCGGTGTCGAGCAAGTCAAAGAAGAATGCCGCGACACCCGCCGGGTAAGTTTGATCGACACTCTGTTGCAAGATCTGCGGTATGGCGCGCGCATGCTGCGAAAAAATCCCGGCTTCACGGTGGTGGCCGTGCTCACACTTGCGCTGGGAATCGGCGCCAACACCGCGATTTTCAGCATGGTGAACGCCCTTCTTCTACATCCCTATGACTTCAACAATCTGGATTCGCTCGTCCGGGTTTGGGAAACCCGCGGCATGGATGAGGGCTACGACGCGCGTTGGACCGCTCCGGCGGATGCGGCCGATTTTCTTTCCGGCACGGACATCTTCCAGAACCTCACGACCTATCGCGATCAGAGTTTCAACTTAGCCATCGAAGACGGCGTCGAACCCGTCTTAGGCTGCAGGGTCTCCGCAAGTTTCTTTGATGTGCTCGGCAGAGGTCCCGCTCTCGGACGTGGATTCGCCCAGAAGGAAGAGCAGCCAGGATTCGAACAGGTGGTGATCCTGGGGCACGGTCTCTGGCAAAGGCGCTTTGGCGGCAACCCTGCGTTGCTCGGAAAAACAATCAAGCTAAATGGCCGCGGCTACACCGTGGTGGGAATTATGCCGGAGAAGTTCAGCTATCCTGTGCCCTCGGAATTGTGGGTGCCGCTCGCATTATCTTCCGCGGAGAAAGCAGATCGCAAGCAACTGACAACCATGGCCCTCGCCCGCTTGAAACCCAGGGCGTCGGCCGACCAGGCGAATGCTGCGCTCGCTTCTTATGCGAACCGGCTGGAGCAGAAATACCCGAAAACCAATACAGGTAGATCAGCGACGGTCCTGCCGCTTCGGAAGGAGCTGTATCTCTACACTCTGCCGCTTTTTCTGTTGCTACAGGTCGCCGCGGTGTTCGTTCTTCTTCTCGCCTGCGCCAATCTCGCGAACCTGATGTTCACTCGTATGATCGGCCGGCAAAAAGAAATCGCCATGCGCACCACATTGGGCGCGAGCCCGAGGCGCTTGGCGCAACTCTTCGTGTCCGAAACACTGTTACTTTCGTTTCTGGCGGGTATTGCAGCAGTCAGCGTGTCTTTTTGGAGCGTGCGGCTTCTGCGCACAAGCATTTCCGTGGAGTGGACAAAATGGGTGCCCGGCTGGGATGGAATTCGAGTGAATACAGCAGTGATGGCGCTCACCATTCTTCTCGCCGTCGCTGTTGGATTCTTGTTCGGCTTCGCCAGCGTGCTGCATTCCGGCAAAGCAAACCTGGGTAAGACTTTGAAGGAATCAGCTGCCGGCTCGCTCACGCGCAGCCGCGCAAGATTGCGGAGCGCCCTTGTTGTGGCACAAGTGGTATTCGCGCTGGTTTTGCTGGTGTGCGCCGGCCTGACGATGCAAGGATTTGTGCGTCTCGCCGCGGTGTACGAAAGTTTTCAACCCGACAGCGTTTTGAAAGCGGAACTCAATCTTCCGGAAAACTCGTATTCCGACACTACGAAAATTACCGCTTTCTACCAGCAACTCCTTCATTCCGCCGCCGCTATGCCAGGCGTGAAGGCCGCCGCATTGGCCACCAATCTTCCCGCGAGCAACGTGGACAATGACGTGACTCTCTTCAAGATCGAAGGCCGGCCGCCGGCTAAGCCAAATGAAACGGCCTCCGCCGATTTGCTGAGCGCCAGCCCGGATTATTTCTCCGCGCTGCGCATCCCGTTGATGGCCGGACGCCTGTTCACTGAATCGGACAACAAGGCGGTCGAACGAGTCGCGGTCATCAGCCGCAGCATGGCGGATCGTTTCTGGCCAGGCGGGGGCGCTGTCGGTAAGCGAATCAAATTGGGCGCCCGGGATTCGAATGAACCCTGGCTAAAAATTGTCGGGGTCGTCGGAGACATTCGCCAGAACTGGTGGAATCCCTCGGCGCGGCCGGCCATCTATACCGCTTTCTTGCAGTCGCCTCGCCACGCTATGACAATTGTCCTCCGCGTCGATGCGAATCCGGCAGGCTATGCCGCTCCGTTGCGCGACGCGGTCCGGCAAATGGACCCAGGCCTCGCTCCCACAGGGATCAATACTCTGAAGACTGAAGTCGTGGATTCGATTGGAATCATTCGCATCCTCGGTATCTTGATGGCCGTGTTCGGCCTGGTGGCATTGATCCTTTCTTCCGTCGGCGTGTATGGCGTGTTGTCAGAGAGCGTGGCCCAGCGAACCCGCGAACTCGGCATCCGGCTCGCTCTCGGCGCGCATCCGCAAGACTTGATGAAGTTGGTCATGGGGCATGCGCTGAAACTGACGGGAATTGGACTGGTCATCGCGGTGCCTATTTCGTTTGCGGTCAGCTGCGTCATGGCCAACGTGATTTTCGGCGTCGTGACTGCAGACCTCGCTGTGGTGGCGGGCTTCACTCTCGTGCTTATCGTCGTTGTGCTCGTGGCCGCCTATTTTCCGGCACGCCGTGCCTTGCGAATCGATCCCATGATCGCACTTCGTTACGAATGAAGGACGCTCACGACTGGAGGTTTTGCCATGCGCTGGTTCCAAAATATTTCTAACTGGCTCCGCTCATTATTTCGAAAGAATACCGTCGAGCAGGAGCTCGGCTCGGAGCTGGGTTTTCACATCGAACGCCAAATCGAGGAAAATCTCGCCGCGGGAATGACGCGGCAAGAGGCGCGCCGCGCGGCCTTACGCGAATTTGGCGGCGTTGAGCAAGTCAAGGAAGAATGCCGCGACACCCGGCGCGTGAACTTCCTGGAAACTCTACTTCAAGACGTACGCTACGGCCTTCGCATGCTTCGCAAGAGCCCCAGCTTTACTTTTTTCGCCGTGGCCGTTCTCGCCCTGGGAATCGCAGCCAACTCCGCCATCTTCAGCATTGCCGACGCTGTTCTAGTTCGGCCGCTTCCTTATCGCAATTCGAACCGCCTCGTGATCGTTTGGGAAGACTCTTCTGCATACGGATTTCCCAAGGACACGCCCGCCCCGGGAAACTTCTTCGATTGGAAATTGCGAAATCAAGTCTTTGAAGACGTCGCCGCGCTCCCCTATGGCGGCTTCTTCAATCTCACCGGCGATGGAAACCCGGAAGAGCTCGCCGGAAAAAGGGTTACAGCAAATCTTTTTTCTGTCCTGGGCGTGAGTCCCGCCCTCGGCCGCGACTTCCGGCCGGAGGACGATCTCCCCGGCGCGCCCAATGTTGCGATTCTCAGTCATGGCCTCTGGCTGCGAAGATTCGGCGGCGATCCGCAGATCGTCGGAAAAGAACTTTCGCTGAACTATGAGAAATGCACCGTCATTGGCGTGATGAAACGCAGCGTTCAGTTTCCAGATCGGCAGACCGAGCTTTGGATTCCTGCTCAATTCACAAAGAAACAGTTGGCTGATCACGGAAGTCATTATCTGCAAGTGTTCGCCAGGCTCAAATCCGGTGTCTCGCTCAAGACCGCGAATGCCAATCTCGCCACCATCGCGCTGCAGTTGGAAAAGGAGCATCCTGATTCGAACGCCAAAGTCGGCGCATTCGCCGTTCCGCTTCGCGATGAACTCGCCGGCGACGTCCGCCCCGCTATCCTGATGCTCGTGGGAGCCGTGTGTTTTGTTCTGCTCATTGCTTGCGCCAACGTCGCAAATCTGCTTCTCTCTCGCGCCGCGGGCCGCCGCCGCGAATTGGCTATGCGCCTCGCGCTGGGGGCCTCTCCAGGCCGCGTGATTCAGCAGATGTTGACGGAAAGTATCTTGCTCGCGATATTTGCCGGCGTTGCGGGATTGCTTCTCTCCATCTGGGGAACAAAGTTTCTCGCGACTTTGATTCCCTCTGGCATTGCGCCAATGACTGGTACCGGTGTTGACGCCCGCGTTCTTCTATTCACGCTGGCCATCTCTCTCGCGACGGGAATCCTCTTCGGCATCATCCCGGCTTCTCGAGTCTCGCAGTTTCACCTTGCTTTGTCTTTGAAGCAGGGCGGTGGCCAGAGCGGCGTCGGCTCGGGAGGCCACCGGCTGCGCGATGCTCTGGTTATTTGCGAAGTCGCTCTCGCCATCGTTTTGCTCGCAGGCGCTGCGCTCCTGATTCGAAGCCTCCAGAATCTCTATCATCTCGATCCCGGCTTTCGCGCCGATCACGTTCTCGTGATGCGCACCTCTCTGCCGCGCCCAAAATACGAGGCCTTCGCGCGCAGAACAGCTTTTTTTGATCAAGTCCTCGCGCAAGTGGAAAGTCTTCCTGGCGTCGTTGCTGCCGGCTACACCACGTGGGTTCCCTTGACGAATGAAGGTGGAGCAACGAGCATCACTATCGAAGGAAAGCCTGAGCCCGCTCCGGGCAATTTGCTGATTCCAAACGTGCGCATTATCAGCGGGGATTACATGCTCGCACTTCGAATGAAGCTCATCGAAGGACGCCAATTCGAACAAGGCGACGCCGCGGGAAAGCTGCCCGTGGCTCTCATCAACCAAACCTTGGCGAGAAATTATTGGACCGGAGAAAATCCTATTGGCAAACGCTTCAAGCGGGGAACTTATAAGGAGAATTCGCCGTGGATCACCGTGGTGGGAATCGTCGGCGACGTTCATCAGGCCGGCCTTGACCGGCCCGCTCGGGCGGAAATGTATTTGCCGTATCAGCAGCAGAACTTTGGATATGAACCCGAATATCTCGCCGTTCGAACCGCCGGAGATCCCCTGGCGCTTGCGGAAGTCGTGCGGCAACAAATCTGGACAGTGGACAAAGAGCAGCCTGTCGCCGGCGTGATGCCGCTCGAAGATCTTGTCGACGAGAATCTCGCTTCGCGAAGAATGCAAGCTTCCTTGCTCAGCGGCTTTGCGGCGCTGGCGCTGCTGCTCGTCACGCTCGGAATTTATGCAGTGCTTTCGTTTGCGGTGACGCAGCGGACGCAGGAAATTGGCGTGCGCGTGGCGATGGGCGCCCAGCCACGGGATGTTTTGCGAATGATTTTTTCGCAGGGCTTCAAGTTATTTTTGATTGGAGCCGCGATCGGATTGGCAGCCTCGTTGGCTCTTTCACGGGCCCTGGTGCACTTGCTTTTCGGCGTGAGCGCGTATGATCCAGCGTCGTTCGCAAGTGTAACGATTCTCTTGGCCGCTGTCGCTTTGCTGGCCTGTTATGTTCCGGCTCGCCGCGCGACGCGCGTCGATCCGCTGATCGCTCTGCGCTATGAGTGAGCGCAAATAAGTTTTTCGACGAAACTAGGAACCGGCGGCTTGGGCGGCGATATTGCCGCGAAGGCCGAGCGCGTCGGCTTCCTCGCGCATTGCTGAAATGCAAAAGCCGATGTGCTCTTCGAGAGGGATGCCGAGTTCTTCGGCGCCTTTGCGGACGTCTTCGCGGCTGACGCCTTTGGCGAAGGCTTTGTCTTTCAGGCGGCGCTTCACGGAGTCCACCTCGAGATCGAGGATGCTCTTCGACGGGCGGACGTAAGAGCAGGCCGTGAGAAAGCCGGCAAGCTCGTCGCAAGCGAAAAGAGTGTGCTCGAGAGGGGATTGGCGCGCGACTCCGGAATAATCTGCGTGCGAGAGGATGGCGCGAACGACTTCCTCCGAGTAGCCACGCTCGCGGAGAATTTTCGCGCCCTCCGCCGGATGCCCCGCGTTGGCGGCGTGTTCGTTGTTGGGCCAGCGCTCGTAGTCGAAATCGTGGAGCAGCGCCGTGATGCCCCAGAGTTCTTCATCGGCGCCCTGCTTGCGCGCGTAGGCGCGCACACACGCCTCGACGGCGAGCATGTGCTTGCGCAGGCTTTCCGATTCGGTGAATTCGCACAGCAACTTCCAGGCATCGTCGCGTGTGGGCATGCGTTTCTCCAGGTTGCGGTGCCAGTAGTGTAGCAAAGGAATAGAGAGTGGTGACTGGTTAAGGGAACAGACGACGCGGAGACGCAGAGTTCGGCGGTGCGGCGCAGAGATGACGTGACCAGTGATCCGTGACCCGTGCGGGTCCCTTGATGCATGGCACCTCGAAGTCGAGGTGCTGCGGAGTTCAGACTTTCGTTCTTGCCAGGCGTTCGCGGAAATAGTCCTTCCAACTTTCTGGCAGCGCGGCGACTCGCAGGGCGCGGCGCAGAGAAGCGACGTCTTCGTTGTTGAATCTTTTTGTAATGTAGAGGCGAGTAATTTCGGAGACGGGGACGGCGTTTGGATCTTGCGCAATTTGTTTAATCTCGTCGCCGGCCGCGACTTCTCCTTCTTGCGTTACGGCAAGATAGAAACCGGAGCGGCCGCTGGCGAGGAAGCGCTTCACCATGTCGTCGGACTCGAACCGCACGCCGAGTTTGTAACAAGGAAGGCGAGGCTGGGTGACGACCACTTGTGCAGAGCCGATGAGGAACCGGTCGCCAAGATAGACTGAATCTTCGAGCAAGCCCTCGATGGTGAAATTCTCTCCGAAAATTGCGGTCGGCAACTCCCGGCCGGGTAATTCCTTTTTCCAATAGCCGTAGTGCTCGACGGGATAGCAGTAGACGGCTTTCTGTGCGCCGCCGTGGACGGTGAGGTCGGCCTGGCGGTCGCCATCCAAGTTCAGCGTGCGCAAAGCGATGCGGCCTTGAATGGGTTGTTTGTAGATGCCGGTCGTGACGGTTCTTCCGTGCCAGAGGACGTCGCGGGGTAGGCCGACATTGAGGGAGATTATGTTCATGGGTTGCTGGTCCTTTCGGGGTACGTCCGTCAGCGTTGCGGAATAACAGAGTATACGGTTGTGGCTGAGAGTGCTGCGCTATGGCGCGGGCGAGACGGTTTATGATTCGTAGCAATCGTAATTATTGGGAACGCTGCGTGACACTGTGGCACTGAGAGCAAACCACACAGACGAAAGTCTGTACTACTCAAGGCCTATTTGGGTTTGGAGGTGAGGAGTTCGAGTTCGTCGAGGGAGCGAGGCCAGTCTTCGCGGAGGAGGCGGGAGAGGGCGCGGTCGGCTAGGAGTTTGCCGGCGGTTTGGCAAGTGGGGCAATAGTTTGTTTCGTTGCTGGCGTAGCGAATGCGCTGGATTTTGGAGTTGCAGCGTGGGCAGGGTTGTTTGTAGCGGCCGTGGACGGCCATGCCTTCGCGGAAGGCGGTGACTTTTTCTGGGAATTTGCCGGCGGCTTCGGCGCGGAGATGATCGGTCCATCGCGTGAGGCTGGAACGGATGGCTTCGAAGAGGCGTTTGATTTCGGGGACGGAGAGCTTTTGAGTGAGCGCGAGAGGCGAGAGCTTTGCTTCGAAGAGAATTTCATCGGAGTAAGCATTGCCGATGCCGCTGAAGAGGCGTGGGTCGGTGAGGGCGCGTTTGAGGGTGTGGTTGGCGGAAAGTAGGACCGTGGTGAACTGATCGAGGTCGGCGTCCAGTACCTCCAGGCCGCCGGGATCGAGAGAGCGGAGGCCTTCTTCGCCGGAGACTACGTGGAGAGAGGCACGTTTCTTGGAGCCGGCTTCGGTCCAGAGGAGAGAGCCATTTGGAAAATCGAAAGCGGCTAGACCGCGGGGCGGGGAGATTTTTGGGCGCGCGGCGTTGGGAGCTATGGGGCGCCAGTGAAGGCGGCCGGCGATCATTAGATGGAGGACTAGCCAGAGATTGTCTTCGAGGCCGATGCAGATGCGTTTTCCCAGGCGGCGGAGCTGGATGACTTTTTTGCCCGAGGTGTCGGCGAGAGGCGGATTTGCGGTGCGAAGGAGAAAAGGGCTGACGATGCGCACGGCTTCGAGGGTCTGACCGAGGATGCGGGTTTTGAGGGCTTCGATGTAAACGGTGATGTCCGGGAGTTCGGGCATGCGGTCTCTCCGCTAGTGTCCCAACTTGGTGCAGAGAGCATCGTACAACGGCGGGAAGTGTTTGGGACGCGCCAGCGGGGTGCGAAAAGGGCACAGCTAGGATTGGCTGTTCTACTAGAAGAGGCGGCCCAACAGGGCTGGTGGTTCGCGGATGAGTGCACAAGGAATTGTGGGAGCGCAGGAAAGAGTGGCGGAGACTGGCCGCAGGGACAGCGAAGATTTCTCGTAGAGACACCGAGGGAAGAATTGCATATGCAAAAATAGTTCAAAAATACTCTTGACAGAAAACGGCTAGCGGAACGATACTCCGGTCGCGCCAGTTTCTGTCTTCCCCAGAAGAACGTTCCGACGTTCCTTCCTACATCCGCACGCCGGGCAAAGTCAGCGAGGAGTACCGGTGTCTGTTCAAATAGAAAAAGAAACCATGCATTCGTTCGAAATGGATAGGGAAGTCATTCGCTGTAAGACATGTGGTCTCGTCCAATACCGGACGCGCACAGGAAACTGCCGCCGATGTGTGCGCGCCTTGCCTCAGCGTTTGGAATTCCTGATTCCTCCACCGGCACCTCCGGAGGAAGCAGCCGCTGAACCCACGTCCGAAAAGTTCGCCAACCAGGAGACGGTCGAGAATATCGGCCAGCGAATTCGCCAATTGCGCGAATCGCGTGCGATGACCCAGAGCCAGCTACAGTCACGCTCGAAGGTTTCGCGCTCCTACTTGTCCCGCATCGAGAGCGGCCAGATGACGCCGAGCCTCGGCACTTTGGAGAAAATCTCCGAGGCGCTGAATGTGGGCCTGAACCGGTTTTTTATCCCGGAATCCGACGGCGAAGCGCTGCTCGAGGATCCGTTCATCCAGGGATTGCGGCCGTTCCTGAGACAATTGGATTGGGAACAGTGGCAGTCCATTCTCAAGAGGCTGCAGGCGATCAGCGATCACGTCCATGCAGCACCGGTTACTCTCCGCCCTATCGGTAATCCGGCGCGGATGCCGCAGCCCGCGCCGGCGAATGGCAACGGGAACGGGCACAACGGACATATCGGTGCCGGCCATTCGAATGGGCATGCGATGACGCATTCCCATGGGCAGCCGCAGGGTTATGTGCTGCGGCGGCCAGGGACGGGGCCGGTGTTTCAGAGGCCGGTGGCACGGTAAGTTATTCGTTTAGAATGCAGAGCACAAATTGGCGCGGTGTGACTGTGAGAGTCGCACCGCGCTTTTTTTGTGGTTGCGCGAAATTGCGCGAGGAAGATACCCGCCCAGCGGCCAGCCTCAGCAGGTTGGTCCTACCTGACCCAAGGATTAGTCGCGGACTACGGAAACTTTGGCGGCGGGGACTTCGAGGCGCATCAGGCGATGAGCCGAGTCGAGGTAGAGATCGACTTCGAGGTCGGCGGTGTTGACGCGAAAGCCTTCATAGGATTTTCCATCGATGGTGGCGGAGCCGGTGGATTCGGCGGTGATGGAGCCTGTCATCAGTTCTTGGGGGATAAATGCGGGGAAAATTTGCGGTCCGCGCTTGGACCAATCATAAAAGCGGGCGAGCACGGCGTATTGATGATACAGGTTGTTGTCGAGGACGGCGATGAGGGGAGTGTTGAAAGAAAGACTCTGTTCGAAAAAGCAAGGCTGGGTGCGGTTTGGATCCTTTATGTCATCAGTCGTGCATGGGCGGGCGCCTTCCATCTCAAGAGTCATTGTGGCGATTCCGTTGGTGAAAAGAATGTGCGCGCCGTTCTTCTTCTCAGCTTGCGCGGTCCATTCGTAGCTGATGGGAGCGCCATCGGGCTGAAGAGTGAGCGAGCCGGAGACTTTGCTGGCGCCAGCGTCGGGCGGCTTGATGTCCGCAGTGCCTTTGGCGAGCCAGCCGCCGCCGGACGGCGCGATTTCAAATTCCTCGTGGCCGACGGTCTGTCCGCCGAGTTTGATAGTGAGCTTGCCCTTGTCCTGAGTGAAGACAACGGGGCCGGCCGTTTCCGCCGCCTTCTTCTGAGCTGCGAGAGATAAAGCGGCACACGCCACGATTCCGAGTGTCAGTGCAATCGATACGGTTCTAGATTTCACGGTGCTTCTTACCCCCGTGTCCATTCTCTCTCAGGGGAGGGGTTTCTCAACCACCAGATGCGCGGCGTTTCCACCAGAAGCAACAATGCCGCGGCGCAGAATTTCCGCGACAACCTGGGCGGGCTCGCCGGAACTATCCACGCGGTAATCGGCAAGTTGATAAGAAGGCAGACGCTGAGCGTATA
>Ga0209736_1000668_pt1 | contig 11049 bp, 8 predicted proteins | sample BlaSpr_A8_Ref_M3_FD_187992 | JGI IMG/M metagenome (GOLD analysis project Ga0209736, IMG submission 187992) | Forest soil microbial communities from Thunder Bay, Ontario, Canada - Black Spruce, Ontario site 2_A8_Ref_M3 (SPAdes) (version 2) | ecosystem: Environmental > Terrestrial > Soil > Boreal... | reverse complement strand
GCGTCCCAGCCCATGGGATGGAGGACGTTGAAGCCGCGCATGCGCTTGACGCGGGCGACGACGTCGCCGATGGCGTAATTGCGCATGTGTCCCATGTGCATCGTGCCGGAGGGATACGGCAGCATTTCCAGGACGTAATATTTGGGCTTTGAAGGATCGGCATCCGTTTCGAACACGCGGGCGTCGGCCCAACGATTTTGCCACTTGGCTTCGATCTCTTGTGGGTTGTAGTCCGCCACGCCTCGCTATCCCCTCTTGGTCTTGCGCGATTTCTTGGACTTGCTTGCCGCTTTTGCTTTTCTTGGCGCCGTTTTCTGAAACTTTTTCTTCGGTTTCGAAAACTGCGAGACGGCGGATGCTTGTAAAGTTTTCTTGCGGCGCTCCGCGCTTTTGGCGGTTGCCGCCGTTTTCATTTGAATTTTCTTGATGGCGTTGGTCAGCATCGAGAAACCTTTTTCGGCGGGCGGGGCTTGGTCAGTTAAGCCGGCGAGATCCCATAGTTTGGCAACGTTGCGGCGATCATCGCCGGGTTGATCAATAGGTGTTTCTAGCACGAAAGCGCGGCCCGTTAAACCTTCGGGAGATGATGCGCCGAGTCGCGGATGCGTCAGGATACGGCGAAAAGCTTCGGCGCCAATTTTGCCTTCGCCGATGTTTTCGTGGCGATCGACGCGCCCGCCGAGCGGAATTTTCGAATCATTAACGTGGAAGACTGGGACGCGATCGAGGCCGATGGTGGAATCGATCAAGTCGATCGTGGAGGTCAAGCCGGTTTCGCTCTTGATGTCGTAACCAGCGGCAAAGAGATGCGCGGTGTCGAGACAGGTGGCTGCAGGGACATCTTTCAGGCCGGCCAGGATCTCGGCCACTTCTTCGAGACGCGAGCCAACTGCGACTCCCATGCCGGCGGTGTTTTCAATGAGGATATGGAGATTGCCGAGAGAGACGCGCTTGGAGGCTTGCTTGACGGACTCAATGACATTGGAGACGGATTGCTCGGGTGTGGCTTCGCCGCGCGAGCCGGGGTGAACGACGAGGAAATCCGCGCCCAGGGCAACGCTACGCACGATTTCATCGTGGAAAGCCTGGATGGAACGCGTGCGCAGCATGGGCTGTGCGGCGGCTAGATTGATCAGATAGTTTGCGTGAATGACGAGAGGTCCAAGGCCGAGTTCGGCGCGGCGGGCGCGAAAAGCTGCGGCGTCCGCCTCGGGGATACGCCCGGGGCCGCCTTGCCACATGCGCGGACTCGACGAGAAAATTTGGAGTGCGTTGCAGCCTAGCTTGCGCGCGGATTCGAGAGCGTTGAGGTAATTTCCGGCGATGGAGGCGTGGATGCCGATGCGCAGGCTGCCGTCCATCCAAACGGGGGGCAGCGGTTCGGGCTCAGGTTCCGGGCGATATTCGTCTTCTGCGTCGAATTGGGTGTCTAGCGTGGGTTGAGGTTCGGGCATGCTGTCAGTGCGATTTTTGTCTGACTGTTAATCCCCTATTGTAACCGAGCGACACACATTCTCCAAACGGAGCAGAAAACGCCGCTGCGAGTGGTAGCAGTGTCGCTGAGGTCAGCGTTTTGGCGATATCTCACCTTGATATGCAGGGTAGCGCATGGTTTTGGGATCGTTACCGAGCGTTTGGAGCGGAGAAGGAAAGTTGGTCTGCTTCAGCGCGGCGGTCAGCTCGGCGAGCAAACGCTCGGGGGTATGCGCGGACTGAATTTCTAAAGCTTCAGCGATGCGCGCTAAATAGACCATCAGCTCTTCGGTCACCTCCGAGTGTTGCAGCGCGATTTTGCGGCGGCTGCTGAAGACGAATAAGAATGCGACAAGGACCAGCAAAACGGCTGCGGCGAGAAAGAGATCGCCACTGGAGAATGGGTAATCGAACCATGAGATTGTGTCTGACTGCATGCGCCCTCCCCTGTCCAATGGTTGGATCTGGGCCGAAAGATACGTGCGTAAACGGCGTGGCGGCCCCGCGCGTCCTGCGAGCGCGAGGCCGGAATTGTGAGCTGGCCGGTTGCGCTTAGAAACGAATATAAGGGCCAAACGCGACGCGCAGGTTGTGGTGAGTGCCGCTGTTGAAATAAATATCATCGCCGACGTCCAAGCGCAGGCCGACAGGTCCAAGATGACCTTCGAGGCCGCCGCCCGGATACAGCATGCCGCTGACGTTTGTGGAGCGGAGACCTTCGACGGAGCTAGCAAAGGTATCAAAGGTGGCGGGCCGATTGTCAAAACGGAAATTGACGAAGCCGCCTTTGACGGTGACGAAAGGATGTATGGGGAAATGGCCGAATTCGAGCTTGGGTCCAAACATGCCATGGAGAATACGGAGGTTGGAGCGATTGATCGAGACTGTGCCGGTGCTGTTGTTGGTGAATCCCTCGGTGAAGACCTTGTTAAAATCGTAGGACATTTCTGCTTCGAGCTTGAGTGCGCGATAACCCGTGAATGTGAAACGTCCGCCAAGGCCGGCGAAGTTTGTGTTGGTTTGCGATAGGCGGAGGTAGTCGGCAAAAACGCCGACTTGGACGTGATCATTTTCCTGGGCGAAGGATGCGGGGACGGCACAGGCAACAAAGATGAGCAAAACGACGAGTCGTTTCATTCTAGTCTCCAGAGTGGGTTTGTATAGATACACAAAGAGCCCGGGCTCGAGGGGCGGATCACGGCCGAAAGTTGATTGCTCTCTGGGCTGTTAGATGCAGAGGCAGCTGGCGGGTTTCCCTCAGAAAACCTGTAAAAGCTGGCGGGATTTACTGTAGCTGTGCGCGAGATGGTTGGTGCTGATCCAGAAAGGCCAGCAAGCGAGACCGAACGCGGCTCTTCTTTGCGTCTGTTGTTGGGGTGCAGTACACTGAAAAATTCGCACTGAGCCTGGAGAACGCATCATGCTGATTGTGATGGGATCGCACGCGACGGAGGAACAGGTCCGCGCGGTATGCGAAAAAATTGAGGCGCTGGGACTGAAGGCGCACCCGATTCCGGGCACGGTTCGAACGGCCATTGGAATCACCGGGAATAATGGGGCGGTCGATCTCGGAGTATTGGAATCGCTGCCGGGAGTGGTGGAGTGCATACCGGTCAGCAAACCGTACAAGTTGGTGAGCAGGGACGCGAAGGAGGAGGATAGCGTTCTGCGGATTCCAGTGCCCGGCGGAGAAGTGATTGTCGGCGGGAAAATGATCGCGCTGGTGGCGGGGCCTTGCGCGGTGGAGACGGAAGAACAGTGTTTGGCGATTGCGGAGAGAGTGAAGAAAAGCGGTGCGAGGTTGTTTCGGGGCGGGGCTTATAAGCCGAGGACTTCGCCGTACAGTTTTCAGGGTCTGGGATTGCCGGGGTTGAAGATTTTGGCGAAGGTGCGTGAGGCGTACGGTTTTGGGATTATTACCGAGGCCATCGACAACGAGAGCCTGGACCTTGTCGAGGAATATGCCGACGTAATTCAGATTGGCGCCCGGAATATGCAGAATTTTTCGCTGCTGAAGCGCGCGGGGCGGGCGAAGAAGCCGGTGCTTTTGAAGCGCGGGATGTCGGCGACTTTGGACGAGTTTTTGATGGCCGCGGAATATATTTTGTCCGAGGGAAATTACAACGTGATGCTGTGCGAGCGCGGCGTGCGGACGTTTTCGGATTTTTCGCGGAACACGCTGGATCTCGCGGTGGTGCCGGCGGTGAAGAAGCGGAGCCATCTGCCGATTTTGGTCGATCCGTCGCACGGGACCGGGAAACGGCACAAAGTCTTGCCGCTTTCGCGCGCGGCAATTGCGGTGGGGGCGGATGGATTGCTCGTCGAAGTACACCACGAGCCGGACAAGGCGCTCTCCGATGGAATGCAATCGATTTTGCCGGAAGAGTTCGGGGAGTTGGTTGAAGAAGTTCGCCAGATTGCAGCCGTTTTGGGGCGCGAAGTGAATTGAAGACGTACAGCCGGGACTTCGCGCAATTCTGCTTCTCTTTCGATTTCTTATTGACGCGTGGGCTTCTGGCTAATTCCGCAGACTACATGTAACAATCCATCTGACTTATGAACCGGCCGCGTAATTTCCGTGTGTTTTTTTTGGTGGGCGTTCTGGTGATTACGGGCGTCGTGCTGCTTCTTCGCGAGCACCGGCCGTCTTTTCTGAGGCCGGGCTTGCGATTGTGCGCTTATGTGTCTGCCGGAGACGGAAGCGTCACGGTGATTGATCTGGTGAAGTTGGCCGCCGTGGCGCGTATTGCGATTGGGCCGGGATTATCGGGGATGCGGGAGCATCCGACGCGAGCTGAAGTTTGGGGCGTGAGTTCGGCGGGCGGATATGTTTGGGTGATCAACGCGCGCGTGAATCAGGTCAGCGCACGAATTCCGGTGGGGCCGCTTCCCTACGCGATTGATTTTTCGCCAGACGGCGGACGCATGTATACGACTTCGGCGGGCTCGGACACCCTGCTGGCGATTGATTGTCAGTCGAGGAACGTGCTGGCGCGGACGCGAACGGGAGGCGAGCCGGTGCTGGCGCACGTGACACCCGACGGAAAGAGCGTGCTGGTGCTGAACCATCGCGACGCAACGCTGGGTGTACATGACGCGGCCACGCTGACGCTTCGCAACACCGTTGGAATCGTCAAGCAGCCGGAAAAAGTTGCGATACTTCCAGACAACAGCTTGGCGTTTGTCCTAAGCAGGACGGAGCACCGGCTTTCCGTGGTTGATTTGCGGAGAAGCGTGCTTGTGACGAACCTCGAGCTGGATGGGAATCCGTCGGACATGCTCCTCAAGCCGGACGGCGGCGAGTTGTATGTAATTTCGCCGGAGGCGCACGGATTGCAGGTGATTAACACGTGGACGCACGAAGTGGGCGACTACATGGTGCTCGGGTCGGCGCCCACGCGGGGCGTTTTGAGCGCGGATGCAAGCACGCTATATGTTTCGGACAGCGCGGCGGGGCACATCATTCCTGTGGACATAGCGAGCCGGCGGGTGGTGCGTGAGCCTGGAACGGGAAAAGAGTTCCCGATTACGGCGGGCCAGTCTCCCGGTGTGATGCGCTTTGATCCTGAAGAAAATCTGCTGATCGTCGTGAACCAGACTTCCGGGGATGTTTCTGTGATTCGCGTGCGTACGAATAGTTTGCTGACAATGATTCCTGTCGGAGACAAACCTCAGGATCTGGCGGTTAAGATTTTCTAGATGCGCTACATCGCGTTAGTCGTAGCGCAGGGCGGTGATGGGATCAATGCGGGTGGCGCGGCGCGCGGGGAGATAGCTGGCGATCAGCGCGACCAACAACAACAGGAGAGAAACTGCAAGGAACGTGATTGCGTCGGTTGGCCGCACTCCGTAAAGCAAAGAGGATAGCAGGCGTGTGGCCGCCAATGCGCTCGCAATGCCAATGGCCAGCCCGATGCCAGCCAGTCTCACGCCGAAGCTGAGAACATCCCAGACGATCTGCCCTTGCGACGCGCCGAGCGCCATCCGGATACCGATGTCGCGCGTACGCTGCGCAACCATGTACGAGAGCACCCCGTAAATTCCAACCGACGATAGCAGCAGCGCCGTGGCGGCAAAAATAGCCAACAGGAATGTGTCGAAGTGCGAGCGCTCGAGCGTGCTGGAAATCTTCTGCTTCATGGTGGAGAGCCTGTAAATCGGAACCTCAGGCGCAACCGATGCCACTGTTCTTTGCAATTCACGGATGGGAACCGCGCCTCCCCGAGTCCGCACCACCAAATCCATCGTGCGGCCGATCCAATCCCACGAGGCAGGCGGCATTTGCGCAATGGGAATGTAAAACGCCGGTTGCGCCTGGCGGTCAAGGCCTTGAGCGCGGACATCAGCCACCACGCCGACCACCTCGTGCCAGATCGGGTCCATCCGGCCCTTTGGCCCTGCCTCGCAGCACGCGAAGCGCTTGCCGATGGGGTTTTCGCCAGGCCACATCGTGCGAGCCAGAGTTTCGTTGACGACTGCGACGAAAGTGCGCTCGCGGGTGTCCTGAGGGGTGAAGTCGCGGCCAGCTTTCAGAGGCACCCGGGCCGTCGAGAGGTAACTTGGCGAGATGATTTGCAATTGTGAGTTGACGAGATTCGCCAGGTCAAGCGCCTTGCCTTCGGCGAGCAGTCCGTTGCTGCTGCCACCGCCGGCAAGCGGAGCGCGAGAGACAACGGCCGCCGACTCGACTCCGGGCAATGAGGCCGCGGCGGTAATCAAGCGTTCAAACGTTTGGCGAGCAACGACTGGATCATGATAGCCGGCATCTGGCAGACCGACGCGCCCGACCACAACATTGGAAGTATCAAAGCCAGGGTCTACGTGGGATACGAGGAGTGCGCTACGGATCAACAGCCCGGCACCAACCATCAGCATGAGTGCAAGGGCGACTTCTCCGACTACGAGGACACTGCGAACATGATCGCGGCTACCCCCCACAATGCCTGAAGCTGATTTGAAGGCTTCGTTGAGACGCGTCGAGGCGGAGCGAAGTGCCGGGGCCAATCCAAACAAAAAGCTGGAAAGCAGAGCAACAACGCAGGCGAAGGCCAGCGTGCTGGCGTCAATGCGGGACTGGTCCAGTCGCGGCATTTCGGCGGGACCGCGGGCAACAATCCAGGAAACGGCCCAGTAGGCGAGCAACACTCCTACAACGCCGCCGGCCAGCCCGAGCACAACATTTTCCGCGAGAAGTTGCCGCACGATGCGATTCGGCGAAGCGCCAAGCGCGGCACGCAAAGCGATTTCTTTTTGGCGCGTGCGAGACCGCGCTAACTGCAGACTCGCAATATTTGCGCAGGCAATCAAAAGCAAAAATCCAACCGCGGCGAGCATCATCCGGAGGCTCAGACGCTGGTCGCCCAGAAGAACGTTTGCCAGCGGTTGTACGCCGAAGCTGCGATCGGCGTCATCGAGTGGATACTGCTTTTGGAGGCGCTGAGCGATTAATTCGAGTTCGGATTGCGCCTGCGCCAGGACGACTCCGGGCTTGAGCCGGGCCATGACGTTCAGGTAGTGGTCGTCGTGATCCGCAAGCTGCGCCGGAGTGAAGGCTGCTGGAAGCCAAAGATTGCTGTTGCTAAGTAACGGATCGAAACTCTTCGGCATCACGCCGACAACGATAGTGGGAAGGCCATTAACGCGAATCGGCTTGCCGATGACCGCCGAATCAGCATGAAGACTGGTGCGCCAGAACCGTTCGCTGATCACGACCACGGGTGTGTGACCGGGCTTGGCCTCATCGGCGGTGAAGACACGTCCAGAGATGGGCTGCACGCCAAACGTCGCAAAGTAATCGAAGGTTACGACTTCGCCGTCCACGCGTTCGGGAATGTCCTGAGTTTCCAGATTAAAACTCGCATTGTTCGAGCAGCTTATCTCCGCGTAAGAGGTGCTTTGCTTCTTGAGGTCGTTGAAATTGCCGACAGAGACATCCCCAGGTGAGCCTTTCCACTGCTCCTGCAGCAATACCACGCGAGACGGATCTTCCATGGCCAACGGCCGAAGAAGGACAGCATTGACGACGCTGAAGATGGCAGTCGTGGCGCCGATGCCGAGGGCCAGTGTAAGCACGGCCACAACCGCGAAGCCTGGGCTCTTGCGCAGAACGCGCTGCCCATAACGGAGATCTTGTAGCAAGTCATCGAAAAAGCTGACCCCGCGCGCTTCCCGGCTTTCCTCTTTGACGCGCTCGACACCGCCGAATTCAATGCGAGCACGCCGCATGGCGTCCTCCCGTGAAATGCCGCTACGGACTAAATCCTCTGCGAACGCTTCAATGTGGAAGCGAAGCTCCGCGTCCATCTCGCTCTCCATACGTGAACGACGGAGTGTTGTCTTCGACCAAGAACGAAGCTTGCTCCAAACCGTCATACTTCCTCCAGCTTGCCATCCCTGATCCACGCGATTACCTGCGCCATTATTCGTACCTCAACGCCACCATCGGATCCACACGCGTCGCCCGCCGCGTTGGCAAGTAAGCTGCGGTCAGCGTTACCGCCAACAGGACTGCAGCCGCGGCGCCAAAGCTCAGTGGATCGGCCGAGCCGACTCCAAAAAGCCAAGCGCCCAGCAATCGTGTGGTTGCAAAGGCCAGTGCTCCGCCGAAAATCACACCGATCAGTACCACGCCGAATCCCTGGCGGAGAAAAAGTTGAACCACGTCACGAGGGCCGGCTCCAAGCGCCATCCGCAGGCCAATTTCCTTAGTGCGCCGGCCCACTTCATACGAAACGACGCCGTAGAGTCCCATTGCGCTCAGCGTTAGCGCCAACAGAGCAGCACAGCTAAGCACGCCGCCTGCAACACGCGCATCGGTGTACGCGCCATGGACCTGATCCATCAATAGCATCGTTTCTGTGACAGGGACTTCGGGGTCAATGCTGGCGATAGCTTTGCGAACCATGGGCAACGCTGCGGCGGGGTCGCCAGCCACGCGGATACACATGCGTGCTTCGAGCAGGGTTTCGTCCTGCCAGAACGGTACATACGCAACCGGCAGAGGTCCTTGGATGGCGCTACGCATCTGGGCATCCTTGACGAGTCCGACGATTTGATACGGCTTGTCATCGACGAGAACCGTCTGACCCAGCGGGAGATGACTCGCAGTGATTTGACGCGCAAATGTTTCGTTTACGATCGTTACCGGCGGAGAGCCGAGCTTGTCGGAATCGTTGAAATCGCGCCCACTAACAAACGGAATTCTCAGCGTGCCAAAGTAATCGGGTGCGACCGGCTTAACAGAGATCAGGGGCTCCTCCTCGGGTTTCGTGTACGTCTTTCCTGTCAGGGTTGCCCTGGCTCTCTGGCCAGGCATCCAAACGAGTCCTTGCCCCTTAGCTAGGCTAACCGATTCGATGCCCGGCAATTCGCGGAGCCTGCGCACCACTTCTTGTTTGAACGTGTAGGCTCTGTGCGGCGGGTAGTGAAGGAGACTGACGGGCAACCGCAGTCCCAGCACATGGTGCAGGTCCATGTTGGCGCCGGATTCGATGCGCGCGGCACTGCGCGCCAGGAGCCCGGCTCCCACCAGCAAAGCCAGGGAGAAAGCCACTTGAACGGTTGCCAGCGCCGTACGGCTCAACTTCCGGCTCGCACCGACAGTGCCTCCACCGCCCTTTAACGCGTCGTTCAGATCCGTACGGCTCGCCTGAAGCGCCGGAAGCAAACCGAACAAGACCCCCGCGGCAGCAGTTACAACGATTGAATACAAGATGACGGTGGCATCAGGCCGCACATCAAACAAATGCCTGTATCCTTCATCGTCCACGCTATAAAAGCTGACGAGCAGCTGGCTCATCCACGTGGAGAGTAGTAATCCCACAGCGCCGCCTGCGAATGCGAGCAACAGACTTTCCGTGAGTAGCTGGCGCACGATGCGGCTGCGCCCGGCCCCTAGCGCGAGGCGCATGGCAATTTCGGTTCCGCGGGCCGTTCCGCGTGCGAGGAGGAGCCCTCCAAGATTCGCGCACACGATCAGCAGCAATAGTCCTCCAATAGTGGTGAGCAGGCGCATCAGCAGCAGGAAGTACTCTCGATCCCCGGAAATGCCGATCGCCGCGATCACCGAAGCGCCATATCTTTCATCGAATGCGGAATTGGAGGCGCGTAGCTGCTGCAGCAGGGTGGCAATTTCCGCTCGAGCTTCGGAGGCACTGATCCCAGACCTCAGACGGCCCAAAATGCCCAGCATCGTGCAGCTGGGCTGGAAGCCATCGCAGTGGCGGTATCCCACGTGGATCATCATCGCGGGAATCCAAATCTCATTGGGCATGCCGCCGATTTCGGTACCGTGAAATTCAGGCGGCATGATGCCGATGATCGTGAAGCTCTGTCCGTTGATTAAGAATGGTTTGCCGAGGATGTTAGAGTCGCCGCGATAGACTCGTTGCCAGAATCCGTAGCCAAGAACGGCGACAGCATCGCGGTCCGGCGTGGAATCCTCCTCACTTGTGAAAAATCGGCCGAGATAGGGCTGCAACCCGAGCATCGAAAAGTAGCTGCTCGAAACGACCGCTCCTTGGACTTCTCCGGTTTCGCCGTTGGCGGAGATGTACAAGGGCGCGGTGGAATAGTGGGCGGTTAGCTCCTCGACGGTCTTAGTTTGGTTTCGCAGGTAGAGAAACTCGGGAATACTGAAGTAACCTCCGCCGTCATTTTCCGGCGCCAGGATACGGACGATACGTTCGGGATTCTTTGCCGGAACGCTGCGAAGAAACAGGCCATCTACCAAGCTGAAGACCGTCACATTCGCTGCGATGCCAAGCGCGGTCGTTAAGACGGCGATAAGGGTGACGCCGGGACTCTTTCGGAGCATCCGCATGGCGTAGCGCAGGTCCTGGATCAGGGTGTCCACCAAGTTCAGACCGCGAACCTCCCTGCATTCTTCTTTCGCTCTGTCGAGCCCGCCGAACTCAATGCGTGCCCGCCGTATCGCTTCCTGGCGCGAGACTCCGGTACGGACCAAATCCTCGGCGTACGACTCAATGTGGAAACGAAGCTCTGCGTCCATCTCGCTCTCCATCCGAGAGCGACGGAGAATTGCCCGCGACCACGAACGAAACCGGCTCCAAAGCGTCACACTTCCTCCGGCTTGGTGCCCAGGATGCCTGCGATGACGTCGGCCATGCTGTTCCAGTTCTCGGTTTCTGCCTGCAACCTGCGCTTCCCGGCCGCGGTGAGCCGGTAATACTTGGCTTTGCGTTTGTTCTCCGATTCACCCCATTCACTGGCGATCCAGCCTTGATGCTCAAGACGGTAGAGCGCGGGATAAAGCGAGCCTTGCTGAATCTCGAGGCGGTCTTTCGAGATTTGCTGGATGCGCAGCAAGATTCCGTAGCCGTGGAGCGGGCCGAGCGAGACAGCTTTGAGGATGAGCATGTCAAGGGTGCCTTGCAGAAGATCGAGTTGTTTGTCCACGGAGGCGGCTTCTCCTAGATGAACTAGGAATGTAGCCCCGACTCTCCTAGACTGTCAAGGGGAAAGGAAGTGCGTAGCCGTGGCGAGGCCTGCCGCTCGCAGTTAGTGCGTGCAAATCGAAAGGAAGAGGGCCAGCGCACAACTAGGCGAGATCAAGAA
>Ga0209736_1000667_pt1 | contig 11051 bp, 9 predicted proteins | sample BlaSpr_A8_Ref_M3_FD_187992 | JGI IMG/M metagenome (GOLD analysis project Ga0209736, IMG submission 187992) | Forest soil microbial communities from Thunder Bay, Ontario, Canada - Black Spruce, Ontario site 2_A8_Ref_M3 (SPAdes) (version 2) | ecosystem: Environmental > Terrestrial > Soil > Boreal... | reverse complement strand
TCGTTCGCTGACGCCCGGCCCTTGTGGTTTTCCTAAGACCTGGGACCTGAGACGTGACACCTGACACCTGATACCTGCTTTTATGAAACGCATTCGCTACTCCAAATACGTCCCCGATCCCGCCAGCGAGATGAGCATGGAAGACTTGCTCAGCGCGCTCTCCGACTATTTTCTGCAAAGCGGATTCAACGACAACTTCTGGTACGAACTGCCGGAGGGCGAGCAAACGCTCGACGAGTTGCGGCGTGCCCTCGAACAGGCGCTGCTCAACGGTGAGATGTTTGACGAAGAAATGCGCGACCGCCTCCAGCAGATGCAGATGGACGGCGAATTAGAAGAACTGATTGAGAGGCTGATCGAGCGCATGCAGCAGGAAGATTACATTTCCATTGACCAGCCGCATGATCCATCGAAGCAGTCGAGCGTGGGCGGACAGGTCGGCGACGCGCAGCAGCAGGCGAGGTTCGAAATCACCGACAAGAGCCTCGACTTCCTGGGATTCAAAGCCCTGCGCGATCTCTTGGGCTCGCTCGGCAAGTCGAGTTTTGGACGCCATGACACGCGCGACATGGCGACCGGCATCGAAGCGAGCGGCGCGTCGAAGCAATATGAGTTTGGCGACACGTTGAACCTCGACATCACAGCCACGCTTTCCTCCGCCATCCAGCGCGAAGGGCTCGGGCTTCCTCTGAACCTCGAATACCGCGACTTGCAGGTGCATCAGTGCGAATACCAATCGTCGTGTGCGACGGTGTTGATGCTCGACTGCTCCCATTCGATGATTCTGTATGGGGAAGACCGCTTCACCCCGGCGAAAAAAGTTGCGATGGCCCTATCGCAGCTGATTCGGACGCAGTATCCCGGAGACTCGCTGTCGCTGGTGCTGTTTCACGATTCCGCGGAAGAAGTCCCGCTCTCGCAACTGGCAAGGGTGAAAGTCGGACCGTACTACACGAACACGCGCGAGGGGCTGCGCATGGCGCAACGCATCCTGCAGCGCCAGCGGAAGGACATGAAGCAGATCGTCATGATCACCGACGGCAAGCCCTCCGCCCTCACGCTCGAAGACGGACGCATTTACAAGAACGCGTTTGGCCTCGATCCGCTGGTGGTCAGCCAGACGCTCGAAGAAGTTTCGAAGTGCAAGAGGGCGGGCGTGCTGATCAATACCTTCATGCTGGCGTCGGACTACGGACTGGTGCAGTTCGTCCAGAAAGTAACGCAGATGTGCCGCGGCAAGGCCTACTTCACAACCCCATACACGCTCGGCCAGTATCTGCTGATGGATTACATGTCGCGGAAGACGAAGACGATTCACTAGCGATTGCAGACGCGAGACGTCAGATTACAGAAGTAATAGCTTGTGTGCGAAGCGGGGGCCGCTTCGTTGTAAGATCGCTTCAGAATCTTCCGTTCGGAGACGTTATGAAACGAATTGCCGCTGGCATCCTGCTGGCCGCCCTGAGTGTTGCATGGTCCATACCGGTTGAAGCTCAACGCACCACTACCGCGGAAAATATGCGGCGGTCCCGGAAGGAAGCTAAGCAGCAGCAAAAAGTGCTAAAGAAGATGTCAAAGAAACAGCGGAAAGCAATGAAGAAATACGAGAAGGCGCGACGGAGTGCCGCCAAGAAGGCGAGCCGCCGCGCTAGATAGCTTTCGAGTTTATGTTGGCGTCGGATTTCGGGTTGGTGCAGTTTATCCCGAAGGCAGAATCTCAGTTGGCAGAAATGACCCGACACGCCACCGACTTCAGCGGTTTGCCAAGACTGGCACCTGCCGAGCCTTAAGCAGGTGCTCATCGGCTGTTACCAGGGTCAGATTGAACACTCGCGCAGTGGCCACCAGAAAACGGTCGGCGGGGTCGCGATGGGGGAGTCGCACGCGGGCGGTTTCTTGCGCGACCTGATAAGTGATCTGAGCTTCTCGCATCGGAACTGCGTCCAGCGCATTTGCGATCCATGCCTGTGGGTTGGGATGCAGAGTCAGCCTGTTTTTCTGGCAAAGAGTCAGAACCTCCCACAACGAGATGGGTGAAAGCCACAGCTCATTGTTGGGATTCTCCAGTGTGGCAGTCAGGCGGCCGGAAAGACGCGCTCGCTCTAGCGCGCTCCACACCCAAATATGAGTATCGAGCAGCAGTTTCATGAGCGCAGGGCTTCCCAATCGTTCTCTTCGCTGGCCGGAGAAACGATGTCACCCGTAATTTGACCGGTTCCCGACAGAGAACCTACCCAGTGCTTCGGCTTCCTGGACGCATGAGGAGGAACGAGCTCAGCCACCGGCTCGCCAAAACGCGTTACCAGAACCGGTTTCCCGGTCTTGCGGACTCTCTCGAGCACGGCGAGGCAGGTGGCTTTGAATTTGGAAATCGCAATTTCTTCCATGTAGAGTACCCCACAAGTATAGTACTATGGTCAGAGACCATGGTCAATGCATAAAAGTGGATGTCTTCCACCCATGGCTGGCCGCTGGGTGCCTACTCATTCGCGTCTTTTGCGAATCAGTGAGAATATCTACAATCTGAGTGAGGTTCGCATCACCGGTCAAGAACCAAGCCCGGGATAACGAACTCCTTTCTCCACGTGCAAGCGGTTCGAATCCCACTTATCGCAAATAGCGCGTTGAGGGTTCACCCGAGATTGTTTGGGCCGCCCCGTCTCCCGGTTGGAGCAGGTCCCAAGGACCAAGATGAGAATTCCTCCCGGCAAACGCTCGGCGCGCGACACCTTCTTCAGGTGGTTGCGACGAATCGCCGTGTCCGTTGCAATTCTGTTAGTGCTGGCGCTCGGAGCGGCGGTGCTCAACAACAATGTCTCGATCCAGCGGCCTTCCCGAGCGCAGTTCGTCGGGAATCTCGATCGGACGCTCGCGCGCAGCACGGACTGGGCGCTCGGGCAGTATCGACAAACCGCGATGGGAAGCGTCTCCACGCGCGAAGGGCGCTCTCTTCTATCCAACTCCGCGACCGCCCATATGGTTGTGGACTGTGCCTCGCTTTCTAGTGAGCCACGGATGAAGGCACTCGGTTCCAGTTTCGTCGACGCGTGGAAGGTCGAAGCCAATATCTTGGGCAAGATGGTGGATCCCGCGATGCCGACGAATGCCGCGAGCGACCAGGAACTCCGGAGTCTTGATGAGTACCAGCGGTGGATTCTACACGGAGCCGCTCCGAACGACGTCCCCCTGTCGCCCAAAGAACGGGACGACATGTTCTCTCCCGACAAGTATCGAAGGGGAAAAGCGACGCACCAACTATTCGCGCTGTGCTTCTACCGGAAATCCAAAGGCTCCACGCCGGAGTTGGACCGCCTGATGCAAGAGATAGAGGAACGAATCGCCTGGGAAGCCGCCATCGATTTTCGTGTGACGGACCTCTATCTGCAACGGCTCGCATTTCTGCTTGCGGCCGGAAGGCCCGATCTGATCCGGCCCCGATGGGTCGAAAGAGCCTTCGCTGCGCAGCAGATCGATGGGGGTTGGCTGGAAAGCTGGCACGGCTGGTCTCGAACGCCTTACCGCTTCTCTTTTGGAGATGGGTTGCCGACCGCCCACGCGACCGCGCAAGGAATGTGGATCTCTTACATGCTGAAGTATCGCTATCCGGAATGGATCAATCAGAACTACAAATGAGCGAACCTGGCAGTGCGATCTATTATTCCTCGCCCGCACTATTCGGCGATTCATCACAAACATCAGTGACCACCCGTACATCTCTCTGATCCGTAACGCGCTACGCTGATTACATTACCAGGGCCACTCCCGGTCCAGTTCCCTCCAGAAAGAGACTCGCTATGCCTGCGTCAAGACGCGCGTTGGTCGTTGCACTCGCCTCACTGTCGATTTTTGCTACCGCGCAGCAATCGGATCAACTCATCGCCGAGCGCGTTCTAGGTCCGCAATGGAAACAGCTTTCGCGCCGGGCCGGGATGATATTCGCCGGCACGGTGCTCGCAGCCGCGGCCCAGACTGTGACAACCCAGACTGCGGCAACCGATCGGGCAGTGCCGGCGGCGGTCCCAGCAGCGACTCCGGCGGTTCAGTTGACCTTTCGCGTGGACCAGGCGATTGCCGGCGTCGAACAGGGCCAGATTCTCACCATTCACGAGTGGGCGGGAGCATGGTCCATGCATCGACCGATGCTCAGCGGCCAGCACGTTTTGATCTTCCTATATCCGCTGAGTCGCTTGGGCTTTACCAGCCCAATGGGTGGAGCGCTGGGCCAGGTTGCGCTCGACCCGAGCGGGAAGATCGTGTCTAAGTCTGGGCAGAGGCCTTCCGCACCAATTGGTGTGCGAGACGAATCGTCTCCGCGGTCACCTGTGTCTGCCGATACCCATAGCGTCAGCGTCGTTCAACTGGAGCGCGCCATCCGCAGCGCCAGAAATGAAGAGGAGTGAGCATGCGCGCGCGAATTCTGGCGGTTGTCATTTTTCTGATTTGCAGTGCCGTTGCCAGCCGCGCTGGAGGTCCGGCGTTCGTCGCGGGCTCCGGCTACGATCCCGGAGTCGAAGGCAAGCCGCTAATATGGGCGAATGGCTCCGTACAGTACTTCACTGACCAGGGGAACCTGAGCCCGATCCTCCCTAACGCGCAGGCGGATGTTTTTGTTGCGGCCGCTTTCATTCCCTGGACCAGCATTTCAAGTGTCGCCCTTACCGCATCGCAAGGCGGACATCTTGCCGAAGACGTAAGCGGCGGCAACATCGCAGCCGCCATCAACGGAACGATCACCGCTCCCGCGGACATCACATCTGCAGCCACGGGCACTCCTCTCGGAATTGTTTATGACTACGACGGAACGGTGACCGACGCGCTGCTGGGCCAGGGCGCTGGAGGTTTGGCCGATTGCTTTACCAACGCCGTCTACGGCGGACCCGATAACTTCACCACGGCAGGGAACATCGTGCACGCATTCGTGGTGATCAACGGAGTCTGCGCGGCCACCAGTGCGCAACTGCCTGACGTGCAATACCGGCTGATACGCGTCCTGGGGCGCATTCTCGGCTTGGGATGGTCGCAGGCCAACCTCAACGTGTTGACGCGGAAACCACCTCCAATCGACGCTGACTTTGCGGGATTTCCGCTGATGCACTTTACCGATCCAATTTCGTGCGTGCCCATCAGCCTCTGCTATCCCAATGCCGCCGTCCCCAACATGGACGACATCAACGCGCTCGCACGGCTTTATCCAAGTAGCGTGAACCCGCAACCGGCGGGCAGAATTTACGGCAGCGTGTACTTCACCGATGCATCCGGGACTGCGGTGCAACCGATGCAGGGCGTCAACGTGGTGGCGCGGTTGATCGACGGAACAGGCAAGCCATCGCGGCAGGGCGTCGTGACTTCCGTTTCCGGATACGCGTTTCACGGCAACGCGGGCAACATCATCAATGGATATGTGGACGCAAATGGCCTTCGCTATGACCGGTGGGGCTCCAGCGATCCCGCGCTCGAAGGTTTTTTCGATCTGGGCCAACTGGTGATTCCAACCGGGCAAACCATCGCTCAGTATCAACTAAGTGTGGAAGCGCTGGATGCGAGGTGGTCCTTGGGCGTCGAACCCTACGCTCCCACACAGGTGGTGCCCTCGGGATCGTTCGCCCCGGTTGTGGTCACCGTGACGAATGGGTCGAACGTGCCGCGCGACATCCTGATGTTGCTGAATGAAATCGCGCAAGCGCATCCCGGCAGCGGGTCGACTTACGCGCTTCCAGCGGCCCTCCCACAAGGCGGTGGATGGGGCTCATGGATCTCCGGTTACAGCAGCACCGATTGGTTCGAGTTCACTGCGCAGGCGAACCGGACGGCTTCGGTCTCGGTCACCGCCCTCGACGAAACGGGTCAGCCAACCGAAACCAAATTGTTGCCCGTGATTGGGATCTGGCAATTGAGCGACCAGAGCGGCAATCCCGCGCCCGCATCCACGCCCTCGGCATTCAACTCGACGACGTGGGGAATGACCCGCCTCGATGCGCTGTTCACCGTGTCAGATACGTTCCGAGTGGGAGTGGCCGACTTCCGCGGCGATGGTCGTCCAGATTACTTCTACCGTGCCAGCTTGCTCTATTCGGATACGGTCACGCCGGCGCGACTCAGTCTTGCTGGCGGCGTGACCACTCTGAATGGCACCGGCTTCAGTCCGAGACTGCAGGTGACTGTGGCTGGCAATAACGGCACCACCCTTTCTGCGTCGGCGAGCCAGATCGAGGTGGCCGTCCCCGTAGGATCGCAGGACGGAACTGCTTCGATCCAGGTCACGGATCCCGTGAGCGGCGCGTTTTCGCAAATGATCGGTGCGCTGACCTATGGCGCGCTGTCGACAGATCTCCTGCTTCTGCTGCAAGGCGCGGAGCCAGCAACTCCAGTTGGGTCCGTCGCCGCCAATGCTATCCGCGTGCGCGCGGTGGCAGCTGATGGAATTACGCCGGTGAGCGGCGCGACGATTGCATGGAGCACGACCAACGGCCTGCAGTTCTCGGCATGCAGCGGAGCTTCTTCGTGCTCAGTGCTGAGCGATGAAGCGGGAGAATCCTCCAGTTGGGTGACTCCCACCGCGACCGGACAGAGCACGATCACGATAGCTCTGGCGCCAGCCTCGTACTCGCCGCCGCAGTCGCAACAGGCGACGGTGGTGGGAATTTCATCCACGCTTGACCTGGTTGCGGTGATGCCGACGCGCTGGGTTGGACAAGGCGCGACGCTCGCTGTTCCGCTCACGGTCGAAGCGCTCAACCTGGGCGTGCCGAAGGCGAATGTAACGGTCAATTTCGCCATCACCAAGGGCACGGCTTCGCTTTCGTCCGGCAGCGGGACCACCAACGCCTCGGGATTCGCCACCATCACCGCACAGGTCACCAATCAAAATGCGGATGTTCAGGTGAGTGCTTGTGTCGCTCCGAACAATTCGCCCTGCCAGACCTTTACTTTGTTCTCCACGCCGTCTTCGCTGTGGACACTGGAGACGGTGAGCGGATCGTCGCAGGTGGTGCCGACGGGGCAGTCTTTTCAGACGCTGGTCGTGCGAGTGACCGACGGTTCATTGGCCGCGGATCCGGTGATGGGAGTAAACGTCACCTTTAAGACCACGCTGGCGCGAGTCCCGGAAAACGGAATGCCCATTATTCTGGGATCGTCGCAGACGCAGATCGTCAGCAGTCAGGACGGCCTCGCTTCCATCGTGCCGTCTGCCGGAAGCGTGGGCCCGTGCGATGTGTTCATCACGGTGATTGCCGGGCAATCGACCGCGCAGTTTCAAATGGAGAGCTTGCCAGCGATAGTTCCGGGTCCGGCCCCAAAACACGAGCGCCCAAAAACTCCGTCTGCACCGCGGGGTTGGCAATTTGGCGCGCCAAGGGCTGCGTCGCAAAGTGTGGCGGCAATGCTGTTCGCGGTTCCGCAAGGCGATCCAGGGAACGAACCGGCGGTGGATTCGACCGCAAGCGCGTGCCCGGAATCCCCTGCGGACGATGCTTGTGGCGATCGGGCCGCTGCGCCGTCGAGTTCTCCAGGGAATGAGGTCTATGTTTCTCCGACAGCTCCAAAATCGAAGCTGGCCGAAGGCAAAGCCCCGAAGAAACCGCGCGTGCAAGCGGAGAAGGACCGTGTCCCGCTAATTGCCGCCAGCCCCGTGCACCTTCCAGCTAACCCCGCGTCCAGCACGAGACCTCCCGCGGACAAACGCAGTTGCCGCGTACTTGCCGAGGATGGAATCCTGTCCTATTAGCCGCAGCCCCCTGCGGTTTTCCCCTGTGCCCCTGTGGTTAGGGCTTTTTTCGCAACCGCTCTGAGCCACAGCGGTCTTGCTATCTGCCCGTTCTTCGACTAACTTAATCCCGCCACAAGTCATGACCGCCCAAGCGCAACTCGAACAACACCTTCAGCGCTGGGTGGAAGCTGGACTTCTCGATTCGCAATCCGCCGAACGGATTCGGGACTTTGAGACCTCCCATGAGTCTCCCGGCATGCGATGGCCGGTCGTATTCGCGATCGCGTTCGGCTCCATCATGGTGGCTGCGGGTATATTGCTTTTTGTCGCGGCGCACTGGGAAGATCTCTCGCCCGGCGAGCGCTTCCTGCTGGTCGTGGCCATGATCGCGGGCTTTCATCTCGCCGCCGGAGCGCTCATGCCGCGTCTGCGAGCGCTTGGGCTGGCACTGCACGCCGTGGGTACCGTTGCCCTGGGCGGCGGCATCTTTCTGGCTGGACAGATCTTCAACCTTCAGGAACATTGGCCCGGCGGCATCCTGTTGTGGGCCATCGGTGCGGCGCTCTCGTGGCTGGTGCTGCGCGACTGGATTCAAGCTATGCTCGCCGCGCTGCTCGTGCCCGCCTGGATCGCCTCCGAATGGAGCGTGCGCGCCGAACACTTCAGCGGCAGCGAGAGAATTCTAGTCCAGTTTGTGGCGATGGTAGCGGTCACGTACTTGAGTGCTCGTCGCGACACAAACAACGACAAAGCCGACTCCTACTTCCGGCGGGCCCTGGTCTGGGCCGGTGGAATTGCACTGCTCCCGGTGTTCGCCGTACTGGCCGCGGGCGAACGCGAACGGTATTGGAACAGCCATCTCCCCCCGATGTCTTTTTCCCTGCATGTCACCGGATTGGTGATCGCTTTCGTTCTTCCTTTGCTGGCTGCATGGCTTCTGCGTGGCAAGGCGATCGTCTGGAATATGGCGTTCGCTCTGTGGATTTTCCTGGTCGGATTCCTTGATAGCCGTGACGTTTTCGAGACCATGACCTTGTACCTGGCGTGCGCGCTCGCCGCCACGGGCTTGGTGTTCTGGGGTTTGCAGGAACAACGGCGCGAGCGCATTAACCTCGGAGTGGCGGGGTTTGCGATCACCATCATTGTCTTCTATTTCTCCAGCGTGATGGACAAGCTGGGCCGTTCGGCATCGCTGGTCGGCTTCGGACTTCTGTTTTTGCTGGGAGGATGGAAGCTCGAGCAATTGCGGCGCAAGCTGGTGGCGCGTACTGCCGGAGGTGCATCATGAAGCCGATGGCGATGACCAAGGCCGCAGCGGTCGCGCTGATTCAGGTTCTGATCGTATGTTCGCTCGGAGCAAAGCTGCTCTACGATCGGCGAACACGTCCGCGGGCGTGGTTTAAGACCGAGCGATATGACCCGAACCTACCCATTCGCGGACGCTACGTCAGTCTGCTAATCGAAGTGAACGATTCGCGCTCGCCAGAGGAAGTTGAAAAGAGGTTTGCTCCCGAGATCCAGGCGATTGAGAATCGAAACGCCCAGTACCGTTATCGCGGCATTGACGACTTCGGGCGGGAATGCGGTTTGATAGCGATGCGCGACGGCGTACCAGTTGCGGAATTCGACCAGACGACTGCGATCTGGAACTGTGACAACCTGACGTTCATGCGCCGGAGAACGGGAAGTGAAAACAGTTTGCGCCTGACCGAGCCGAGTCTGTTTTTCATCCCCGACACTGCCAAGGATCCCACGCATCTCAACGCCGGCGAAGAACTGTGGGTGCTCGCCACCATCCCGCGAAAGGGTCCGCCCAGGCCGCTCGCTCTCGGCGTGAAGAAGGCTGGAGAGAAGGACATTCGTCCGTTGGACCTGAATTAGCAGTTTGCCGGAAAAACTCCAATCCGAGCTGGCTTCGGGAGGGGCACGACTTCAGCTTCGTATTCTCGCCCGTCGAAGTTCGTGAGTTCACCTACTTCTTCGTCCACTGATCCACCCAGTCGTTGACCGTCTTGTACCAGAGCTGCGAGTTCTGCGGCTTCAGCACCCAGTGGCCTTCGTCGGGGAAGTAGAGCATCTTGGATGGCACGCCCATCGTCTGCAGCGTGGTGAAAAGCTGGAAGCCTTCGCTTACATCGAGGCGGTAGTCGAGTTGTCCGTGGATGACAAGCGTAGGCGTCTTGAAATTCTTCGCCGCATTCCGCGGATTCCACTTCTCGTACATCTCAGGATTGGTGTACGGAGTGCCCTTGAACTCCCAGTTATTGAACCAGAGTTCTTCGGTCGTGCCCCAGGCGGAGACGGCGTTGAACATGCCGTCGTGCGACACAACGCACTTAAAACGCCCGGTATGGCCGAGCACCCAGTTGGCCATGTATCCGCCGTAGCTCGCGCCCAGCGCGCACTCTCGGTCTTTATCAATAAACGGGTAAGTCTTCTCCGCGTAGTCGAGGCCCTTCATCAGGTCTTCAAACGGAGCGCCGCCCCAGTCGCCATTGATGGCGTCAATGAACTTCTGCCCGTATCCCGTCGAGCCGTGGAAGTTAATCATGATGACCACGTACCCATTGGCGGCGAAGAGTTCGGGATTCCAGCGATACGACCAGTCGTCTCCCCAGGCGCCCTGCGGGCCGCCGTGGATTAGGAACTTCGCGGGATATTTCTTGGTGGCGTCGAAGTTTGGCGGACGGACCAGGAAGCCTTCGACGTTGTCGCCCTTCGCGCCGGTGAAGAAGAAGGATTCGATCTTTGACATGCTAATTTGGGACAGTAGGCTCTCGTTCACTCGAGTGATCGCCCAATCCTTGTTTAAGGTGCAATCCTCTTTCCCTGGATCAACGTCCCCGGTTTTAGCGGGACAACCGTCGCCGCCCGCATCGCTAGCGTAGATTTCGTTCGGTGCTGCGATCGATATGCGGCTGAACACCAACGTTTTCCCGTCAGGGGTCACTGCCAGATCATCGTTGTACCCGGCCACAAGGGCGCGTTTCGGAAACGCGGGCCGCCGCTGGCTGGATCCAATGGCCGACCTCACGTCGACGGTGTAGATGAGGCTGTGGCCTTTGTGGTCTGCGCTGAAGTAGATCGTTCTTGAATCCGGCGCCCATGTGAAGGCTCCGGCCCAGCGATCAAAACCCTCCGTTAAGTCCATCTTCTCCCCCGTCCTGCGCTCGTAAAGCATCAACCGGAAGCGATCGCTCTCGTATCCCGGACGCTGCTGGGCGCGGTAGGCGATGTACTTGCCATCGGGCGAATAGAGCGGTGTGGAGTCGCTGGCGGGATTGTCGGCAGTGATGTTCTTGGCCGCTCCGCCATTTACCGGGACGATCCAGAGGTCGTTGTT
>Ga0209736_1000666_pt1 | contig 11071 bp, 10 predicted proteins | sample BlaSpr_A8_Ref_M3_FD_187992 | JGI IMG/M metagenome (GOLD analysis project Ga0209736, IMG submission 187992) | Forest soil microbial communities from Thunder Bay, Ontario, Canada - Black Spruce, Ontario site 2_A8_Ref_M3 (SPAdes) (version 2) | ecosystem: Environmental > Terrestrial > Soil > Boreal... | reverse complement strand
CACGTGGGCTTGGATCAAAGGCTCGAACACGGGTGCGGCTAACGGCGTTTACGGCGATGAGACACGCCCATATAAGACGTACGAGATATGGACTCCGGGCGGTCGCAGCAATGCGACGCACTGGGTCGATGGCAACGGCCAGCTCTGGCTCTTCGGCGGTGTAGGCTACGATTCCACGAGTACAACCGGGAACGGCTATCTCAACGACATGTGGAGATACTTGCCTTACAAGAATTGATTTGTGGAATTGAGGAAGTGATAGCACGCGAGTGACTGGTGATTTGTGACTGGTGACTCGCGATGGTATAGACCTGCTAAGAACGGAGTTTGTGCTAGTACGTTGACAATTTGGTAGTGGCTCAGGAGATTTCTGGCTGTTCTGCATTCGGGGCTGCTGTGATCGCCTACGCAACGGGGAGGGGCCAAGTGGCCCCCTTGATCGTTTCCCCATCTGCTCTGCACGCTTGCTTTCCATCTCTGCTGAGAAATCTCCCGTCTTCACGGCCGGTGACAAGTCGCAATTCTGCGCCTGGTCCAACAGTTTCCTCGAATGCGACTGTCACAAAAGCCCGAGTGGGCGCCCAATTTTAGCTTGCGGGGCCTACAATCCCTCCCCGTCTCGCTCTGATTGAGCTGCTCCTACACCGACCACCTCCCTTTATTCCTTCACTCGCAAAAAGGCCAACCGGGTGTACAATGCCGCCCGTTGGGGTCTTCGGCGGCCAACTTGTCCCGGCCGACCGCCGTGAGCCTCCCCGATCAAACAGACGCAAAGAAGCCAAATAGAAGGGTGGCTTCGACCAACACATCCAACTCATCCCCCGGGGGTAACGTATCGATTCCACAGCAGCGGGCGAAGCAGACAACTGCTCCACCCGGTCGTTCTTTGAGAAGACCCAATCAGAAATTTGGCGATGGAGGATTACGAGGTTGGCTCTGCCGACGGACAAGCATTTCACGGCCCGCATTATCGAGCGCAAAGATTTGTCGGAAGACTTGTGGTTGATCCGCGTTGATCCTGGCGGCCGATTTGCATTTAAGGCCGGACAGTACGCCACCCTCGGTGTGGATCATGAAGACAAGCGCATCGAGCGAGCTTACTCCATCGTCTCTTCCCCATACGAAGAAGACCTCGAATTTTTCATAGAGCTCGTCCCGCAGGGCGCCCTCACGCCGCATCTTTACAAGCTCAAAGTCGGCGACACGCTGCTCTGCCGCAAAATCTCCAAGGGCCGCTTCACGCTCGATTTGAAAAGCGGCCGCACCAATCACTTTCTCCTTGCCACCGTCACCGGCATCGCGCCCTTCGTCAGTTATGTACGCACTTTGTACAAGGATTGGAAAGCTGGTAATAGCCCCATGCCGGGAGAGCACAAATTCTTTTGCTTGCAGGGCGGGAGCCGATCGTGGGAGTTCGGTTATCGCGAAGAACTGGAGCGCGTCGCTGCGGAAGTTCCGTGGTTCAAATTCGTCGCTACCATCAGCCGCCCCTGGGAAGACGCCTCGTGGAAAGGCCAAACCGGCCGCGTCGATGATCTCGTTCGCATGTATGTCGATGAGTGGAACCTGCGCCCGGAAACCACCACGGGATATCTCTGCGGCCACCCCAGCATGTGCGAAAACGGCCTGGGCATTCTCACCCGTGCCGGCTGGCAAAAAGGTTCCTTGTTCGAGGAAGTTTATTTCATTCCTGGCAAAGAGGTCGGAGCCGATTAAAGCCACGCCGATTCCATTGGCAATTTGTTTGCGTCCCTCGCCGCGCGAATCCGATGTAGAATGCCGCGCGGACGGGGCAGAACTGGAATCGTGGTCGAGTTTTTAAGTAACGGAGAAAGTAGCCGAGAAAACACCGGAGGAAGTTTCATGATCGTCGGAGTGCCACGAGAAAGCTTTCCAGGAGAGCGGCGTGTGGCGATGGTGCCCGCGGTAGTTCCGAGCCTCACGAAAGCGGGCCTGGAAGTTGTCGTCGAAGCGGGTGCAGGAAGAGATGCCGGCTATCTGGACACCGAATACGCAGCGAAGGGCGCAAAGATTCTTCCCACGCGCGCCGAGGTTTTCGCCGCCGCGGATATCGTCGTTCAAGTGCTCTGCTACGGCTCGAACGACAAGACCGGCAAAGCTGATGTCCCCCTCTATCGCCCCAATCAAGCCCTAATCGGGTTCTTGCGTCCCCTCGGCTCGCTAGAAACCATCCAGGAAATCGCCTCAAAGGGCGTTACCGCTTTTTCCATCGAATTGATGCCGCGCACCACACGCGCGCAAAGCATGGATGCGCTCTCCTCGATGGCCACCATCAGCGGCTACAAGGCCGTGCTGATTGCCGCGGACACTCTCCCCAAACTTTTCCCGATGCTCACGACTGCAGCAGGAACTATCACGCCCGCCCGGGTCTTTATCATCGGCTGCGGCGTCGCCGGACTGCAAGCTATCGCCACAGCGCGCAGGCTAGGCGCGGTTGTCTCCGCCTACGATCTGCGGCCTGCCGTGAAAGAACAGGTTCAGAGCCTCGGCGGACGCTTTGTCGAGATCGCGGTGGAAGCCAAGGACGCGCAGGATGCGCGCGGATACGCGACGGCCCAGGGCGAAGAATTTTACAAGAAGCAACGCGAACTGCTCGGAAAAGTAGTCGCGGAAAGCGACGTCGTTGTGACCGCCGCGGTAATCCCGGGTAAAAAATCTCCCATTCTGGTAACCAAAGAAATGGTCGACGGAATGGCGCCGGGCTCCGTGCTCGTCGATCTCGCCGCCGAGCGTGGCGGAAACTGCGAACTCACGCGTGCTGGCGAAAAAGTCGAAGAGCACGGAGTGACCATCATCGGCTCGATCAATCTGGCCAGCACAGTTCCCTATCACGCCAGCCAAATGTACGCCAAAAACGTCGCCACGTTTCTTCTGTACATGATCAAAGAAGGTAAGCTGCAAATTAATCCGCAGGATGAAATCGTGCGCGAAACATTGCTAACCCAGGGTGGAGAAATTGTAAGCGCCAGGCTTCGCGAGATTTACAAGCTGCCGGCGCTGGCTGCGAAATCTTAAGGAGGAATGGATGCCCGCGGATTTTATTTCGAGTCTGTTTGTGTTCATCCTATCGGCGTTTTTAGGAATCGAGCTCATTAAACGCGTTTCGCCGCTTCTGCACACTCCGCTGATGTCCCTGACGAACGCGCTCGACGCCATCGTCGTGGTCGCGGCCATCATAATCGCCGGGCGGCACGAGACGCGACTCTCGACCATTCTCGGGCTGGTGGCCGTCGCCGCCTCGTTCAGCAACATGGTCGGCGGCTTCGTCATCACCGATCGCATGCTCAGCATGTTCAAGACCGGCAAGGCGGCGAAAAAGCCATGACCCCTGCCGACACCCAGCAGCTCATCGATTTCACCTACATAGCCGCAGCCATCGGTTTCATTCTGGCGATCAAGTGGCTGGGCTCGCCGGTTTCGGCCAAGCGCGGCGTAATCGTCGGCGAAATTGCTTCGGCTGTCGCCGTTATCGCCACTTTGTGCGACCCGCAGGTCGACCAATACAAGTGGATCATCATCACACTGATCGTTGGCGCCGCCGTCGGCGTGCCCCTTGGCATGGTGAAGATGACCGCGGTCCCTCAGCGAACCGCGTTGAGCCACGCCTTTGGCGCGCTTTCCGCTGCACTGATCGGCATCGCCGAATATTACGTCTCCGCTCCCCATGTGCCCAAATTTCAGATGGCCGAAATCGGCCTCGAAGTCATCATCGGTTCGCTCACCTTCACAGGCAGCTTGATCGCCGCCGGCAAACTGCAAGAAATCCTCCCGCAACGGCCCATCACCTATAAGGGACAGAACTATGTGAGCTTGACGGTTCTCGCCGCAGCGCTGGGACTCGTGGTCGCTCTCGTCATTCATCCCGAGATGACCTTTCTCTTTCCCATCATGATCGGCGTAGCTCTGATCTTCGGCATCATGCTCGTCACGCCCATCGGCGGCGCGGATATGCCAACAGTAATCTCCCTTTTGAATTCCTACGCAGGCTTCTCCGCGTCGCTCCTTGGCTTCGTGCTCAACAACAAAGTCCTGATCGTTGCCGGCGCCCTCGACGGCGCCTCCGGCTTCATCCTCTCCGTCATCATGTGCAAAGCCATGAATCGCTCCTTCACGAACGTGTTGTTTGGTGCGTTCGGCCAGGTGCAGGCTTCCGCCGCGGGCGCCAAAGAAGAGCGCGCCGTCAAGAGCGCCAGCCCCGAAGACGCCGCCGCGATTCTCGCAGCCGCGAACACCGTGGTCATCGTACCCGGCTACGGGATGGCCGTGGCCCAAGCCCAACACAAAGTCCGCGAGCTCTACGACATCCTCACCAAAAAAGGCATCGACGTCCGCTTCGGCATTCATCCCGTCGCCGGGCGCATGCCCGGCCACATGAACGTTTTGCTCGCCGAAGCCGACATCCCCTACGACAAGATGATGGAAATGGACGCCATCAACGGCGACCTCCCGCAAACCGATGTCGCCCTGGTCATCGGCGCAAACGACGTCACCAATCCCGCCGCCCGCACCGACCAAAGCAGCCCCATCTTCGGCATGCCCATCATCGACGTCGACAAAGCCCGCACGGTCATGGTCATCAAGCGCAGCATGGCCGCAGGCTTCGCCGGAATCGACAATCCCCTCTACTACCTGGACAACACCATGATGCTCTTCGGCGACGCCAAAAAGTTCGTCAGCGACATCGTCCGCGAACTAAGCGGCGGCGGCCACTGATCGATCAGTCGCACCGGCTACTTGTCTGAGCGCAACCGCGGGCGCATTGCTTACACGGACGCTGCGTTTGCGCACAACTTATGCCATGCACGAGGTCGCCGCTTTTGAATAACTTACGTTTTTGCTGGTGGGAATTGTCCTAGGACCATTCGGCCGCAAACGCAAAAAACGATCGTGTCCGTCAAACTACTCTTACTTCCAGGACTACCGCGACTCGACGGGTGTCTTCCAAACGTAAAAATTCTTTTCGTCCGCGAGCGTTTCAATCGCCGTCCCCGCAGATGTAGATGCGCGATGAACCGCCGAACGCAAGTTGGCCAGTCCAATCCCGTTCACATCGGCAAGCGGAATTTCGAGCGCCGAACCCGGCTGCACAGCTTCCAACTCCTCTAGAATTCCTTCCACCAGGTCGTGGTGCTTCCCCCGGCGCCCCTTCCTTAGACTGGAAATATCCACTCGCCGGTACTTCAACGCCGGTTGCTTGCCTCCGGCTTGCTGTCTATCGGGCATATGGGTCTCCGCCAACTGCGTTCGATACGCTACCACGCTGACGACTCTAGGGCAACTATAGCTTTGTTCTCCTCCTGCATTTTTCTGTGTACGCTATCTATACGATTGCTCTGCGTTTTACGTCGGTCAATGTTGCGGGCACACGACCTCTACTACGTCCTACGCTGTTCATAGCTCCGATAAAGGAACCCAATATCTTCACCTTTCTTTAGTGGTCTGGATATTCTTTGTCGGTGCGACGCGAACTCGTGTGGGCTAAAACTGGGGATTTTCAGGGCTGGGGATGTTCGCAATGCGCGTGGGTGTTCCATTCGTCGGATCCTCCCAATGGAAACACACTTGAAGAGATGAAACAGAATTACGAGCGTCACCGTGACCAGGAATTCGTTTCGCATGCCTGTGCCGCCCGCCCCAGAACCAAAACCTCAAAAACAAAATTGAGCAGCCCGAACGGCTGACCCGCCGCAACGCCAGTCGAATCACCCTCCCCCTGTGTGCCAATTTGAACAGAATTGGCTATACTTTGATGCAATCTTAGGGCGGGGAGAGCGATGCCCATTGAGCAAGAAGAGTTCCAGGATGCCAGCTTAAGCGATGTCAGGAAGGAAATGGCAATTCCACGAATGGCCGAATCCGCGCCGCATGGAATATTTCAGCAGGACCGGAGGCTCAATCAACCCATGAGGTCCAAGAAAGAGCGCTCTTACGCAACTTTGAGTGATTTAGGCAGCGTGGTAGCAAGGATTGAAAAGTTTGCAGCACGAGCAACTATTTTCTCTCAAGGCGATACCGCTGAGACAGTCATGTACATTCAAAGAGGCCGCGTGGAATTCTCTGTGGCCTCCAGGACTGACAAGGATGCGGTTGTGGCAATACTGGGGCCAGGTAATTTTTTTGGTGAAGCCTGTCTTGCAGGCCAGGCTATTCGTATGAAGACCGCCCGTGCGCTTGCACCAACAGTTCTACAGGTAATTGAAAGAAAAGAAATGATCCGGGCGCTCCGCGCTGAACCTGCGCTCTCCCACCGTTTCTTGTGCTATATGGTTTTGCAGAAAACCCGAATCGAGGAGGATTTAATCGACCAGCTTAGTCAGAACAGCGAGAAGCGACTCGCCCGCGCACTACTGCTGCTCGCAGGGAAGGGTAATCAGAGCAAGCTGAACGCATTTGCGGGGATATCGCAAGAAACCCTGGCGACGATGATCGGCACTACGCGCTCGCGCGTCAGTGTTTTTATGAACAAGTTCAGAAAGCTTGGCTTCATAGGGTACCGTGGGCGTCTCGATCAAAACGGCGGGATCCACATCAACACCTCCCTCTTACGTAAGACATTTTCCAAATAGCTCTCACCTACAGACGAATCACGTCATTCCGGCCCTGTCCAGGAGCCTCTGGTAGTATTCTGAGAGTACTCCCATGAGCCGCGTCTATCTCGATTACAACGCCACGACCCCCGTCGAACCAGAAGTCCTCGACGCCATGCTGCCCTACTTCTCCGCCGATTTCGGCAACGCCTCTTCCATACACACCGCAGGGCAGCGTGCTCGCGCTGCCGTCGAGACTGCCCGCGACCAAGTCGCAACTCTCATCGGCGCGCGCCCGCAGGAGATCGTCTTCACCAGCGGTGGCACTGAGTCCGACAACCACGCCATCTTCGGCGTCATCGGGTCTTTGGTAGAACCGCCACTCTTGGCTGTGCGCTCTTCGTCGCCAGTCCCCACACTTCCACACGTCATCACCACGACGATCGAACACGAAGCCGTCCTAAACGCCTGCCAAGCCGCTGAAAAGCAAGGCGTAAGGGTTACCTATCTTCCAGTCGACCGGGAAGGCCTCGCAGATCCCGAGTCGGTCCGCCGGGCCATCCGCCCCGAAACCGTCCTCATCACCATCATGCACGCCAACAACGAACTCGGCACAATCCAATCCTTCGAAGAAATCGGCCGCATCGCCAAAGAACACAAAATATATTTCCACACAGACGCGGTGCAATCAGCCGGCAAAATTCCCATCGACGTAAACGCGCTAAATGTGGATCTGCTTTCTCTCTCCGGTCACAAGCTGTACGCCCCCAAAGGCGTTGGCGCTCTCTACGTCCGCAGCGGAACCCGCCTGCGCCAACTTCTCTATGGCGGCCATCACCAGCGCGGATTCCGCCCCGGCACAGAAAACGTTGCCGGAATCGTGGGCCTCGGCAAAGCCGCGGAAATTGCCCGTGCCTCGCTAGCCGGTGATGCAAAGCACGTCTCCACACTGCGAGACAAACTCGAACACGGCTTGCTCGAGCGAATTCCACAAGTCCGCGTGAACGGTGGCCACGCACCACGCACTCCCAACACCACCAACATCATGTTCACAGGCATCGAAGGCGAAGCCCTGGTCATCGCTCTGGACTTGAAAGGTTTAGCCTGCTCTGTCGGCGCAGCGTGTTCCTCCGGCGCCGTCGAGCCTTCGCACGTACTGACCGCCATCGGCCTGTCGCAGGACGAAGCCAAATCCAGCCTCCGCTTCAGCCTCGGCCGTCACACAACGGAATTCGAAATCGACTTCGCACTCGAAGTCATTCCCGGCGCAGTGGCTCAACTCCGCGCCCTCTCCCCCACCTACCGCACGGAGGCCGCCGCCCACCAATGATTCCCTCCATCGACCTCGGCCCCTACCACCTCAGCGCAAGCAATCAAAACCATTGCTCGATACAATAGAAGGAGGATGAACACGACAACCGAATTCGACACGCTGCCCACTCGCGAGGAAACTCAACGCGGCCTCGTCGCTATTGCTATGTCTGGTGGTGTCGATTCTTCCACCGTCGCTGCCGTTCTTCAGGAACAAGGCCGCCCCATTGTCGGCCTCACGATGCAACTCTGGAACCAGCGCCGCCTCCCCGAATTGCAAGGCGACGGCCCAAAGCAGCATCGCTGCTGTTCTCTCGACGATGTTTACGACGCCCGGCGCGTAGCGCAGCATCTAAATTTTCCGCATTACGTTGTGAATTTCGAGGAGCAGTTCGAGCAGCGCGTCGTGCGTCCGTTCGTCGACCAATATCTCGCCGGCCGCACGCCGATTGCCTGCACCAACTGCAACACGGACATAAAGTTCGAGCCGCTTCTGCGCATGGCGCGCCAGATTGGCGCGGAGCGATTGGCCACCGGCCACTACGCGCGCATCCGTAAGAATGAGCAATCGGCGCGATGGGAACTCTTGCGCGCCCGCGATGAAAGCAAGGACCAGTCCTATTTTCTCTGGGGACTCTCGCAAGAGCAGCTTTCGCGCAGCGATTTTCCGCTCGGCGAATTGACCAAGGAAGAAGTTCGAGCACTCGCACGCCGTACCAATCTACCCGTAGCGGAAAAGCCCGAGAGCATGGAACTCTGTTTCGTCCCAAACGGGAATTATGTTCAGTTCATCCAGGCTTATTCAAAGGACGCAGGAATTTCTTTGTCACAAAGTGAAGGCGAAATTGTCACGGAAGACGGCACCGTCGTGGGCCGTCACAACGGTATTCACAATTTCACGGTCGGTCAGCGCAAGGGTCTGGGCTTTGCCGCTGGCAAACCGCTCTATGTACTTTCCATCGATCCAGACAACAACCGCGTCGTCGTTGGCGACGACGACTCCCTGCGCACAACGTCGTTTGAAGTGAACGGCGTGAATTGGGTTTCCATCGAACAGCCCGCAGGCCCCGTTCGCGCTACGGTGAAAATCCGCCACAAGCACGAACCCGCCGACGCTACGGTGCATCCCATCGACTCAACCACCGCCCGAATTGCGTTTGACGACCCGCAACGCGCCATAACGCCCGGTCAAGGCGCCGTCTTTTACGATGGAAACCGCGTCCTCGGCGGCGCCTGGATCCGCTGACAGAAATAGGAAATAGGAAACTCAGATAAAAAGTGGATGGAAGATTTCAGAAGACTAGCAAGGAACAAAGTTCAAATAAAAAGCTCTTCTTCGTGCTCGAGCGGTTCGTCAGGACGACGCCGCTCGCGGCGCGAACGCAATAGATCAAGCCCCACCTTAATTCCCTGGACCAGAGCGGAAGCTTTCTGCATCGGCCGCCAAACGGTGCTTCGGAATTGCGAACCGGCGTCCTCCACGGCTTCGAGCGCTCCGGTCAGAATGCGGTCTGCGTGATTCAGCTGGCCGCGCAGGCGGTCCGTGGCATCGGTAAGCACACGATCCATCTTCTGCGCCTGCCCGCGGGTCAGATAAACGATGTGCGCCGCATCCGCTACCATGTTCGAAATTTTCGGCTGCGTGTCATCAAGCAGAATTTGCGCCCGCGTCAGAATCGGACCCACGCGCGTGTGCAAATCGGTGACGAGTCCGTTGACTTTTTTATTGGTCTGACGAACTTCGAAAAATAGCGCAATCAGCATGGCACCCTGCACAACGAGAGCCATGGCCGCCACGATGCTAAAAATCATGAGCCAAGTTTGCATACTCGCCCCAGGCGTCCTCTCAGGAAGACAGAATTATGCCCTGCCGCACTTCACCGCTTCAGCGCTTCAAAGCTCCAAGACTTCCCAGCTTCAAGATTTGGAAGCTTCGCGACGGTAAGCCTCTCGCGCGCCTTCGACAGCCGCGGAGATCGAATCCTTGCCTCGCGTCGCAGCGTCTTTGCTGCGCTCGATCAGGTCGTCTGCGCGCTCGCGGAGTTCCTTCGCTTTACGTTGGGCGAAGTCGCGGCCCTCATCGGCCTTCTTGGAAAGAAACTCGCGCGTGTCTTCTCCGGATTTCGGGGCAAACAAAATGCCGACCAACGCGCCAACGCCGAGACCCACGAGGAAATAGGTAACCTTGGAACCTACATTGTCCGCCATGAGAACCTCCACAAAAACCGTAACATAGCGGCACGAAGCGCGCAATATGGGCTAACCGCTGTGCGCTACTCAGTCTGGTTATCGTCGTGATTAGCGCGGGGTTGGAGCGCGCCGAGCTCCTCGAATAGCTTTTCGGCGGTTTTTCGTGGGATTATCTCGCTCAGTTTTTCGAGGCCGGCGCGGCGGACGTTTGTGACGCTGCCGAATTCGCGCAGCAGTTTTTGCGCGGTGCGCGGACCAATACCCGGAATACCATCGAGGGCGGATATTGTCTGGCGTTTGGCACGGCGCTGGCGATGAAAGGTGACGGCGAAACGATGCGTCTCGTCGCGGATTTGCTGGATGAGATGAAGGACCGGCGAGTGATGTTCGAGGACAATGGGTTCGTCTTCCTGACCAAAGACGTAAAGAATTTCTTCTTTTTTTGCGATGCTCGCGAGCGGCTGATTGATGATTTGCAGCGAATCGAGTGCCCGCGCGGCGGCGTGGAGCTGGCCAATACCGCCGTCAATGAGAATCAGGCTGGGTAGCGGTTTTTTTTCTTCCTGCAAACGGCGATAGCGGCGCGTCACCGCTTCGCGCATGCTCGCGAAGTCATCGTTCTTTGATACTGGCAATGCGGCGATGGGCAACGGGCCGATCGGCAACGGGTTGTTCGAATCTTCGCCGCGCCCTTCGTCTCCACGAATGATAAATTTTCTGTAGTCGGATTTTTTCATGCGGCCATTTTCCCAGACGACCATGGAGGCGACGGTGTCCGTCCCCTGGATGTGGGAAATGTCGAAGCTTTCGATGCGCTGCGGCTCTTCGGGAAGATTCAGGACGTTTTGCAGCGCCTCGCCGATGGCTTTCGAACTGGGTTTCAAGACGCGGAAGCGCTGTTCGAAGGAGTGCTTCGCGTTGCTTTCGACAAGGTCCAGGAAAGAACGCTTGTTGCCGCGCTGAGGCGTGAAGATTTCCACTTTGTGCCCGGCGCGCTCCGCCAGTGTCTCTTCGAGCAGCTC
>Ga0209736_1000665_pt1 | contig 11071 bp, 7 predicted proteins | sample BlaSpr_A8_Ref_M3_FD_187992 | JGI IMG/M metagenome (GOLD analysis project Ga0209736, IMG submission 187992) | Forest soil microbial communities from Thunder Bay, Ontario, Canada - Black Spruce, Ontario site 2_A8_Ref_M3 (SPAdes) (version 2) | ecosystem: Environmental > Terrestrial > Soil > Boreal... | reverse complement strand
GGTTCCTCGGCCCTTATGCGGTCGGCTACATCAAGGATCTCACGGGTAGCTTCTCGGCCGGCCTGATCACGTTGGGCGTTTGCCTGATTTCGGCGGGCGTTATCGTGCTGATCTTGGGGAGCGCTGTGCGCAAGCCAGCCGTGGCCTTGATATGAAGGTCGTCCTGACCGGCGGCGGCGGTCTTCTGGGACGCAGCGTCACTGCCGTCATCGCCTCACAGGGAACGATCGGCGGCGAAGCGGTCGACGAACTCGTGCTGGCCGACATCCGGCCGGTCGTGCCGCCCGCCGATAGCCGCGTCAAGATCGGTGTCGCGACCTGCGACGTGCGCGATCCAGGCCAGGTCAAGGCGCTGATCGCCCCCGGTACCGATGTTGTGTTCCATCTCGCCGCGATCATGAGCGGGCCGGCCGAGGCCAACTTCCCGCTCGGATGGGCGATCAATCTCGAAGGTACGCGGCATGTCCTTGAGGCCTGTCGCGCCCTGGCGACGCCGCCGCGGCTGGTTTTCACCAGCACTGCGGCGGTCTATGGCGAGGGCCTGCCCGATCCGGTGCCTGACGACGTGGCGATCCATCCGTCGAATTCGTACGGCACGCAGAAAGCGATGTGCGAGTTGATGATCGAGGAGTACAGCCGCCGCGGCTTCATCGATGGCCGCATCATTCGTGTCGCGCACGTCGCCGTCCGCGCCGACGACACACACCAGGGAGCTGCCGCCTTCCTGACAGCGATCGTCAAGAGACCACTGGCGGGCAAGCCGACTATTTGTCCGGCACCGATTTCGACACGCATCGGCATCACGACGCCGGCCACGGTGCTGGCCTCCCTGCTGCACGTCGCGGGCCTGCCGTCCGATGCATTCCCCGGCCGGCGGATTGTGCAGCTTCCCACACTCACACTGACGGTCGACGATATCCTTGCCGCCGTCAGCCGCGCCGGTGGCGACCTCGGTCTCATCAAGGTCGAGCCCGATCCGCTGCTGCTGAAGCTGCTCGACGGTATTCCGGCGGCCTACGCCGCCGATCGGGCGTTATCGCTCGGCTTTCCCGTGCCTCCCGCTATTGACGGTGTGATCGCCGAATACCGGGCCGGCGCTTAACCCACGCAGGAGGATGATATGAGTGAAGTTGCCGCGCAGGACTATGTCGAGATATTGAATCTGTACGCCAAGTACAATCTGTGCAGCGATGCCGGCGACGCGGAGGGCTATGCCGATTGCTTCTCGTCGAATGGCAAGCTTGAACTGGCCGATGCGAAGATCGACGTCACGGGTCGCGACAACTTCCTGGCGTTCAAGAACCGGGACTTTGCCGGTCGGCCGCACATTTATCGGCGGCATTGGAACGGCAGCATCCACCTTGAGAAGATCGATGACAACACGGTGATCGGCCGGTGCTACCTGCTTGCATTCAACGGCAAGCCCGCAGTGCTGCCCGCCATCGCCGACTGTGGCGTCTATCGGGATCGCGTGGTGAAGGAACGGGGGCAATGGAAATTCGCCCACCGATATCTGAAGATGGATGCCACGACCTTCGCGCTCAAGGAAAAGGCGGAGCGATGAGCGAGCTTACCGAACTGTCTGCGACCGAGCTTGCCGTCCGGATCGGCCGTCGAGAGATCTCGGCCGCCGAGGTGGCGGAAGCCTCGCTCTCGCGGGTTCGGGATTACAATCCAGCGCTGAACGCCATCGTTACGCTCAATCCGGGCTTCGTCGATGAGGCGCGCGCCGCCGACCGGCACCTCGCCGCCGGCGGCTTGCCGCGGCCGCTCGAAGGTGTGCCGTTCGTCGCCAAGGACATCCTCGCGACCAAAGGTCTTCGTACGACCTTCGGGTCTTTGGTGCACGAGCATAACGTACCCGACGCCGATGCGATCAGCGTCGAGCGCCTGCGTGCAGCGGGTGCGCTGCTGCTGGGCAAGGGCAACACGCCGGAATTCGCCACCGACATCAATACGAACAACAAGATCTTCGGCCTGACGCGCAATCCGGTCGATCTCAACGTCAGCGCCGGCGGTTCGAGCGGCGGGAGCGCCTCTGCCGTCGCCGCCGACATGGCGCCGATCGCGCTCGGCACCGATCATGGCGGATCGATCCGCATCCCCGCCGCATGGTGTGGCCTCTGCGGGCTGCGGCCGTCGCCGGGGCGCGTCGCTGTCTACCGCCCGGACTTCGGCTGGGACACGTTGGTCGCGCATGTCGAGGGACCGATCGCGCGCACTGTTGCGGATCTCGGCGCGATGATGTCCGCTCTTGCCGGTCCCGACGACCGCGACCCGAGCTCCCTGCCGTCCGAGGGTTACGACTATACGGCCGCCGCCATGCCGGCAGATTTGACCGGCCGCCGCGTCGCCTACAGCGCCGATTTGAATGGGCTTTTTCCGGTCGATCCCGAGATCGAGACCGCGACCCGCGCCGCCGCGCGCGTCTTCGAGGGCATGGGCTGTATCGTCGAGGAAGCGAGCTTCGATGGCTCCGACTTGCGCGAGATCATCGCCGGCACCCGTGGTTTCGGACTGGTGGCGCGCTTCGCCGACCTGGTCGAACGCTCCGGTGACAGGATGTCATCGCAGCTCGTGGGACAGGTGAGCGATGGCGTCCGTCAGGACTTGCGCACGGTCGGCAAGGCAGAGCGGCAACGCACCGCCTACTGGCATCGTGTGCGGACCTTCCTCGAGCGCCACGAGTTTCTGCTGACGCCCACGGTCGGCGCCCCGCCGTTTCGAATCGATCAACCTTTGCCTACCAAGGTGGGCGGCCGTCCGGTCGACCGCTACTACGACATCTTCCTGGCGACCTATGCGTTCAGCGTGGTTGGCCTTCCCGTGGCTTCGGTGCCGTGCGGCTTCACCAAGGAGGGGCTGCCGATAGGGCTGCAAATTGTCGGTCGGCGGCTCCGTGACGATTCAGTGCTGCGCGCGGCCGCCGCTTACACGGCCTGTTGTCCGCAACACCTGGCTCGCCGTCCGATCCCATTGGCCGCCGCGCGGCCGTTGTCCGGCGAACTCGTGACGCCGGGGATGAGGTCCTGAATAGCAGGCATAGCTGCGTGTCGGCGGCAGACACGAGTTGCGGCGTCATGATCGACAGGCCGACCGGTCGTCGTCGGCACATCGGTTACATTATTCTCCGGTCCAGGTTAATGCCGAGCCGAGACCCTTCGAGATCGAGTTGATGTGCCGAAGCATCGCAAATTCCGCGTCCTCGGGATTTCTGCTGCTGATCGCACATGTGATCTCATCATGATGATTGGCGTAGGCTTTCTTGAGATGCGGATTAAATTTACGCGCTCGCCTGATGCACCAATTGGAATCTTTTTTGAGCCTGAAGATGTGATCGATAATGCTGATCATCACGCCACTCCCGCTCGCCTCGGCAATGGCGCGATGAAACAGATCATCCCAGGTGTCCCAGGTGTCCCAATCTCCGGCCTGTGATCCGGATCGATAATATTTTGCAATTAACTCGATATCTGAAAATTTGGCGCGCTTGGCGGCCAAGCGCGCCACCATCGGTTCAATCAACGTCCGCGCTTCGAGCAGTTCGAAAAGGGTGGTATTTGGTCCAAGATCTTCCGCACTGGAATGCACTGAAGCGGGCTTGCCGCCGACAAAAGTTCCCTTGCCGACGTGGCGCCATATACGGCCCTGGCTCTCCAATATATCCAGAGCGTCTCTCAGCATCGCCCTGCTGACGCCGAGACGTTCGGATAGGGCTCTCTCCGCCGGAAGTTTGCTGTGAAGTGGAAATTGGGCCGACGCGATCCAGCCCAATAGGTTCTTTGCTACACGCGCTGCAGAATTGAGGCTCTGATACCCGACATGCCGCTTTCGAACGCTTAGCATTCTCGCGATCCACTGGAACGATGCTTAAAGCTATCAAAAATTTAGCAACGAAGCTCGATTTTGTCACATGATGTACATGTAGGAGATTGGGTAGTTTACGAAACCGAAGCCGTCAATGCCGTCGTATATCCCTGCCTATCGCGCACGGGTTAGCGCTCGATTCGATGATGAGTACAGTGGCGCTGGCCATCGGCAACTCCCGAAAAAATGTCCGCAATTTATCCTATCTGCTCTAAATCTGGGCAACCGTTGGCGTTGATTAGACGCGGATCGTCGCGGCCCCTTGGCGGGAATCGCATACTGCCGTGAAAACGGACAGAGAGTTACAGTCCGACAACGATGTCGCGCCGAGCGCATATGAAGGCCAACCCAATGGGCTCCACGCTTCAGCCGGCACCAAAAAAACTACGGTACCTTGCCGCAACGCCCGTTGGTCATGATGCTCGTGCCGAAGCGGAGCTGATCAAGGCTGCGACGTGCAAGTTGGCAGGAGAAGCGGGGGGTCGAAGCCTCAGGCACAATTTACCCGCGCGCCCTTGACGACACGATCGGCGCGTACGATCCGATTCTTCCGGTTCATCGCTCCATGAACCTCGTTGCGGTTCTGGCAGCGCGGATTTTGCCCTGGGGACAGCGGGTCCCTACGACGCTTCAAGCTGACAGGGTAGAGCGTTTTCAAGCGAAGTGGAAACCGGTTCGCGTCAAGAAAACGCGTCAAATCAAGAATCTATAGCCCCGCTTCGATTCTATCGAAGCGGGGCTCTAGGCGGAATGCCGAGGCCGCGGTTGCGCGCCTCTTTTCGTGGCGCCGGCCGGACTTGCCTTTTTGCCCCCCGACTTGGTCCGCGTTGCCTGGGGTGGCTTCGTTTCCATTTCCACCGCAGCCTTTTTCACGGCCTGCGTCTTGCTCCCGCTCGACGTGCCCGAACGCAGGTGCCGTTTGGGGGCGGTGGGAGCAGCAGCATCGGGCGTAGCGGTTTCGGCCATTTCCAGCCCGAACAGCGCTGCAACATCGCTGTCATCGAGTATTTTCGCCGCGCCGGGCGCTGCTCTTGCTAGCGCAAGATCTTGCCCGGCATTGGCGAGCAAATCATTTTCGTCGACGCCGCGCAGCACGAAGAGAAGTTGGGGCCTTTCGTCGAGCCTGGCGCCAACGCCATAGAGCGCCGCCGCAACGTGCTTGCACATGTCTGCCCAGTCCGGACAGCTACAAGACAGCTTGATTTCCTCGGGCGACGGAAAAAGTCCATCGCCCTGCCGACAGACTCGGTCCATGACGCCGCTGGCCAGGCGGCCTTGCAGGAGCTCAACCACGGAATCGATCGCGCCTGCGCAATCCCGGCAGATGGCTTTCCAGCGGGCCGCCGTGACAGGCGCAATGGTGATCTTGACCTTGTAGAGCGAAGAACCGGCGACCATCGCTGCGACCTCGCCCCTGGCGATTTGCAGGTCAAGAACGGAACCGTTGCGGACATAGGTTCGGCCGCGCGGTATCCGGGTCTCAAAGTCGCTATAGCGCTCGAGGTTGGTGCAGCAGGACCTGCCCCAGAAACTCTTGGCGATCGTGCGGCCCTCGATCGTCACGGGAGCGACGGATTGCCCCGGCTTCTTGAGCTTGGCCAGCTTGCGCTCCGCCTGCCGCCGTTTCTGGGCCACCGGCACATAAGGGCGCCATTCAAAATAGCTCATCCCTCACCCTTCCTTTGTCGCCGCGCTCAAATCGAGAGCCACGAGCTGCAGCAGGTCCTCATCCTTCATCTCGGTCAGCACCATCTCAGACCCCCCGCCAAGCAAATCCCCGGCAAGTTGCGCCTTCGACTCGATCAACTGGTCGATCTTGTCCTCTACGGTGCCGCGGCAAATGAACTTGTGCACGAGCACATTCTTAGTTTGCCCGATTCGGAACGCTCTGTCGGTAGCCTGATTTTCGACCGACGGGTTCCACCAGCGGTCGAAATGGATGACATGCGAGGCCGCTGTAAGATTGAGCCCGGCGCCGCCGGCCTTGAGCGAGAGCACGAAGAACGGAATATTTTCGTCCTCCTGGAACTGACGCACCCGTTCCTTGCGCTTCTTGATCTCGGTCTCGCCGTGCAGGACGAGGCCGGCGCGCCCGAACACGGAGCCAGCGAACGCCGCCAGTGGTGCCGTTGTCTCCCTGAACTGGGTGAAGATCAAAGCCTTCTCCTGCCGTGCCGCGATCACCTCCAGGATGTCGCGTAGGCGCGCGAGCTTACCGCTGTCCTCCTCAGCCCATGCGCCGTCGCCGAGCCACTGCGATGGATGGTTGCAGATCTGCTTCAGCCGCATCAGAAAGGCGAGAATCATACCTTTTCGCTGCATTCCATCCGCGTCTTCGAGATGGCGTGCCAGTTCTTCGACCGCCTGCTGGTAGAGCGCGGCCTGCTTGCGACTCAAGGAACAAAACGCTTTCATTTCCGTCTTGTCGGGCAAGTCGGCAATGATGCTCTTGTCTGTCTTCAGGCGCCGCAGGATGTAAGGGCGCACCAAGTCGCGCAGCGGCTCATAGGGGCTGTGCGGTCGATCCGCGAGACCTTTGACAAAAGACGAAAACTGCGTCGGCGATCCCAACAGCCCGGGATTGATGAAATCGAAAATCGACCACAGGTCATTGAGGCGGTTCTCAATGGGCGTGCCCGTCAGGGCGATACGCGTATCGGCGCGAAGTCGCTTGACCGTTTTGGTTTGTTTGGCGGCCGGATTCTTGATGGCCTGCGCTTCGTCAAGCACGACCAATCGCCACGACGCGGTACCCAACCAGGGCGAGCGTGCCAGGAAACCGTAGCTCGTGACCACCAAATCCAGATCTGCCAGATTGCCCTGGTCCGCGCTGAGCTTCTCCGTTGGGCCGGCCGACGGATGGGCCACGGCCGTTTTGAGGCTCGGCGCAAATCGAGCAATCTCGGACGCCCAGTTGGCGAGCAGCGAGGCTGGGGCCACGAGCAGACACGGCTTCCGCTCGTGTGCCGCCTCGTTCTTCAGGACCAGCAGCAGCGACAAGACCTGGATGGTCTTGCCGAGCCCCATGTCGTCGGCAAGGCAGGCCCCAAGTCTGAGTTGGGTGAGCAAATAAAGCCATTGCACACCCGCCAACTGATAAGGCCGCAACTTGCCCTGAAGGAATCTACCGGGATCGACCCGTGCGAGCCCATCGGGGCGGCGCAAGGCAGCCAACGTCTCGGCCAGCCAGGGACCGGCGACGGTCTGGCTCCAGTCGATATCCGCGTGTCCCCCGGAGCCGTTCTCGGCGATGCCTGCCCCAGCCAGCATGCGCATCGCCTCGCCGAACGACAAACCGTCGGTGGCGGCGCGTCGTTCGATCGCTTGAAATTTATCGAGTGTCCGGCGCAGGCGTTCATGGTCGACCTGGACCCACTTGCCACGGACCAGGACCAACCCGTCCGAATGCGCCAGAAGGCGCTTGATTTCAGCCGCCGAAAGCTTTTCGCCGTCGAGCATCACATCCATCCGGAAGTCGAGCAGCGCATCCATTCCCACCTGTGACGGCGCGTGTCCCCCGACCGTCGCCCGCGCCTGCGGACGCGCAGGGCGGTTCATCGCCCAATTCGCAGGCATGCGCACGGCTATGCCGGCGCTTTCGAGCGCGGGCACGTCGTTGAGGAATTGCAGCGCTTGTTGTGGGCTCCAGCGCAGCGGATGAAAGATCTCGCCCGCGTCAACCATGGCCTTCAACCAGGCGCAATGCTCGGCGGCTCGCTGCACGGGCAGCAGCAGCGACAGCAGTCGCTCGCGATTCTTCGCGCCGGCATATTCCTGCAAGGCTCTGCCGAGCGGCACATGCAGGGCTTTAGCCTGAGCCGAAAGCCGCGTGGTGTAGGTCGCCAGGAACGCGAACGGCGTGACCTCATCCTTCCTGTTCTCGGCAAGATTGAAATGGACGCGCCCAACCAGGTTCCAGGCTGGGTGCCGGCCTTTGAGGAACGCCTGTATGGAGAGCTTGGCATCCGCCAGTTCGGCGTCGAAGGCCGCATCGATACCTCGCCAAAGATCGGCCAGGACAACCGCCGTCAGGTATTCCGCGCCTGTCATGGGCGGAACGGCCGCGGCCATCTTGCCCAAATCACCGTCGCCTGGAACAGGAACAGCCGGCTTGATGCCGCCCTCTGCGATATCGGGAAGGGCGCAGAGCGCGGTTACGTAGCGAACTCCAAACTCCCGCCAGTATGACAGCACCGGAGACAGAGCCGTCCCGACTTCGTCGGCGCCCAGATACAACAATCCATGCCCGGTCCCCCGCACGAACGCTTGCTCCAGCCGGGAATTGGGCTCCGATCCAAGCGCCTCCTCCGCCTGCCTCAGGATCAGCGACCCATGTGGAGTGAGAACCGGCGCCAGCATCATGATCGACGCACCCTTACGATCGTATTGGATGGAGATGGAGACCTTGCCAGTTCGACCAAGCCGCTCATATCGGTTGCACCGGCACAGACGCGCCGTTCGTAACTTTATCCTGAGTGGTGGCGGAATGGTGCCCAGGGGCGGGTTGTCCCTCGGGCTAGGTAATAGCAGCAAAATCAATTACTTAAAGCTACCCAAGATGGCCGCTTTGTACCAAGCAAATGTGCCGATGTCGACTGTGAAATAAAGGGCCGATATCACGAATGTACAACCGACCGCCGCCGCGATGTCGGTCGACAACTTCGCCAGATAGTGCTCGTGATTGACCGCTTTAGAAGTCGCCCGCAACGACCACCCGAAAGCAGATTTTCTCAGATATGCGCTTCGGGTACGCTTAAACCATTTCGGAAGAATAATTTGACTGTCATGTAATTTTGCGACGAGTCCCAAGTGCCGATCCTAGCCACCTGACCACTACAACCGCCTTCAACCGAAGCGGCATCACCACCACTTCCCGCTAACAAGCGACTTCTTCAACACTATCGGTCAAAAGCCGACATTGGCGTTCGTCAGGGCCAAGTCTGCTTTTCCCTCGATAGCAGACATTGCCGAAGACGGCTGCCATGTCCGTTTCGTGCCAATATGCGACATCAACTAAGGTAGGCATCCCATCTGATCTGTCGTAGAATTGCATCTAGGTTGGATTGTAGGCCATGGTGCAGGAGCGGCCGGTCCGGGTCGAGCGCAGGCTGTCGGCGATATTGGCCGCTGACGTCGCTGGCTATTCGCGACTCATGCATAGCGACGAAGAGGCTACGCACGCCAAACTGACCGCGCTTCTAACGGACGCGGTCGCCCCGGCAATTGCCGAACACAGCGGCCGCATCGTGAAGAACACCGGCGACGGGTTCTTGGCGGAATTTCCAAGCGCGGTCGAAGCCGTTCGGGCTGCATTGCAGTTCCAGGCCCGCATCAAGGAACTTACAATCGGTGAGCTGGAAGACAGGCGCATTGCTTTCCGTGTAGGCATCAACATCGGCGACGTCATTGCCGAGCCTCACGACATCTTTGGAGACGGCGTCAATATAGCCGCAAGGCTTGAAAGCATCGCGGCACCCGGCGGCATCTGCATCTCGTCGTCTGTCTACGATTACGCCCGCGGCAAGGTCGAGGTTGAGTTCGCCGATCTAGGGGAGCAGACCCTTAAAAACATCGCCCGCCCGGTTCGAGCCTATTCCGTTTTCTGGGATGAGCGGCTTGGGACGCGGAGCGACAGAACCACACCAAGCCTGCCGTCAGCGCCACGCTTGTCCCTCGTGGTTCTGCCGTTCGCAAACATCGGCGGCGATCCCGAGCAAGATTACTTCGTGGATGGCGTGACCGAGAGCCTGACCACGGACCTGTCGCGCATTAATGGCGCGTTCGTGATTGCGCGCAACACCGCTTTCACCTTCAAAGGCAAAGCCGTGGACGTAAAGAAGCTCGGCCGTGACCTGAACGTTCGTTACGTGCTGGAAGGCTCGGTGCAACGTGCGGGTAAGCGGCTCCGCGTTAGCGTACAACTGATCGATGCGGAGACCGGCAACCATCTGTGGGCCGAGCGCTTCGACAAACCCGTTGCCGACTTGTTTGACATGCAGGACGAAATCGTGTCGAGGCTTGCCAACATGCTGAGCATCCAGCTCGTTGCGTTCGAAGCGCGGCGAGCGGAGCGTTTGCTGCATCCCGATGCAAGGGACCTGTATTTCCGGGGCCTCGCGTGCATGCACAAGGGGCTGACCAACGAATACTTTGCGCAAGCGCGCAGCTTTTTTGAACGTGCCTTGGCGCTTGATCCCGATCACATTGAGGCTCTGGTTGGTACGGCGTTGGTCGATCTTAATATAGGGGCTAATTTTTCTACCGACGACCGAGCCGCGCGCCTCGCGGCGGCGGAAGCAACCTTGATTAAGGTTCTGTCTCAGGCTCCGCAGCATGCGCTGGCCCACATGTTTGTAGGCACTGTCTACATGCTCACAAACCGCGCGGCTCGGGGCATTGCTGAATGCGAACGGGCGATAGCGCTGGATAGAAATCTGGCCGACGCCCATGCGATAATCGGTTGGGCCAAGTTTCTTCTCGGCCGCAGCGAGGAAACCGAAGCTCACATCCTTGAGGCGCTCCGCCTGTCTCCCCGCGACACCTTTGCCTTCCGGTGGATGGCATTCATCGGTCTTGCCAAGTTTCAACTCGGGGCCGACGAGGAAGCGGTCGCTTGGCTGCGTCAGAGCATCGAGGCGAACCGCAATCTGCCCCTCGCGCATTTCCATCTTGCCGCCGCCCTAGCACTGCTCGGGCAACTGGATGAAGCGCGCGCTGCCGCGCAGGCCGGATTGGCGCTCCAACCAGATTTCACCATCCGTCGCTTCCGCGCTAGCCCATACAGCGACAATCCGGGTTACCTCGCCCAACGCGAGCGCACCTATGAAGGCATGCGGTTGGCCGGGGTGCCGGAGCGCTGACGTCAGCTATGGGGTCAAAAGCGTCGGTTTGTCGTTCAGCCTGCCACTTCCGGTCTACCCCCATCAACGGACATCATCAGACCGATGCGGTTGGTCCGGTTCGTGCCACAACCGGACTCATGCGCCGCAGCAAATTGCGAGCCTATTCGATCACTTCGTCGGCAGTAGCGAGTAGCGTTGCTGGAATGCTCAGTCCGAGCGCAGCTGCTGTTTTGAGATTGACAACGAGTTCGAACTTGGTCGGCTGCTCGACCGGTAAATCTGCAGGCTTGGCACCCTTGAATATCTTATCAACATAGACGGCAAGACTCTTGATTATGGCGTCAAAGTTCCGCCCGTAGGAC
>Ga0209736_1000664_pt1 | contig 11074 bp, 11 predicted proteins | sample BlaSpr_A8_Ref_M3_FD_187992 | JGI IMG/M metagenome (GOLD analysis project Ga0209736, IMG submission 187992) | Forest soil microbial communities from Thunder Bay, Ontario, Canada - Black Spruce, Ontario site 2_A8_Ref_M3 (SPAdes) (version 2) | ecosystem: Environmental > Terrestrial > Soil > Boreal... | reverse complement strand
CGTTGTTGTCGGCATGCCAGAGCGGACTGGCGGAGCCCCGACGGTCTAGCGCCACAATTTAAAATGCGGACGAGAAGGGGTTAGTCTTTCTTGTGCTTTTTTTGCGTAGAGTCAGACTTGGGCTTGTCGTCTTTCTTCGTATCCTTTGTGTCCTTCGCGTCTTTCGTGTCTTTGGAGTCTTTCGCTTCTTTTGTTCCGCTGTCGCCCTCGGAAGAAGACGAGGACGACCCCGCAGAAGCAGCGCCCTTCTTCGCGTAGTCCGTCACGTACCAGCCCGAACCCTTGAACTGCACGGCTGGAGCCGAGATCACCTGCTCGATGACGCCTCCGCATTCGGGGCACTTTCGCAGCTGCTTATCGGAGAATTTACGGATTTGTTCAAAGCGGTGTCCGCAGTTCTTGCACAGGTATTCGTAGTTGGGCATCGGTGAGCTGATTCTAGAGGCGGAGATTCATCGGCGTCAATTTTGTTGCGTGGCAGCCAGTCCTAAATTCATCAACCACAAAGGGCACGAAGGACCACGAAGGATCCACCAAAGTCTTCCTTCGTGGTCCTTTGTGTCCTTAGTGGTTAGGGCACTCCTCAGCGTTTCAACAGATCCACTGGCTCGCGGACGTCGTGCACCCGGAAATATTTTGCCAGTGCCGGATATTTTGCGGCGACCGCTTCGTACATGGCATAGGCCACGTTGCGATACGACGTGTGTCCGGCGGGCGTGGTGCGCAACTCGGAGATGTACACGGCTTCAGCGAAATCCATCTTAAACAGCGTGCGCTTGCGGAAAGCGAGCGGGATCGCGTACTGCGAGTCTTGCAAGGCTTCTTTACTGCCAGTTGCGGAAAGTCTCTGCACCGCGGTTTCGGCGCGCTTCATCGTGAATTCGTAGTCGGAGCGGATTCCCGCAGCCTCGACTTCGGGCGGCGTTTCGAAGCCGTGGGCGGTGGTGAATTCCTGCATGATTTGGACGCAGCGGCGGTGGCGGTGCATGTCGCGGAAGCCGCCGATGTCCATGAAGATGTCGAAGCGGAACTGCTGGCCTGCGGAGAACGGACGCGGCATCTCGTCGTGGCTGCCGCGATGGCGCAGGCCGAGGTCGATGATTTCAAGGCGGCGCGCTTCGCCAGACGCCTCAATCGTTTTGCGAAGCTGCCTGTAAGAATAATGACAGTGGCCGTAAACGAGCGTGGTGGCAAGTTCGATCTCGATCGCATCGTTGCCCTGAGAATCGCTGTCAATCAGATCAACAAGCGGCGCGGGTGCGATGGCGGCGTCCCGCATCAGTTCGGCGGCGGCCTGCTGAAGTTCGCGGCGCGTCTCGATTTCGTAACGACTCGGATCGGCGTACTTGACCAGCGTGGGCGCGACCCGCACGTCGCGCAGGAGTTCGCGTTCGGCGCGATCGGCGATTTCGGGCGACACGGCGCGAATCTCGGCAACCAGGGCGCGCAGCGATTCTTCGTTCGCGTTGTAGGCCGGAGAAATCGCGGCTTGTTTCAGCAGCGCTCCAAGATCACGGACTTCCTTATGCGGCTGCGAGAGCAGGTGGGCAACTTGGGTCTCCAGCGTGCGGGCGTTGACGATCTCCCCCAGTGAAGTGTTGGTGGCGAGCGGCAGTAGATAGCGAGAGATGTCGAAAGCGCGGGCGCGCAGGGTGCGCTCGTACGCTTCCGGCTTCATTTCGGAGGGCCGGGGCGTAATGCTGGCAAGATATTCGAACGTCCGCTGCGAAACTTTGTCGTAGGCCGTGAACAGTGACTCGATGGTTTCGCGATAGAGAGTCCGGGACGCAACGTCATCCTCGAAACTGGGCGTGTAGTAACCGCTCTTCCTGAAGTCCTGGTAGCGAGTGGATCGCTCCTGGCCATCCCAGCGCTGCTCGTCGGCAACGACGATGGCGGCGAGAATGGAGAGGCGCTCGATGGCGAGCGCAATGTGGGCAAGGTCGGCAATCGACCGGTGGCCGTACTGAAAGTAGAACGTGTTGAGAAACTTTTCCGCTTTCTGCTGCGTAATTTCCTTCAGCGATTCTTTCATCGAGAGGGAGGAGCGCGAATACTTGGCCATGGCATAGGCCTGAATCTCGGGCTCGACGCCGTAAACGGCGAATACCTCGACAGAGGTTTCGGGGGCAGGGGTGGAAACGGGGTGTGTGGTAATGGGGGCGGTTGAAATAACTTCAGACATGGGAGTGGAAGAATCTTAATCGCCCGGTACGCTCGGCGCAATCGGACTGAACGGGGGGTAGAATCAGTGGAAGCTTCCGAATGAAACTGTAAGGTTCTCCAGTGACGACCCCTGCTGACGGCAAACGCGATCTGATTCGGGATGGTCTTATTCAGGACAATCCGCGTCAGGAGAATCCGAGTCAAGGCGATCGGAGCCGAATCGATTTGATTCAGGCCACACTCCCCGAACACATCGAACAAGTTCGCGGCCTGTTCCTCGAATATGGCAGTTCGCTCGGCTTCAGCCTGTGCTTCCAGAGTTTCGATGAGGAGTTGAAAAGCCTTCCGGGCGCCTACGGCCCGCCGGGCGGGAGATTGCTGCTAGCCCGATGCGCAGGCCACGCCGCCGGATGTGTTGCACTGCGCAAACTCGAAGCCGGTATCTGCGAGATGAAGCGGCTTTACGTGCGGCCTGCCGATCGCGGCATGGGCCTGGGCCGAATTCTGGTGGAACGCGTGATTGCCGAGGCGCGCGCCATTGGCTATGAGCGAATGCGTCTCGATACCATTGCGTCGGAAATGAAGGATGCGATCGCACTCTATCGCAGAATGGGGTTCGAGGAAATCGCGCCGTATTCTGCCATTCCTATCGAACACGCCGTCTGGATGGAACTACGGCTGCAGACGAGGCGGCTTTAGACGAGGGGCTAGGGACTTCACGACCGTGGGCTTGAGAACGGCAGCCGGGGACGGTTTCGCCGTCTTTGTTATTGCGGCCGGGGTTGCGGCTGGGTCTTGAATCAGGGCCGCGGCTTGGGCCATAGGAGTCACCGTCCAAGCGTTGCCGAGAATGACAATATCCACACGGCGGTTCATGGCGCGGCCTTCCGTGGTGAGATTGGTTGAGACCGGGTAATACTCGGCATAGCCGGCAGCGCTCAGACGAGCGGGACCGAACCCTTCTCGGACGATCAGGAGCCGTACAATTTCGGTTGCCCGGGATGTGGAGAGCTCCCAGTTCGAGGGAAACTGGGAGTTGTGAATGGGCGCGTTATCGGTGTGGCCCTCGATCCGCAAGCGATAATCGCGTTCCCGCAGCATGCCGGCGATGCGGTCAAAGGCGGCCTGCGAGGCTGACTTCATCTGAGCGGAGCCGCTCTCGAAAAAACCCGCCTCGCGCAAACTGATGACCAGGCCGTCGGGCTCGCGGTGCATGGCGATTTCCTCGCGTTTGATTTCCGATGCGAGCGCGGTTTCCAGCTCGGCCTGCAATTGAGCCAGATCGCCGATCTCTAATCCTGGGTCGAGCGAAGCATCGGGGTGAGACGCAATCCAGCCCAGGCTCGCGGTGCGCTCCGTGTTTTGAATGGTTGGCGAGCTGTTGAAAGACATCGGGTTTGCGAGATCGACAGGCATAGCGGTAGTGGACCCCTGAAAGACTCCCATCTCCTGGAAAGCGGCCTGAATCGCAAAAGCCAGCTTTCCGACTTTTTTTTTGTCGACTTGAGACGAGGCGTAGAGCACGACGAAGAAGGCAAACAACAGCGTGATGAAGTCAGCATAGGAAACCAGCCAGCGCTCGTGATTGGAGTGACTGGAACGTCGCTTGCGGCGCCTCATGCGTTGGACACCTCGGGGACGACGGAGGGTTTGTGGGCCTCGGTGAGGAACCCCAGCAGCTTTCCTTCCAGTACGCGCGGGTTCATTCCCTCGAGGATGGAAACTACACCCTCGAGCATCATTTCGCGGATGATCTGCTCATCGCGGATGCGAATTTTCAGTTTTCCCGCTGCAGGCAGCAAAATAAGGTTGGCCGCGCCAACTCCATAAAGGGTAGCCACGAAGGCGACGGCAATACCTCTTCCGACTTCGTCGATTTTGTCCAGGTGCTGCATGACCTGGATCAAACCGAGCACGGCTCCGATGATGCCGATGGTGGGAGAAAATCCACCGGCTGATTCGAAGAGCTGGGGAATTTTCTCTTCCTGTTCTTCCTTGTTATCGAGTTCGAGTTCCATGGTGTTGCGGAGTTCCTGCGGGTCGGTCCCGTCCACCGCCAACATGAGGGCGCGCCGCAGGAAGGGATCGGGGATGGCAGCGAGTTCCTTGTCGAGCGAGATGATGCCTTCCCGGCGCGCCTGGTTCGCGTATTTGACCAGGAGTTCAATCGTCGATTGCGCATTCTGCGCGGGCTCTACGAACACCTGCGCCAGCCGCCGGAACGCGCTCAGCGCCACCGGCAGCGGATACTGAATGAGGACCGCGCCCAGCGTGCCGCCAAAAACGATCATGGCTGCGGTGGGCTGGAGCACCTGGCCGAGATTTCCGCCCTCAAGCAGCAAGCCGAGCAGGATCCCGCCAATAGCCAGCACCAATCCGCCAAGAGTTGCCTTATCCACGAGGGTTCCTATTCCTCTTCCCTGCCAGCCGGATGGCCATTGCCATCGGCATTGCCATTAGCGTCGAGCGGAAGGGCAGAATCGTTGTCCGACCAGAGCGTGATCCCTTGCAGCACCGAGCGGCGGAACTCCACCACACGTTCGAGGACGTCCGGGGCACTTTCGCGAACGACAATTTTTTCGCCACTCAGCAGCGTGATGACGGTATCGGGCGCCTGCTCGACGAACTTGATCAGGTCGGAATTGACGACCAGCGGGTGGTTGTTTAGGCGGGTGAGCTGGATCATGTTTGGCTCCTGATGTTTGACTGCACGACGGAAGAAGGCCCGCCACTTATTAAGGCTTCATCAAGCTTGATCAATAAGATCGGCAGAAACCGCGAGGACGGGCACAGAGTGCCCGAAAGCAGGCAGGTGACTTAAGGGCTATGCCGGGTGGACGCTCTAGAGGTAAAGACCATCCGTGCAGAGCCGATGGTCATGGGTGAGAAGCAAATAGGTTCCGCAGGACAGACGGAGCGAGCCCCCGGGAAGATTTCGGGGACGGATCCAAAAATCGGAACCAAAGGGGAATAATTCAATGGCACTCAGTATTCTTAACAACATCGCATCTCTGGCCGCACAGAACCAATTGGGCATCACCAATAGCAGCCTTAAAACAGCTCTATTTCAGTTGTCGTCCGGGTCCCGCATCAACACGGGCGCTGATGACGCGGCAGGTCTGGCCGTAGCCGACGGATTACAGGCCAACATTACTGCCCTCACGCAATCGGCACGCAATGCCAATGATGGTGTTGGCAGCCTGCAAGTTGCGGATGGCTCGCTGGCGCAGGTAACCACCCTGCTCAATCGCGCCGTTACCCTGGCCACGGAATCCTCGACCGGCACGATCTCGAACACGCAACGTACCGCGCTGGATACCGAGTTTACCGCCATCAAAGCGGAAATTGACAGTATCGGCTCCAATACCAACTACAACGGCACGGCAGTGTTCACGGCCTCGCCCTTGAACGTCTTCTTGAGCGATGCCGGCAGCAGCAGCACCATTAGTGCGACTACGGGAGCGCTAACCTCTTTAGGTATCGGCTTGGGCGCGAACGCCTCCAATACCCTGAGTGCGATTGCCAACGCGACCACCACCGACACGGTCACCATCGGGAGTGGCGCTGGTCAGACCTACACCCTCGTAACCGCTCTTACTGCCTCAACCACGGCAAACCAGGTCCTCATCGGCGCTAATACCGCCGCTACCCTCGCGAATCTGGCCGCAGCCGTCAATGGCGGAGCCGGCTCGGGAGTTGCCTATGGATCCCTCACCGTAACCAATGCCGATGTCACGGCTTTGGCTGGCGCCTCCACTGTTGCCTTTACCGCTAAGGTTGCGGGAACTGGCGGCAACGCACTAGTCTCCACCACCACCGACGCCAGCTTTGGCTTCAGCGCCGGCGCCACCTTTGCCGGCGGCGCGGGATCCGCTGGTTTGACGACCGCTGCGGCGGCTCAGGCCGCCCTGACAACCATCAACGCAGCCATTCAGAGCATCGCCTCCCTGCGCGGTACCCTGGGTGCCAGCGTGAACCGGCTACAAGCCGCGAGCAACGTCATTAACAACCAGGTGCAGAACCTGACCGGTGCGCAAGATAGCGTCCGAGCTGCCGACATTCCGTCGACGGTGGCAGCGCTGGCTAAGTTCTCCATCCTCGAACAGACCGGAATTTCCGCTTTGGCGCAGGCCAACCAACAGCAGCAGTTAGTACTTAAGCTGCTTCAGTAAGCTCGTACTCGACGGGAGGCGGTTCGATTCCGCCTCCCCTCGATTTTTTCAGAAGTAGGTGAGTTATGAACGTTGGCCCGGTGCATGCCAGTTCGGCTGGGATTGAGCGTCAGACTTACGAGAAGAAATTGCAAGCCGCTCCTTCTCGTTCTTTGCCTACTGCCGCTCCGGGAGATAGTCCACAAGCGAGAGTGGTCAAGACACAAGATAGTCCTGCTCCGTTCACCATTCCGGAACATGACGTCAAGGTGCAATGGGATACGGCAGCGGGGCGCACCCTGATTTACCAAGTCTTGGACAAACAATCAGGCGCATTGGTCCTGCAAGTGCCCAGCGCAGAGGTGCTCAGCGACATACACCAGACCCAGGAATTGCTGCAACGAATCGCTTCCAGGGCAACGGCTTCAGCTTCGGCCACGACCGTGAAGTAAGGATTAAGAAGAGGAGAAAAACAATGGGTGTAAGCTTTAATGCCTCAAGTCTGCTGAACGGGAATGGCATCAATGTGCAGTCGGTGGTGAACGCGATTCTGGCCCCGCAAAACCGCTCATTGACTGCGTTGCAGAACCAGCAAACGGATTTGTCCGCCCAAGCCGGGTTGCTAACGGGATTTAACAACAACCTCACCAATCTGGCGACGGCGATGAGCGCGCTCGCGAATGTCAATGGCCCACTGGCTTCCCTGTCCGCAGCCTCTACGCAACCGACTATCGTAACTGCCAGTGCCCAAACTACGGCCATTCCGGGCACCCATCAGATCGTAGTGTCCAGTCTCGCGACCGCAGGCACGGTCTATACCGACCCACTGGCAGACGGCAACACGTCAATCTTGGCGAGTGGCACTGCGAGCGGCGACATCCAGTTGCAAGTGGGAGGGGCGAGTGGCACGACTCATGACATCGTCATCACCCAGGGGAGCAACGACACTCTCACCACGTTGGCGAGTTACATCAACGCCCAGGGATGGGGAGTCTCGGCCAGTGTGGTGAGCGATGCCAACGGAGCGCGGCTGGCGGTTTATAGCCAGTCCACAGGAACCTCTGGAGCTTTGTCCATTACCAACAACACGACTGCCCTGAACTTCAAGACTCCGGTGGGGGGCACAAACGCCTCGTTGACGGTTGATGGTGTTCCCCTACAAAGTTCTACCAACACGGTCACCGGAGCCATCCCCGGGGTCACGCTGAACTTACTCAGCGCGGCGCCCGGAACGCCCGCGCAGATCACCGTGGGACCCGACGCGACCCAAGCTGCGGCGGCGATCACCAGCTTCGTTACTGCCTACAATGCGGTCGTGGGGAATCTCAACACGCAGTTCACGGTAAATCCGGCTACCAACACCGAAGGGCCTCTGGGTGGCGACAGCGCCCTGCGCTCACTGCAGGCCAGCTTGCTCAACGATGCAACCTACTCAATTACTGGAAACAGTGGGTTGGTAAACCTGGCCTCGCTGGGCATCAATCTGAACAACGATGGCACGCTCACCATCGACAACACGCAACTCAACAATACGTTTACCGCGAACCCTGGGGCATTCCAGAGCTTCTTTCAGAATGCTTCGGCTACTGGTTTTGCCAACAATTTCAGCAGTGACCTCACCAACCTGACGGATCCAGTCCAGGGCATAGTGAATCTGGACATAGCTGGAAACAAAACTCAGCAGCAGGCCCTAACCACCCAGATCGCCAATTTGCAAGACCGCCTGGCCACCCAAAAGGCAGCATTGACCCTGCAGTACGCCCAGGTTAATGCGACGCTCGAAGCCTATCCATCTCTTTTGCAGGAAGTCACGGCTGAGATTGGCGCCCTCAACGGCAGCACCTTGTCCACTCCGTTCAACTCGTCCAACTCAACGCCTACAAGCGGCACGGCTACCGGATAGTCATGACGAATCCTCGAAGCGCTTATCGCGAAACCGACGTACGCGGCGCCACCGCTGTCCGCCTCGTGGTCTTGCTCTATGAACAAATGATTCAAGACCTGAGGCAGGCTGCACAGGCGATCGAACAAAACGACATCGAGCTGCGGACCAATCACATCAACCACGCGATTCTGGTCATCGCGTACCTGCAGTCGGGACTGGATTTTGCAACCGGAGGCAAGGTCGCCCAGGATCTCAACGATTTTTATGACCTTCTGCGCCAAAATCTGGTGCAGGTACAATTCCATCCTTCGCAAGCCGGGATCGGCCAGCAGATCACGGACTTGCTGGAGGTGCGAGGAGCCTGGACCGAGGTTGAGCAAGCGGAGAAGCCGGTGGTCGCAACAGCGGCCGCCACAGGGGTCGGAACGGCGGTCACTACAACGGCCAGCACAGTTCCGTCCGGCGCCGCAAGCCCCGAGTCCGATCCTGTGCGTGTGACCTGGAAGGGATGATGCTGCCGGACGCGCTTGAAACCTTGCGGCAAGTGAATGACAATCTGCGTTCCGCACTGACTCGTCTCCGTCCGGAACAAAAACATTGCTCGACCATCATGCCCCAGGACTTTTCTGACTTACTCAGCCAGCTTCTGCGGGCAGCGGAATGCCTGCGGCACCCGCCGGCGCAATCCCAGGCATCGGTTGCGCTCGATAAAGAATCGCTCGAATACCGCAGCAATCTGGAAAAGCTGAAGGATTTTCTGCCCGATCTGCACGGGCGGCTCCTGGTTGAGAAGGCGCGGCTGGAAACGGCACAAACCCACGTAGCGGCCGCGGCAGCCTGGGCCCGAGCCAACAAGAAGACGCTCTGAGTCATTGAGCCATTCAAGCATTGAATCATTGAGTGATTTAATTCAATGGCTCAATACCTGAATGGCTCAATGACCCTCTGACGTTCTGAGTGTAATCGGGATGTTTCGCCAACTGAGACTTCTCTCGGACTACTTCTCAGTTTCTGGAGCTAGTACGGGCATAACTGGTTGGACGTTTAACAATGAGGGGGGCAAGACGGCGGGCCATGGGGGCAGTGTGTATCCCATAGGCGGACCTGCTGGCAAACAGCTCGATACCCCGCCCGGTAACGCCTGCCGAATCTCCGGTGCTCCGGTTCGGTTCTGAGGAAACTTGACTTCAACCATCATCTCGCGAGAGTCAGGCCAAGCAATTCTTTGGTTGTACTTACGCGCCTTTGCAGCCCTGATCGCTTTCGCTCTCAGTGTGGTCGGACCCTGAAGCACTTTCGCATCGCGGACTTCACCCGATTTGCTCAGCTTCAAGGTGAGCACGACTGTGCGATTTTCCGTTTTATGTTCTTCTGCGTGTGTGGCGGAAGCTGGCGTTGTACTTAACAGTGCGCTTGATGGCTCCAAGGGAACTTGATGACACTGAGAGAACGCAGCTTGGACTAAACAAGCCACAAGCGAAGCCGGAAGAGAGACTCTCTTAAAAAGCTGCATGTTTGCAACATCCATCAATTCGCCGACTGGACGTGTGCCGATTTTAGGCGCATCGCGTGCCGAGATAGACATTACCTTTGTACTATCCGCAAACCAAACTGTCGCTATCAGGCGATTACACTCAGAACGCGTGGGCTCCGAGGTAAAAGCCGACCACAAAACCCACAATAATCAAGCACGGGATGGTCAACCACCATCTGCTTCCCTGCTGCGCGGCAAGTAGGCCGAGAACGCAGGACACACCAGCAGAGGCAAAGTTAATTGGTTCTCGCCAGTCTGTGTATGGAGGTACGAAGATGCTGGCCAGCAGCAAAGCACTCGCAACACCCAGTTTGGCGGACCTCCTCATCGGCATAGCACCATTATGCGCCGGGAGTGTCACGTCAGTTGACGCTATCAGGCGTTTACACTCATCAAGAATATTCAGGCAACTGCCTGCACCCGGTGGTACCCTTCCCGCTCCGTCGTGGGGTGGGGTTCTGCCTACTGCCGACGATTTGCAGCACTCAATGACCTAATGTTCTCTCCTCTACTTCAAGTAGCTGAACAAATTATTCTGCGTGAGTTTGCTGATGGTGGCCAGCGTGGCTTGGGTGTCGATCTGGGATCGGGAGAGATCGGTGGCGGCGGCAGCGAAATCCGCGCCGCCAAGCGTGTTCTGCTGCTGGGCAATCTGAAGCTTGGCGGCATTGAGGTAGTTGGTTTGCGACTGCGCCTGGTTCGCGGCGTTGCCATAGAACACGCGCTGCGCCGAAAGATAGCTGTTCGCTCCGCCTAATGCAGTGACGGCGGCGGCAACGCCGGTATCGGACTGCACGGCCTGGATGATGTTGTTGATGGCGAGAAAAACGTCGTTGCCGGAAGCCGAAAACAGTTGCGATCCCGGCTGGTTGACGGCGAGTTTGTTTCCGCTGCCGATCGATACCTGATTGACGTCGTTGTTGCCGACATAGCTGACGCCGGACGGCACGGTATTGTCGAGAACGAACGGCGGCGTATTCGTGATTGTGCCGGCGAACACGTAGCGGCCCTCGTACGAAGCGTTGGCCAGGGAGACAAGCTGGCTCTGAATGCCTTGCAGTTCATTGACGATTGAGGCCCGATCGCTGGCGGAGAGCGTGCTATTGCCACCCTCGACGCCGAGGCTGATGGCCCGCTGCAACGCGGTTACGACCGAACTCAGCGTCGAATCGGCCGTCGAGAGCTGGCCCTGAACCGAGCCGATGCTCTGCAGATAGCCGCTGTTGAAGGTCGCCTGATCGTTATTCTCGATCAGCAGGGCGGCAGCCGTCGGATTGTCGGAGGGCTGGTTCACGCTTCGACCGGTCGCAATTTCGAGACTAGCCTGTTGGGTATCGA
>Ga0209736_1000663_pt1 | contig 11080 bp, 9 predicted proteins | sample BlaSpr_A8_Ref_M3_FD_187992 | JGI IMG/M metagenome (GOLD analysis project Ga0209736, IMG submission 187992) | Forest soil microbial communities from Thunder Bay, Ontario, Canada - Black Spruce, Ontario site 2_A8_Ref_M3 (SPAdes) (version 2) | ecosystem: Environmental > Terrestrial > Soil > Boreal... | reverse complement strand
AAGAACAATGGGATCTGCACGATGACCGATGCCACCACCTCGGAAAACGGTCTGGCGCCGGGCTATGACAAGTATCTGTTGACCGGGGGCACAGGCCTGACCAGCCGAACGCCTGACACGCGCATCACGAACGTCAACGATCTTCCGCCGGGCCCGTTTCAGATGACGGGACCGACAATGCCCTATGATGCGTTCACAGGGGACACGATCCACCAGCTCTTTCAGATGTATCAACAGGTGGATTGCGACGGGGGGCGCGCGACGCGGCGAAATCCGACAGGCTGCTTGCACGATCTTCAGTCGTTCACCACAACGACTTACTCGACGGCGCCAGGCGGCACGCCGCACGACACCGGGCAGACGATGGCTTTCTTCAATGTGCAGCAGGGCGATGCTCCGTTCCTGAAGCAGATGGCGGATGAATTTAGCATGAGTGACAATTATCATCAGCCGGTGATGGGCGGCACGGGTCCAGACAGCTTCTTGATTGGCTTTGGGCAGTATCCTTTCTTCACGGATGCCAACGGCAATGCCGCGACGCCTCCTGCGAAAGATATCTACAATCCTGATCCGCAGGCCGGCACGCTGAACCTCTACACGAAGAGAGCCACGTACTTCAATTGCGCGGATCCAGCCGCGCCGGGTTCCGAGGCGATTCTTAGCTATTTGAATTCGTTGCCGTACGCTGTGTCGTCGAGTTGCGAGCAGGGGCATTTTTATCCGGCGGTCAATCATGGGCAGGGTTTTAATCCGGATGGTACGGCGACCGATCCAACCAAGAACATTCCGCCACTCAATTTGCGGAGCATCGGCGATGCCTTGAACGACGGCGGCATTCCGTGGATCTACTATGGCGGCGGCTACAACCTTTCCGTTGCACATAACCCCATCAATGGGTACTGCACGATCTGCAATCCGTTCGAGTACGAGTCTAACTTTCCGGCGCAGCGCGCGGACCATATGAGAGACGTTACGGACTTGTTCAACGACCTCAAAAACGGCACGTTACCGGCGGTGTCGTTCGTCAAGCCGGACGGCGCGATGGACGGGCATCCGAATTCGTCAAAGCTGGGTCTGTTCGAGGCTTTTGCGAAGAACATCGTTGAACTGGCGCAAAGCAATCAAGAGCAGTGGGAACAGACGGCCATTTTTATTACCGTGGATGAAGGCGGCGGTTATTATGACAGCGGGTTCATCCAGGCGCTGGACTTCTTCGGGGACGGGCCTCGGATCCCGCTGATCGCTATCTCGCCTTTCTCGAAAGGCGGGCATATCAGCCATTCTTACAGCGACCATGTTTCGCTGATGAAGTTTATCGAGCGGAATTGGTATCTTGCTCCGGTCAGCGATCGGAGCCGGGACAATTTGCCGAATCCGCGATTTGACGATGACAATCCTTACGTTCCACGAAACATGCCTGCGATTGGGGATTTGTTTGATATGTTCGATTTCGATCGCGGGCACGATGGGGGGCGTTAAGAGCTAAAGCGAAAAAGAGGATTGCGTTGGTTGCTCGGGGCGGGTGGAGTGCGACCCGCCTTTGAGCCATTTAATTACTCTGATGGACGCTTCGCAAACGGCCCGAGCAATGTTGCGCTCGGGCTTTTGCAGTTGCAGTGCTGGCTAAGAAGGGCACGATGAATCGTGCCCCTACAAGAAATGACCGTCGGCTGCTGCGCCCGTGTCAGGCGTACCTTGACGTCTGAACATTTCCGCCGTAAATACGTATTGAATTCTAGGCGGCCGGGCGTCTTAGGTTTGGCCGATCTTGAGACTCCGGAAGAAGGAATCGCAAATCATGGAACCATTTCTCTTCGACCTGAAATACTCAGCCCGCTCTCTATGGCGCGCCAAAGGGTTTGCCTTAACCGTTTTCTTGACTTTTTCTGTTTGCATTGCGGCCAACACCGCTCTTTTCGCGATCGTGAACTCTGTCATTTTGCGGCCGTTGCCGGTACCTGAGGCCAATTCCATCCTGTTGATGTCCAACGAATACCCGAAAGCCGGAGTCATCGGCATAAACAACAGCAGTTCGGGCGATTACTTCGACCGGATGCGCGAAATGACGGTCTTTGAGAGCCAGGCGGTCTTCAGGGAACGAGATCAAACTGTGGAGCTGAATGGATTGCCGCAGCGGATTCACGGGATGGTGGTCACGCCGTCATGGTTCAAGCTGCTGCGAGTGTCGCCTGCGCTAGGACGCCCATTCTCGGACGAGGAAGGGGAAGCCGGACGGGACCACGAAGTGATCCTCAGCCATGGGCTGTGGGAACAGTTGTATGGCGGGGACAAATCGGCGCTTGGACGGGACCTGCGGATTAGCGGTCAGCCATTCAGGATTGTCGGCGTGATGCCGGGAGGCTTTGATTTTATTGATCCGGAGGTACGGCTGTGGATGCCGTTGGCGTTCACTGCCGAACAGAAGACTCAGCACCACAGTAACAACTGGTATCACATCGGCCGTTTGAGACCGGGCGCGACATTGCCGCAGACGCAGGCCCAAGTCAATTTGATTAACGATGAAAATCTCGAGCGCTTTCCGGAATTCAAAGAACTGTTGATCAACGCTGGATTTCATACGGTGGTGACACCGCTGCAGGATCTGCTGACGGCGGGGGTTAAGAGGACGCTGTATTTGCTGTGGGGTGGAGCAGTGCTCGTGCTGCTCATCGGCGGGCTGAACATCGCCAATCTTGCGCTGACGCGGCTTTCGCTGCGGCGCAAGGAAATGGCCACCCGGATCGCGTTGGGCGCTGGCGGTAAACAGTTGATGCGGCAATTGATTCTGGAAAATCTCGGATTAGCTTTGCTCGGAGGAGTGAGCGGCATAGGCCTTGGCGCGGGATTGCTACGAATGCTGAGCGTTATCGGGCTCGAGCACTTGCCGCGCGCCCGGGAAGTTCACATGGATGTCGCAGTGGTTCTGGTGTCTCTGGGACTTTCCGTGGCCGCTGGACTGTTTGTAGGGTTGTTTCCAATTGCGAGTGTTTCGAAAATCGGGATCAGCGACGCGCTGCATGAGGATAGCCGAACCGGTACGACAGGAAAGAAAACCAGGAGTGTGCGTCAACTTTTGGTAGCAGCACAAATTGGATTTGCGTTTGCGCTCTTGATGGGCGCTGCACTGTTTCTCACGAGCTTTCGGCGGCTCTTGCAAGTCGATCCAGGATTCAGGCCCGAGGGTGTGGTGACGGCATCCGTCGCTTTGCCACGCTCCAAATATGCCAAAGCTGAAGACTGGCGCAAGTTCATGGACCGCGCGCTACCCGCGATGCGAGCGATTCCCGGAGTTTCGCTCGCGGGCGCAACGGACGTGATTCCTTTGAGCGGCAATCACAATGACAGCGTGATTTTGGCCGAGGGCTATCAGATGAAGCCCGGCGAATCCCTGATTTCTCCGTTGAGCATGGACGTGACGGCAGGCTACTTGGAAGCCATGGGCATTTCGATGGTGCGGGGCCGCAGCTTCGACGAGCGTGACAGCGAGAATGCTCCGCGTGTGGTGGTCGTTGACGAGCGCTTGGCGCAGCATTTCTGGCCGAACAGCGATCCTGTTGGGCGCCGCATGTATTTGCCGGGTAATCCTAAAGATCTCTTGAAGATTGACGAGCACACGGTTTGGCTGACCGTTGTGGGTGTGGCGCACACGCTGCGCTACGAGCATCTTGACGATTCCGGCGCAACCGTAGGAGCGTACTATTTCCCCAATTCGCAGGACCCGGACAACAATTTCACCTTTGCGCTAAAGACCAGCGGCAATCCCGATTCCGTCATGCGGGCGCTTCGCGTGGAAATGTTTCGTTTGGATCCGGACCTGGCAGTTTTCGATGTGCGCTCGATGTCGGAGCGAATCGATCTGTCCTTGTCTTCACGCCGGACTTCCATGCTGCTAGCAAACGCGTTTGGCGGAGTAGCGTTGTTTCTGGCGACGCTCGGAATTTATGGAGTACTGGCGTACCTGGTGGCGCAACGCACGCGTGAAATTGGGATTCGAGTGGCGCTGGGCAGCACGCGAACGAGTATTCTCAGGCTTGTTCTGTGGGAAGGATTCGAACTCGTTTTGATCGGTTTAGTTTTGGGAATTATCGGCGCAGCTTCGTTGCAAAAAGTCGTGGCTACGGAAATATATGGCGTGCGGCCGCTTGATCCGCTGGTGTTGGCGAGTGTCATGGGGGTGTTAACGATCGTGGCGCTCGCGGCTTGCGCCGTGCCTGCGCGGCGCGCGATGCGCGTGGACCCAATCGTTGCGCTGAGAAGCGAATAGCTCAGCAGGCTCGGCTTCTGGGGACGCAACGAGTGTCACGCTTACTGCGATCCGGAGAAAGTGCGGCGGTATGCTGGAAGGTAGGAGTTTTGGATTCGAGGTTCGGGGAACAATCTCGAATTGAGGGTAGGTGCAGATCCCAATGCGAATCATGAGCCCGGGTAAATTGACTGGGCGCATCATGGCGATGAATTCTTTCGATTGGACTCCCCGGAAATAATCTGCAAAAGTAACAGTGTAGAGTTCGCGCGTTTGCCACGCCGCAACGTACGACGAGAACTACGCAGTTCTTCAGCAAGCTCGTCCAGCCTCTCGATGGAATCTGTTGTTCTCTGACCTCGTGGTCTGAAGCGGATACAAGACAACTTAGCCGACGTTCCGAGCAAAGCTTGGGCGTCTATCCAAATCTAAAGTGGAGGAACTAAATGGCAACGCTTCTAAGTAAATCGATTTACTGCAGCAGAATTGCGAGAATGGCATTGCTGGGACTAGCGGCCTTATGCGGAGCCGCAAGCCCCCTTTTGGGCCAGGATGCAGTCGCTGGAAAGTTCACACTGACTGAAAATACGCGTTTCGGGAACAGAATACTTCCGGCGGGAGGCTACAAATTTTCGATTGACCCCGTCGGCATCTCGCAAACCGTCGATTCGATCCGCGGCGGGCGCCAGCCAGTGTTCGTCATCGTGAGGCCGGAGACGAGCACCGGGCCGGTCACCAGCATTTTCGCGATGGCGACGCGGAGCGACCACCCTATCGATTCAAGCAAGCTCGTTCTAGAGCAAGCGAGCGATGGAATGGCAATGCGTACCATGTACCTGGACCAGCAAAGACTTGTTCTAGATTTCGATTGGCTCAGCCCGAAGGATAAGACCCCGACAATTGCCGAGGCCGCGCGCCCTGGACGGGCGGTGGCATCCAAGGCGACCGATTGACAAGAAGTCCCCGGTCTGTGTGGCGGGCCGATCCAGCGGCCCGCCAGCAGCAGCCGTTTTCCTTTCGATGCAGGCACTGCAAATTTTCAATTGGACCGCACAACTCCGGCCCGGTAGGTTATTAGTTATGAACTACGATAGCGGCCCATTATCGGTCAAGAACGACGAATTGGACATGCTGCACGAAATCGGCAACCGCATCGCGACTGCCGATCCACTGCCGGAAGTTCTAGGACGCGCCGTAGAAGTTATTTCTGCCGTGGTGGAGTCCGATTCGTGTTTTGTCTACGTGCTTGAGGGAGATGAACTTGTCCTGCGGGCATCGAAAAATCCACATTCAGAAGTAGTCGATCGATTGAAGCTCCGAGTGGGACAAGGCATCACGGGGTGGGTTGCCGAGCACAAGACTCCCGTGGCCGTCGCGCGCGATGCATCGCAAGATCGACGGTTCCGGTTGTTCAACGAACTGCCCGAGGATCTTTACCAGGCATTCTTGTCCGTTCCCGTGCTATCCCGAGACAAGCTGGTTGGAGTCATAAACCTGCAACACCGGCAGCCGCACAGCTACAGCCAGCGCGAGATCCATCTGATTTCCACGATAGGATTTTTGGTAGGCGCGGAAATTGAAATGGCGCGACTCGAGGGAGAGAATTCCGAGCTTTCCGAACAACTGGAGACCCGGAAGGTCATTGAGCGCGCCAAAGGAATCCTGCAGCGGGATTTGCAGTTCAGCGAACAAGAAGCTTACGTCACGCTGCAACGGCAAAGCCGGCAACGCCGCAAATCGATGAAAGAAATCGCGGAAGCGATTGTTCTTAGCGACGACGTCAAACGTACCCCAGGCAAGCCAAGACCTAGTTAAGTCCGCTGCACCGTCGCACGCAACCCATTCGCGCAATCCATTGGAGAACCCATCCTTTGCGCCGGATGGAAGGCAGGTACAGCGCGCTGAGGATGAGAAACCAGGCTGTGTTAACCCGCGGCGGTTTGGGATTTGGCCGGGTCGATTTCGATGCGGCCTTTGAAATGGGCGCCATCTTCGATGCTGATGCGCGCGGTGGAGATGTCGCCGATGACCGAGCCGTCGGTCTTGACGTCGACGCGGTCGCGGGCGTAGAGGTTGCCGACGACTTTGCCGAAGACCAGCACTTCGCCGGCGTGAATTTCGGAATGGAGAACGGCGGAGGAGCCGACGGTGAGTTGATGGCCATTCAGTGAGATGGGGCCTTCCACCTTGCCGTCAATCTGCAAGTCTTCCGTGCCGGTGAGTTGACCCTTGATATGCAAGCCGGAACCCAGGCGAGCTGAACTTCGCGCGGTAGTGGTGGCCGGCCTCGGTGCCGAAGGTGCGCCGAAAGCGATGACGGATGCTGGAGATGCCGCCGGAGATGTTTGGGCTTGCACTGGCGGAGCGGCGGGTGCCTCAGGTTGCGTTTGCTGCTTGTTCCACATAGATCCTCCCTAAACGGTCCATAAAAAGCAGATTTGGCCCCGGCTGGGATGGAGCAATGTGCACGTACTCTAGACGGGTGCGGCGGAGTGAAGCAATGCAAAATTGCGCTCGTTTGCGCATTCGAGAACCTGTCCGCCGGAACAGGTCAAATTGCCGGAAGGTCAAGCAAGGTTGACAACTCGATTCAGGGAGCCGACCAGGTATTTCCAGGCCAAGTAGTAAGCAATCAGGACGAGCGGGGCGGCGATGGGAAAGACGTGGGTGGCAAAGCTGGGGATTGAAAAATTCAGGAAGCTTATGAGAACAAAGCCGAGCGGCGCGAGCAAGAATGGCAACAGCGCGCCGTGGAGGCCGATGGGGATTTGCAGGCGAGAGCGCCACGCCACGAAGAGGACATTCCAAAGGCCCCAAGCGTTGGGCACGAAGGCCATTGGAAAGACGATGACGCGCTCGACGGGAACGGGGACGTTGTAGACGTAGCGGGCGATAGTAAAGACCGTGGCGCCGATCAGGAGAAAAATGGTGGGGACAACGACGCCCGCCATGTACGCGCGCAGATAAGGGTGCTGATTCATAGAGCCTCCAGTTTTACAGGTGATAGAGCAGGGCCGGGATGGAACCGGGAAAGAAAATGAGAACCGCGCTCAAGATGGCGGCGAGCGCCCAGTCGAACCAGGGAATAGTGCATACGGTGGAAGGCTGCTCGTCGAGTTTGCGGAGCATTTGCGGCCAGAGGTCGCGGCGGAGCTCAGTGTTCTGCACGGGAATGACGGCCTGCTTGAGGAGCTCTTTCATCTTGTTGATTTCTTCGTTGCTCATTTTGTGGCGACCTCTGGCCGAAGGAGATTGAGTTTCTTTCGCAGCATTCGAACGGCGCGGAAGACTCGGACTTTCACTAGCGATTCGGAAATTCCTGCGGCCTGGGCGATGTCGGCGTAACTTTCTTCTTCCACTAGAGCCAGGCTAGCTACCATCCGGTATTTTGCGGGAAGTTCATGGAAAGCTCTGTTGATGCTGTCGCGCGTCTCTCGGCTGACGGCGCTATCCGGGTTTGGCGCGCAAGGGAGATTCTCGGGAAGCGTAGTTTCCTGCCGGGTGTGCCTTAGATGGTCCAGCGCCGCGTTGGTGGCGATTCTGCGCGCCCAGGCGCGGAAGTTGCCGTCCAGGTGGAATCGGGTTCGATTATTGTAGATGCGCCAGAAAGTTTCCACGGTCAGATCCTCGGCGATGCCGGTGTCGCGGACGATGCGTACAGTCCAGGCATAGACTTCCTTCTGGTGCTGCCGGAACAGCACCTCGAAGGCTTCGAGGTCGCCCGCCGCGAACCTTTCCAGCAGTTCCATCAGGACTCTCTATATCTACGTACTGGTTAGCGTGAGCCCAGGTTACAAATAGTTTTTAGTTTGGAGGTAATCAGAGTACGACGATGCGGTGGAAACTCCTAAGCGTGGCTGGTGGCAAGCAGCTTGCGGCAGTGGGTGGCTCGCACGGCTAGGTTTTTCTCGAGGCGGGGAAGGATGGGGTGAGTGAGGCCCTCCTTCTTAAGCCGGCCAGCGATTTCAGCGGCGTGAGCGGGGATGGCACCAGCCATCGCTGCAACCCTGTGGTTCACTTCTTCCGAATCAAGGCGCACGTCCTTGGCGAGTTTCTGCCACTGGCGCAGGCCAATATTTTGCAGACGGTATTCACCGCCAAGCTTCATGGCCAGTTCGATTCGGTGTGGATCGAAATCGGAGTAGGGCAGGACGCTGGCGAGGTCATATATGGGTGCGAAACGGACTTGTCCCCCGGCAGCGAGCAAGACGGCGTAGTTTTTTGCGTGGGCGTCGGTTCCCGCGATCAGCCAGTTGTATGCGACGGCATCGAGAAAGCTGCGCGTGTCTTCCGCGGAATTCGATGAGCTTGTTTGCAAAAGGTGGAAGATAGCAGCGACGCCTGGGCCGCCTTCACTTTCGTATTTGCGGATGGGCGGTAGCGCGAGGGCCTGGCACATATCCTCTTGATGTATGCGTATGAGGCGAGCGCCGACACTGATGCGATCGTATCTTTCGACGACAATGGCGATTTCATTTTCGAAATGCATGATTGCCGAATTGGGAACGGCCATGCCGAGTGCTCGCGCAAGCTCCAGGCAGAAATGTTCATTCTCGGCATGGCCGTCGAACTCGCCGGTTGGTGGTTTGAGGATGTGGGTCGTCGGAACGCGGCCGGAGGGAAGCCCCCAGCGGCCATTGAGGAACAGCAAGGCAGTTTTGGGTTGCGCGCCCGCCAGACTGAATTGTCCGGTATCGCGGGGAAGCCGCCACGCGGCGTGGTCGGCGCGCAAGGAACGCAGCCTTTGAGCAATGACGGCTTCGTCGAGCCACTGTACATCTGCAGGGGATTGGCGGCGGATGGAGCTGACTCGCTCAGGCGTTACGAATTGGACTGCGCCAGCGCAGTCTTCTCCGACGTGTGAGATCAGGGCAAAAGCGTTGCGAGCTGAAACATGAAAACGGCGTCCCCATTGATTGAGAATTCGCTCGCTGTCGGGAAGGAGTCCCCAGAGAAAAGGAGCGATCTTCGCGTTTCCATGTTCCGAGAGAGCCAGAGGCATGGAGAGGGACAAAGGGAAAGCGTCGGGGGAGTTTCGCCACTCTTCGGTGTAGGCGAACGACAGCTTTCCATCGCGCCCCTGGCGGACGAGGCCGATCGGCTGGCCGTCAACGAGGGCGATCAATTCCTTGGTCATGGCTTTTTCTGCCGGAGGTTAGCGAGAAGCGAGTCGAGGTTGACGGTTTTGTTTTTGTGAGATACACGCTTTGCGTTGGGCGGGCCTTCGCCAGTTTGAAGGGCGATGTTCAGCGCGTCGAGGGTGCGCAGGAGCAGAGCAAGCGGCGCGCCCGGCTTGCCTTTCTCGACTTCGACAATCCACTGACGGCCCACGCCAACCTTGCGTGCAAGAGCGGCCTGGGTAAGGCGAGCACGCAAGCGGCGGTCACGGATAATGGCGCCGAAGTCAGCGGGTGTGTGCAAACGCATCGCGGATTCTCCCTATTTCATGCACAGCCAGGGCAGTGTCGCTGAACGGCAACAGTATAGCATTGTCGTCGAACGGAGACAAGTGTCAGATGTAGCTGAGTGGCGACATTGATGGCCCAAGCCGCGAATGGGCGGACCGGAAACAGAAAGGGGCGCAACGGCTTACGCCCCCAAAAATGAAATACAACCGCGGCAGAGGAGCTAGTAGATGTCGTATTGCTCCCAGTGGAGGGTGGCGTCGGACTGGATGATGATGTGTTTGTGAGCGGTCTGCTCTAGCTCGTCCATGAGCATGGATTCGCGAGTCTTCAGGGCTTTGGCGATTTCAGGATGGACACGCAGGGTTAGATTGGGGCCCTCGTGATCGGCGGTGGCCATTTTGCGGGCTTCGGCTTGGATTTCGTAGCAGAGCGTGGGGATGGATTTGACCATTCCGGAGCCGGTGCAATAGGGACATGGCTGGCAGAGGACGCGTTCGAGAGCTTGCTTGGTGCGTTTACGCGTGATGCAGACGAGACCGAACTCGTTGAAGGAGAGCGCCTTCGACGGGGCTTTGTCTTGTTCCAGGGCCATTTGCAGGGCGCTCAAAACCTTTTCGCGGTTGCGGCGTTCTTCCATGTCGATGAAGTCGACCACGATGATGCCGCCGAGGTCGCGAAGGCGAATTTGGCGAACAATTTCTTTGACGGCTTCGAGGTTGGTTTTGACGATGGTGTCCTCGAGGCGCGTGGAGCCTTTGCCAACGAATTTGCCGGTGTTGACGTCGATGGCGACGAGGGCTTCGGTGTGGTTGATGACGATGTAGCCGCCGGATTTTAGCCAGACTTTGGCGCGCAGGGCTTTATCGAGCTCGTGCTGGATGCCGAACTCTTCGAAGATCGGCGTTTCCTTGGTGTAGAGCTTGACCTTGTTGACGAGTTTCGGCTGGAAGCGGCTGACGAACTCGACGATCTTGCCGTATTCCTCTTCGTTGTCGATCCAGATGCCAGTGAAATCGTCGCTGACGTAGTCGCGGAGAATGCGCTCGACTAGGTTGAGATCGCGATGGAGTAACGCGGGTGATTTGCGCTGTTCGCTGCGCTCCTTGATTTCGTTCCAGGATTTGCCGAGGAACTCGATGTCGGTGCGGATTTCGTCGTCGGTAGCGCCGCCAGCGGCGGTTCGAACGATGAAGCCGCCGGGATAGCTGTTGCCGGCTTCGCTGACGAGGCGGCGGAGACGCGAACGGTTTTCCGCGGAAATGATTTTGCGCGAGACGCCGGTGTGATGAACCGTGGGCATGTAGACGAGGAAGCGGCCCGGTAGAGCGACGTGGCTGGTGATGCGCGCGCCCTTCTTGCCGAGAGGCTCTTTGGCGATTTGGACGACGACGTCCTGACCGGCCTTCAGCATTTCGGAGATGAGCTGGGG
>Ga0209736_1000662_pt1 | contig 11090 bp, 12 predicted proteins | sample BlaSpr_A8_Ref_M3_FD_187992 | JGI IMG/M metagenome (GOLD analysis project Ga0209736, IMG submission 187992) | Forest soil microbial communities from Thunder Bay, Ontario, Canada - Black Spruce, Ontario site 2_A8_Ref_M3 (SPAdes) (version 2) | ecosystem: Environmental > Terrestrial > Soil > Boreal... | reverse complement strand
TCGTCAAGTACAACGCGCTGATGGCGCTGTCCGCCGCCAATCTGCCTTTCGCGCTGCCTGCAAATCTTGCGCTGCCCTTGATCATGATAGCCGGGCACGCCGCCAGCAGCGCCCTCGTGGTCTCCTCGAAGCCGGCTTCTCACGGCGATCTCGGCATCGCGTTGGCCATAGGCTTCGCGCCCGCGGTGCTGCTCGGCCTGCCGGGTCTCATCGGGCTGGTCGCGGCTATCGCCGCGCGGTTCGCGTTCATCGGCTACGCCAGGCGCAATGGTGCCCCGGTCAGCCCCGCAGTACTCGACACGACCCAGCAACTCACCGAGGTGTGCTTTTACTTGGGCGCTCTTGCAACCTGGGCGTACGTCTGATCGGACGACATCAGGCCGCCCGGCGTAGGCGAACGGGTTGTCGTCTATAATGCGGACGGTGCGGCACGACCGCTACAGGAATCGGCCTTGCAGCAAGTTCTCGTCTATTCCGACTCCCTCACCTGGGGCATCGTCCCGACCACGCGTAAGCGTCTGGCCTTCGATGCGCGCTGGCCGGGAGTAATGGAAATTACGCTCAACGAACAGGGCCATTCCGTGCGAGTCATCGAAGACTGCCTGAATGGACGCCGGACCGTCTGGGATGACCCCTTCAAACCGGGCCGCAACGGCCTCGTGGGTCTGGCGCAGCGCATTGAAATCAATTCCCCCTTGAGCCTGGTCATGCTGATGCTCGGCACCAACGATTTGCAGTCCATGCATCCGCACACCGCATGGCACGCCGCTCAAGGCATGGCCGCACTCGTGGCCGCCGTTCGTCAAGCACCCATCGAACCGGGAATGCCCCGGCCGCCGATCCTGGTGATCGCGCCTCCACCCATCGGAATTCCCCGGGGTCCGATCGCGGACAAGTTCACCGGCGCTGCCGGCAAGGCGGCGGGCCTGGCCGACGAGTATCGCGGCGTCGCCGCCGAACTCGATTGCCATTTTTTCGATTCCGGCAGCGTGACCAGCGCAAGCGTGATCGACGGGATTCATCTCGACGCCGGCCAGCACCTGTCCCTGGGACGGGCTCTGGCGCGTTTCGTCGCTGCGTTGCCGGGCGTATTGCCGCCGCCACCGGCATGACGCGGCACGCCGCATCGGCCATTGCGCGCGCCTCGCTTCCGATTCTCACGCGTTTGGATCCGGAACTGGCCCACGACCTCGGGCTTGCCGGATCACGCTGGTTGCGGCCGCTTTGGCCGGCGCTCGAGCTTCCGGCGGCCTCGTCGGTGCGCTGCTTTGGGCTCACCTTCGCGCATCCACTGGGCCTCGCTGCGGGGTTCGATAAGAACGGAAATTACTTGGACGCGCTGGGGGCAATGGGATTCAGTCACGTCGAACTCGGGACGGTGACGCCGCGGCCGCAACCGGGCAATCCCAAACCACGCCTGTTCAGAATCCCGCAGCGCTGCGCACTCATCAATCGAATGGGATTCAACAACAAGGGCGTGGACCACCTGGCCGCGCAGCTCATTCGCAGCCGCTACACCGGGATTCGCGGCGTCAGCATCGGAAAGAACTTCGATACGCCGATCGAGAATGCTCATGATGACTATGTGACCTGTCTGCGCAAGGTCTACGCCCTTGCGGATTACGTCGCCGTGAACATCTCCTCGCCCAATACGGTCCGGCTGCGCGAGCTGCAGGGCAGCGGCGGCCTGGAAAGACTGCTCGGCGCGCTCATCGAAGAACGCAGGGTGCTGCAGGAGCGGTACGGAAGACGCGTGCCGCTGCTGATCAAAATCGCGCCGGATCTGACGTCCGAGCAAATTTGCGCATTGGCGCGCGATTTGCGCGCTCTGGAGGTCGATGGAGTGATCGCCACCAATACCTCCACCGACCGGAGCGCAGTCCTCGACGCGCCGGCCGCCGCCGAAGCGGGGGGCTTGAGCGGTGCGCCGCTGCACGCCATGTCGGTGCGGGTGATCGCGCATCTGCGTGCCGAACTCGGGCCAAGTTTCCCCCTCATCGGGGTTGGCGGTATCGTCAGCGCGGACCATGCCCGGGAGACGCTGCGCGCAGGTGCAAACCTCATCCAGATCTACACGGGCTTCACCTACCGGGGTCCCGTGCTGCTCGATGAAATAATGAAGGCCCTGTCCGCATGATTGACGCCGCAACCATCGAGCGATTTCAACGCGACGGCGCCGCGTGCATCCGCCGGCTGTTCCGGCCGGAAGAAATCGCGGTGCTCCGCGCCGGCATCGATGAGAATCTCGCCCACCCGAGCCCTCGGGCAAAGGTAGCGAGCGGTGCCGATGATCCGGGGCGCTTCGTCGAGGACTTCTGCAATTGGCAGGACAATGCCCATTACCGGCGTTTCATCTTCGACTCGGCGTTGCCTGCAACAGCGGGGCAGCTGATGCGCAGCACCAGCGCCCGGCTCTACCACGATCACATGCTGACGAAGGAGCCGGGTACCCGGCAGCCGACACCCTGGCACCAGGATCAGCCGTACTACAACGTTGAGGGACGCCAGAATGTCAGCTTTTGGATTCCGGCCGATCCCGTGAATCGCGAATCCACGTTGGAGTTCGTAGCCGGGTCCCACCTCGGGCCGTGGCTGATGCCACGCTCGTTCATGGAGCACCAAGCCAAATGGTTTCCCGAGGGCACGCTCGCCGACCTGCCGGATATCGAGGCCGCTCGCGACGCTTTCAATATTCTCGGCTGGGAATTGCAGCCCGGCGATGCCGTGTGCTTTCACATGCTCACGTTGCATGCGGCCCGAGGCGTCACGGGTCCGCATCGCCGCCGCGTATTCTCGGCGCGGTTTCTGGGTGATGACATGACGCACGCGCCGCGTCGTTGGCGTACTTCGCCGGAATTTCCCGGCCTTGACGCAGAACTCCCCGCAGGGTCGCCCATGAATCACCGGCTGTTCCCCGAAGTTTGGCGGGCGCCGTAAAGGCCGGCCCGCGGGCGCGGCGCCGCTGACCTTACTTGCGCAACACCGCCGTGAGGGTGATCTCGGGAACCGCGGCCAAGGCCTTCGACAGCGGGCAATCCTGTTTCGCGCCGGCGGCCAGTTTTTGGAATGTCGCCTCATCGATGCCCGGTACATTCGCCTCCAGCCGCAAGCTGATGCGATCGATTTGGAACCCGCCGCCTTTCATCACCAAGCGCACCGCGGCCTGCGTATCGACGGCCGTGGTGGGGAATCCCGCCGCGTCGCAGGCAAACGAGAACGCCATGGTGAAGCAGGCGCCGTGCGCAGCCGCCAATAATTCCTCGGGATTCGTGCCGCGGCGATCGTCTTCGAAGCGGCTGCCATATCCATAGGGATAGGTTTTCAAAGCATCGGTTTGCGTGCTGATTTTACCGATGCCCTGCTTGCCCCGGCCCTCCCAGTGCACGCTCGCGGTCTTGTCAGTCATAACGGCTCCGTCGATGTCAGTAATTCGGTAATGGGATGAACTCGGTTTCGCCGGGCACGGCGGGAAACTCCTGCCGTTGCCAGCGCTCTTTCGCGCGCTCGATTCGCTCCTCCGAGGAGGCGACGAAATTCCACCAGATGTATCGCGGCGTCGGGAAATGTTCGCCGCCCAGCAGCATCGCTCGAGCCTCGCCGAGCGCACGCAGCGTCGGTTTTGTCCCCGGCTCGAGCAACACGAGTTGGCCCTCCGCCACCGGGATCTCGCCGATGGCGAGTTCCCCCTGCACTACGTATACCGCACGCTCGCCATGGTCGGCCGGCACCTCGAGCGTGGCGCCGTGCTCGATTTGCGCGTGCACGTAGAGAGTCGGCCACAGCGTGGCGACCGGTGAGCGCAGTCCAAAGGCCTCCCCGGCGATGATGGTCACATCGACGCCGTCGGCCGCATGCCTCGGCAGACTCGCCGCGGGATAGTGAACGAAGGTCGGCTCGCCATCCTCGTGACCGTCCGGCAGGGCCACCCAGCTCTGAATGCCGTGAACATGCTCGCCCGCCGCGCGCGCCGCCAGCGGCGTTCGCTCGGAATGCGCAACGCCGCGTCCGGCCGACATCCAATTCACGTCACCGGGGCGGATTTCGCGCACTGAGCCCAAGCTGTCGCGGTGCTCCAGTGAGCCGGAAAAAAGATAGGTCACCGTCGCAAGTGCGATGTGCGGGTGCGGCCTCACATCGATCCCATACCCAGGCGCGAATTGTGTCGGACCCAGATGATCGAAAAAGATGAATGGTCCCACCATCTGCCGCTCCCCGGATGGCAGCACGCGCCGTACGACAAAGCCGCCTAGATCACGTTGGCGCGAACCAATCACTTGTGCCGTCATAAATTGCCTGCGGGAACATTCATCGGCGGCCATTATGCCACTTTGAGACGAGACGCTGCGAGGCCATAACGATGCTATTCTGCGCGGCTGATACGGCGAGTGATCGGGAGATTAAATGGCCAGGACAAAGAAACGCGCTGTGACCCGCGCCGCGGCGGAAGCCGCCGTGCAGACACTGCTCCGGTGGGCCGGCGACGACCCGATGCGCGAGGGCCTGCGTGACACCCCGAAACGCGTCGTCAACGCCTACCGTGATTGGTTCTCCGGATACACCATCGACCCGGGAGCGTACTTACGCCGCACCTTCGAAGAAGTGGAGGGTTACGATGAAATGGTGGTGCTGCGCGACATCAGTTTCGAATCCTTTTGCGAGCATCACATGGCGCCCATCATCGGACGTGCACACGTCGGTTACCTCCCCACCGACCGGGTGGTCGGGATCAGCAAGCTCGCGCGACTGGTCGACGGATATGCGCGACGCTTTCAAGTGCAGGAGAAGCTCACCTCGCAGATCGCGGGGTGCATCAACGAAGTGCTCAAACCCCGCGGCGTCGGGGTCGTGATCGACGCTGTTCATCAGTGCATGACGACACGCGGCGTCCACAAGCGCGGCGTCTCGATGATCACGAGTAAAATGCTCGGCACGTTCCGCGCGAATGCCAGCACTCGCGCGGAGTTCTTGCGGTTCATCGATATCGAGGGCCGCTCTCAACGCTGATCAGTTCGCTTGCGCTCGGCGGCGGATCGTACCGGCATCAAGTCGACCGAAAAGCTGTATTTGTGGTTCTCGCCGGCCTGCAGTGCACCGACGCCGACCACATGGCGCGCAATTTTCTCGCCGCGCTCGTTGGTGATGGAGACTACCACGCAGTATTCGCAACTCTCGTCGCGCCCGGCGGAACGAATCGATCCTTCGATGCGCATCGCCGACACCGACTCCGTCTGCGGCTCCGCATTCGCGGAACTGAAGCGCAGGTGGTGGTGACACCCCGGACAAATATTGGCGCTCTGCAGAACGACCGCCTTGCAGTGCGGACATACCCGTGTCGCGCCTAAGGTGCCGGCCCGAGCGACGCTCATAAGACAGGCCCCTTAGCTGCCGCTGCCCACCAAGCCCGGCTTGATCTTGACCTTCTCATCCTCCCAACCGAATTCGACGTGCCCGCGCATGCGCGAGCCGGCCGCGACGGTGATCGATCCCGCCTTCACGTCGCCGACGATGATGCCGCCTTCCTGTACGTCGACTCGCTTCGCGGATTCGATGTTGCCCTGAAGTTCGCCGCCGACAACCACGATGCCGGCCAGGACTTGGCCGGTCAGGTGGGCCCCGTGATCAATGGTGAAATTGCCGTCGATGCGGACGTCGCCCTTGAAGCGGCCCGCCATACGCACATTACCGGAGCCCTCGATCTTGCCCTCGATGGTCAGGTTCGCTGCAATGACCGATTCCCCCCCCTCCGATGAGGTCTTGGGAGTGGGCCGGCGCGGCGACACGGCCAGGGCCGGGTCACTCGTATTGCGCTCCGGCAAACTTCGCTCCGGCAGCGGCGCCGACGGGGTGACGGCAGAACCCGCGGAGGCGGACATAGGTTTTTCGTTCCAAAGCGCCATGAGTTAACTCCATTGAAATGGTGACTAAAGCCTACACGCTAACGCCGGAAAATGTCATCGGACCACTGTCTTTTATTGGAGACGGTGACCCTCACCGGCGCCCCCGTACGGGGGACCCCTACAGACCCTGCCTCGCCGCGGGCCGCATCGAGCAAACCGCACACTTCGCGCACCCCCTCAAGGATGCGCGGCGCCATTCGGCCGACCAGCGACGGGTCAACGGTGAACACATGGTGCCGGAGCACCGCACCAAGGTTCGAAAATCGGTTCCATTCGAGCGTCTGACGGGCGCCCTCGGCGCCCGTGGCCGCGATGAGTATCACATCGGGATTGCGGGTCAGCACCGCTTCCCGGTCAACTGCCGGCGCCAGCGTCGTAAGATCGGCGAACACATTGTCGCCGCCGCACAGCGATAGCACCTCGCTGACGATGTGTGCACCCGACAAGGTGTACAACGGCTGGTCCCACACTTGGTAAAAGACCTTGAGCCGCGGGCGCCCTGCATACTGCGCCCGCAGGTCGGCGAGTTCGTCCTGGTAGCGGCGCGCGGCCGCGGCCGCCGCGGGTTCAGTCCCCGCGAGCCGGCCGAATTCGAGCAGCGCCGTACCGATATCGTCCAGCCGGTGCTGGTCGGTGACATACAACTTGAGGTTCAGGCGTCTCAGTTCAGCCTTGCGTCGTTCGGGGGTGCCGGAGTCCCATACCACGATCAGCGTGGGCTTGAGTCGCAACAAGCCCTCGACATCGAGCGCCGCCGGTTCGCCGACGCGCGCAATGCCGGCAACCGCCGCCGGGTAATCGCTGGAATCGTCGACACCTACGATTCGGTCGCCGGCGCCGGCGGCAAACAGCAATTCAGTGATGTGCGGACTCAAGCTGATGATTCTCGGCACCGTTTGCGGGCCGCCGGCGCACAGGGCCGCACCGCCGAGCGCGAGCGTCAAACTCAATATGCAAGTGCGCCGGATCGTCATACGGCATTGAACTATAATGTGACCGCACAAAAAATGGGGTGTTAACTCTTGTTTCAGCAACTCAAGCGCTTGAACCCGGATACGATTCTCGGGGTGATGGCGAAATTTCGGGCCGATCCCGCGCCATTGAAGGTCGACCTCGGTGTGGGCGTGTACCGCGACCTGACCGGCAATACACCGGTGCTGGCCAGCGTGCGCCGCGCCGAGCAGACGGTGTTGGCGGCGCAAACCACGAAATCCTACGTGGCCGCTGCGGGGCGCGAGGAATTCAATAGCGCCGTCGAAGAAATGGTTCTGGGTTCGGCGCATACCGCTCGCAGAGACCGGCGTGCGCGAACCGTGCAGACTCCCGGCGGCTGTGGCGCCCTCCGGGTGGGAGCGGAGCTGATTCGCGCGGCGGCCCCCGGGGTTACGGTTCACATCAGCGATCCGACCTGGGGCAACCACACGCCCTTGTTGGGCAGTTCGGGCCTGCGACTCGAACGCTACCCCTATTACGAGGCAGCCGCGCACCAACTGCGCTTCGGCGCAATGCTCGAGCGCCTGGACCGCGCCGCCGAAGGCGATGTCGTCCTGATTCACGCCTGTTGCCACAATCCCACCGGCGCCGATCTCGATCCGGCGCAGTGGCAGGAGTTGGCTCAATTGTTGACGCGTCGACGCCTCATCCCATTTCTGGATCTTGCGTATCAGGGATTCGCCGTCGATCTGGATGCCGACGCCGCCGGCGTGCGGCTCATCACCGCACAAGTTCCCGAGGCGCTGGTCGCCGTATCCTTTTCCAAGAATTTGGGTCTATACCGGGAGCGCGCCGGCGCGTTGATCGTGATCGGCGAGAACGAGACTCGCGCCGATGCTATTTTAAGTCATGTACTGCAAATTGCGCGCAGCATCTATTCGATGCCGCCCGATCACGGCGCGGCAATAGCCGCCCATATCTTCGCGAACACGACGCTCAAGGGGGAATGGACCCTTGAACTCAACCTCATGCGAACTCGGATCGCGGACATGCGCGGGCTGCTCGCACAACACTTGTGCAGGGCGACCGGCGACGCTTCGTTCGATTTCATCCGCACGCAGCGCGGTATGTTTTCCCTGCTCGGCGTTTCGGTGCAAACGGTCGAGCGCCTGCGCGACAGGCATCACATTTACATGACCCCGGACAGCCGCATGAATCTCGCCGGCATCATGCCCCACAACGCGAGCTACGTCGCTGAATCGATCGCGGCGGAACTCGGCTCAAGCTTCAGCGCAATGCCGAGGGCCGGCTCTTGAAGCGCTGCTGCACTTCGCCATGGCGCGAGCGCTCGGTGTAACTTCCACCGCAATAACCGGCGATCACGCGCCGCCAAAACGCCACGGCGCCGGGATTGCGCAGATACTCGATGATTTCCCAATCACCGGCAAAACGGTCGAAGATCAACGTCGCCGCATCGCGTCCCATGCCCACTCTGCGATGCTGTTTACGAACAAAAAATTCGGACATCCGGAAGTCCGCGGCAGGCTCGCCCGCAACGGGAATGCGCGGACGCGTCACCAGCGCAAAGCCCACGGGTTCGGGCCCCTTGAGAATCACCAGCGGGTGCGAGTGATCGTTGGAAAACCAATTGGCGAAAATCTCGTCTTCGCGCGGATTATCGGCGCCGATGACGGAAAACAAGCCGGTGTTCAAGTCCGCCAGGGAATCGATGTATTCGCCGTAGACACTCTGGATCCATTGGCGATCCTTCTTCGAGTGTCGGCAGTCGCGAATACTGATTAGCAACGAATTCGCTTCCCCATTACTTTAAAAAAACACAGCCCGGACGAACGTGCCTGATGGCCGCCCGTCCGGGCATGTGGGATCAGCTATCGATTACTTCTTCGCAGCGGATGCTGCGCTCGAGGCTGCCTCGGCGGCTGCGTTCGCAGCTGCAGCTGAATCAGCGGCGGCGGAGGCGGCAGCGTCCGCAGCCGGCGCGGCGGCCGGAGGAGGAGTCGTATCAGCGGCCGGGGCGGGTGCCTCGGTCTTGCTGCCGCAGGCACTTAGTACGAATGCAGCGACAAAAGCGCTTAAAGCAAGTTTGGTCTTCATCTATCGATACCCCAGAGATATTAAGAATAAAATTTTAAGGCCGACCGTGTTGTTGGGCCTTCACCCAAATGTCCGCCGCGATTTTAGAGTGTTTTGCCCCAATTTCATATCTCTTTCGCCACCCGTGCAGCGCCTTTAACGCTTGGGAATCGCGGGTGGGGTTAAAGGGCTATAGCGGCAACGGCGTCTGGCGCATACTTTGCGCAGGTTACCGTGGGCGGGAGGAGAAGTGAGCGAATCCAGTATCGATCAGCTGTATAAGCCGCATTTGCAGACGCTCATGCGGCGCACGGAGCGGTCGCTCGCGGCGAGCGGCTTCGATGCGTTGGTCATCCACGCGGGCACCGCGCCCATCCAGTTCCTGGACGATCAGGACTACCCGTACAAGGTCAACCCCCATTTCAAGGCCTGGGTTCCCATCGAGGATAATCCAGGCTGTATTCTGGTCGTCGCGCCCGGTGCGCGGCTCAAAGTTCTGTTCCATCAGCCAAACGATTATTGGCACAAACCGGCCAGGCTGCCGCGGGCGCCGTGGACGGCCGAGGTCGATTTGATCGCTATGGACGAGCCATCGAAGGCAAGCGGTCACTGGGCGCACCTCCGCCGGGTGGCCTACATCGGCCCCGATGGGTTCAGTGCCGAGACCGACCCTGCGAGCATCAATCCGCCGGACCTTCTGTCGCGCCTGCACTACGATCGGGCCGTAAAGACGGCGTACGAGCTCGAATGCATGCGCCGCGCCAGCGCGCTGGGCGCGCGCGGACACCAGGCTGCGCTGGCCGCGTTCCGTCGTGGGGAATCCGAATACGAAGCGCACATGCGCTATCTTGAGGCTTGCTCCCAGCGCGAACAGGAGATGCCTTACAACAACATCGTGGCGTACAACGAGAACTCCGCGGTGCTGCATTACCAACACTTGGAGCGTACCGCTCCCGCCCCCCTGCGCTCGTTCCTGCTCGATGCCGGCGCCCAATATCGAGGCTATGCGTCGGACATCACGCGCACCTATGCAGCTACCCCATGCCGTTTTGCCGACCTGGTGGACGCCGTGGACGCGGCACAGCGGGTGCTTTGCGGCGAGATTGTGGCCGGCCGCGATTACCGGGAGGTGCATCTCTCCGCGCACCGCCGCTTGGGCGACGTCATGCAGGAGATCGGACTCACAAAACTACCGGGACAGGCCGCGTTGGAATTAGGCGTAACCAGCGTATTTTTTCCGCATGGCATCGGCCATTTGCTGGGCCTGCAAGTGCACGATGTCGGCGGCGTGATGGGCGACGAGCAGGGCCATGAAAGACAGCGGCCCGAGGGTCATCCCTACCTGCGCCTCACCCGCATGCTCGAGCCGGGAGTAGTGGTTACGGTGGAACCCGGGATCTACATGATCGATTCCTTGCTGGCCGCGGCGCATGCCGATTCGCGGCGCACCCATATCGACTGGTCGGTGGTCGAGGAACTCAAGCCTTTTGGCGGCATTCGAATCGAAGATAATGTCGTGACCACTTCGACACAACCGGAAAACCTGACCCGAGATGCGTTTGCAAGGGTGGCGTAGCTTCCACCTTCGCATCCATCATGCGCAGGCCGCCGATCCGTCGATACGCCGCGTGCCGGCTCGAGCGGTACCGCGGGACCCGGAGGATCGCATCATGTCCTTTGGCGGATTGCGCCGAACGCTCGCCGAGCTCTCTGCACGCAAATTCGACGTCGTGCATATCCATACTCCATTTCTAGCTCACTACGCAGGTCTTCGCTTCGCGAGGGCGCAGCGCACGCCCGTGGTTGCGACATAGCCGTTCGCAATGCAATCAATTGGATGCCGTGATCGCACCTTCGCTGGCCATGAAACAGGCCTTGCTCACTTACGGCATCAACAAGCGCATTGAGATTTTGCCTACGGGGCTGCCAGCCGAACGGTTCCGCCCAGGCGATGGAGCTGCATTTCGCCGGCCCCCTTAACCCACGTTAAGCAGGCTAGGAGCCTGTCTAGGCAGCCGCCTTCTTAGCCTTGCGGCGTTTGGGTGCCGCAGGGGCGGCCGCCGCATCCCCTTCATCGGACGGCGCCTTCTTGGACTTCCTTGGCGCCTTGGGAGCCGTGGGAGCCTTGGCGGCCTTCGTGTCCTCTTTCTTTGCTGCCGCTACCAC